>JACZCZ010111767.1_pt1 | contig 10766 bp, 11 predicted proteins | sample 8641811 | NCBI WGS metagenome assembly JACZCZ01 (sample SAMN15324610, study PRJNA640507) | soil metagenome | isolation source: intercropping peanut in the first line | place: China: Luxin town, Laibin City, Guangxi Province | collected 2019-07-25 | depth 10cm m | reverse complement strand
TGGACGGGCCACATGTACGACGAGACGCTCGGCAAGATTCACTTCTGGCTGACGGCGATCTTCACGAACGTGACGTTCTTCCCGCAGCACTTCTTGGGTCTCGCGGGCATGCCGCGCCGCATCCCTGACTACGCGCCACAGTTCACGGACTTCAACGCGATCTCGAGCATCGGCGCGTTCGGCCTGGGCCTGTCGCAGCTCCTGTTCGTCTACATCATCATCAAGTGCGTGAAGGGCGGCCCGAAAGCGACGGCCGAGGTGTGGGATAACCCGGCCGGCCTCGAGTGGACCGTGCCGTCGCCGGCACCGCATCACACCTTCGACGAGCCGCCGGTCGTCAAGTGAGCGAGCGAACTGACCAGGCCCTCGGGCCCGCGCACCATGACGGCGACGACGCTGCGCGCGCCGCGAAGGCCCGACGCAGCGCGTGGGCGATCGGCGGGATCGCATTCGCGCTCTACGTCGGCTACATGTTGTGGTTCGTCATCCGCGGCTCGTTCGGCTGAGCACCGGCGATGAGCGTGGGATCCGATCGCTACCTTCCATGGAAGATCGCCGGCATGAGCCTGGCGATGTTCGCGTTCGGGTTTTTCGTGCTGCCGCCGCTTTACGACACGTTTTGCGAGCTGACGGGCTTCGGCGGCAAGACGGCGATGGCGGCGTCGACGGCTGTCGCGCAACCGGATCCCAACCGCACGGTGCGCGTGGAGTTCACGTCGTCCGTGGCGCGCGGCACGCCGTTTACGCTCGAGGCCGACGTGAGTCATCTCGAGGTGCACCCGGGCCAGCTCTACGAGACGCACTTCCGGGCGCAGAATCTCACGGGCTCGACGCTCACGGCGCAGGCCGTGCCGAGCGTGGCGCCGGGCCCCGCGGCTCGCTACTTCAACAAGGCCGAATGCTTTTGCTTCACGAGTCAGACGTTCGAGCCGCACCAGGAGCTCGACCTGAAGCTGCAGTTCATGGTCGCCACGGAGCTGCCTGCGCACGTCGACACGCTGTCGCTCTCGTACACGTATTTCACCGCTTCGAACTAAAGGACTAGAGCAGTCATGGCACACGCCGCCCCTAGCCACCACGCCGACGCCCACGCCGTCGACTCGAGCCGCTACTACGTGCCGCACGGCACGCGTTGGCCGATTTTCGGCTCGATCGGGTTGTTCACGATGATGCTCGGCGGTGCGCTGTGGCTGAACTCGATCTCCTCGGGCCCGTGGATCTTGACCGTGGGCTTCGCCGTCCTGCTCTACATGCTGTTCGGCTGGTTCGGCACGGTCATCGGCGAGAGCGAGCGGGGGCTTTACAACTTGCGGGTCGACTCGTCGTTCCGTTGGGCGATGAGCTGGTTCATCTTCTCCGAAGTCATGTTCTTCGCCGTGTTCTTCGGCACGTTGTTCTACGCGCGCGTGCTGATCGTGCCGTGGCTCGCCGGCGAGGGCGATAATTTCTACACGAACTTTCTACTGTGGCCCGGCTTCGAGAATACGTGGCCGTCGACGGGCCCGCTCGGCGAGGAAGTCGAGCGCATGGGTGCGTGGGGCTTGCCGGCCCTGAACACCGCGATCCTGCTGCTATCGGGCGTCACGATCACGATCGCGCACCATGGGCTGCGCGCGGGCCATCGCACCACGGTCATCATCTGGCTGGCGGCGACGTTCCTGCTCGGCTTCTTGTTCCTGGGCTTCCAGGTCGAGGAGTACATCCACGCTTATCAAGAGCTGAACCTGCGCCTCGACACCGGCATCTACGGCGGCACGTTCTTCATGCTGACGGGCTTCCACGGTCTGCACGTGACGCTGGGTGCCGTCATGCTTTTCATCATCTGGCTGCGCGTGCTGCGCGGTCACTTCAAGCCCGATCGGCACTTCGCATTCGAGGCCGTGGCTTGGTACTGGCACTTCGTCGACGTGGTGTGGCTCGGCCTGTTCTTCTTCGTTTACTGGATCTAGCCGCCGAGCCCGTGCGGCTCGAGGAATCCGAGAGCCCAGCCGAGCATCAGCAGCAGGAAGAACAGCACGGACAGGCTGACGCGGATCGTCAGAGCTCGCAGCATCGTCTGCGAGTGATCACCGCGGCGGAACAGTGCCACCAACGCGACGCCTAAGCTCGCGAGGATGGCGACGAACAAAATGGCTGGGATCACGATCCATGCCGAGGTTGCCTGCGACAGCGGCATTCTAGCGTGAGTACGCGCTCGGGCGCGGCGCGCACGTATGTCGCGATCACCGGCCTCGTCGTTCTCTCCGTGCTGTTCGCGTCGCTCGGCACCTGGCAGTTGCGCCGCGCCGAGACGAACCGGGTGGCGCGCGCGCAGTTCCAGTCCGGTGCAAGCGAGGCGATCGTCGTGCTGCCGCGCGTGCTCGACGACGAGCTGCGGTTTCGCCGAGTCGAGGTACGCGGCGAGCTCGTCGCGGAGCCGCAGTTCCTGCTCGACAACATGCTGCACGACGGCGTCGCGGGCTATCACGTGTTGACCGCATTGCGACTGGCCGGCCGCGCCGAGCACGTGCTGGTGAATCGCGGCTGGGTGCCGGCGGGCGGCGATCGGCGCGTGCTGCCCGACGTCGCCGTGGACGCGGGCGAGCGTACCGTCGCGGGCCGACTGGAGCGGCTGCCGCGGCCGGGCATGCGCCTCGCCGGTGACGACAGCCAGGCCGGCAAGGCCGTCGTGGTGCTGCAGTACCCGACCGCGGCCGAGCTCGCGGAGCTGCTGGGCCAGCCCGTGTACGACTTCGAGCTGTTGCTCGATGCAGCGGAGCCCGACGGCTTCGTTCGCGAGTGGCAGGCGCCCGGAGTCCCGCCGGAGCGCAACGTCGGGTACGCGGGACAGTGGTTTGCGCTCAGCCTAGGGGCATTGGCCGCGGCCGTCGTGATGGCTTTCAAGACAGTGAGGCGTAAGGCGTGAGACCCAAATCGTTCGCTCCGTGGCTCGTAGCCCTCGTCTGCTTCGGCCCGTTCGTGGGCGCGCTGTTCGTCTATTACGGGCTCGGCCCCCAGTGGCTACCGCAGCTGCCGGGCAGCCGCGAGCTGCTGCGCGCGCCGGTACCGTTGCCGCAAGAATGGCGCAACGACGCGGCCGAGGCCGGGCAGCCCTGGCAATTGATCTATGCAAGAATGACCCCCTGCGAGCAGCAATGCAGGCAGCACCTCGGCCGGCTTCTGCAGGTGCAACTGGCTCTCGGCCGCGATCGAGATCGTGTCCAACGAGTCGTCTGGCACGTCGGTAGCGCGCCGCTCGGCGATGCCGAGCTCGTAGAGCGGCCATTGGACAGTGCCGCGGGCAGCGGCATGGTCGCCGCGCTAGGCGCCGAACGCATGGGCGACGGCAGGGTGTACGTGGCCGATCCGCGAGGAGCAGTCGTGTTGAGCTACCCGCCGGACGTCGAGCAAAAAGAGCTGTTGCGCGACCTCAAACGGTTGCTAGCCGGATCCGACTGATGAGCGTGTGGTTCGTTCGCCTGGCCCGTCTCGGCGCCGTGTTGGCGCTGACCGTCGTCATGCTCGGTGCTTACGTGCGACTCTCCGACGCCGGCTTAGGCTGTCCCGACTGGCCGGGCTGTTACGGCCGGCTCGTCGTGCCGCATCCGGCGACGACGGCCGAGGAGCTCGGGTCCGAGTACACGCGCCCGCTCGAAGCCGGCAAAGCCTGGCGCGAGATGATTCATCGGTACCTCGCGAGCACGCTCGGCCTCATCTGCGTCGCGCTGGCTGCTATCGCGTGGCGCAACCGCCGCGATCCCGCCCAGCCGTGGCGGGCGCCCCTCGCCCTCGTCGCGCTCGTCGTCTTCCAGGGGCTGCTCGGCATGTGGACGGTGACGCTGCTCTTGAAGCCGATCGTCGTCGTCGCGCACTTGCTCGGTGGACTCGCGACGCTCGCGCTACTCGCGTCGCTCGGCCGTTGGCGGACGGCGAAATTTCCGGCAGCGACGAGCGGCTTGCGGTGGCTTGGCGTCGCGGCCGCGGCCGCGCTCGTGCTGCAGATATCGCTCGGCGGCTGGACGAGCGCCAATTACGCGGCGCTCGCCTGCCCGGATTTTCCGACCTGCCAGACGCAGTGGTGGCCGGCAATCGCGGACTTCGAGGAAGGTTTCGTGCTGTGGCGCGGCATCGGCATCGACTACGAGGGCGGCGTTCTCGACCACCCCGCGCGCGTCGCCGTGCATTTCACCCATCGGCTCGGAGCCGTGGTCGCGGCATTGTTGATCGTGCTGCTCGGCTGGCGGCTCATGAGCGAGCCCGCGACACGCCTCGACGGCGCGGCCGTGCTCGGCGCGGTCCTGCTGCAGCTGACCCTCGGTGTTAGTATCGTCTGGTTCGGCGTGCCACTCCCCGTCGCAGTGCTGCACAACGGCGTGGCCGCCCTCCTCCTACTAGCCGTCATCAATGCTAACCAAAGAATTAGGCAACGTTAGCAACACCGGCGCGCACTGGCGCGACTACTACGTGCTCACGAAGCCCGGGGTCGTGCAGCTGCTGGTGTTCACGGCTATCGTCGGCATGTTCCTCGCCGCGCCGGGCATGGTGCCGTGGGAGATCCTGATCGCCGGCAGCTTGGGTATCGGTCTCGCGGCTGCCGCGGGTGCGGTCGTGAACCAAGTGCTGGATCAGCGCATCGACGCGCAGATGGCGCGCACGCGCAGCCGGCCTCTGCCGCAAGGCCGCGTCTCGGAGCGCGACGCGCTCGCGTTCGCGATGGGGCTCGGCCTCGCAGGGCTCGTCGTGCTCGTGCTATTCGTCAACGCGCTCACAGCGGCGCTGACGTTCGCCTCGCTGATCGGCTACGCGATCGTCTACACGGTGTACTTGAAACGCGCCACGCCGCAGAACATCGTCATCGGCGGTGCCGCAGGCGCGGCTCCGCCCGTGCTCGGCTGGGCCGCCGTCACGAACACCGTGGATCCCCACGCGCTGCTCCTGTTTCTCATCATCTTCACGTGGACACCGCCGCATTTCTGGGCGCTCGCGATTGCGCGCCGCTCCGACTACGAACGCGCGGACATTCCGATGCTGCCCGTCACGCACGGCGAGGAGCTGACGAAGTCGTTCGTCGTCTACTACACGGTCTTGCTGATCCTCGTCACGGTGCTGCCGTCGATCACGGGCATGACGGGCATGTTCTACACGCTCGGCGCGCTGCTGCTCGGCGGCGGGTTCCTGTACTACGCGTTGAAACTGAAGTTCGACACCCGCCAAGACCTGCCGATGACGACGTTCCGCTACTCGATCTGGTACCTGATGGCCCTGTTCAGCTTTCTGCTGATCGACCATTACATCCCGGCCCTCTGGCCGGCCTAGCGCTTTCGTAGCGACCCGCCGCCCGCCGCGAACGACGCGACATGGACGTCACCGACATCATCGATCCTTTGAACGACGCGCAGCGCGAGGCCGTCACCGCGGCCGATCGCCCGACGCTCGTGCTGGCCGGCGCCGGTAGCGGCAAGACGCGCGTACTCGTTCACCGCATCGCGTGGGTCATTCGCGTCGGCGGCGTTGCGGCGCAGCACGTCCTCGCCGTTACGTTCACGAACAAAGCCGCGGCGGAGATGCGCGACCGCGTCGAGCTGCTGCTCGGCATGCCGACGCGGAATTTGTGGATCGGCACGTTTCACGGTTTGTCGCATCGCCTGCTGCGTATTCACTGGCGCGAAGCCGGCCTCGCCGAGGGCTTTCAGATCATGGACTCCGAGGATCAGCAGCGGCTGATCCGCCGCATGCTGCGCTCGCTCGAGCTCGACGAGAACGTGTGGGTGCCGAAAGAGATTCAGTGGTTCATCAACGCGCAGAAAGACGAAGGTCTGCGGCCGAAGGACCTGCGCGACGACGGCAACGCAGGCCGCCGGCAGATGATCGACCTTTACGAGCGCTACGAGAGGGCGTGCGCGGCCGCCTCGGTCATCGACTTCGGCGAGCTGCTGCTGCGCAGTCTCGAGCTGCTACGCGACAACATCGAGCTGCAACGACAGTATCAGCAGCGCTTCAAGCACGTGCTCGTCGACGAGTTCCAGGACACCAACGCGATCCAGTACCGCTGGCTGCGGCTGCTCGCGGGCCCGGCGGGCACGCCGTTCGTCGTCGGCGACGACGATCAGTCAATCTACCGCTGGCGCGGCGCGCGCGTCGAGAACCTGCATCGCTTTCAGCAGGATTACCCAGGCACGCACATCGTGAGGCTCGAGCAGAACTACCGCTCGACGGCCAACATCTTGAATGCCGCCAACGCGGTCATCGCCAACAACTCGTCGCGCCTCGGCAAGACGCTGTGGACCGAGGGTGAAGCCGGCGCGCCGATCAAGCTCTATGCGGCGTTCAACGATCGCGACGAGGCCGAGTTCGTCATCAACCGCATCCAAGACCACGTGAATCAAGGCGGGAAGCGCAGCGAAGCCGCCGTGCTGTACCGCTCGAACGCTCAGTCGCGCGTGTTCGAGGAAGGGTTGCTCGCAGCCGGAATCCCGTACCGCGTCTACGGGGGCTTGAGGTTCTTCGAGCGCGCCGAGATCAAGGACGCGCTGGCCTATCTGCGGCTCGTCATGAACCGCGACGACGACCCGTCGTTCGAGCGCGTCGTCAACACGCCGCCGCGCGGCATCGGCGCACGCACGGTCGAGGCTGTGCGCGAGCATGCGCGCGCGGCGGGCACGAGCTTGTGGCGCGGCGCCGCCGCGCTGATTGCCGAGAACACGCTCGCCAAGCGCGCCAACGAATCGCTGTACGCGTTCTTGAGCCTGATCGAGGCGCTCGACAAGGACACGCGCGGCGAGGCGCTGCACGACCAAGTCGCGCGCGTCATCGAGCGCAGCGGCCTCATCGCGCACCACGGTAGGAACGTCGAAGCCGGCGGCGAGGCGCGCGTCGAGAACCTCGAGGAGCTCGTGAACGCCGCGCGCGAGGTCATGCGCGTGGAGGAAGGCGATTTGCCGCCGTTGGCGGAGTTTCTCGCATTCGCGGTGCTCGAATCCGGCGACGGGCAGGCCGAGGCATACCAGGACAGCGTGCAGCTCATGACGCTGCACTCGGCGAAGGGCCTCGAGTTCGAGCTCGTGTTTCTGTGCGGCATGGAGGACGGGCTGTTTCCGCATCAACGGTCGCTGAACGACGCGGCGGGCCTCGAGGAAGAGCGGCGCCTTTGCTACGTCGGCATCACGCGTGCGAAGCGGGAGCTCTACATCACGCACGCGGAGCAGCGGCGCATGCATGGCGAGATGCGCTATTCGGTACCGTCGCGGTTCCTGCGCGAGCTGCCGGCCGAGCTCATCGAAGAAGTACGCCCGCAGATGGTCGTCTCGCGTCCCATCTATCGACGGCAGTCGTTCGCAGAGCCGACGCAGAGTGGCGTCCGGCTCGGCCAGCGCGTGCGCCACGGGAAGTTCGGCGAGGGCATCGTGCTCAACAGCGAGGGCAGCGGCGCGCACGCGCGCGTGCAAGTCAACTTCGAGGACTCCGGCACGAAGTGGCTCGTCGTCGCCTACGCCAACCTCGAGCTCATGTAGACTGCTCCGCCGATGATGCCCATCGCACGGCGCTTTCGGCTTCGATCGTCGAACATGTCTTCCGAGACACGCCGGGAAGACCGTCCCTGGGGCTCGTCTCGGAAAGCACATTCGACGCTCGAGCCCAAAAGCGCCGCCAACCGTGAGCGCGGGGTTCTGAGATGAAGATCCTCATCCTCGGTGCGGGGCAGGTTGGGAGCACGGCCGCGTTCAGCCTTGCTAGGGAAGAGGCGAACGAGGTCACGATCGTCGATCGCAATGCCGACGTCCTGCGCGAGCTGCAGGATCGGCTCGACGTGCGCACCGTCGTCGGCAATGCCTCGCATCCCGAGGTGCTCGAGCGCGCCGGCGCGCGCGACGCCGACATGCTGATCGCGCTGACGAGCAGCGACGAGATCAACATGCTCGCCTGCCAGATCGCGCTCACGCTGTTCCGCACTCCGACGCGAATCGCGCGCATTCGCGCGCGCGCGCTGGTCGCCAACGAGGCGTTGTTCGGCCCCGGCGGAATTCCTGTCGACGTCGCGATCAGCCCCTCGTCGCTCGTCACGGACTACATCGCGCAGCTAATCGGCTTTCCCGGCGCGCTGCAGGTGCTCGAGTTCGCGGACGGCCGCGTGCGGCTCGTCGCCACGCGCGCGCGCGAGGGCGGCGCGCTCGTCGGCCATCCGCTGCGCGACTTGCCGAAGCACATTCCGAACGTCGAAAGCCGCGTCGTCGCGATCTATCGCGGCGGCAAAGGCATCATCCCCGACGGTGACACCGTCGTGCAGGAAGGCGACGAAGTGTTTTTCCTCGCGGCGCGTAAGGACGCCCGCACGGTGCTGCGCGAGATGCGCAAGCTCGACGAGCCGGCGCGCAAGGTCGTCATCGCCGGCGGCGGTAACATCGGCCTCGACCTCGCCCTCGCGCTCGAGGGCAGCTGTCAGGTCAAGATCATCGAGCGCGACTGGGCGCGCGCCCGCCGGATCTCGGACCAGCTGAGCCGTGCGATCGTGCTGCATGGCGACTCGGCGGACGAAGAGCTGCTGCTCGAGGAGAACATCGACAGCGCCGACGTGTTCGTCGCCGTCACGAACGCCGAGGAGGCGAACATCCTGTCGTCGATGCTCGCGAAGCGGCTCGGTGCGCGCAAGGTCATGGCGCTGATCAACAAGATCGCCTACGCCGAGCTCGTCGAGTCCGGCACCATCGACATCGCGATCTCGCCGCAGCAGATCACGCTCGGCAGCTTGCTCGCGCACGTGCGGCGTGGCGACGTCGTCAAGGTGCACTCGCTGCGGCGCGGTGCGGCCGAAGCCATCGAAGCCGTCGCGCACGGCGAGGCGCGCGAGTCGCGCGTCGTCGGCCGCCGGATCGACGAGATTCAACTGCCGCGCGGCGCGACGATCAGCGCCATCGTGCGCGGCGACGAGGTGTTGATGGCGCACCACGACACGATCGTCCAGGCCGACGACCACGTGATTCTGTTCATCGCCGACCGCCGGCAGATCGACGAGGTCGAGCGCTTGTTCGAGGTCGGCGGGTCGCTGATCTAGCGTTCCGCGTGGCTCGTCGCGCCGGGCTCGGGCCACTCGAGCTCCAGTTGCCCACCGTACGGCGTCGCTTTCCAACGGCCGCGTAATTGCCGCAGTCGCTCGTGCACGCGTGCCGCTAGCTCGCGTTCGCCGCTGGCCCGCGGGGACCTTGCGAACAGCTCCGAGTAAGCGGGGACTCCCGCCTCCATGCGGAACAACGTCTGCATGGGGCCGGCGAGCGACTCGGCGAGCGCTGCGTTCTTGCCGCCGACACCGTCCCCGCGTATCGACGCTCCGGCCGCAACACAACCCCAGTAGCCTTTGGCGATCGGCAGCTCCGACTCGATGACGAAATGGGACAGATCGTGGCGCAGGAACTCCCGCGTCTCGAGCTCGACGCGCTCGGAGCTGCCGTCGGAGCGACTGACCGCTACCGCGTGCCTGTCGTCCGATATCTTCGTGAAAACGATGCGCATGTCAGGTGTCCTCGCAGCTATTGCCGCAGAGCCGCCAAGAAGCCTTCCGTCTCACGACGCGTGCGCAGATGTATGACGTGCTTCGAGGTTCGGCTCGCTGCAAGCAGCGACAGCACCTTGCGCCTAGTGCGGGTCGGATAGTTCCAGATCCACACCAGAAACGAGAGGTCGAATTTCTCGGGGCAACCGTCCGGCATGTCCGGTCTCGTTTTCCCATGGTGCCGCACGATTCGAGCCAATACCCGCCACAGGCAAACGAAGCGCGAAAAATCCAGGAACACGATCGTGTCGCACGCGGCGATTCGCTCCGCGAGCGTTCCCGAGTAATTGCCGTCGAGGATCCACGCGTCCCGCGCGATCGTTTCTCGCACAGTCGTAGCCCAGCCGGCCTTGTCGGGCTCGACCCAGCCGGCTCTCCAGTAGAGCTGATCCAGATGGATGACGGGCAACCCGAGCGCTCGGCCGAGACGCGTTGCCAGCGTGCTCTTCCCGGCGCCGCCCGAGCCGATGACGAGGACTCGACGCATGGACGCCGGCGGCACGATTCCCCCTCTTCCCGGGGAGCTTAGCATGCGGCCTCGGGCGCGCCTCAGGCCGAGCCGGACAGCGCAGCGCTCATGGCCGCCACGTGACGATGATCCGTCCCGCAACAACCGCCGACGACGTTCAACGTCGTCCAGCCGCCTTTGAGCCGCGCGTAGTCGGCGCCGAGCTCTTGCGGGTTGCCGTCGTCGAGCGCGGTTGCCGCATCGAGCTCCGCGTGGCTTTGCCGCGACGCGTTGGCGCGTAGCCCACGCAGCCGCGCGCGGCGCTCGCCGAGCGAGTCGAGTACGCCCTCGAAGTGGCTCGGGTGCGCGCAGTTCAGCATGAAGTACGCGGGGCGCTCGCGGCCGCCGGCAGCCGCATCGTTTTCCACGGCGTCGATGGCGTCGCGCAGCGACTCGCCGCTCGGCAGCCTGCCGTCGGTTTCGACGGTGAACGAGATGACCGACGGTCGCCCGACTCGTGCCGCGGCGCGCGCGACGCCGATGGCTTCGGCGCTCGTCGTCATCGTGATGGCGCTGATCATGTCGACGCCCGCCGCCGCCAGTGCATCGACCTGCGGCTGGTGAACGCGCTCTGCATCGTCGAGCGCCATCGGCGCACCTGCGACGTAGCCGTCGCCGCGCGGGCCGATGCAGCCGCTGGCGACGAACGGCCGTGCAACGCGGGGGGCGTACTCCGCCCGGCGCTCGCGCATCAGCCCGCTCGCGGCGCGGCTCACTTGCTGCCTCGCACGGCCG
>JACZCZ010030662.1_pt1 | contig 10767 bp, 9 predicted proteins | sample 8641811 | NCBI WGS metagenome assembly JACZCZ01 (sample SAMN15324610, study PRJNA640507) | soil metagenome | isolation source: intercropping peanut in the first line | place: China: Luxin town, Laibin City, Guangxi Province | collected 2019-07-25 | depth 10cm m | reverse complement strand
GTCGACGCATGCTGCGCCAGGCGAACGTCGTGCCGGATGGTGTTGTCCGCGGCGCGATACATGGTGTCGAGCCCGTTGAGCCCTATCCACGTCGCCACCGCCAACAGTGACAGCACCGCGAAGAACGACACGGCCAGTCGCGTACTGATACGGACGTTGCCTACGATGAACGCGATCAACCTGTCTACCACGCCGGAGCGCGACGTCTTGCGAGCGGTGTTAGCCACGAACTGCCTGCCTTGAACTGAAACTATCGGAATACCGTGAATCGATTTACGAACTTCAGGGTTCGAAAACCGTTTTCACCGAGGCGTCAACCTTGGACTTGTCCATGTACGCGATCGCGTTCGGATTCGCCGCCAGTTGCGCCTTCACTTCGTCGTCGCTGCCGAGGGTCTTGGGCGGCGTGCCCTTGCCCGAGAACGACAGCTTGGCCCACAGCGTCTTCACCTGTGCCGCGGACTGGCCGATCACCTTGGAGTAGAACTCCTCGCGAACCGGTGCGTTGGCGGCCTGGTCGAGCGGCACGAGATCCGTCGAGCGACCCAGGAAGATGTCCGTCACCTGGTCCTTGGTGAGCTTGGACGCCGAGGACTTGGCGCTGACCACGACCACGACGTCGGCATGCGCCGCGCCAAGGGCCAGGAACATCGCCGTGGCAATTGCCAGTCGGTTTGTGAATTTCATGTGTGCCACCTCAGAACACGAAGTCAACGGTGGCGCTGATCACGTTCACGCTGCCGACCGAAAGGAACATGGAGTTCGGCAGGCCGGGCACCATCTGCGGACCGGGCCGTTCGAAGCTGATGCCGTTCGTGCCATCGGCGTCGATGCGGTCGAACTGGAATTTCACCGCGGCGAACGAAGTCGCGTCCCAGCGCACGCCGGCGGACAGCGACTGCTGCTTGCCGGAGATCGTGCCGATGAATGACGGCGGCTCGCTCGAGGACAGGTGCGGCTTGGTGTGACCCAACATCGCGTACGGCGTGAATGCGCCCATGCGATAACCACCCATGGCGTACCAGCCATCGGCCGAGACCGTGTTGTAGTACTCGGCACTGCGGCGTTGCACGTACTCGGCCTGCGCCAGGATCTTGTCCTTGTCGTAGCTCACGCCGATGCCGTTGAAGGTGTACTTGTCCAGCTGGCCCGGGGCGGACTCGGTGTCGCCCGAGACCGTGCCCGCACGGACCGTGATGGCGCCTTTCTGCACCTGGACGTTGCCGCCGAGGATGTCGTGCATCGGGAAGTGCTGGCCCACCGCGTTCGCGATGGCGTGGCCGCCCATCACGGTGCCCGTGATGCGAACCGAACCGACTTCCTTCGTATACGTGACGTCGCCGCCTTCGATGCGGGGCACCAGGGCGAGTCCGTACACTTCATTGGGGGCGCGCAGCCAGGTGTTGGCATAGCCCACGTTGCGGGAATCCGAAACCAGGAAGGTCGGCATCGCCATGCGGCCGGCACGCAGCGTGAGACCGGGCAGCGGCGTCGCCTTCAGGAACGCCCACTCGATCTCCATCTTCTTGTCGTGCTCGTCGCGCTTCATCGCCAGGCCCTGCACGGTGGCCGACAGCCAGCTGTTCGCCTGGAAGTTCAACTGGACGCCGATGTTCGTGTCCACGCCGGTATCGATGGTCTTGGTGGCGCCATCGGGCTGCTGATCGCGGCGGAAATGCACGTCATCGGTGTTCGTGACGACGCCGCCAAAAGTACCGAAGCCACTGAACGTGACCTTCTCTTCGATACCCGCCGCCCAGGCGTGACCCGGCTGTCCGCCGCAAATCGCGACGACCGCAGCCGCCACCAAGGGATACTTCAACTTCATGATTGTGACCTTCTGTTCCATCTAGTCAGTTCGAACCGTGACATTCACGGCCCGGCAAAGATGCTTAGCCTCGCGCTGACGTTTACGGCCGGCACTGACCGCTCTTAAGGTACGGACGTCACAAGAAAAAACTTGCGGCGCGCGCGAGTGGAACCTCTAGGCGCGACCATTGCGGGTTAAGCTGCCGGCTACCCCTTAGGGCGCGCACGGCTTGTTTTTCGCGACGAAAACGTAGTCCGAACTTCGTTCGCGTCTATCTACTCGCCGGGGCGACCGGAGTATCGATGCTCACTGCCTGCGCGCGTCGCGTCGCGGCGAACCGCGTGGCCGCGGCATGGAGCAGGCGCATTGCCCGACGCCCATCGCATGGCCGCGCATAGCCGTGACGCCGGGAATTGCGAAGCGCCTCACAAACAAGACTTGCGCCCGGATCCGGTGTAAGTAAAAGGAATACGGTCAGGTATTGGAGGCAGGGTTGCAGCAGCCGGATTCGGTCAGCCAGGAACCATTTTCGGTGTTCCGCGCCACTGAAAGGCATGCCTCTCCCGGGTGGCAAGGCCGTAAGGATCTGCTCATGCACTCGTTCACAGTCAAGGCCGTCGTGTGCCTGTTCGTACTCGCATTCGCCACCGCGTCGATTGCCGGGGAATTCAATCCCGTCGCGCGCGAACCGCAACAGGGCGCATCGCGCGGGTCGCTGGGTGTCATCGTCAAGTTGCGCAAGAACTCCGAGGGCGCGGGCTCGATGAAGTCAGCCAGCGGCACCGATCGCGTGGCGGCGCTCGCGAAGCGGACCGGACTCGACATGAGCCTGCGGCGCGAGATCAGTGAATCGCTGCTGGCCAGCACCATCGCTCTCGAGACGGCGGATGCCGATCAGGCGCTGGCGCGGCTTCGTGCCGATGCCTCGGTCGAGTACGCGTCCATCGACCACCGGCGATTTCCGCACGCCACCAGCCCCAATGACAGCCTGTTCAATGGCCAGTGGTACCTCAAGAACGCCGAGGTTTCCGCCGTGAACGCCATCAACGCCTGGGATCGCGAACTCGGCGCCGCCGGTGTCGTGGTCGCGGTGCTCGACACTGGCGTGCTCTACGACCATCCGGATCTGGGACGCGGCGACCGTGGCGGCAAGCTCCTGCCCGGCTTCGACTTCGTGAGCGCGGATCACATGGTCAATGACGGCAATGGCCGCGACAACGACCCTTCGGACCCGGGCGACTGGATCAACGCCACCGACAAGGCCGACAACCGTTACAGCAATTGCGACAGCACCACGAGTTCATGGCATGGCACGCGCGTGGCCGGCATGGTCGGCGCGCTCACCAACAACACCGCGGGCGTCTCGGGGCTGAGCTGGAATTCCTTCATCCTGCCGGTGCGTGTGCTCGGCAAATGCGGCGGCGTCGACAGCGACATCCTGGCCGGCATGCGCTGGGCCGGGGGTCTCTCGGTGCCCGGCGTGCCCGCCAACCCGACGCCGGCGCGCGTGCTCAACGCCAGTCTGGGCGGCACCGGCGCCTGCGAACCCACCTATCGCGACGTCATCGAAGAGCTCGCCGAACGCAAGGTGCTGCTGGTGATCTCGGCGGGCAATGAAGGGACCGTGGTCTCGTCGCCCGGCAACTGCCCGGGTGTCGCCGCGGTGGCCGCCATCCGCCATGCGGGCAGCAAGGTCGGCTTCAGCAGCCTGGGCCTCGAGGTGGCGCTGGCCGCCCCGGGCGGCAACTGCGTGAACATCAACGGTGGCCCCTGCCTGTTCTCGCTGGATACCACCTCCAACAGCGGCAGCGAACGACCCGGGGCGCATATCTATACGGATCAGATCAACAGCAATCTCGGCACGAGTTTCTCCGCGCCCATCGTCTCCGGCATCGCCGCGCTGATGCTTTCGCGCAATGCCAACCTGTCGACCGACCAGCTGCGTGCCAGGCTACGCGAAGGCACGCGGCCCTTCCCTACTTCGGTGGCGGATGAGCCGGCCATACAGGCGTGCCACGTGCCCGTGAACACGCAGGATGTCCAACTGGCGCAATGCCTGTGCACGACCACGACTTGCGGTGCCGGCATGGCGGATGCGGCGTTGGCCGTGGATGCGGCGGATCGACCCATAGCGGCGATTGCGCTTCCCGCTTCCGTCTCTGCCGGCCAGAACGCCTCGTTCAACGCCTCGGGAAGTGCCGCGGCCTGCGGTCGTACGGTGTCCGGCTTCTCGTGGAGCGTGGTGGCCCCGGTCATGAATCCGCCGGCCTTGCTGGGCGCCGACACCGCCACGGCCACCGTGCTCGCGCCGACCTCGGGAACCGTCACCCTGCGCGTCACTGTCACCGACAACCTCGGTCGCACGGACACGGCGAATGTGGTCGTGGGAACCTCGTCCGCCACGACTGCGGCGCCGGCTACCGCCGGCACCAGCGCATGCGCCGCGCCGGTCACGTCCGGCCCCACTCCGGGGTCCGGCAGCAGCAGCTCCAGCTCGAGTTCGAGCTCCAGTTCCAGCTCATCGTCATCGGGTGGCGGGAATCGGGGTGGCGGAGGCGGCTCCTTCGACGTCCTTACGCTCTTCTTGCTAGGTGCTCTCGCGATCCTGGTGTTTGCCCGGCGCCGTCCTATATAAATCCCCCGTTGCATTTGCTAGGTGTCGCGCTATATTCGCGTCGTACGCCATTGACGGATCAGGGCTCCGTTACAACTACAACTAAAGGCGTTACACGAGGTTCGCGGCGCAATCGGCCCGTCACCGGGGAATGGCCGCCACCTCGCGATAACGAAAAAAAAGCATGTCGCGTGTCTACGATCGGCTCGAATCGGCCACTCTGCTCCTGACTCGTTCCAACGCCATCAAGGATCGGCTGAGCGCCGCCTGGCGGCAGAACCTCGCCCAGATCGAACCGGAAGACGTGCCGCGCGAACTGCGCCTGCAGTTCCTCGAGCTCGCCTCGGCGATGCAGCGCGAGCGTCCGCTGCGTGGTGAAGACGCGGTGCGCGCCACCATCAGGAAGATGTCGAACGAGGAAGCCGAACGCCATGCCGCGCACATCGTGCGCATGTTCAGCCGCATGACGCGCCAGCAGGAGCTGGAATTACCGATGCCGCCGGCCTCGGGCGCGGCGGTAGTGCAGCTGTTTGCCGCCGAGGGTTGAAGTCCGCGCCAGCATGCTGGCGCCGGCGGCGACGCGCGGTAGCTAGAGCGAAGGCGCTCAGTCCAGCTTGAACTCGATGGTGTCCCAGCGATTCGATTCTTCGTGGCGCGCCTGCGCCTTGATGGCGTCGACCAGCGCGCGGCCGTCCCAGTCCACGATCTGATCCGACAATGACGTGATGGCGTTCGGCAGCACGGCATTGGCGCCGAACGGCCGCATCAGGATCACGGGTTTGTCCGAAGCCTTGGCGAAGGTCATCTCGAACAGCAACAGCTCACTCTGTTGACGGTACAAACCCGGAAGAGCGATCACGCATTCGGCCTGGGCGATCTGCTTGCGCAGCTCCTCGCGATCGGCTTCCTTGCCACCGCCTGGTGGCGCCTTGTCAGGCGCGGAAAAGTTCTTGTAAAAGAAGTTCCGCGAACTCTCCAGGTATTCGAAGATCCGCAGATACTCGTCGGTGGCGTCCCACGCGTGCGTGACGAACAGGCGGATGGGATTGTTTTGTGACATGTCGACCGATCCAGAACAGATACTTGAGTGTAGTGTAGACGCCGGAGCAACGCGCCCCCTCCACTTTTGTGCGTTGCAGCGTTAGCATCAATTCCCTTGCGCCTGCTTGTCTACAACATCCGATACGCCACGGGCATTGGGCCGGCCTTCCATCTGCCGTTCCCCGGCGCCGGCTACCTGCGTTCCAGCCGCAAGGTGCTCGACGGCATCACGGGTTTCGTGAAGGAAAAGGACCCCGACATCGTCGGGCTCATCGAAGTCGACATCGGCTCGGTCCGTTCGGGCATGGTCAACCAGGCCGAACACATCGCCGATGCGCTCGGCCACTACAGCACCTATGAGTGCAAGTACGGCAAGAGTTCGTTCAACAACCTCATGCCCATCGTGCGCAAGCAAGGCAACGCATTCCTCGCCGCGCCCCGCGTCGAGGGTGAGCGGTTCCACTACTTCGACACGGGCATCAAGCGTCTCATCATCGAGCTCGAACTCGATGACGTGTGCATCTTCCTGGTCCATCTCGCGCTCAAGTACCGGCAGCGCCAGTACCAGTTGCGTTACCTGCACGACCTCATCGTGAAGTCGCACAAGCCGGTCATCGTGACGGGCGACTTCAATACCTTCTGGGGTACGCACGAGATCTACCTCTTCATGCGCGCCGCAGGGCTGCGCAGCGCCAACGAGAAGAACCTGCCGTCGTTTCCGGCGCGCTTTCCGCGCATCGAGCTCGACTTCGTGCTGGCCAGCAAGGAGATCGAGATCACGAACTTCGAAGTGCCCGACGTGCGCTTCTCGGACCATCGCCCGATCCTCTGCGACTTCACCGTCCGAAAGGAGCAGGCGTCGCAGACCGCGGTAGCGTAGGGTGTCGGCGATGAACTCCGCCGCGACACCTGCCTGGGCGCTCACCACCGACGCCGATGGAATCGCCTGGCTGTCCTTCGACAAGCCCGGCACGTCCACGAATGTGCTGTCACGCGACACGCTGGTGGAGCTCGATTCCCATCTGCAGGCGCTCGCGGCCAAACCGCCGCGCGGCCTCGTGGTCCGCTCCGCCAAACCTTCGGGATTCATCGCCGGCGCGGACGTGAAAGAGTTCGTGCAGCTCGCGAGCGCCGACCAGGCCTTCGAACTGGTCCGCTCGGCGCAGAAGATCTTCGACAACCTCGAGGCACTCCCCTGCCCCACGGTGGCCATCATTCAGGGTTTCGCGTTGGGCGGCGGCTTCGAGCTGGCGCTGGCGTGCCGCTACCGCGTGGGCGTGAAGGGCGACAAGTTTTCGGTGGGATTGCCCGAGGTGATGCTCGGCATCCATCCGGGCTTCGGCGGCACCGTGCGCGCGGTGCGCCGTGCCGGCATGAGCACGGCCATGGAGATGATGCTCACGGGCAAGACGCTGCGAGCCGACAAGGCGCTGCGCGCCGGATTCATCGACCGGCTGGTGTTCCCGGCCGACGCCGAAGCCGCGGCGCGCGAACTCATCATGCGCAAGCCCAAGCAGCGTCAGCCGCGGTTCATGGACCGTGTGCTCTCCTGGCCGCTGGTGCGCGGGCTGGTGCGCAAGAAACTCATCGCGCAGGTGCGTGCGAAGGCGCGCCCGGAACATTACCCCTCGCCCTACGCCATCATCGATCTGTGGAGCCGCTACGGCGCCCGTGGCGAAGCCGCCTATGTGGCCGAGGCGCGTTCCATCGCCAACCTCATGGTGGGTGAGACGTCGCGCAACCTGGTGCGCGTGTTCCTTCTGCAGGAGCGCATGAAGGGCCTGGGCGGCAAGACGCGGCATCCCATCGAGCGGGTGCACGTGGTCGGCGCCGGCGTCATGGGTGGCGACATCGCCGCCTGGTGCGCGCAGCGTGGCCTCAACGTCACACTGCAGGATCGCGAGCTCAAGTTCATCGAGCCCGCTCTGAAGCGTGCCCGCGAGGCATTCGAGAAACGCATGCGCGACCCGGTCAAGGCGGGCGAACTCATGACGCGGCTCACACCCGACGTGGCCGGCGACGGCGTGCCGGGCGCCGATGTGATCCTCGAAGCCATCTTCGAGAACGCCGACGCCAAACACGAGTTGTTCGCACGGATGGAACCGCGCATGAAGGGCAGCGCCATCCTTGCGACCAACACCTCTTCCATCATGCTGGAGCAGCTCGACGACAGACTGCCGGACCCGGGCAAACTCGTCGGCGTGCATTTTTTCAACCCGGTGTCGCAGCTGCCGCTCGTGGAAATCGTGCGTGGCGAAACCACGAGCGATGACAGCCTGCAGAAAGCCATCGCCTTCACTCGCCGCATCGACAAGCTGCCGCTGCCCTGCAAGAGCTCGCCCGGCTTTCTCGTCAACCGCGTGCTCGTGCCCTATCTCTATGAGGCGATGTTCGCCGCCGCGGAAGGCATTCCCATCGAGGTCATCGACGAAGCCGCGCTGCGTTACGGCATGCCCGTGGGTCCGGTGGAACTCGCCGACGTGGTGGGTCTCGACGTGTGCAAGCACGTGGGCGACATCGTGAGCGGCGCATTGAACAAACAAAAGCCCGACACCTCGAGACTCGATGCGTTGCTCGCGGCGAAAAAACTCGGGCGCAAGAGCGGCGAAGGATTCTACGTCTGGAAAGATGGCAAGGCGGTGAAGCCTCCCGGTCCCGTGGCGGAGCCGCCGCCCGATCTCGAAGACCGTCTCATCCTCGCGCTGGCGAATGAATGCGCGGCCGTGCTGCGCGAAGGCATCGTCGAGGATGCGGAGCTCATCGACGCCGGTTGCATATTCGGGTCCGGGTTCGCGCCCTTCCGCGGCGGGCCTCTGACTTACGCGCGCAAACGCGGCATCGACGTGGTCGTCGCGCGCCTGCAGGAACTCAGCGGGAAATACGGGCCGCGCTTCAATCCCGACGACGGCTGGTCGCAAGTGGCTGCGCCGCGCTGAAGAAAGGTTGGAATGCGTCCTGAGGGGCGCGCCCGCCGTGCTAGCATTTCCGCATGTCCGATGCCCGTGAAGTCAGCGTAGAACTGCTGCGAACCCTGACCCCGCTCGAAGGAATGAAGCGGGAGAACCTGCACGCGCTTGCCAAGAAGGTCACGGTCAAACAGATGACGGCCGGCCGCACCCTGGTAAAGGAAGGCGATACCGACAAGCGCACCATCTGGATCGTCCGCGGGCTGGTCGAGCTGTCCGAGCATGGCCGCACCGTCGGCATGATCGAAGGTGGCAGCGCCGAAGCGCGTGCGCCGTTGCAGCAGAGCGTGCCGCGCAAGATCACCGCGCGCGCCGTCGAAGACGTGGACTACCTCGCCATCGACGCCGACCTGCTCGACGTCATGATCACCTGGGACCAGACCGGCAACTACGAAGTCGGCGAGCTGCAGGCGCAGTTCGGCGGTGGCGCCGACGACAGCGACTGGATGACCACGCTGTTGCAGACCAAGGCCTTCCATCGCATTCCGCCGGCCAATCTGCAGGCCATCTTCATGCGCATGAACCGGCAGCAATACCGCGCCGGCGAAGTGGTGATCAAACAGGGTGACGAAGGCGATTATTTCTACGCCATCGTGCAGGGCCGCTGCCTGGTCACGCGCGAATCGCCGCTCAACCAGAAGGGCATCAAGCTCGCCGAGCTTGGCGTCGGCGAGACTTTCGGCGAGGAAGCACTCATCGCGGAGGCCAAGCGCAACGCCACGGTGACCATGCTCACCGACGGCGTGCTGATGCGGCTCAACAAGCAGGACTTTCGCGACCTCATGCACGAGCCCCTGCTGCGCTGGGTCGACGAAGGGCAGGCACTCAAGATCATCCAGGCCCGGGGGCAATGGCTGGATGTGCGCCTGCCTTCGGAGTTTCAGAACATGGCGGTCGAAGGGTCGATCAACATTCCGCTGTACTTCGTACGTCTGAAACTGAATGCCCTCGATCGCAAGACGCCGTACGTGGTCGTCTGCGACACAGGCCGGCGTTCATCGGCGGCCGCGTTCATTCTTTCCGAGCGCGGATTCGATGCCTATGTGTTGAGGGGCGGCATCACCACCTCCAACCTGCCGATGCGTCGACCCGGCTGATACCCGAACGTCATCCTGCAACCGGTACCCGGAGCCCGCCGCATGAGCCGAACCTGCGCACTCGTCCTGGCGTTGCTGCTGCCGTTGATCTCGACCGCCGACACCGAGCCGGACGAGCCCGAAATGCAGGTGGTGCTGGTGCGGGGTGTGCAGGCGGGTCCCGCTCTCTGGAAGGTCAAGTCCGGCGATCACGTCATGTGGTTGCTGGGAGAGATCTCGCCGTATCCGCGCAAGGTGAAGTGGCGGTCGAAAGACTTCGTGAGGCTGCTCTCCGACTCGCAGGAGTTGATCATCGATTTTTCGGGGTACTGGATCCTCGACGACGAGAGCAAGGCCGCGCTCTCCAAGGCCGAGAAACTTCCGCCCGGCACGAAACTCGAGAACGTCATCTCGCCGGAATTGCATGCGCGTGTGAAGGCAACCTCGGCCAGATTCGGCAATCCCATCCTCGATCCGTGGTACGCGTTCTCAGCGACGAATCGCCTGGTGTCGGCCGCGATGCGCAAGCTCGAGATGGAGAGCTTCAGTGTACGGTTCGAAGCGCTCCGGCTGGGCGAGTGGCACAAGACCAAGGTCACGCCCTTCGCGACGCCGGAGATCGCGTTCGATCAGAGACTGCGCAACTGGCAACAACCGTCCAACGAGGTCTGCCTGAAACGCCTCGTGGATGCGATAGAAGATGGCGGCAGTGGCGTACTGCAGCTCGCGAACGCCTGGTCGGTGGGCAGCATCTCCGCGCTGCGGGAACTGGTGCCGCAGTATTCGTTCTCGCGCGATGGTTTCCGCGCTGGTGAATGCGCCGACGCGATGCACGGCAGCGAGCAGCAGGCGCGGGAATACAAGCAGCGCCGCAATCAGTTCTGGCTCGACGAAGCCGAGCGCGCACTGAAACAGAATCGCAGCACCATGGCCGTGGTGCTCATGTCGGAGCTGTTCGAGCCGGATGGGTACCTCGCGGGATTGCGGGCCAGGGGCTACGAAGTGACCGAGCCTCGCCCGCCGCAATAGCTAGTCCGTCGCGCGGAACCAGCACCCGGCACCAAGCCACTACATCGTGTGCGTGGCTTTATCGCCGGCGAGCGCGCCGGCCAGGTAGGTCTCGATCTTCTTTTGCGTCTGTCCCCGATCCTGATCGGAGAACTGCACGCCGATGCCCGCGGTGCGTTTGCCCTGCGCGCCCTTGGGGGTGAGCCAGATGACGCGGCCGGCCACGGGCAGCTTCTCGTCTTCACCCATCAG
>JACZCZ010128180.1_pt1 | contig 10771 bp, 11 predicted proteins | sample 8641811 | NCBI WGS metagenome assembly JACZCZ01 (sample SAMN15324610, study PRJNA640507) | soil metagenome | isolation source: intercropping peanut in the first line | place: China: Luxin town, Laibin City, Guangxi Province | collected 2019-07-25 | depth 10cm m | reverse complement strand
CTCGCGAGTCCGATTGTGCAGGGTACGGCGCGTTCCGCTCCCGGCATCAATCAACAAATCAGGAGTAGGGAATGCGTACGACCGGCAAGGTGAAGTGGTTCAACGATGCGAAGGGTTTCGGGTTCATCACGCCCGACAACGGCACCAAGGATTGCTTCGTGCATTACAGCGCGATCCAGGGTTCCGGCTTCAAGTCGCTCGCTGAGGGCGACGCCGTCGAGTTCGACATCGTGCAGGGTGCCAAGGGCCCCGCGGCCGAGAACGTCTCGAAGGTTTCGTAACCACGAGCCGGCACAATCAGGAAGGCGCTCCGAGCTTGCTCGGGGCGCCTTCTTGCGTTGTGGGCACTACCGAATCGTGAACCGACGGCGGCGAACGCGGCCGCTTGCCGGCAAGGCGGTCAGCGGATGCCAGCGACGGGTGGCCGCCCGCGCCGCGGCCTGACGACGGACTCAATCGCCGCCTCGAGGCGGGCTTCCACGAGCCCCTTGAGCGCCACGACATCGACCTGAAGTGTGCTGAACTCGCCGATCGCGAGCTCGATCGGTGGGCGGTGCCCGCCATCGTCCGCCATGCTGGAGTCTAGGATCGACCGGGCGCGATCGAAGGCATCGCGCGTCGGGATGCCCAGGCCATTCGACATCTCGAGCGTGAGCGCGAGCACAGGGAGCAATTGAACTGGAATCCGGCGATCGACGCCCTGCCGGCCCTTGGGGACAGCGGATTCGCCGATTCGCGCTAGCATCGCGTCGAGAGTTCTTCGGTCGACTTGCAGTACGCTAGCTGCTGTTGCCGTCGTGACCGCCCGCAGAAAAAACTCCGGAGTGGAGATTAATTGCGAAGCTGTCGTGTATCTGGCTGTATGTCAACTACCTAGCGCGCCGAATCTCGAGTGAACGGTCAGCACGCGCGGCCTTGTCGACCGACCCAGGAGATCTCGTGGTAGCTTGCGGAATGGCGTCGCCGGAAGAACTCTTCAGCAAGCGGAGTGGAGACAGCCGCAGCATTCAGGAGAGCATGAATTAATTATTCTGGATCACGAATAATTAACTAATTATTGTTGTCACAACAGTTTAGCGTCAAGCTCGATTGCGGCCTGCTCAAGCTGCACTATTACGGCCGAAATGGCGGTCCCGCCCTCGACGGTACGGTGCGATAACGACCGGTTGGGAGAAAGCTCCTCAATCACATCAGCCGCAAACGCGTCGTGTGCGGCCTCGAATCGAGAGAGAGGAAGCTCGCCAAGCTCAACCCCCGCCTCTTCGGCCTCGCGCACCAGGCGGCCGACGGCCACATGAGCATCTCGGAACGTGACCCGCTTTCGCACCAGATAGTCGGCCAAGTCGGTCGCCATCATGCTGCTCGAAACGGCGGCGCGCATGCGCTCACGCTCGACGCGGAGCGTGGCCACCGATCCGGCGACGGCCGGAAGCAGCATCCCCATGCCGTCGATCGCATCGAACAGCGCTCGCTTGTCGTCCTGCAGGTCCTTGTTGTAGCCACTCGGCAGGCCCTTGAGCGTGGCGATGATCGAGACGAGATCGCCGAGCATGCGTGCGCCACTGCCGCGGGCCAGCTCCAGCGCATCGGGATTCCGCTTCTGCGGCATCATCGATGAGCCGGTGGAATACGCGTCTCCGAAACGCACGAACGCGAACTCGCTCGACCCGAACAGGATCAGGTCCTCAGCGAGCCGCGAAAGATGAGACCCGAGCATCGTCACCGCGAAGAGCAGCTCGGCAACGAAATCGCGATCGCCCACCGCGTCGATCGAATTGCGGGACAGCGCCGCGAACCCGAGCTCATCGCGGAGCTGCTCGCGAGGGATCGGGAATGCGGAACCGGCGATCGCGCCGGAGCCGAGCGGCAGGACCGCCGCGGCGCCACGCGCGCTAGCGAGTCGCCGACGATCGCGCGAGAGCGCCCAGAAATGCGCGAGGAACCAGTGCGCGACCGAAACCGGCTGCGCTCGCTGGAGGTGTGTATACGCGGGCATCACGTCGTCCAGATGAGCACGCGCCTGGTCGAGGATGGCACGCTGGACGTCGCGTACGAGGGCATCGACCCGCTCGCACGCGTCCATCGCCCAGAGACGCGTGCCAGTTGCGACCTGGTCATTGCGGCTGCGCCCGGTATGCAGGCGACTCGCCGGCTCGCCGGCCTCCTCGTGGAGCAGGCGATCAACGAAGGTATGGGCGTCCCCATCGGGGGGGATCGGCCGCTCGCCCGCCGCGATCCGCCGCGCGACGCGATCGAGGCCATCCTGCACCGCCTTCGCATCCGCCGAGGACATCACGCCAGCGGTCGCGAGGCCGCCGGCCCATGCCTTCGAGAGGCGGATATCGAATGGCCAGAGCCGAAGGTCGACGTCGATGGATCGATTGACCGCCTCGAGCTCCGGGGCCGGCCCGCCGGCGAATCGCCCGCCCCAGAGCTTGTGTGCCGCGCCCTCGGACCGATCGCCCGCGCGACCGGCGCTCACCGCCCGGCCTTGTCGAAGGAGGGGGCGGGGAGTGACTTCGGACGTACATCGACGCCCTTCGCCTCGAGGTCCTTGATCGCGCGCACGCGCGATGAGAGGCCGTACAAACGGATGAAGCCCGCGGCGTCCGACTGTTCGTAAACGTCGTCCTCCCCGAACGTCACGAATCGCTCGTCGTACAGCGCCTCGTCGGACCGCCGCCCGGCGATCGTCATATTCCCCTTCCAGCAGCGGATCGTCACGGTACCGGTGACGCGCGATTGCGTGACATTCACGAACGCATCGTAGGCCTCGCGCTCGGTCGTCCACCACCGTCCTTCATAGACGAGGTCGGCATATCGCGGCGCGATCAAGTCCTTCGCGGCGAGGGTCCGACGGTCGAGCGTGAGTTGCTCGAGCTCGGAATGCGCCGTGTAGAGCAGGGTACCGCCCGGCGTCTCGTACACGCCGCGCGACTTCATGCCCACGAGTCGGTCCTCAACGATGTCGGCGCGCCCGATGCCGTGACGTCCGCCGATGCGGTTGAGTTCCTCGAGCAGCGCGACCGGCCCCAAGGCGCGACCATTCACCGCCACCGGCGAGCCGTGCTCGAACCCGATCGTGACGTCCTCCGCCTTGTCGGGTGCGTCCGCGGGATCGGTCGTCAACATGAAGAGATCCTTGGGTGGCACCGACCCCGGATCCTCGAGCACGCCGCCCTCATGCGAGATGTGCCAGATGTTCCGGTCGCGCGAGTAGATCTTGGTCGTCGTCGCGGCGACCGGCACGCCCTTCGCGGCCGCATAGGCGAGCGCGTCCTCGCGAGAACGGATGTCCCAGAGGCGCCAAGGCGCGATGACGGGGAGCTGGGGGGCCATCGCCATGTACGTCAGCTCGAAGCGCACCTGATCGTTGCCCTTGCCGGTGCACCCGTGCGCGAGCGCGTCCGCGCCGACCTCGAGTGCCACCTCGACCTGCTTCTTCGCGATGAGCGGCCGGGCCATCGAGGTACCGAGCAAGTACTTCCGGCCATAGATCGCGCCGGCACGCAGCGTCGGGAAGACGTAGTCGCGGACGAACTCCTCCCGGAGGTCGGCGATCCGGCATTCGGCCGCTCCGGAGGCGAGCGCCTTCTCGCGCACGCCCTCGAGCTCGTCACCCTGCCCGATGTCGGCCGCGACGCAGACGACTCGTGCGTCGTAATGCTCGCGAAGCCAGGGAACGATGATGGATGTGTCGAGGCCGCCGGAATAGGCGAGGACGATGGTGTTCATCTCGATGGACCTGATCGGGACGGATAGGGCAGGGAAGGGACGACTCAGAAACCTAGTCGCATAAGTATGCGAACGGTAGCGCGCCGTCCGGGCGACGGCGGGAGGGGCATCAACGCGGCCGTCGCCCGAGCGCGGCGAGGCGCCGCGCGACGCGCTCGCGAGCGGACTCGGTGCGACATATCATGAGGATCGTGTCGTCGCCGGCGATCGTGCCCAAGATGTCGGAGCTTGCCTCGGCATCGATCGCCGACGCGACCGTCTGGGCCGCACCGACGACCGTCTTGAGGACGATGAGGACGCCGGTGCTCTCGAGCCGGAGGAAGAGCTGCGGGAGGACCGAGGCGAGCGGGGCACGGCTCCCGTCGTCGGGCGTGCTCTCGCCAACGGTGTATCGGACGCCGCTGCCGGTGGGGATGCGCGCGATGCGGAGGTCGCGCATGTCGCGCGAGAGCGTCGACTGGGTGACGTCCCATCCGCGCCGATGGAGCAACTGCCGCAGTTCCTCCTGGCTCCCGACGTCGCGCGTGGAGACGAGTTCGAGGATCGCGTTCTGGCGGTCGCGCTTGGAAGCGGTCACGGAAGGGGCTCCAGGTGTGTCGCCAGTGTATCACCGGCGAGAGAACCGGGGAAGGAACGGGCGTTGACAGGTTCGCTTGGCATTAGTATGCATTAACCGTGCATAAGATTCCAGTCGGGGTGCTCGGCGCCTCGGGCTACGCCGGTCGCGAACTCTGCAGCATCATCGCGGGTCACCCGGCGTTCACGCTCGTCTTCGCGTCGGCGAACTCGCAGCGAGGCGAGACGGTCACGCTGCCGCGCGCCGGCCGCGTCACGTTCGTCGCGACGGAGGATGCGCCGCTCGACGCCGCCCAACTCGTGTTCTCCGCCCTGCCGCACGGCGCAAGCGCCGAGTGGGTCGCCCGCGCGCGCGCGGTCGGTGCGAAGGTCGTCGACCTTTCGACCGACCTGCGCATCGGTAACGGCGCGACGGAATCGGTCCCCTATGGCCTCACCGAACTGCGGCGTGACGCGGTGCGCCGCGCGGACGTCGTCGCGAATCCCGGCTGCTATCCGACCTCGGCGATGCTTGGCCTGCTGCCGCTGCTCGAGGCGGGGCTCGTCGCCCCGGGCGCCACGATCGACATCAGTGCCGCGAGCGGCGTGACCGGAGCGGGACTCACCCCGCGCCTGGACCTCCTCTTCGGCGAGGTCGCCGAGAACTTCCGCGCCTATGGCGCAGGCAACGCGCATCGACACCTCAACGAGATGCGCGCCCTGTTGGGCGAGCTCGAAGTGGACGCGGACCTCGTCTTCACCCCGCACCTGCTCCCGGTCGCCCGGGGGATCCTCTCGACCATCACCGTCCCACTCACGCGTCCGCTCTCCGACGTCTTGGCGCCATGGCGCGTGCGCTATCGCGGGGAGCGGTTCGTCCAGGTCACGGATGACCTGCCGGAGCTGCGGCAGGTACAGCATCGGAACGTGGTACACGTGAGCGCCCGCGCGGTGACCGGCGTGCGCCGGCCCACGCTGCAGGTGTTCTCGGCGATCGACAATCTCGTCAAGGGAGCGGCCGGCCAGGCCGTGCAGAACGCGAACCTGATGCTGGGTCTCGAGGAAGGCGCGGGGCTGGCGGCATGACCCAGGGACGGCGTCGCTCCGACTCGCCGCGCAGCGGCCCGCGCGTGCCGACCCATCCGGCCGCGTCGCCCGGCGCGCAGGTGAACATCCGCGTGATCAAGATCGGCGGCCGCGCCCAAGGTGACCCGCGGTTCGTCGAGGCCATCGCCGCCGCGTCGAAGGTCGCGCGCATCGTCGTCGTGCATGGCGGTGGCGACGAGATCACGACCCTCCAGCGCCGGCTCGGGCTCGAGGCGCAGTTCGTTGACGGCCGTCGCGTCACGAGCGAGGACGACCTCGACGTCGTGCGCATGGTGCTGTCGGGCACGGTGAACAAGCGCCTCGTCGCGCGACTGCTGACGGCCGGCGTCGCGGCCGTCGGCGTGAGCGGCGAGGACGGTCGTCTCCTCACGGCGCGCCGTGGCGAGGCGAGCATGGGGCGGGTCGGCCGTGACGTATTCGCCGACGTGAGTCTCATCGCGCACCTGCTCAATGGCAGTTGGGTGCCGGTGGTCTCGCCGCTCGCCCGCGAGCAGGGCGGCGGTGACGGGGCCGGCCTCAACGTGAACGGCGACGACGCGGCGGCGACGATCGCCGCCGGACTCGGTGCCGACGAACTCGTGCTCGTCGCCGACGTGCCCGGCGTCCTCGAAGCCGGCGCGGTGATCCCGGACCTCGACCTCGCCGGCGCACGACGTCTCGCCGAGCAGGGGATCGCGCAAGGCGGCATGCGCGCGAAGCTGGAAGCGGCGACGCTCGCCTTGCGCAACGGCGTCCGCCGCGTGCGCATCGCCGGCATCGAAGGCATCACCGATCGGGCCGCCGGGACCATCATCACCCAACCACCCATCACCACGAGTCCCGCATGACCGCTGTCGTCGCCCCGATGACCGACGCCCTTCTGGGCCTCTACCGTCGCGCCCCGATGGAACTGGTGCGTGGCGACGGCGTGCGCCTGTACGACGCCGAGGATCGCGCCTGGCTCGATTTCGCCGCCGGCATCGCGGTGAACGCGCTCGGCTACAACGACGCCGGGATCAAGCGCGCGATGGCCGAAGCGATGGAGACGGGACTCGTCCACGCGTCGAACCTCTTTCGCACCGAGCCGGCCGAGCGCCTCGCCGACAAGCTCGTGGCGGCGTCGTTCGCCGACCGGGTGTTCTTCTGCAACTCGGGCGCCGAGGCCAACGAGGGCGCGTTCAAGGTCGCGCGCCGCTGGGGGCGGCACGCCGGCGGTCCGGCGAAGCACGAGATCGTCGCGCTGCGCGGCGCGTTCCACGGCCGCCTCTTCGGCACCCTCGCCGCGACCGATCGCCCGCAGTACCGCAACCCGTTCCGTCCGCTCGCCGGCGGCATCCACATCCACGAGCGGGACCTCAAGGAACTCAGTGCCGTGCTGCAGGACGAGACGACGTGCGCGGTGATCGTCGAACCGATCCAGGGCGAGGGCGGCGTGCGCGTGCTCGACGCTGGTTTCCTGCAGGAACTCCGCGCGCTCACGACCGAGCGCAACGTGCTGCTGATCCTCGACGAGATCCAGTGCGGGTATGGCCGCACCGGCACGTTCTTCGCCTACGAGCAGGCCGGCATCACGCCGGACCTGCTCACGCTCGCGAAGCCTATGGCGGGGGGCCTGCCGATGGGTGCGGTGCTCATGACGAAGGGGGTCGGCGACGTCATGCAGCCAGGCGACCATGGCACGACGTTCGGTGGCGGTCCCTTCGTGGCACACGTCGCGAACCACGTATTCGACCGGCTGAATGATCCGGCGCTGCTCGAGCACGTGCGGATCGAGGGGGCGTGGCTGGGCGCCCAGCTCGAGGGGATCCGGCAGCGGTCGGCGAAGGTGCGCGCCGTGCGCGGGCGCGGGTTCATGTGGGGCCTGGACGTGACCGATCCGGCGCGCGACGTCGTCGCCCGCGCCGCCGAGCGCGGCCTGCTCATCGTCTCCGCCGGCGATCACACGCTGCGGTTGCTGCCGCCGCTCGTGATGCGGCGCGAGGACCTGGCGGCCGGACTCGGACTGCTCGAGGCCGCGATCGCCTAGGGACGGGGCCTCTTCGGCCCGTCGCTCGCGAGCCGATGGGCCGACGCCTCTGGTGGGAATCGCGCCCCATGGACAACGTCCGCGCGACCCCCGAATCGAGTGAACGCATGCCCCTTCCCCGCCTGAAGCTGCTCGCCTGCGTCGTCGCGACCGCGACGACCCTGGCGGCGTGCGCGGCGCCGGCCCAGCCGCGCGCGCCGGGAGCCGGGACGCCTCTACCCAGCGCGCAGCCGTCGGCGAAGCCAACGCTCGTGGTGTTCATCACGGTCGACCAGCTCGCGAGCGACTACCTCGTCCGCTATGGCGGCAACATGCGGGCGGGGCTCGCGCGCCTGCGCGACGAAGGGGCGACATGGATCCACGGCGTGCACGACCATGCGATCACCGAGACGGCGCCCGGGCATGCGAGCACGATGTCCGGCCGCTTCCCGGTGCACACGGGGATCTCGAGCAATTCGCAAGGCGTCAACACGACCGACGCACCGCTCCTCACGGGCCGCGATATCGGCGCGTCGCCGTTCCGGTTCCGCGGGACGACGCTCTATGACTGGATGAAGGCGGCGGACCCGGCGACGCGCGTGCTGTCGGTGTCGCGCAAGGATCGCGGCGCGATCCTGCCGATCGGGCGCGCGAAGGTGGACGTGTACTGGTGGGTGAGCCAAGGATCCTTCACGACGAGTCGCTATTACCGGGACACGCTCCCCGCATGGGTGCGTGCCTTCAACGATCGCCGGCTCGCGCAATCGTACGCCGGCAAGGCGTGGGTGCCGTTGCTCCCCGATGACCGCTACGCGGAGCCGGACACCGTACCGATCGAAGCGGGAGGGCGCGATTACACCTTCCCCCACGTGCTGCCCTCGGCCGCCGAGGATGCCGCGTCGGCGTTCTCGCAGTTCCCGTGGATGGACTCCGTGACGCTCGCGTTCGCGCTCGAGGGCCTGCGACGGCTCGAGCTCGGCGCATCGCCCGCGCGCACGGACCTGCTCGCCGTGTCGCTCTCGACGACCGACGCGGTGGGCCATCGCTATGGGCCGGACTCGAAGGAGATCCACGACCATCTGCTGCGCCTCGACCGCTACCTGGGCGCGTTCCTCGATTCGCTGTTCGCCCGGCGCGACGAGCGGCGCATCGTGATCGCGCTCACCGCCGACCATGGGGTGTCGCCGTATCCGGACCTCCGGTCGCCGTGGTACCCGAACCATGCCGCGCAGCGCGTGGACCAGTCGCGCGCGTGGCGGCTCGTGCAAGAACGGCTGCGGGCGGCTGGCATCGATACCGCGGCGGTGGGCTACGACGACGGGTTCCGCGTGCTCGACCCCGGCGCCTTCCGGCGCGCGAACGCGGAACCGGACTCGTTCGCGGCGGTGTGGGTGCGCGAGATGCGCCGTACGAACGGCGTGCAGCGCGCGGCGCTTCTCTCCGAGCTCGCGAAGGCGGACACGGTCACCGACTATGTCGCGCGGCGCTGGCTGCACATGCTGCCGACCGATGGCGAGGTCCGCGCGGTGTCGACGCACACGCCGTATTCGTATTGGGCCGGCGTCGACTACGCGACGCACGGGCAGGCGCATGACGCCGATGCGCGCGTGCCGATCATCTTCTGGGGCCCGGGCATCGCGCCCGGGCAGCGCGGGACGGAGGCGCGGGTCGTCGACATGGCCCCGACGCTCGCGGCGTACCTTGGGATCCGACCGCTCGAGCCCCTGGATGGTCGCGTGCTCCCGCTCACCGCCGCGAGGCGCTGAGCGAGATGTCGCTCGCCGGCGCCTTCGACGCGGTGGCATTCGGTCCGGCGAAGACGCTCGACCTGCACGGCTTCCGTGAGGTGGACGACGCGCTCCGTCACGCCGAGCAATGGCTACGCGAGCGACAGGTGGCGAAGGCGGGCACGGTGCTCGTGATCACCGGTCGCGGCGCGCGCAGCGCCGACGGCGTGGCGGTGCTGCGACCGGCGGTCGAGCGCCTTCTCGGACGACTGCGCCGCAAGGGCGTGGTCGCGCAGGCACACGCGCACGGCGACGGCGCCTTCACCGTCGCACTCGCGCCGGTGACGTCGTTGTTCGAGGTGCCGCGGCGCTCGCGCTCGCGCTCGCCGGTGGGCGGGGGATCGCGTCAGATGGCCGGTCCCGCGCTCGCGGGTCTCAGCGACGGGACTCGCGCCGCGCTGCGATTGCTCGCCGAGCGCACGCTCGAGTCCCTCGGCGCGCCGGTCACGGCGGACCTGGTGGAGGATGAGATGCAGCGACAGTTCTCGCTGCTCGCCCCCTCGCTCCCGCCGGAGGAGGATCCGGACCGGGCGCTGCGGCGGGTGGCGCGTGACGCCATGGAATCGATGGAGGATCGATGACGAAGGCACCGACGACGATCGAACGCCGACCGCTCGGACGGAACGGCGGCACGACCGGCATCCTCGGACTCGGCACCCGCAGCCTCGCCGACGCCGGACAGCAAGCGACGATCCGCCTCGTGCGTGAGGCGATCGATCATGGCGTGGATGTGATCGAACTCGCGCCGGAGTACGGCGAGGGACGCACCGAGCGTTGGCTGGGTCTCGCGTTGCGCGACGGGTATCGCGAGCGCGTGCACCTGCTCTGGCAATGCTGCGCGCACCGGCGCGACTACAAGACGGCGATGCTCCAGCTCGAGGCGACGCTCGCGCACCTGCGCACGGATCGCGTAGATGGGTGGTCCTTCCACGAGATGATCTACGACAACGATCCCGAGTGGATGTACGACCACGGCGGACTCGACGCCGCGCAGGAGGCGCGCGAACAGGGGAAGGCGCGCTGGATCGCGTTCCACTGCGAGAAGTCCCCGCACATCGCGCTCAAGATCATCCAGCGGGGCTTCGCGTGGGACGCGGTGCTCATGCCGCTCAACCCGTTCGACGGATCGTTCCGCTCGTTCGAGAAGCAGGTGCTCCCCGAGGTGATCCGGCGCGGGGGCGCGGTGATCGGCACGCAGCCGCTGGCCGGCGGCAGCATCCCCGGCTGCAAGGTCGTGAAGTTCGATGACGCGCTGCGCTACGCCTGGTCGTTGCCGGTGAGTACGGTGTTGCTCGACTGCGGGCCGGCGGACTACCGGAAGGCGCTGCGTCTCGCGGCGACCGCGAAGGCGTTCCATGCGGGCGAGATGGACGCGGTGCGGCAGAAGGCGCGCGCGATGGCCGGCGACGGTCGCTACGAGCGCTACAAGACGACGCAAGAGATGGATGGCGCGGAAGGAAAGGCCGCGCATGGATACTGAGATCCCTACCCAACCCTCGGCAGACCTGACATGACCACGTTCAATCGACCAGCCCTCGCGGGCCTGGTGCTCTCGCTATGCACGACCCTCGCGACCGCGCAGCCCACGACCGGATACGGTTCG
>JACZCZ010207852.1_pt1 | contig 10777 bp, 8 predicted proteins | sample 8641811 | NCBI WGS metagenome assembly JACZCZ01 (sample SAMN15324610, study PRJNA640507) | soil metagenome | isolation source: intercropping peanut in the first line | place: China: Luxin town, Laibin City, Guangxi Province | collected 2019-07-25 | depth 10cm m | reverse complement strand
GTAGGTGCTTGGCGAGTGGCATCGCAGCGGCGCGCACCGCGTCTTCTCGACGTGGGCAGTGGGACCGGCCATTGGATCGATTTCATGCGCGACGTGTTCTACGCCAAGCAATGCATCGGGGTGGAGCTCGCGGGGCAGATGGCGGCGTTCCTTCGCGAGAAGTACGCCGGGAATCCAGACGTCACAATCCTCGAACGCAACGTGTGCGACGACGATTTCGGTCCGACGACGCTCGGTGGCCCAGTCGACTACGTGACCGCGATCGGTGTCATGTTCCACATCGTCGACGACATCCGCTGGCGTCAGGCTCTGCGCAACCTCGCCGGTTGCCTCAATATCGGTGGCTTGATGTTCGTCGGCGACGAAGCCGGAGCCCAGACACGCAACAAGGAATTCCACCACTCGGATTCGTTCCGCACGTGGCGCGAGTTCAAACAAGCCGCCGCCAGCAAGGACGAAGTGCGGGTGAGCAAGCGCGTCCGCTCGATCGCGGACTGGGGGGCCGCGGCGATGGACGCAGGCCTGCGTGTCGTCGATGTGGTGCGTAGCGATCGCGAGCCGGTGATCACGACACCAGAGAACGACGTGATCGTGCTTGAGAAGGTCTGACGCCGCGCCGTCAGTCGAGCGCGAGCGCGCCCAGGATTAGCCGCCACGCCGCGCCAAGGCCGAGCCCGTTGGTGCTGCTAAAGACAAAGCTGAACGTGATGAATACGAACGTGATCGGCAGGCCCCAGTACTGCAGCAGGCCGCGCGTCGGCAACTTCCAGCGACGTCGACGTTTGAGCTGTGCCCAGTACAGCGAGGCCGCGACGCCCAGCGCGTGGAAGAGGCCCCATGCGACGTAGTTGCTCGTGGCGCCATGCCACACGCCGATCGCACCGAAGGTGCAGAAGATTGCGGCGTACGGGCTCCGCCAGCGACCCATCACCGGCATGTAGACGTACCGCTGCGTCCACGCGGCGAGACTGATGTGCCAGCGCTTCCAGAAGTCGCCAACGTTGACCGCCAGAATCGGCCAGTTGAAGTTTTCGACCACGCGTACACCAAACAGCTGCGCGATGCCGATGGCCACGTCCGAGTAGCCCGAAAACTCCACGTACGCGTAGGCGTAGGTCAGCAGCAGGAACTGCCAGACCGCGAGCGTGCTCAGATCATCTGCTTGCTTCAGGAACGTCTCCGCCGAGCGCTGATGGATTAGTACGTCGGCGATCAGCAGCTTCTTGATCAGTCCGTGAGCGACCCGGGTCAGGCCGACCACGATCAGATCGCGGCTCGGTGCCGCCACGCGGTTTGCCTTGTAGTGCTCGTATTGCTCGATCGGGCCGGCCGTGAACACCGGGAGAAAGAACACGTAGGCGAGGAACGCGACCAGGCCGTCGTCCGGGAGCTTGTTGCGCGACCGTTCCAAGACATAGTGGATCAGCCGGAACGTGTAGAAGCTGAGACCGATGGGCAGCGCCAGCTGTGCGAGCCATCCGCCGTGGCCGGTTGTGCGCGCGAGCTCCGGTCCGTACTTCCAGAAGACCAGCGTCAGGCAGGAGGTCGCGATCAGTCCGCGTGCAACCCACGTGCGTGCGCGCGGCGTGTGATCGTGGCGCGCGCTGAGCCCATGAGCGAGCACACCGAGCGTAACGGCGATCGCGACGCTGGCAACGCTGATCGTCACCAAGTACGCGACCGACAGCAGGACGATGAATGCGTCGCGCCATCGCGCCGGCAGTCGCCAGTACACGCCGGCTCCGCCGAAGGCTGCCAACCAAAACCATGGGTCGAGAATCATCGGCTCAAAACCCCTGGTACCGGAACGCTGCAGCCCCGCCGATCCGGTTGATCAGCTCGATCAGCGCGAACGTGAGGAACGTGCCGAGCACGAGGCCCTGGACGATCGCTCCCAACAAGCGCGCACGTTTCGGTCTCATCGCTCGGCCTCGGCGGCAATTCGAGCCGCGAGCTGGCGTGCCAATGCTTGCGTAAACGCGGTGCACGCCGCGCGCGATCCGACATGCACGTGGTCCACGAAATCCTCGCCGCGCAGCGTCACGTCTGCCCCTGGATCGAGCACTGGAGCGATCGGACGAAGCGCAGCACGCAGCTGCGCGCGCTCGCTCGCGAGCCACTCGGTCAAGCCGATCGCTTCGACGAACGCCGGGTTGACCGGCTCGATCATGAAAGCGACACGACCGCCGCGGGCGCGCACGGTCGCTGCGGCACGTTCGAGGAAGCGCAAGTTGGCCGCGAAGCTCACTGCACGCGCCGCGGGCGCCAGACCCGCAAAGCCGAGATAGCGCAGCTCGTGCAGGCGGCGGTTGCGCTGCCATGTGCGCAGGCCTTGCGCGCGTTCGCCATCCACGTGCGGGATCGCGAGGTGATGTGGGGCGTGGCCGCGAATAACGTTCGCGAGAAGCGCACGCACGCGCGGCCCGAAGAACGCGCGATTGTCCCAGAAGTAATTCCCGGTCATGGGTCCGGCGTCGATCCCCAGCTCCGCGAGGACGTGGCGATCGCGGGGACGTCGCAGGGCGAGACGTTGGCTGCCGCGCTCCTGCTCAAGCCCGCGCTTCGGATCTTCGAGCAGGCGTGCGGGGGTCACGCCGAACACCACCCAACCGTCGATGCGCTCGGGCATGAAATGCGTCAGCAACGCTGTGCTCAAGGGCTGCTGCGCGCTCTGCATCAGCCCGAACACCGGTCGCGGCGGCGTCAGCTCCGTCGACAAGATGTGCGTGTCGACCGCATTGCGCGTCGGTGAGGCGCCCGTGATCAGCACTGCGCCGCCCGGCATGTGGGCGCGCAAGCGCAGCATGTCCGAGCTGACGATGACGTCGTGGTCACCCGCGCTCCTGAGCCACAGCCGAGCGCTGGGGCCCGCCATGCGCTCGCTCGTAATGAGCACTGTCGCACCGGCGAACCCGACGATCACGAGGAGCAGCGCAATTCCCAGAGCGCGCACGTCTGGAGTGGTCAGCCCGGTCCAGAACGCACGCAGGAGCGACGGCGTGTCTGCAGTCGACGGCCCAGCCATTCAGCGTGCCTTGCCCGGATCCTTCCCGGGCACCTGCGGCAGCATCAGGCCGAGCTGGTAGCGTCGGCGCGCCTGCTCCGCCGACGGTAACGTGCGCGTTGCGATTGGCTCGTAGCCGGCACGTTCCAGCGTCGGATTCACGATCGCAGCCAGGCGTGTGATCTCGGTCGGCGGCAGCGTGCGGAAGCGGCCGATGCTATCGCCCTGCACAGAGTCGCGCTGAAAGGCCTTCCAATCGCCAAGGCCGAGCTCGTCCTGGTTCTTGACCGTCGCACCGAGCGACCACCCTTCGCTGCTCTCGCCGAGCGCAGCGAACACTGTCGCCATCGTCGCTTCGGCTTGTGTCGTCAGATCCTCATAGCGGATCAGGCACGCATCGGCGGCGTGCGCCCGCTGGAACGACAGCAGGCGCTCGGTCACGTCGACCCAAAGCTGTGCAAAGGCCTCGCGCGGGCTGGGATAGCGCCGAACGTACTCGTGGATCTCCTGTAGATACGTTCCGTTGCGTGCGCAGAGCTCTTCGAGCGAGCAAACGACGTCGAGCCCGTGGCGCACGATGCACACGTAGGACGCGTGACCGGCTGTCAGCGCTTCGATCTCGTCGAGATAGAAAGCATCGAAGGCAGTCTTCGACGCCCAACGTGGCTTGCCGGCCCGCACTGCGAGGTCGCGGTGGAAGCCAAACGCGAGATCGCGCAGGCGCGTCAGCGTCTCCTGTTCGGGAATACCGGCGAACGCGAGCCCCGAAAGCGCTCCGACCGGCGTCTCGCCCACGATGCGCTCCTGACGAAGGAAGCGTCCGCACGCGGTGAACACATTGGTCTCCGACGCACAATGGATGCGCGGGTGACCCCCGATCAAGCGCCGCAGCAGCGTGGTGCCCGAGCGCGGCGAGCCGAGGATGAGGGTGCCCACGTGCCCGCTGGTCATCGTGCCCTCGCAGCGTGGTGGGCGACGGCGCCACTGTCGGTAATGTCAATCAGCTCGCTCGAACCGGCGCGCACCAGCACCTCGTGCGGATGCGGATGGCTGATGAAGTAGAGCGGGCTCGCGGTCAGCCCGTAGGCGCCCGAGCTGCCGACACAGACCAGGTCTCCCGCTGCGAGGCCGGCGAAAGCCTGCGCCAAGGCGAGATGATCGATCGTCGTGCACAGCGGCCCGAACAGATCGTATGGCTGAGCCGGCCCGTGATCAGCGCCGAGTCGCAGCATCGGGTAGTTGCGGTGGACGACGCTGCCCATGTGGCCACACGCGGCAAGGTGGTTGTTCATACCGCCATCGCAGATCGCGATCCGGCGACCGCGTGTCTCCTTGATCCGGCGTACCTGCGTGACGAAGTACCCCGCAGGTCCCACCAGGAAGCGACCCAACTCCAGAAATAGCCGCGCGTCTTCGCAACGCGGATCCGAGGTCAGCTCTTCCAACGCGCCGCGGCATTGTTCGGCAACCACGTCGAGATCGACGGGTGTGTCGTTCGCGGTGTACGGGATGCCGAAGCCGGAGCCGAACACAAGATGTTCCGGCGTCAGATCGAACGAGCGAATCAAGCGCAAGAAGAGCTGCGCCGTGCTGATCAGGTTCTGGGCGATTGCCCCCGCGTTCAAGCATTGCGTGCCGGCGTAGACGTGGAAGCCCACAACGCGCAGGTGCGGCATACGAAGGATCGCCGCCAGCGCTTGGTCGATCTCCTCTTCGTCGATGCCGAACTGGCTCGGTCGTCCCGCCATCCCGACGCCGAAGCCCTTCGGCAAGTGGGTGGGGTTGATGCGCGGCAGGATCGGGATCGTGGTGTCGTGAGCCGCGCCGATCGCCTCGAGCTCAGCGGCTTCTTCGAGCGACTCCACGATCGAGCACACGCCGCGATAGCGTGCAATCGCTTCGAGCTCGGCGCGGGTCTTGCCGGGTCCTGAGAACGTGATCGCCTCCGGCGCGAACCCCGCCTCGATCCCCATCTCGAGCTCGGTGCCGCTGGAGACGTCGAGCGTGGCGACCAAGGGATGGATCGACGCGAGCAACGCGCGGTTCGGGTTGGCCTTGGCGGCGTAGCTGATCTCGAACGTGTCCGCGAACGCGCGCGTAATCAGACGGGCGCGCTCTCTCAAGACGTCCTCGAAGTACACATAGGTCGGCGTACCGAAGCGCTCCGACGCGGTCTGCAGAACGCGTTGCTGTTCGGACGTTGCCGTCATGCGGAGCCTTCCATGGCGATGCAGCTGGCAATGACCGCGGGGCGATCAAGCTTGCCGCTGGCGGTACGTGGCATGGCCGCGTCCCATGCATGGATGCGGCGCGGCATCATGTAGTGCGGCAGGTTGCGCCGACAGTAGTCCAGCAGTTGCTCGGTGCCCGTACCCGGCCGCGACCACGTGACCGCGAGATGCACGACCTGTCCGAGCTCCTCGTTGGCGACGCCGAACGCCACCGAATGCTCGACCAACCCGCTGGCATGAACGGCTTCCTCGACCTCGGTCGGGCTAATACGAAAACCGCTGCATTTTATCATCCCGTCGCGGCGACCGACGAACCACAGATACCCGTCCCGATCGCGCCTGACGATGTCACCGCTGTACAGCACCTTCTCGTCGCCCAAGAGCGACGTCAGATGCGGACAAACTCGGATTTTCTCGTCCGTCGCCTCGGGTTTGCCCCAGTACCCGCGACTGATCAGGCTGCCCCGATGCAACAGCTCGCCTTCTTCGTCCGGGCCGCACAAGCCGCGCTCCGGGTCGACCACGAAGATCTCGACGTTGGGGATCGCCTTGCCCATCGAGCCCATGCGTGCATGAAACTGATCAGGCGGCAGGAACGTCGAGCGGAACGCTTCGGTTAACCCGTACATCAGGAAGATCTCGGCGCGCGCAAACAAGCGCGGGAAAGCCTCAAGCACCGGTTTGGGAACCGCGCCGCCAGAGTTGGTGATGTAGCGCAGAGCGGGAAGCGCGGTCGGCTGCGTCTCCAGGTAACGCGCCACCTGGATCCATATCGGTGGCACGCCCGCGAATCCGGTCACGTGGTGCCGCTGCAATGTCTTGACGATCTCCGTCGGCATCATCACCGGCTGCAACACGACGCAACCGCCAACGAGGAACATGGTCATGACCTGGTTCATGCCGTAGTCGAAGCACATCGGCAGCAGACCGAGCACACGATCGTCCGCCGTGTTCTTGAGGTACTGCGCCACCGATCGCGCGCCCGTGAGGATGTTCAAGTGCGTGAACATCACGCCCTTGGGCGCGCCGGTGGAGCCCGAGGTGTAGAGGATCGCGGCCAGGTCCGTGTCAACCGACGGGCAGCTCGGCCGTGGTACGTCGAACATCTGCTCGAATGCGACGAAGCGCACGTCGTCTGGACACTTGCCGCGCACCACGACCCGTCGCAACGAAGCCGGCCATTCGCGCGTCGCGAGGCGCCCCGCGCGGCGCGCGTCGGTCACGAGCACGCACGCTCCGCTGTCCACCAGCACGTAGTCGAGCTGTTTGTCGGTCCACTGCGTGTGTACGTTGACGAAGACCGCGCCGAGCTGCGCGATAGCGAACGTGGTGACCACCTCGTCAAAAGACTTGTCGAGCTGCAGCACGACGCGATCACCGCGCTGCACACCCTGTGCTGCCAGGACGCGAGCCAGGCTGGACGCGCGCGCTTCCAGCTCGGCGTAGGTCAACGATTTGTCGTCATGAATCAGACAGGTGATGTCGGCCCGACTGGCAAGGTTCTGCTGCAACAGGTCATGGACCGTGAAGGGGGACATCGCCTAGCCCTTCTGATGCACGAATCCCAAGATGCGTTCGATCGAGTCGAGGTTGTCGAGCGTGACGTCGTGCGGCTGGAAGCGGACGTTGGCCGCACCTTCGACGAACGCGATCAGCTCAACCATCGCGAGCGAGTCCAGCAGCGAGCTTGAGAACAACGCGGTCGTTTCGTTCACGTCGGCGGTGTCGAGAGCCAGGCCGGATTCCAAGTACTTGAGCAGCGTTTCTTTGGTGAGTGGCTCGGACATCACGGCTTTCCGCGCTTGAACAGGGGGACGATTGCGGCGCGGATGCTAGAGCAGCGCTCCGTGCAGTGTCAACGCGCGGATCTGTTGGAAATCATTTCGGCTTTGTGCCGGCTATCCACCGCCCGGCGTGGCGAGCGCGCGCGCAAACAGGTCACTGAGCAGCAGCGCTCCTGCGTGCGACAGGTGGTCGTCATCCGAGTACAATGCGAGGCCCCGGCGCGTCACGTCGCAGTGGCCGTTCGCGCACAACACCTCGTGCGGCCACACGACCGCCGAACCGTGGCTCGCACCGACGGCGCGCAGCAGGGGCAGCACGCGCGCCTGGCGCGCTTCGTAGTCCGCTCGCGTCGGACGCACGTCCGGCGCGCGGCCGTGCCAGCGCGCGCGCGCCAGGGTCTCGGGAACCTGCACGCCGACCTCCGGGACCGCGCCAATCAGGATCACGCGCTTGCCCGCGCGCTCGAGCCCAGCGAGCGTACGCACGAGGCCGGCCTCCACGGCGCGGGCACCAATCGCATGGGGCGCAGCGCCGGCGATGTCGATCAGCGAGGCCGGACGCCCGCCCTCATCGCGGTAGCGCGTGCCGTTGGCGAGCAGCGCCCAGCGCGCGGCGAGCAACACGATGCGTGCCTCCGACCTAGCGACGTGCTCGAAGAACCGCGCGCTCTTGGCCGCGCAGCGCACAGCCGGCAGGTCCGTGCGCTCGACACCTAGCAGCGGTGGGCAGCTGCTGCTCCAGGCCAGCTCCATGCGCATACCCAAACGCTCCGCAGCTGCAGCGACGCCAGGCGCGAGCGCCATCGCGTGCGAGTCGCCCCACAGGATCGCGTGGCCCGGCCCGCGCGCGGCGACAACTGCGCACGCCAGCGGTTGTCGCTCCCCCGTGATCTCGTGGCACAGCGGGCGCTCGTTCGCGACTGTGTCGAGGATGCGGTTGGCCGCCGGCGGTAGCCGATGCGGCATCCCGTGGCTCAAACGCAGGCCCGCGCCGATCCCGGCGAGCGCGATCAGCCCGGCGCCGCCGAACGCGAGGACCTCGCGCTGTCTCAGGAAGCGCAGGTCGCGAAACGGACGCTCGACGAAGCGCCAGCTCACGATGGCGAGCGCCAGCGCGATCAAGATCGCCAGCGACGCTTCCCATGCCGCCAGCTTTCGATTCGCACACAACCGTCCGAGCACCAGCGCCGGCCAGTGCCACAGGTAGAACGAATAGGAGACCAGTCCGACCGCAACCACCGCGCGCAGCGAGAGGATCTCGCCGAGCACGGTCTGCCCTTGGCTACCAGCAAGCATGATCAACATCGATCCGACGACCGGGAGCGCCGCGCTGAGGCCGGGGAACAGGGTGTTCTCGTCGAAGCGCAGCACTGCGTAGCCGATCGCGGCGGCGCCTACCCACGCGCCGGCTTCGCGCACCCGACGATCGAACGGCCGGCGCTCGATCAGCACGATCAACGCGCCGGCCAGCAGCTCCCAGGCGCGCGACGGCAACAGGTAGAACGCGGCGCTCTGCGCGCGCGCCGTCGTCCACACACACCACCCCAGGGACAGGGCCGAGCAGGCGATCATCGCGGCCGTCGTCCACGCCGCGCGGCGCCGCGCCGCCGCCATCAGCAGCAACGGAACCAGCAAGTAGAACTGTTCCTCGACGCCGAGCGACCAGGTGTGGAGCAACGGCTTGGCTTCCGACGGCCCATCGAAGTAGCCAGCCTCGCTCCAGAACAGGATGTTCGAGCCGGACAGCGCCGCGGCCGCGAGGCTCTTGCCGTAGGCAGCCAGCTCGTTCGGCAGGCAGACCAGCACCGCAGCCAGCGTCGAGACCACGAGCATCACCAGCAGCGCCGGCAGGATGCGCCGCGCGCGGCGTTCGTAGAAATCCGCAAGGCTGAACCGACCAGTGCCCAGCTCCGAGAGGATGCGCGAGCAGATGAGGTAGCCGGAGATCACGAAGAACACGTCGACTCCCACGTACCCGCCAGGCACCAGGTCGCGGTGGGCGTGGAACAGGACCACCGAACTGACAGCGATCGCGCGGAGTCCATCGATGTCGCGGCGGTAACGGGACGTCATGGGAGGGGCTCGGTGCTCGGATTCGGATCGGGGGTGGCGCGCAGCATGCTCGATCAATCGGCGGGTGGACACGGCCGCGCCGACGGCCACCCATCGCTGCTCGCGTCATCGTAGATGCGCCGCAGCGCGGCGATCGGCTCCGGATGGGGCGCCGCCACGTCGACGCGCTCGTGCGGATCGCGCTCGAGCGCGAACAGCTCGGTGTAGCTGTACCAGGTGCTTTCGATGAGCTTCCAGGTGCGGCTCGCGTCGACCACCGCGTATTCCAGCGAGCGATCGGGACACCAGGAGTCCGAGCTGACGATCGTGATCACCGGCGCCGAGGCGACGTCGCCGAACAAGGAACGGCCCTGGAACGTCGCCGGCGTCGCGACACCGAGCATCGCGAGCGAGGTGGGCGCGATGTCTAGCGCGCTGACCTGAGCATCGCGCACCGATGGCTGCAGCCCGGGCGCGCGGATCGCGAGCGGGATCCGCCCGAGCGGCTCGTAGGGCGTCTTCGCGTGGAAGTAGCGGCCGTGCTCGCCCATCAACTCGCCGTGATCGGAGAACACCACGATGGCGGTGTCCTCGAACCAGCCGTCGCGCTTGAGGATCGCAAAGAGCACCCCCAGCCACGCGTCGACGTCGCGCAGCAGGCGTTCGTACTCAGTGCGGCGCCAGCCGTCGGCGAACGCGCGGGACGACAGCGCGCCGAAGCGCGGCATGTGCGCACCCAGGTCGTGGATCCAAAGGAACACCGGACGGCCGTCCGCGCGCAGCGCGGTCGACAGGCGCGCGATCCCGGTAGGCGTGGTGTCATGGGTGATCCGATCGACGCCCTTGAAATACGTGGGCGCTTCGCCGGCGCGCTCCGGCTTGACCTCGAACTCGAAGGCCGCCGCCGTCAGGTAGCCGCGAGCGCGCAGCACCGAGGCCACCGTCTCGTGCTCATTGGGCGTCCATGTCGACGGCAGCAAGCGCGACGTCGCTGTCGACGGCAGCGAGAAATGGGTCCCGGTATGCGCCGTGTACGCATGCTTGAAGTCCCACGCCTGCGCGCGGAACTGGCCGAGGGTCTGGCGCAGGATGCGGGTGGCGTCGTCGTCGCGGATCGTGTCGATGCTGATCCACAGCAGGTTCCGGATCGGCTTCATGCCGGGTGGAGGCGGCGGCACGGGTGGGCGCGGTGGCTGGCGTGCGTCCCCGGCGACACCGTTCTCGTCGATGCCGTTGCCCGGAACGTCCCGGCGATAGGGGCCGCGCGCCGTCGACCATTCGACGGGATCGCGGCCACCAAAGCACCACGCCGCGCCGGCGCCGTCACCGTCGAAATCGCAGGCCTGGTTGAGCGCCTCGAGCGTCGCGCGCGCGTCAATGCTGCGCGAGCGGAGCGTCGTGTCGGCGCGGTTGGGGACGCCCTGGATCCCGAGAGTCAGCGCCATCGGCGCTGCGACCGCCAGCAACGTAGCGCTGCGCGCGAGTCGTGCCTCCGCGGTCGAGGCCGCGAAGCACACCAGCGTCCACGCGGTCGCCTGGAGCGCCGCCATGCGGAAATGGAAGTACGCGATCGAATCGGGGAAATACGAGCAGAGCCGCCACTGCAGCCCGAGCAGCCCGAGCGCCGCGAGCACCAAGATCGGGCGGCGGCGTCGCGTGACCAGCGGCAGCCAGCGATGGCGCGTCCGGATCACCACGAAGAAGCC
>JACZCZ010051383.1_pt1 | contig 10777 bp, 11 predicted proteins | sample 8641811 | NCBI WGS metagenome assembly JACZCZ01 (sample SAMN15324610, study PRJNA640507) | soil metagenome | isolation source: intercropping peanut in the first line | place: China: Luxin town, Laibin City, Guangxi Province | collected 2019-07-25 | depth 10cm m | reverse complement strand
GGCGATGATCCCGTACTGGTGGCCGGCGGCCGCCAGCGGCGTGCAGACGAGCGACGTCAGCCCGAGCAACGCCGCGTAGTCGCGCGGGACCTGCTGCTCGATCTCGTCCGACTGCACGACGATCACGCGGTCCTCGATCAGCGCCCGCTGCGCGATCGGCGCCTGGTCGAGCGTCGGCCGCAGCGCCGCGAGGCGCGTGTAGGAGATGCCGTGCGAGCCGACCGCGCGCACGCGCTGACGGCCGACGTCGTAGAGAAAGATCGCGGCGCGCCGCATCGTCGTGAGGCGGCAGATCGCCTCGCAGATGCGGTGGTAGAACTCGCTGGAGGTCGTGTCGCTCTCGATCTCCGACAGGAGGTCGACGAACACCTCGAGCGGCTCGACCCCCGCGAACAGGCTCGTCTCCCGTGCCGGAGACGCCGGATTCGCGGTACTCACAAGCGTCGATCGTACGCCCCGACGGCCCTGGGCGCCGGGTCGCGCGCGGTGCCCAACCCCCCGGTTGGGGGGTGAGTCACCGCTAGGCCGCGGCCACGGTGAGCGGATGCTCGGCGCGAATGCCGTAGAGCGTCGAGCGCTCCGCGGCCGGGCGCCCCGCCGCATGCGCGGCGCCGATCAGCTGCGACGGGTCGAGCTTCACGCCGTGATAGCTGCCGGCGAGACGGCTGATCGACTCCTCCATCAGCGTGCCGCCGAGGTCGTTGACGCCCCAGCGCAGACTCTCGGTCGCCGTCTCCAGGCCCATCTTCACCCAGCTCGCCTGCACGTTGCGAATGCTCTTGCCGAGCGACAGGCGGAAGACCGCGGTGTGCTTGAGGTTCTCCTCGCGCGAGATCTCCTCCACCCCGTGGGTGCGCCCGAGCAGCGTGTGGAACGGGATGAACGACAGCGGCACGAACTCGGTGATCCCACCGGTGCGCTCCTGCAGCGCGCGGATCACGCGCATGTGCTCGGCCAGCTCCCACGGCTCCTCGACATGCCCGAACATGACCGTGCTGGTCGACCGCAGGCCGGCACGGTGCGACGCCTCGATCACCTCGACCCAGCGCGCGACCGGCAGCTTGTTGGGGCTGATGCGCTCGCGCACGCCGTCGTGCAGCACCTCGGCCGCCGTGCCGGGCGTCGAGTCGAGGCCGGCGTCGCGCAGGCGCGCGAACAGCTCGGACAGCGGCAGGCCGCTGACGTCCTGCATGTGCGCGATCTCCATCGGCGAGTAGGCGTGCAGGTGCAGCTGCGGCGCGGTCGCCTTCGCCAGCCGCAGCCAGCCGAGGTAGTCCTCGAACGTCCAGTCCGGGTGGATCCCCGACTGGATGCACAGCTCGCTCGCTCCGTATGCGACGGCCTCCCGCACGCGCCGCACGAACTCGGCCTCGTCGTGCTCATAGGCGTCCGGGGAGCGCTTGCCCTGCCCGAACCCGCAGAACGCGCACCCGACGGTGCAGACGTTGCTGACGTTGATGTTGCGGTTGACGACGAACGTGACCGTCTCCCCCGCCAGCTCGGCGCGCAGCTCGTCCGCCGCCTGGCGGATCTGCTCGACCGCCTCCGGTCGCGTCTCGGCGAACAGCGCCGTCAGCTGCTCGCGCGAAAGCCGGCCACCATCGCGCGCCGTCTCCACCGCCGGCTCCACAAGGTCGGAGCGGATCGCGAACGGCGCCTCCTGCCGTCCCGATCCGTGCCGCGGGATGAAGCTCCAGTACTTCGCCTTGATCGTGTCGAGCACGCCTTGCGCCTGCCACTGTGCGTCGATGAACCGGGGGTAGACGCACAGGCGCTCCGTCAGCGCGACGCCGTCGGCGGCGAGCCGCTTACGCACCTGGTGCGGGCTGGGGAACGGATGCTCCGGCGAGATGTGATCCCCATTGGCCGAGAGGCCGCCGAGGTCGGTCGCACCGGCGGCGACGAGCTCCGGCCACCAGTCGGCGAGATTCGGCGGCACCTGCACTCCGACGTCGGGCATCAGCTCGCGCGCGAGCGCGATCAGCCGCTTCATGTCCTGCACCGACACCGGGCTCGACCAGTCCGGCGCCGCCAGCTCCGGCCCCTCCCGCAGCCCGGTGCGCCAGTAGCGCTCCGCCGCCGCGGTCGCGATCTCGCCCGGCTCGCGCCCGTAGTAGCGCGCGTGCGGGACGAAGTTCTGGAGGATCACCTCCTGCAGGTGCCCGTGCTCGGCGTGCACCGCGGCCAGCGCCTGCAGGGCCGCGACGCGATCCTGCTCGGTCTCGCCGATGCCGACGAGGACCCCGCTCGTGAACGGGATCTTCAGCTCGCCTGCGGCGCGGATCGTCTCGAGGCGCAGCGCCGGATCCTTCGTCGGCGAGCCCTGGTGCGCGACCAGGTCGTCCCGCATCGACTCGAGCATCAGCCCCTGCGAGGCCGTCACCTCGCGCAGGCGGCTCAGCTCCCCGCGCGAGAGCGCGCCGAGGTTCGTGTGCGGCAGAAGTCCGCGCTCCAGCGCCCGCTCGCAGCACCACACCACGTACGCGACGAAGTCCGCGAAGCCCAGCTCGGCGAGCCGCGCGCTGACCCCGGGGTGATGCGCCGGGTCGTCGCCGGTGAGGATCAGCAGCTCCTTCACGCCACGCCGCGCGGCGCCGTCGATCAGCGCCTCGACCTCAGCCGGTGCGTGCAGGTGCGGTCTGTGCGTCTGGAAGGCGCAGTACTTGCAGTGCGAGACGCACGTCCGCGACAGCGACAGCGTGACGTTGCGCGAGAACGTGACCCGGCGGCGCATCCCGCCGCAGTCTAGTCGGGGCCTTCGCCACCCCTGCGCGCTTGCGCGGCGATCCGCGACAGACACGCAACCAGCCGCGCCACAGCATTGCAGCGGTGGACGACTTCCCGTCGATGAAGGCCCGCCGCCTGCTCGCGGTCCTGATGCGCGAGCCGCTCAACTACCGCGTGGCACGGCAGACGGGTTCGCACCGGATCCTGCGCGCCCCGGGACGCCGAGCCGTCCTTTTGGCCACACACGACAAAGACACCATTCCACCTCGTGTCGTGCGCAAGATCCTCGTCCACGATGTCGGCCTGGACGAGCGCGAAGCGCGGCGTCTACTCTAGGAGCTCGAATGGATCGCATTCGCGTCATCTACCACGACGAACCGCCATACGGCTGGTGGGCTGAGTCGCCCGACATCGAGCGGTGGACTGCCGTCGCCAGTACGTTCGACGAGGTACGTCAGCTGGCCGAGGAGGGCGTGCGATTTGCGCTCGAGCGCGACGACGTGATCGTCGAGCACCTCGTGCCGAGCTCCGCGGCCTGAGCCGCACCGGCGCTCCGCCCCGCCGCCCCGCTCCGTATGCTGCCCGGCCGATGCGCCGGTTCTTCCCCCTCTTGGCGACCCTCGTCGCGCTGCTCGCGACCGCCTTGCCGCTGAGCGCCTGCGGCGGCGACGACAGCCAGGCGCGCCCGAACGCGGACGCGACGCTGATGCTCGACTTCACGCCGAACGCCGCGCACGCCGGCATCTACTCGGCGCTGGCGCACGGCTTCGACGACGCCGAGGGCGTGCACCTGACGGTGCGCGTGCCCGGCAGCTCGACCGACGCCGTGAAGCTGCTGCTGTCGGGCCGCACGCAGTTCTCGGTGATGGACGTCCACGACCTCGCGCTCGCCGGCGCGAGAGGGCGGGACCTCGTCGCCGTGATGGCGATCGTCCAACGCCCGCTCGCGGCGGTGCTGGCGGCGCCGAATGTGAGGAGTCCTCGGGCCCTCGAAGGCCGCAAGGTCGGCGTCACCGGCCTGCCAAGCGATGACGCGGTCCTCAAGTCGATCGTCGAGGGCGCCGGCGGCGACTTCGCCAAGGTGCAGCGCGTCACGATCGGCTTCAACGCGGTCCCCGCTCTGCTGGGCGGCAGAGTGGCCGGCGCGACCGCCTTCTGGAACGTCGAGGGCGTCGCGCTCAGAAGCGCCCGTCCGGGGATCCGCGAGTTCCGTGTCGACGACTACGGTGCACCCCCGTATCCGGAGCTCGTGCTCGTCACCGCCCGCAGCACGCTCCAGAACGACCCGGCGCTCGTCAACGCGACGGTGCGCGCGCTCGTGCGCGGCTACGGCGTCACCGTGCACGACCCGCAGAGCAGCATCAACGACCTTGCCTCGCAGGTCCCCGGACTCGACCGCAGACAGTTGGAGCAGCAGCTCGACGTGCTGACGCCGGCGCTGTCATCTCCAGGCGGCCGCATCGGCAGCCTCGACCCGCACGTGCTCGCGCGCTGGGCGCAATGGGAGGCGCACTTCGGGATCGTCGAGACACCGCCCGACGTCAGACGCCTGTTCGACACGCAGGTCGTGCCGGACTCGGGCGCGTCGAGCGACGACGCGTCTTAGAGCCGGTCCCTGCCGCGCATGATCAGTCGGTTCGCGCCGCGCTGCATCGCGCGCCGGACCAAGCCCGGCGCGGCGATCCGCAGCAGCGCCGCGAACCAGTACGCGCGCGGGACGTAGCGCTCGGCGCGCCCGCCGGGGCCGGCGTCCATGATCGCCTCCGCCACGCGCTCGGGTCTCGAGACCGCCCAGCGCGTCAACCCGCGCTCGACCAGCATCGTCTGCGGGAAGCCCTCGGTCGCGACGAAGCCGGGCAGCACGAGCCCGACGTGCACGCCGTGCGGCTTCTCCTCCAAGTGCAGCGAGTCGGTCCAGCCGGCGAACGCGAACTTGCTGGCGGAGTAGGCGCCGCCGGCCGCGCGCCCGACGCGGCCCGCGGTCGAGGCGACGTTGACGATCGACGACGGCGCGCTCGCACGCAGCAGCGGGAGCAGCGCCTCCGTCAGCCGCAGCTGCGCGTCGAAGTTCAGCGCCATCGTGCGCTGCACGTTCGCGAAGCCGCCCTCCTCGAAGAACGCGTTCCACGACGCGCCGGCGTTGTTGACGAGCAGGTCGAGCCGTCCGCCGTGCTCGCGCTCGAGCGCCTCGCGCACGCGCGAGGGCGCGTCCTCGTCGGTCAGGTCGACGGCGACGATCGTCGCGCCGCCGATCTCCTCCGCCAGAGCGCGCAATCGCTCCTCGCGGCGGGCGACGAGCACGAGCCGCGCGCCGGGCTCGGCGGCCAAGCGACGCGCCGTCGCCTCGCCGATCCCGCTCGAGGCCCCGGTGATGACCGCGATCATGCGGCCGAAGTCTGCCGGCTCAGCGCGCGCCGTGCGACGGCAGCGGCGGCTTACTGCGCCCGCAGCGCACGGAACGCCTGGATCGCCGACTCCGGGCGACCCCACGTCTGCGTGTCCTCGACGCGGCCGCCGCGCACCTCGCGCACCGCCAGCTCGCCGGCGATGCCGGCGTCGTCGAGCAGTCTCAGCGTGCCGTGCACCGCCGGCACCGCAGCCGCGTGGCCGAAGCGATGCGCCACGAGGATGCGCCAGTGCCAGTCCGCCTTCGAGTACGGCTGCGCATTGCACGTGACCATGTAGGTCGCCGCGTCGACGTAGCGCGACTCGTCGAAGATCCGCAGGTCGAGCTCGAGGTCGGTCCAGTCGTCGGGCAGCGAGTCGACGATCTGCTGGAACGTGTCGGCGAGCGAGGACGGCATCGCCCGGAAGCGTACTTCGCTCAGCCCGCGAACGTCTGCCAGAGCAGGAACCCGTTGAGCGCGATGATCCCGGCCGCCACCGCCGACGCCACGACCGTCGTCGCGCGATGGTTCACGAGCTCCCCCATCACGTCACGCCGACGCGTCAGCCAGATCAGCGGCACGAGCGCGAACGGGATCCCGAACGACAGCACCACCTGGCTGATCACGAGCGCGCGCGTCGGGTCGAGGCCGATCGCCAGCACCACCAGCGCCGGCGCCATCGTCACCAACCGCCGCAGCGCCAGCGGGATCGTGCGCGCGATGAAGCCCTGCATGATCACCTGACCGGCGTACGTGCCGACAGAGGAGCTGGCGAGCCCCGACGCGAGCAGCGCGCCGGCGAACGCGAGCGCCGCGCCGCCGCCGACGAGCTGCTCGAAGCCGGCGTGGGCGCCCTCGATCGTGTCGACGTCCGCCAGCGAGGAGCCGTGGAACAGCGAGGCGGCGATGACCAGCATCAGCATGTTCACGACGCCGGCGATCGCCATCGCGATCACGACGTCGAGCCGCAGGAAGCGCAGCAGGTGACGGCGCTCCTGCTCGTCGCGCGCCGGGATCCGCTCCTGCGTGAGCGCCGAGTGCAGGTAGATCACGTGCGGCATGACGGTCGCGCCGAGGATCCCGCAGGCGAGCAGCACGGAGTCGCCGCCGTCGAAGCTGGGCACGAAGCCCTGCGCGGCGGCGCCCCAGTCGGCCCCGACCTGGAGCGTGTCGTAGAGGAAGCCGAGCAGGATGATCGCGAGCATCGCGCCGACCGCCAGCTCGAAGCGGCGGTAGCCGCGCGCCTGCAGCGCGAGGATCGCGAACGCGACGACCGCGGTCATCAGGCCCGCGACGAACAGCGGCACGCCGAACAGCAGGTTGAGCGCGATCGCCGCCCCGATGAACTCGGCCAGATCGGTCGACATCGCGATCACCTCGGCCTGCACCCACAGCCCCCACGACGCGGGGCGCGGCAGGTGGTCGCGGCACAGCTCCGGCAGGTTGCGCCCGGTCGCGTGCCCGACCTTCGCCGACAGCGTCTGGATCAGCATCCCCATCAGGTTCGCCGCCAGCACGACCCACAGCAGCGTGTAGCCGAACTGCGCACCGCCGGCGACGTTCGTCGCGAAGTTGCCGGGATCGACATAGGCGATCGACGCCACGAACGCCGGCCCCAGCAGCGGCAGCACGGCGCGCAGCCCGCGCCGGGCGCGGATCCGCTGCAGTGCGCTCGGCGGCGGCAGCGCGACGGCGGCGGCGTCGGAGCTGGACGTCGGCGTAGGCGTCACAAGATAGATTGTGGCATATCTAAACCAGTGCTGGCTATGCTCGCAAGACGATGCCCGCGAGCGCCCAGCTCACACCCCCCGATCGCCTCGTCCGCGAGGGCTGCGGCCTGGTCGACCGCTCGGAGCGCGGCAAGCTCGCCTTCACCGGCCCGCAGGCCAAGCGGTTCCTGCAGGGGCAGGTCACGAACGACGTCGAGGCGCTCGCCCCCGGAACCGGCTGCTACGCGGCGCTGCTCTCGCCCAAGGGCAAGATGCTCGGCGACCTGCGGATCCTCGACACCGGCGCGGAGCTGTGGCTCGACACCGAGCGCGCCGCCCTGCAAGGCATCTTCAACGTGCTGCACCGCGCGCGCCTGGGCTTCGACGCCGAGCTGCACAAGCGCACGCTGCAACAAGGCCTCATCTCGCTCGTCGGCCCGGACGCGCGCAGGGTCGCCGGCGCAGAGGCGCTGCCCGCGCAGGAGCACGCCAACGCGGCGCTCGAGCTGGACGGGATCCCCGCGCGCGCGCTCGTTACCGACCTCGGGATCGACCTCGTCTGCGACGCCGAGCAGACGGCCGCGCTGATCGCCGCGCTCGCGGCGCGCGGCGCGGAGCAGGTCCCCGAGAGCGCGGCCGAGGTGCTGCGCGTCGAGCACGGCCGTCCGCGCTACGGCATCGACCTCGACGACACGACGATCCCGCAGGAGGCCGGTCTCAACGAGCGCGCCGTCTCCTTCAGCAAGGGCTGCTACGTCGGCCAGGAGACGGTCGCGCGCCTGTTCTACAAAGGCAAGCCGAACCGCCACCTGCGCGGCGTGCGCCTGTCGGCGCCGGTCGCGCCCGGCACCGAGCTCACGGTCGGCGGCAGAGTCGTGGGCCGGCTCGGCAGCGTCGTCCACTCGCCCGCGCACGGTCCGATCGGACTCGCGCTCGTGCGTCGCGAGATCGCGCCAGGCGCCGAGGTGTTGGCCGGAGCGGCGCGCGCGACCGTCGGAGAGCTGCCGTTCTGAAGCCGCCACTGTCGTGTTGTGACCGCGGCCCGGGGTAGGATGAGTGTGCCGGGGTCACCGTCGAAGGAAGGAGGCGCCCGATGACCACATTCGCAGCCGACCACGACACCAGCCGCCAGCTCGAGCAGCTTGAGGAGCGGATGCGCACCGCCTGGGAGGCCTACCGCACGAGCACGTCGCAGCTCGAGGGGTCGGACTACGAGGAGGCCGAGCTGGTCTCCTGGGAACGCCTCCAGCGTTCGCTCGACGAGCTCGCGGACGAGCGCGAGAGGCTCGTCGGCGCCGCCGCGTCGGCATCCGACGACGCGGCCTGACGACGACGCACCGCCTTCGCCGCGGACGCTGTGCGCGCGCCGAGCATGCAGCCGGATCGCGCGCTCGCCATTGACTGGTCAGTCAGCTAAGGTCCCGCGCGATGCGGACTCGGATGCTCGGAGCGCTCGCCACGCTCGTCGTCCTGGCCGGCCTCTGCGCCGGCTGCGGCGGCGGCACGAGCTATGCCAACGCCGATCGCCCGCCCGCGCCGATCTCCGTCTCGATCGCCGTCACCGACGAGCGCGTCGCGGTCTCGCCGGACCGCATCGGCGCCGGCCCGGTGCAGCTGCTGATCGCGAACGAGAGCGGCCGCTCGCAGGGCGTGACGTTGACGGCGAGCCGCGGCAGATCGTGCGTCGCCGACGGCGCCTCAAGCGGTCCGATCAATCCCCAGGACGCCGCGCGCATATCGCTCGCGGTTCGCGAGGGCACCTGCACCATCAGCGTCGCCGACGCCGCGATCGCACCGGCGAAGCTGGTCGTCGGCAGGCAGCGGGCGAGCGCTCAGCAGGATCTGCTGCAGCCGTAGGCGACCCGGCGTCCGCCCCCGGGACTAGCGTCCCGCCACGATGCAGGTGCTGGACCGGATCGACGAGCAGGCGATCGACGCGCTGACCGCGCGCGACGAGTTCTTCTGGCTCGACCTCGTCGATCCGTCCGACGAGCAGCTCGCCGAGCTCGGCGAGCGCTTCAGATGGCATCCGCTGGCGCTGGAGGACATGCAGCACCATAGACAGCGGCCGAAGCTCGACCGCTACGACGATCAGATGCTGATCGTCTTCTACGGGGCGCGCGCGCCGGAGGCGCTCTCGGACGAGGAGCCCCAGCTCGTCGAGGTCCACATGATGGTCACCGGCAGCTGGGTCGTGACGGTGCGACGCCGGCACTGCGACGAGCTCGACGAGCTGCATCGGCGCATCGCCGCCGACCCGTCCAGAGACGAGGAGCTGGTCGTCTACAAGATCTGCGACGCGCTCACCGACACGTTCTTCCCGTTGCTGGAGCAGATCGACGAGGCGATCGACGAGCTCGAGGACGCGATCGTGCTGAGACCGACCGACGAGCAGCTGCAGCGGGTCTTCCGGCTCAAGCGCAAGCTCGTCGTGCTGCGCCGCGTGATCACGCCGCAGCGCGATCTGACGGCGCGCACGATCGGCGAGCTCGACGAGCTGCCCGGCCTGTCGCACGGCTCGCGCGACTACTTCCGCGACGTCTACGACCACCTGATCCGCGTCTCGGATCTGATCGACTCCTATCGCGACCTGCTGACGAGCATGATGGACGTCTACCTCTCGACCGTCTCGAACCGCCTCAACCAGGTGATGAAGCAGCTGACGCTCGTCGCGACCGTGTTCCTGCCGATCACCGCGCTGACCGGCTTCTTCGGCCAGAACTTCGGCTGGCTCGTGCTGCACATCCGCTCGCTGTGGTCGTTCCTCGTCTTCGGCGTCGGCGGCGCGCTGGCCTCGTGCGTGCTGCTGTACACGTGGTTCCGTCGTCAGCGCTTCTTCGACTGACGCGCGACCGGATAGGCGACCGTCCTCGCATCGCTACGATGCGGGCCTTCCAACTTCCTGATCGACTCTGAAGAGGTGCCGTGTGGCTGTTGACGTGAGCCAGGTCGCGACGGTCGCGACCGAGCCGGGCGAGCTGCCCGAGACGATGACCGCGTGGGTGATCCGCGAGGAGCGCGAGGGCGAGCCCGTGGACGCCTTCCAGCTCGAGGAGATCGAGACGCCGCACCCCGGCGCGTTCGAGGTCGTCGTGCGCGTGATGGCCGCAGGCGTGAACTTCAACAACGTGTGGGCGGCGCTCGGCGAGCCGATCTCGGTGATGCGCTACGGCGACCACCCGGAGTACGGCCACCACATCGGCGGCTCCGACGCCTCCGGCATCGTCTGGAAGGTCGGCGACGGCGTCACCCGCTGGAAGGTCGGCGACGAGGTCGTGATCCACTGCAACCAGGCCTCCTACGAGGACCCGGAGGTCCACGGCCTCGACCCGCTCGCCGCGCCCTCGCAGCGGATCTGGGGCTACGAGACCACCTGGGGGTCGTTCGCGCAGTTCACGAAGGTGCAGGCGCAGCAGCTGCTGCCCAAGCCGAGACACCTGTCGTGGGAGGAGGCCGCCTCCTACGGCCTCACCTACTTCACCGCCTACCGCATGCTGATGGACCAGGCGAAGCTGCAGCCCGGCCACCGCGTGCTGATCTGGGGCGCCGCCGGCGGCCTCGGCGTGTTCGCCACGCAGCTGTGCAAGATCGCCGGCGCGCAGTCGGTCGGCGTCGTCTCCTCCGCGGAGAAGGGCGAGCTGATCAAGCAGCTCGGCGCCGTCGACTACATCGACCGCAACGACTTCGTCGGCATGATGCGCAAGGGCGGCGAGGACAAGGACGCCGAGAAGGCGCGCTTCAAGGAGTCCAAGCGCTTCTGCGCGGCGGTCGAGGAGAAGCTCGGCGGCGCGCCCGACATCGTCTTCGAGCACGTCGGCAGAGCGACGTTCCCGACCTCGGTGCTGTGCGTGAAGCCGTTCGGCAGAGTCGTCATCTGCGGCGCCACCTCCGGCTACCAGCTCGACTTCGACGTGCGTTACCTGTGGATGCGCCAGAAGCAGATCATCGGCTCGC
>JACZCZ010067139.1_pt1 | contig 10804 bp, 7 predicted proteins | sample 8641811 | NCBI WGS metagenome assembly JACZCZ01 (sample SAMN15324610, study PRJNA640507) | soil metagenome | isolation source: intercropping peanut in the first line | place: China: Luxin town, Laibin City, Guangxi Province | collected 2019-07-25 | depth 10cm m | reverse complement strand
GGTCACGATCATCCGCGATGCGCCAGGCATCAAGCAGGACGCCGGCAAGCCGGTCCTGTCCGCCGAGCTGTACGTGCTCGCGGAGGGCAAGCTCAAGAACAAGGATACGGGCGCCAATCTGCCGTTCCGCGGCGTGTCGGTGTTGTCGCCGCTGCTGCGCAAGTCCTTCAAGATCGAGAGGGGCAAGATGATGCGCGAAGGCACCAACGAGATCATCGTTGGCAAGGGTGTGGTCTCCAACTACGAAAACATCGACATCGGCAAGACCGTGCGATGGGGCAACGCGGACTGGGTGATCGTCGGAATCTTCAGCGACGACGGTGGCATTGCCGAGTCCGAGGCCTGGGGCGATGCGCGTCTCGTGCAGCAGGTGTGGAATCGCGGCACGAGTTTTCAGTCCGTCCGTGTGCGTCTTGCCGATGATTCAGCGCCGACGTTCAAGAAATTCAAGGACTCGCTCACGAAGGATCCGCGCTTGCAGGTGGCGGTGCAGCGCGAGCCGGAGTTTTACGCCGAGCAGCAGCAACTCATGTCCACGCTCATCAAGGGCGCGGGTTTCGTGTTTGCGTTCATGATGGGGCTCGCGGCGATACTTGCCGCCGTCAATACGATGCTCAATGCCGTTGCGAGCCGCGTGCGGGAAATCGCGACGCTGCGCGCGATGGGGTTCGGCGCGGCGCCGGTGGTGATCTCGGTGCTGGTCGAGTCGCTGGTGCTGGGCGCGGCGGGCGGCCTGCTCGGCGGCGTGCTCGCGCTCATATTCCTGAACGGCATGCAAAGCTCGACGATGAACTTCCAGACGTTCAGCCAGATCACCTATGCATTCACGGTGACGCCGCAGCTCATGGTCTCCGGGATCATCTACGGACTGGTCCTGACTTTCATCGCGGGGCTGTTGCCGGGAATCCGCGCCGCGCGCATGCCCATCACGACGGGTCTACGCGAGTTGTGAGGCGCAGCGGCGCGTTCAAGTGGTTAGGGGCGCTGGCACTGGCCGGCGCCTCTTCATATGCGGCGGCTCAAGCTCCGACGGATTGGGCGGGCGTCGGAGGCCGCATACAGTACGCGTATTACACCAACGACGCGCGCGCGCTCGAAAGCGTGCTCGTCTCGCTCAAGCCCAATCCCGTCGAAGGCGAGGAGGCAGGTGCCGGGGATGCGGGCTTTCGACACTATTTCCGGGCGCTGGCCCATTACCGCCGTGCTCAGGTGCTGGCGGAAACCAACAAGTCGCAGGCGAAGGATTCGATCGGCGACTGCGGTGACGAAGTCGACTCCGCGTTGAAGTCATTGCCGAAGGTGCCGATCGGTCTCGATGAACTGCCCGATGCGCGCCGTCAGCGCGCCGAGAATTACGCGCTGGTCACTGCCTGTACGCTCGCGGGACGTGAGATGAGCGCGCTGCCGCTGCTCGGTGGTCGTATCGGCTCGCGTATCGATGAAGCGGTGAAACTCGAGCCCAGGAACCCGCGCGTGCGTCTCGTCGAGGCGCTGGCCGCATACGAACGCGCCGGCAAGGATGCGGCCGAGAAAACCGCGGCACTCGGCAAGTTGCGCGCGACGACGCAGATGTTCGAAGCGGCGCGCGCCGGAGCCTCGAGCACGCCGGAGTGGGGCGCCGCGGATGCGTATGCCTACCTGGGCCGCGCGTTGTACGAAGCCCGTGACGTCGTCGGCGCGCGCGAGGCGCTGGAACGCGCCTTGTTGATCGCGCCGGACTACGCGATGGCGCGCAAGCTGATGGCGCAGATCACGCGCTGACCGTCTCGCTTGCCGCTTCGCGCCGCCTTCTCGCATAGAATGGCCGCGTGAAGTACCCGCACCTCTTCGCGCCTCTCGATTTGGGGCACGTGCGCCTGCCAAACCGCATCGTGATGGGTTCGATGCATACCGGCCTCGAAGACCGTGCGCGCGACTTCCCGAAACTGGCGGCGTACTTCGCGGCGCGCGCGCGCGGCGGCGCCGGATTGCTCGTGAGCGGCGGAATCGCGCCGAACCGCGCCGGCTGGACGAAACCCTTCGCGGGCAAATTGTCCGCGACGCATGAAGTGGCGCGGCACCGGCAGGTGACCGATGCCGTGCATGAAGCCGGCGGGAAGATCTGCATGCAGATCCTGCACACCGGCCGCTATGGATATCACCCGCTGTGCGTGGCGCCGAGTGCGCTGCGTGCCCCCATCAATCGTTTCAAACCGCGGGAGCTGTCTGCCGATGGCGTGCGCGACCAGATCGACGACTTCGTGCAATGCGCGGTTCTTGCGCGCGACGCGGGTTACGACGGCGTCGAGGTCATGGGCTCGGAAGGTTATTTCATCAACGAGTTTCTCGCGCCGCGCACCAACCGGCGCACGGACGAGTGGGGCGGCTCCCTCGAAAACCGCGCGCGCCTGGCGCTCGAGATCGTCCGGCAGACACGGCAGGCCACGGGCCGCGACTTCATCATCATCTTCCGTATCTCCGGGCTCGACCTGGTCGAGGGCGGTGGCACGGGCGCCGAGGTCGAATGGCTGGCGTCGCAGATGGAAGCGGCCGGCGCGAGCATGCTCAATACCGGCATCGGCTGGCACGAGGCGCGCATTCCGACCATTGCCGGCATGGTGCCGCGCGGCGCGTTCGGCTGGGTGACGGCGCGCATCAAGGCGGCGACGCGCTTGCCGGTGATCGCGACGAATCGATTCAATGCCGCGGATGACGCCGAGTCGCTGCTGGCGAGCGGCGCCGCGGACATGATCTCGATGGCGCGGCCTTTACTCGCGGATCCGGACCTGCCGCGCAAGTTGAGCGAAGGGCGCGACGATGAGGTCAATACCTGCATCGCCTGCAACCAGGGCTGCCTCGATCGCGTGTTCGAGGGCAAGCGGGCCACCTGCCTGGTCAACCCGCTCGCGGCGTATGAGACGGAGATCGTGCTGACGCGTGTGCCGCGCGCGAAACGCATCGCGGTGATCGGCGCGGGTCCCGCGGGCCTGGCCTGCGCGACCACGCTGGCCGAACGTGGGCATCGGGTGACGTTGTTCGAGCGCGCGGCCGAGATCGGCGGACAGTTCCGCTACGCGCGCGAGGTGCCCGGCAAGGAAGACTTCCAGGATACGTTGCGCTACTTCGCGCGCCGCATCGAGATCACCGGCGTCGAGTTGCGGCTCGACACGGTGGCCGAGCCCGCGTTGCTCGCGCAGGGTGAATTCGAGGAGTTCGTCATTGCGAGCGGCGTCGCGGCGCGGGTGCCGGACATTCCGGGCATCGGACATCCGAAGGTCATCAGTTATCCGGACCTGCTGTCGGGCGTGAAGACCGCGGGCGCCAGTGTCGCGATCGTCGGCGCTGGCGGCATCGGCTTCGACGTCGCGACATTCCTGGCCACGCGCCACGTCGATACAGGCCCGGCGGCCGCGAACGAGTACTTCGAGGAATGGGGCATCGACCGCACGCTCACCGAGCGGGGCGGCCTGTTGCCGCAAAAGCCGGTTTCCTCGCCGCGCCGTGTCTATCTACTGCAGCGCAAGGCCGCGAAACTGGGCGCCACGCTCGGCAAGACCACCGGCTGGATCCACCGCACCGCGCTCCGGCATCGCGGCGTCATCATGCGCAATGGCGTCAACTACCAGCGCATCGACGATGCCGGGCTGCATATCTCGAGTGACACCGGCGCCGAAGTCCTGGACGTGGAGAGTGTGATCATCTGCGCCGGGCAGGAACCGGTGAACGAACTCGCGCGGCTGCTGACCGTCACCGGGCGTCCGGTGCACGTGATCGGCGGCGCGTTGCTCGCGGCCGAACTCGACGCCGAGCGGGCGATCCGCGAAGGCGTTACGCTGGCGGCTCGCCTATGAATGACAATCTTCACACGCAGATGGATTTTCTCGCGACCGATCCGGGCTTCGAACAAGGGGAAAGCCCGCGCATCCGCATCAGCATGCGCGCCCGGCGCCTGACGGTGCGTGTGTATCCCGACGCGCGGGTGGAGGTCGTCGTGCCACGACGGGTGCGGCCAGCCGAGGTGGAGCGATTCCTCGCGGCCCATCGCGAGTGGATAGAGACGCGCCGCACGGCGGCATTGCGCAACCGGCCGGCGCCGGAGCCTTTTCCGCCGCAAGTCATTGCGTTCACCGCGGCGGGGGAACGCTGGCGCCTGCATTCGGCGGGCAGCTCGGGCCGGCTGTCGCTGCGCGAACTCGGCGAAGACGTGGAAGGTTTTCGCGGGTTGCGCATCGGCGGCGCCATTGCCGGAAACAATCTGCGCAAGGCGCTGCGGGCCTGGCTGCTGCGCGTGGCGCGTGAACGGCTGGCGCCGCGCGTCGCGGCATTATCCGCGGCCACGGGTATCCAATTCTCCAAGGTTTCCATCCGCCGGCAGCGTTCCCGCTGGGGAAGCTGTTCGGTGCGGGGTACCATCAGCCTGAATGCCTGCCTGTTGTTCCAGCGGCCGGAAGTGGTCGACTACCTGATCATTCACGAACTCACGCACGTGAGGCACATGAATCATTCGGCACGCTTCTGGGCTGAGGTGGAAAAGCATTGCGCGCAGTGGCGGACGCTCGACCGCGAGCTCGTGCAGGGCTGGCGCAACGTGCCACGCTGGATTTTTTCGGACGTGTGAAATGGCTGACAACAAAATAGACCCGAAATTCGAAGGCGTGCATTGGGATCTGGGGACTTCCCAGTCCTATGGCGAATACCTGCAGCTCGACAAACTGCTGGACGCCCAGAAGCCGAATTCCATCGAACAGGACGAGATGTTGTTCATCATCGTCCACCAGGTGTCGGAATTGTGGATGCGGCTGTTCCTGCACGAACTCGGCGCGGTCTTCGATTGCGTGCGGCGCGACAACCTGGATCCGTCGTTCAAGATGCTGGCGCGTATTTCGCGTCTGCAGGAAGAGCTGCTCGGCGCGTGGAGCGTGCTGTCGACGCTCACGCCGTTCGAATATTCCTCGTTCCGCAATACACTCGGACGGTCTTCGGGATTCCAGTCCGTGCAGTACCGCCTGCTCGAATTCCAGCTCGGCAACAAGAACCGCGACGTCATCGCGGTACAAAAACGCGATCCGGCCGCGTACGAGAGACTCGAGCGTGCGTTGTACGCGCCGTCCATCTACGACGAAGTTCTGCGCCTGTTGTCGCGCCGCGGTTATGGCATTCCCGACGAAGTCATCGAACGCGATTTCTCGGAGCCGTACACGGCGTCGAAGGCGGTCACGGCGGCCTGGCTCGGCGTTTATCACAACGCGGAGAAGGACTGGGATCTGTACGAAATGGCGGAACGTCTCACCGATCTCGATCAGAAGTTCCAGCTGTGGCGTTTCCACCATCTGAAGACGGTGGAACGCGTGATCGGATACAAGCCCGGGACGGGCGGCACCGGCGGCGTGTCGTATCTCGCGAAGGCTCTCGAGCTCAAGTTCTTTCCGGAGCTGTGGTCGGTGCGCACGTCGATGTGAGGAGCGCAGCGTGAGTGCTGGCTGGGGAGAAATCGATCACATCATCGTCTTCTGCGACTCGGGCGCGCCGGAGGCAGAGGCATTGAAGGCACGTGGCCTGCACGAGGGGCCGCGTAATTCGCATCCGGGGCAGGGCACCGCGAATCGCCGCTTCTTTTTCCGCAATGCGTATCTCGAGCTCGTCTGGGTCGAGAATGCCGTCGAGGCGACGAGTCCCGGGGTCCGGCCGACGCAGATGTTCGATCGCTGGGAGGCGCGCGCGGGCGCCGCCTGTCCCTTCGGTCTCGTGTACCGGCCCGGAAAATCACCGCCCGCGCACGAGATCTCCGCCTGGACCTATACGCCGAAATACTTTCCGAAGGGATTCACGATCGAAGTCGCGCATGGAATTCCCGCGAACGAACCGCTGCTGTTCTATCTGCCGTTCGCGCGCGCGGCGCTGGTCGAGGATGTCGAACTGGCGCCGGGAGCGGCGCGGATCGGGGCGATCGTCGATGTCACGCTGCATCTGCCGGACACCGGCAGTCTGTCGCCGGCGCTCGAGGCGCTGGTCGCGGCGGGGTCGGTCAAGGTGGAGCCGGGGCGTGAGTACCTGCTCGATCTGAAACACGTCGGCGGCTCGAAGGAGACGATCGACATGCGGCCGGAAATGCCGCTGCGCTTCGTGCCGCTCGCGCTGCCGGAGGGTGGTGCCGGGGAGGGATTCCCGGGATTGAGTGGCCGCCCCATTCCACATTGAGGATGGCTCAATCCCGGGAATCCCTTCCCGGCACCGCCAATCTACTCCGGCGCGACCCAGGCGTTGATCGACATCGCGCTGGCCGAACCCACCGTGGCGCCGATTGGTTGCGGAAAGCCGTTCACCCAGGGAATGTCGCCGCTATAGGTCTTCGCCTGGCTCCAAGTGTAACCCTCGTCCCAGAGATAGGCCTCATCCCAGAGGAAGCCTTCGTCCCACAGGAAGCCTTCATCCCACAGGTAACCTTCGTCCCAGAGGAATCCGCTCGGACTCGTGACCTGGTACGCGCCATCGGCGCGCTGCGTGACGCGGCCCATGTAGTGCTGCGTGCCGGCAAGATCCGCATTGATGTTCAGCCCCTGGTTCGCGCAGTTGTTCGCCGTGCCGTACACGGCGGCCTTGGCGTCGACGAGACCGCTGCCCTGCTGCAGCACGCTGTAGGCGAGAGAACCGTCGGTGTTCACCGCGGGTTTGGCGCTCGCGATGATGCGGCATTTCACCTGGTCGGGCGTGAGGCCATGATTCGTGCTGATCATCAGAGCCGCGACGCCCGACACGACCGCCGCGGCCTGCGAAGTGCCCGACATCGTGAAGAAGTCGCCGTTGTTCATGTACGTCGGGTGGTCGACGGCGATTTTCTGATAGGTCGCCATGAAGCCCCACACGTGGCCGCCGGGGGCGACGAGGTCGGGCTTCACGAATCCTTCGAACGTCGGACCGGCCGCGGAGAACGACGCGAGCCGGTCGTCAGTCCTGTTGTTGGTGTAATTGTCCGTCATCGCGCCGACCGTAATGACGTAGGGCACGTTGCCCGGAACGCCCACGGTCTGCGGCAGCGGTCCGCTATTGCCCGCTGATACGACGACGACAATGCCGGATTGCCACGCGCGCATCACGGCTTTATTGAGCGGATCGTCCCAGTAGCGCGAACGCGCCGGGCCCCCTAGCGACAGATTGAGAACACGAATGTTGTATGACTGGCGATTGTTGAGCACCCAGTCGATACCGCGAATGACGGTGGCGTAGGTGCTCGACCCGTCTTCCGAGAACGCCTTGATCGAGATGATCCGGGCATCGGGCGCCACGCCGAAATAGCGGTTGCTGCGGTCCTTGCGGCTGCTGGCGATCAGGCTGGTGATGTGTGTGCCGTGTCCATTGACGTCCGTGGATACCGACGACCACTGCGTCTGCACGACATTGTTCACCGCATCGTATTGCGCGGCCACGCGACCGTTGCCGAGCGTGTCCTTGTCGAGCGAGTCGAGCTTCCAGTAACCCGTGTCGATGATCGCCACGCCGATATCGCGGCCACGAATGTTCGTGTTGTGCAGATCGCGCGTATTGACGTCGAGCGGCACCGGGTCGCCTTCGCCGTATGTGGTGGAGTAGGTGATTTCCAGGTCGTCGATGTCGACGTTGTCGTCCCCGAAGCGGCTGTTCATCGAGGCGACGAATCGCACGGCGGTGTCGCGGCCGCGGAAGTTCGTGATGTTGTAGCTGGCGCTGATGAAGGAAGAATCGTTCGCGGGGCCGGCGAGGCGGCCGAGCTCGCTCCAGGAAGCGCCCGCATTGCCGCTGACCTGCACCGAGACGTATTCACCCGGCTCGAGACCATTGCGCAGATATTTGAACTTCAGCGTGACGGCGGGCGCGTTCGAAGGCGTCGCCGCGCGACGGTAGATAGCGCCATTGAGCGTGAGGATGAGGCGATTGCTGCCCCGATCGTGCCAGCCGATCATGACTTTTCCGCCGTGCGGATTGTTGTCGTCGTTCTGTTCGATCCAGTCGCCGTACCAGCGATGGGTGCCGTCGTTGTTGGCGAACGAGCCGGTCTCGAAATTGTCGCGCACGCCGGCGGCGGCCTGCGTGGTGACGGTGGAATTCAGCGTGACTTGTTTGACACCCGTCGTGCCGAGGACGCGCGCGTGTTCGGCGCTGGTCAGAGTGGCTTCGACCGCATCGATGATGCCGAGGCGCGAGACGACCTGGCCGCCCGAGGCGGTGACCGCGGCGGCGGCCGTGTCGGTATTCACGGCTTCGACGATGTAGCTTTGTGCCGGCTCGGTTACACCGGCCTTCCTGGGCGGCTCGCCCGCGGCGTCATGCGCTCCGGATGTGACGGCAAAACACGCCAGCAGCGCCGCCGATACGGCGCCGAAGATCCCGGCGGTCACTTTCTTCAGCTTCGACTTCGTCAAAATCCCGCCCAATTTCGGCCCCAATTCGCGGTTGCGAATGGCGTCATTAGAGGCGGGGAGGCGCCCTTCTCAGCGTGCATGTGTGACGCTGATCTCGGGCCAAGTGTGACGGACCTCAAATAAGGTCCGGTCAAATCATGCCGCTATGTCAAGTCAGTTCAGCGCCGCGCGGTGCGTTGAACAGAAGACGGAGTTTCCTTTCCGGTGCGCAGGATCCGGTCCAGCAAGTCGGGCAGGGGCGTGGCCGGACAGAAGAGATGACCCTGTCCCTCGTGGCATTGCTCGGCCACCAGGAACTGCGCCTGGGCCTCGGTCTCGATGCCCTCGGCTACGATGCGCAGGCCGAAGGCCAGCCCCAGGGCGATCGCCGCGCGGCACACCGCCCGCGCTTCGTGGTCGTGGCCGACCTCCTCGACGAAGGAACGGTCGATCATCAGGCCGTCGAGCGGCGAGGCGCGCAGTTTTCCGAGCGACACGTAGCCCGTGCCGAAGTCGTCGATCAGCACCCGCACACCACGCCCGCGCAACTGATGAAGCGCCGCGAGTCCGCTGTGTCCCGTCGAGAGCATGAGTTCGGTGATCTCGAGATCGAGCCGCGCGAGATCGACACCGGCTTCCGCGGCCGCGCTGGTGACGTCTTCGGCGAGGCTCTCGGCGGACAGATACTGCCGACCCACGTTCACCGAGACGCGCACGTTGGGCAGTCCCCGTTCCGCGAGCGTCGCCAGATCGCGGCAGGCGCGGCGCAATACCCAGCGACCGAGCTGCACCGAAAGGCCCGACAGTTCGGCGATCGGCAGGAATTCAGAAGTCGGGACGAGGCCGCGAATCTTGTGTGGCCAGCGCAGGAACGCCTCGACCGCGACGATTTCGCGCGTGGCGAGCAGGTAACGCGGCTGGTAGTGCAACTCGAGCTCGTCGTTCTGGATGGCATTCGCGAGCTCCTGGCGCCAGTCGAGGCGCGTGAGCGAGGCGATGCGCAGCGTGTCGGAATAGAACAGCACGCCGCGCTCGACGTCCTGGCGGCGGATCGCATCGAGCGTGGTGAGCGCGCGCTCGATGAGCTCGACGGCGCGTGCGCCATCCGTTCCGGAGAGCGTGACACCCGCGCGCGGCGCGAGCTGGAAGATCTGTCCGTCGAGGTCACCCGGATGTTTCAACGCCTTGATGAGGCTTTCGACCACGGTATCGGCATCGCTGCGTGCACGGATGTCGGTGAGCAGCACGCCGATGACGTCATCCGACACACGCGCGACCCGCGGCAGATTGGCGCGCCCTTCGGGCAAGGTCTCGCCGACGATTTTCGCGGCGAGTTCGAGCAGGCGATTCGCCAGCGCGGAATCGAACACGCGCTGATAAGTCGAGTAGCCGCCGAAGTGGATGAGCACGACGGCGACGGTGTCTTCGCGCAACACGGCCATGTCGAGCGCCATGCGCAGCGACTTCTCGAAGCCGTCGCGGTGCGGCAGCATCGCGCTCGAGCTTTGCGGATAAAGCCCGGAATCGTTCGACGTGGCGCCGACGCCCAGGTCGCGGCACACCACGAGCACGCGGTCGAAACCCTGCACCTGGAAACGCATTTCGTACTTGATCTCGCCATCGCGATAACGCTGCTGCGCCGGCTTGCGCGTCTTCAGGATCCGGCGCGCGGTCTGCAGTACATGCGTCGCGATCGACTCGGGGAATACTTCGGCGAGCGGACGGCCCGGGATCTCGGCCTCGCTCGCGTTGAGTCCGCGCACCGCGTTGCCGCCGACGCACGAGAGCACCACGCCGTCGCGGCGCACGATGAGCGCCAGGTCGGGCAGGGCGTTGGCGAGTTGACGGATATCTTCCATGACGGTTTTCGTTTCCTGATGAGCGGCGCGTCAGCGCACTTCGCGCAACACGCGTAATGCATTGACGGTGTCGTCGCTGCCGCGTGTCGATGAGTGTTCGATGATGGTGCCGTTCGCGATGAGGGCGTCGATGTTCGTTTCGACGGCGCCGATGACCGAGTTGATCGTCGCGACGGCTTCGGTGCCGAACCAGCCGCGCCAGGCATTGCGCGCGCGCTTGGCGCGATACAGCGCGAGGTCGGCGATCTTGATGGCGTGTTCCCAGCTGACGGCATCCGGCTTGCCGGGGACGAACGGCAGGCAGGTCAGGCCGATGCTGCAGCTGGTGCGCACGATGGCGCCCTTCGGCAGCACGCACTTGAGTTTGGCGATGCGCTCGCGGATGCGTTCGGCCAGCATGGTCACGTGTTCGATGTGTTGTGCCTGGGCGACGACGACGAATTCGTCACCGCCCCAGCGCGCCAGCATGTCGTCGGGCCGGATCGCGGCGCGCAGCGTCCGGGCGATTTCGATGATGACTTCGTCGCCGGCGGCATGACCGTGCTGGTCATTGATGGGCTTCAGCGCATCGAGGTCGATGATCATGATGGC
>JACZCZ010155412.1_pt1 | contig 10816 bp, 7 predicted proteins | sample 8641811 | NCBI WGS metagenome assembly JACZCZ01 (sample SAMN15324610, study PRJNA640507) | soil metagenome | isolation source: intercropping peanut in the first line | place: China: Luxin town, Laibin City, Guangxi Province | collected 2019-07-25 | depth 10cm m | reverse complement strand
TGTTTTTGGGCCTGTCGGCGGCGGTCGCCGGCAAATGGCCCGAAGACGTCGGCCCGCGCATGGTCGGGACCGTGGCAGCCGCCTGCTGGGGCGGCGGCTATCTCTTAGGCGGGCTCGGCATCTTTATGCACGAGCTCTGGCTCGTATATCTCGGCTACGGCGTGATCGGCGGTTGCGGCTTGGGCCTCGGCTACGTCTCGCCTGTGAGCACGTTGATCCGCTGGTTCCCCGACCGCCGCGGCATGGCCACCGGCATGGCGATCATGGGTTTCGGCGGCGGCGCCATCATCGGCGCGCCGCTGAAGCGCTTCTTCATTCGCACGTTCTACGAAGAGCCGCAGTATTTGGGCAGCGTGGATCAAGTGTCGCTCGTCACCGAAGGCGGACGGCGTTTCGCGGAGATTGCAGGCCAACTGCGCGAGGTCGTGATCGTCGGCGCGAACGACCTCGCCGGCATGATCGTGCGCGGCGCCGAAGGCGTTTACGTCGTCGGCACGGGCAACGTCGGCGTCGCGGAGACCTTCATCACGCTCGGGCTCATCTATTTCGTCGTGATGCTAGCGGCCGCATTTTCTTACCGCATCCCTCCTCCGGGCTGGAAACCGGCGGGCTGGGTGCCGCCCGACGAGGCGCACCGCTCCAAACGAATGATCAGCGCGCACAACGTGCACATCGACGAGGCGCTGAAAACGCGGCAGTTCTATCAGCTCTGGATCGTGCTGTGCTTCAACGTGACGGCCGGCATCGGCGTCTTGAGCGTGGCGCAAACGATGATGACCGAGATTTTCGGCACGACGCTGCCGACGATCGTCGACAGCGGCTTCGCCGCGTCGTACGTCGCCATGATCTCCCTGTTCAACATGATCGGCCGGTTCGCGTGGGCGAGCTCGTCGGACTACATCGGCCGGCGCAACACGTACTGGATCTTTTTCGCGCTCGGCATCGCGCTGTACTTGTCGATTCCTTGGGTCGCCCAGCAAGTCAGCGTTGCGCCTGCCGTCGTTTGGCTCGTGTACTTCTACGCCGCGACGATGATCATCTTCACGATGTACGGCGGTGGGTTCGCGACCATCCCGGCGTACCTCGCCGACATGTTCGGCACACGCTACGTGGGCGGCATCCACGGCCGGCTGTTGACGGCTTGGAGCCTCGCGGGAGTGTTGGGCCCCGTCGCGATCACGATGCTGCGCGAGCGCGCCATCGACAGCGCCATTCGCGATCTCGTGACGAGAGTCGACCCGGCGCGCTTCCAGGCGGCGTTCGGGGCCGGCGTCGAGCAGCTCGACGCGCTGGTTGCGCAGCAGACCGTTACGATCGCCAAGCTCATGGAGATCGCGCCGGCCGGCACCGTGGACCCGACTCCGAGCCTCTACAACTTGACGATGTACTTGATGGCGGCGTTGCTCGCGGTCGCGCTCGTCGCGAACGCGCTGATGGCGCCCGTGCAAGCGAAGCACCACATGCGCGAAACGCAAACGGCGGCGAGCTAGCATGCAGTCGTCGCGCCCGCTCCTCACGCTTCTCACGGCACTCGCGCTCGTCGGCTGCGGTGCCGACGCTACCGCTCCTGCCCCGGCTCCGGCTCCGGCCGAAAGCGCGCGGGCGAGCGACATCCCGCTAACGCTCGACACCCACATCGACATTCCGCTGCAGTACGCGACGGAGTCGGCCGATCCGCTGACCGCGGACTTGCAAGTCAATCTCACCAAGATGACCAGCGGCGGGCTCGCCGCGGGGTTCTTCATCGTGTTCGTCGGCCAAACCGCGCGCACGGCAGACGGCTACGCGCAGGCGCAAGCCGACGCCGAGACCAAGTTCGCCGCCATTCATCGCATGACCGAGCAGCTCTATCCGGAACGCATCGAGCTCGCCTACTCCGCTGCGGACGTGCCGCGCATCGCCGCCGCCGGCAAGCTCGTGGCGGCAATCGGCGTCGAGAACGCCTTCTCGTTGGGCCCGAACCTCGAGAATCTCGATCGGTATTACGAGCTCGGCGCGCGCTACGTCGGACTGGTCCACGACGGCGACAACGACTTGGCGCGATCGGCACGGCCGCGCCCCGACCTCGGTGACGCCGCGGAGCCCGACAGCGGCGTCAGCGCGCTCGGCGCGGCGGCGATCGAGCGCATGAATCGGCTCGGAATCATGGTCGACGTTTCGCACGGGTCGAAGCAGACTGCGCTCGACGCGATGCGCTTGTCCGTGGCCCCCGTCATCGCTTCGCACTCGTCCGTCGTCGGCGTCAACGCTCATCCACGCAACATGGACGACGAGACGCTGCGTGCGCTCGCGGCCGACGGCGGCGTGGTGCAAATCGTCGCCTTCGATGCGTACCTCAAACAGCAACCCGAGGAGAAGACCGATGCCGTGCGCGCGCTGCGCGAGCGCTTCGGACTGACCGCCGGGCGCCGCCCGAGCTCGCTGCCGGCCGCGCGGCTCGCGGCGTACGAGCGCGACCTCGGCGACATCGAGGCACGCTGGCCGGCCGCGACGGTCGCGGATCTCGTCGATCACATCGATTACGCCGTCAAGCTGATCGGTGTCGAACACGTCGGCATCGCGTCGGACTTCGACGGCGGCGGTGGCATCACGGGGTGGAGCGACGCCTCCGAAACCGCGAACGTCACCGCAGAGCTGCGCGCACGCGGCTACAGCAACGACGACATCGCGAAGATCTGGAGCGGCAACCTGCTGCGCGTGTGGAGCGAGGTCGAGCGGACGGCCGCAGAGCTCGCGGCCACGGAACGCTGACGCTATTTCGCCGCGGGCACGCGCCAGATGCTGGTCTGGCGCAGAGCATCGGCCACTTTCGCCGTGCGCTTGAGCTTCGTCGGCTGCGCGGCGTAGTACGCCTTCTCAAACGCCGTGCCCGGCTGACGCAGCACGACGCCGAGCGCGACCGGGAACTCCGGCTGCGGCATCGTCAACAGCAACTGAGCCAACGTCCGATTCGTCTCGTCGTGGACGAGCACGTCGCCGGGATTGGCCTTCGCGTCCACGATCTTCAGCGTCATCGTCTTCGCGTCGAAGCCGATGCCCTTCGCTCCGTCGACACCGAACACCAGCGGCTTGCGGTGCTCGACACGAAGCTGCGCATCGGCAGCTTTGTCGCGCTCCGTGAAGGAATTGAAGACCCCGTCGTTATAGACGATGCAGTTCTGGAAGATTTCGACGAACGCAGCGCCTTCGAAGCCGTGCGCAGCCTCGAGCACGCTGCCCAAGCCGCCTTTGTCGACGTCGATGGCGCGTGCAATGAACTTGGCGCCGGCACCGACGGCGAACGCGCCCGGCGAGATCGGCGTGTCGAACGATCCGGCCGGCGTCGACGGCGAGCGCGTGCCGAGCCGCGACGTCGGCGAGTACTGGCCCTTCGTCAGGCCGTAGATCTCGTTGTTGAACAGCAAGATCTTGAAGCCGACGTTGCGCCGCAAAGCGTGCAGCAAGTGATTGCCGCCGATCGACAAGCCGTCGCCGTCGCCGGTGACGACCCAGACGTCGAGCTCGGGATTCGCGAGCTTGAGCCCCGTGGCGATCGCGGGCGCGCGCCCGTGAATCGTGTGGAAGCCGTAAGTCTCGACGTAGTACGGGAAGCGCGACGAGCAACCGATGCCCGACACGAACACGGTCTTCTCGGGCACTGCGCCGACGTCGGCGAGCGCCTTCGTCACCGACTTCAGCACGGCGTAGTCGCCGCAACCCGGGCACCACCGCACTTCTTGCGACGTTGCGAAGTCCTTCGCTTGCAGCTGTGCGCTCATGCTCTATCCCCGCGAACCGCCCGCACCGCCGGCTTAACGCCGAGCAGGCTGCGGATCTTCTGCACGAGCTCGCCGATCAAGAACGGTTGGCCCGTGACCTTGTTGAACTGAATGGTTTCCACACCGAGCTTGTCGCGCAGCAGCGTCGCGAGCTGCCCCATATTCATCTCGGGCACCAGAATTCGATCGAAGCCGCGCAACAAGTCACCGAGATTCGACGGGAACGGGCTCAAGTGGCGGATATGAATGTGGGCAACGCGCTCTTTGGCGGGCATCGCACGAACGGCCTGATACAGCGCCCCGTACGTGGAGCCCCAGCCGACGACGGCGAGCGAGCCCTGCTCCGGCCCGATCTCGACCTTTTGCGGCGGGATGAACTTCGCGACGGACGCGACCTTCGCGGCCCGCAGGTCCGTCATCGCCTGGTGGTTCTGCGCGTCGTACGAGATGTTGCCCGTGCGGATGTCTTTCTCGATGCCGCCGACGCGGTACATCAAGCCCGGCATGCCTGGTGCGACCCACGGACGACCCAATGTTTCGGCGTTGCGGCTGAAGATGAAGGAGCTGACGTCCTGCCCTTCCGCGCGCGCCCCGGGCGTATTGATCTCGATGCGCGGAATCTCCTCGAGGTTCGGCAAACGCCAAGGCTCCGCGGCGTTCGCCAAGTAGCCGTCAGTGAGCAGAATCACCGGCGTCATGTGGCGTACCGCAATACGCACGGCCTCGATCGCGACCTCGAAGCAGTCGCTGGGACTGCGTGCCGCGAGCACCGGCAGCGGCGCATCGGCATTGCGGCCGTAGACCGCTTGGTAGAGATCCGATTGCTCGGTCTTCGTCGGCAAACCCGTGGACGGGCCGCCGCGCTGGGAATCGACGACGACGAGCGGCAGCTCTGCGTTCATCGCAAGACCAATGGCCTCGGTCTTCAGTGCAATGCCGGGGCCCGAGCTCGACGTGACACCGATGGCACCGCCATACGAGGCACCGATGGCCGCGCACACGGCCGCGATCTCGTCCTCGGCCTGGAACGTGCCGACACCCATGTTGCCGTAGCGCGCGAGCTGATGAAGCAACGACGACGCAGGCGTGATCGGATAGCCGCAGAAAATGATCGGCTTGTCCGCGAGCTCGCCGGCGGCGGCGAGGCCGAGCGCGAGCGCTTCGCTGCCGCGCACGCCGCGATACTCGCCCGGCGGAAACTGTGCCGTGCCCGTGCCGACGTGCGGCACGGCAGCCGTCAGCTCGGCGGTTTCGCCGTAGGCATTACCCGCGCGCAGCGCCGCGAGGTTCGCGTCGCGAATGACGGCGTCCTTCGCGAACTTCTTGTTGATCCAATCCTCGATCGACTTGACGTCGCGATTGAACATCCACTGCACGAGGCCGAGCGCCCAAAAGTTCTTGCAGCGGCCGGCGTCGCTCTTGCTCAAGCCGAATTGCGCCGTCGCCTCGAGCGTGTGCTTCGTGATGTCGACCTCGATGACCTGATAACCGTCGAGCACGCCGCTTTGCCGCGGGTCGGTTTGATAGCCGGCCTTGGCCAGGCCGCGGCTCGTGAAGCTGTCGATGTTGAGCACGATCAGCGCGCCATCGGCGATCAGCGGCAGGTTGACCTTCAACGCGGCAGGATTGAACGCGACCAGCACCTGCGGCGCGTCGCCGGCCGTCGTGATCGGCCGTGCGCCCAAGTGGATCTGATAGGCCGACACGCCGAACGTCGTGCCTGCCGGAGCACGGATCTCGGCCGGGTAATCGGGGAACGTCGCGAAGTCGTTGCCCGCGAGCGCCGTCGCCGCCACGAACTGCGTGCCCATGAGCTGCACGCCGTCGCCGGAGTCACCCGCGAATCGAACTACAACTGATTGCGAATCCATGCTGCTATCGTCACTCGTCGCACTGTAGCGGCGGCGTGAACCGCGGCTGCTTTTCCACCACTCACCCTTGTCACCGCCTGCGCGCGAGCGGCCCGCGTCGTTGGCTACGCGTGGCGGCTCGAGTTCTACGCCGGGGTCTCCTCGCGGCTCGATGTGCCCAGGGAGCTAAATGAGCGGGTATTATAGCCAGCAAGCCGAACATTCAGGCAATTCAAATGCATAAGCATATTGCTCGGGCAGGGCGAGGTTCGCCGTGCCCAAGGTGACCTATATTCAGCCCGACGGCAGTCCCAAGGCCGTCGAGGCACCCGCTGGAACGACGCTGATGGAAGCGGCGGTCGACAACGACGTCCGCGGCATCGTGGCCGAGTGCGGCGGCGCATGCTCGTGCGCGACCTGTCATGTCTACGTCGACCCGCAGTGGGCCGCGCAGCTGCCGCCGCCCGACGCGCAGGAGGACGGGATGCTCGGTTGCGTGCTGGACCGGCGGCCGACGAGCCGCTTGAGCTGTCAGATCGTGCTGAAACCCGCGCTCGACGGGCTCGTCGTCGAAGTCGCCCCCGAGCAGATCTGACCTGCGCAAGGGCTTCGGGCTTGGCCCTCGTCGGCCTTTACGGCAGAATTCCGGCCCACGTCATTTACGCCCTGCCTTTTGGAGTCCGAGCATGACCTTCGTCGTCACCGAGGCCTGTATCAAGTGCAAGTACACCGACTGCGTGGAGGTGTGCCCGGTCGATTGCTTTCACGAAGGCCCGAACATGCTCGTGATCGGTCCCGAGGAATGCATCGACTGCACGCTGTGCGAGCCCGAGTGCCCGGTCGAAGCGATCTGCTCCGAGGACGACGTGCCCGCCGGCCAAGAGCAGTTCTTGAAGCTCAATGCCGAGCTCGCCAAAGGCTGGCCCGTCATCACGAAAGCGAAGGACGCGCCGGCCGACGCCGACGATTGGAAAGAGATCAAGGACAAGCTCAAGCTGCTCGAGCGGTAACGCTCACGCCTGATTCTTCAGCGGCAGCAAGTTCAACACGAACTCGATCGCTCGCTGAACGAAGTTCTTGGCCGGTTGCCGACGCACTTCTTCGTCGGCGTTCGACCAGCGCAACCAGCCCTCCTCGTTCATTTCGACGCGCCATGCGTTCGCCGGCGACGCATCGCGCTCGATGAGCGCTGCGACGCGCGCCGCGAACTCCGCGCTATCGCCGACGAGCCCGATCTCCGTGTTGAGGATCATCGAGCGCGGATCTACGTTCGGCGAGCCGACGAACGCTCGCTCGTCGTCGACGACCACCGCCTTCGTGTGCAAGCCTAGATGCCCGGCCGTCGCCGGCGGCGTCACGTAGAAGGACAAAGCGGCAGCATCCGCTCGTAGCTCGTACAGCTCGACACCGGCCGCCAGCAGCTCGCGTCGCCAGCGCCGGTAGCCCGTATGCGCAACTACATGATTGTTGGTCGCAAGCGAGTTCGTGACGACGGCGACGCGCACGCCCTTCGCGACGAGCTCGCCGAGTAGAGCGCGAAACTCGTCGTCGGGAATGAAGTAAGGGGAGCTGATCAAGACCTCGGAGCGAGCGCTCGCGACGAACTGCTTGAAGGACGTGTACAGGCGCGGCCGCGAGCTGTTCAGGATGTCCGGCGATTCCCACAGTATCTCGCTCTTGGCGCTCGCAAACGTGTCCACGAGCTCCTCGAGATACGGCGACCAATCGCTCGGCTCGAGAGGGAACGACGCAAGCACCCGCTCGTTGCTCTCGATGCTCCCGTGCAGCTCCGCTTGCGTCGCGGCGACGGGATGCCGCGGCCGCGGATCGCGCGCGAACGACGCGGCCGGGTAAGAATGCTCGCTGTTCCAATAAGCATCGAACGTCGTGGTGACCACGCGCGCCATCGGTCCCGCGACCATCACGTCGAGATCGTTCTGAACGAACCGGTCGTAAACGCCGAAGTAACGGTCGCCGATGTTGCGGCCGCCGAGCACGGCGAAGCGGCCGTCGGCGATGAACGTCTTGTTGTGCATGCGCCGGTTCAGCGTCGACGCGCGCGTGACGAACTCCGTCGCCGTGCCGAGCCGCGTACCGCGCGACGCCCACGGGTTGAACACCCGCACTTCGATGTTCGGATGGGCATCCAGCTTGATGACGTCGCCGCCGCGCCCCGAGACGCCGAAATCGTCCATGAGTATTCGCACTCGGACGCCGCGCTCGGCGGCATGCAGGACCCGGTCGGACAAAAGGTGCCCAGTGGCGTCGCTCTGCCAAACGAAATACTGCATGTCGAGCGACACCGCAGCCTCGTCCGCCAATGCCAGCCGCGCGGACAGAGCGAGCTGATTGCGGTCGAGCAGCCAATGGGCCGATTCGTCCCTGCCGAGCATCGCTTCGATGCGGCCCGCGAAGTCGGCCAGGGAACCGTAGCGCGCGGCCGGCAGCGCCGTCTCGTCGGCGGCTGCGACGCGTACCGGCAGCGCCCGGCAACCCGCAACGGCCGTACCGAGGACGACGAAAAGGAACCCGGCCCGGATCACGCCTAGAGGGCTCGTACGCGTCGGCGTTGTGCTTTGGTTATCCACCCCACTCGTTGTCTATACTACCGCGGCGAAGCCGAAGGCGACCAACAGCCTGCGCGGCCGAGCAGTGCTTCGCGCGTCCCGAAAATAACCAGAGCGCCGGAATTCGTCGAGGAGAACACTCATGAGCGGCAAGCGAGATCTTTTCATCGGTGGCCAATGGGTCGCCGCCAAGAACAAAGCGACGTTCCCTGTATACAACCCGTCGACGGGCGAAGTCTGGACGCAGGTCGCAGATGCGGGCCGTAGCGATGCCGCAGCCGCGATCGCCGCTGCTGCGGAGGCGCAGCCCGCGTGGGCGGAGCTCACGCACTCGAAGCGCGCGGCGCTGTTGTCGAAGGTGGCCGATGTGATGACGGCACGGCAGAAAGAGCTCCAAGAGGCCCTAATCGACGAAGGCGGCGCCTGGATCGGCAAGACCATGTTCGAAACCGGCTACAGCATCGGCGTCTATCGCGCCGCTGCGGCCGCTGCATACCAAGTCACCGGCGAGATCCTGCCATCCGATCACGGCAAGCTGAGCCTCGTGGTTCGCGAGCCGCTCGGCGTCGTCGCCGTCATCTCGCCCTGGAACTTCCCGCTGATTCTGTCGTCGCGTGGGTTCGCGACGGCGCTCGCCGTCGGCAACACGATCGTGCTCAAGCCATCCGAGGAAACGCCGGTGTCGGGCGGCCTCCTGATCGGCGAGATTCTGGAGGAAGCCGGTATCCCGAAAGGCGTGTTCAACGTCGTCACGTGCTCACGCGATAACGTCGCAGCCGTCGGCGACGAGCTCATCTCGAACCCGACCGTGCGCGGCATCAGCTTCACGGGCTCGACGGCGATCGGCAGCCAAGTCGCGGCGAAGGCCGGCGGCCTGCTCAAGAAGTGCTGCGTCGAGCTGGGCGGCAAGGACGCGCTGATCGTCCTCGACGACGCCGACATCGAGCATGCCGTCAACGCGGCCACGTTCGGCTCGTTCATGCACCAGGGGCAGATCTGCATGTCCGTCGAGCGCGTCATCGTTCATCAAGACGTCGCGAAGGAATTCACCGAAAAGTTCGTCGCCAACACGAAGAAGCTGAAGGTCGGCAACCCGCGAGAGATGGCCAATTGCATCGGCCCGATCATCAACCAAAAACAGCTCGACAAGATTCGCGATCAAGTCGACGACGCGGTCGCCAAGGGTGCCAAGGTGCTCTGTGGCGGCAAGCACCAGGGCTTATTCTTCGAGCCGACCGTGCTAACCAACATCACGCGCGACATGAAGGTCATGCGTGAAGAGACGTTCGGCCCGATCGCTCCGGTGATCACGGTCGCGAGCGTCGACGAGGCCGTCGCCATCGCCAACGACTCCGAGTACGGCCTCTCCGCCGGCATCATCACGCGCAACGAGGAACGTGGGCTCGCGATCGCCCGCCGCTTGAATACCGGCATGGCCCACATCAACGACAGCTCGGTCAACGACGAGCCGCACGTGCCGTTCGGCGGCGTTCGCTGGAGCGGCCTCGGCCGGCATGGCGGGCGCGCCGGTATCGACCAGTTCACGGAGATGCGCTGGATCACGCTCGAGCGCGGCGGCCGACATTACCCGCCGCCGTTCTTGATGAACCCGGGCCACTGAGCGAGCGCGTTTTTCCTCGCCGAGCGTGGACCTTTTTCGCCGCGGCGAGTATCGGTAGTGACAGGGTTAAATGGCCGCGGAGCCGGCCTGGTCGCGGCTATGCCCGCCTCAATTCCCTGGCGTATACTCCGGTCCCCTTACATGGGATCTGGCGCTGATTAGCAGGAGAACAACTTCAATGCCAAAGCAAGTCGTAAAACAAATCCTCCCGACGACCATGGTCGGGTCTTATCCCCGCCCTGGTTGGTTCAAGCATCAGCTGCTGGGTCGCGATATTCGCGTCGCGTTCAAGGAGGTCTCGCACGAGGAGGCCTATCAAGACGCGGTTAAAGCAGTCATTACCGATCAGATCGAGGCCGGCCTCGACGTCGTCACCGACGGCAACATGTGGTACGACGACTACGTCGGCGTCATCGGCTCGTTCTGCTGGTATCTTTACGAGCGCATCCCCGGTTTCGAGCCGACGCGCAACCCGCACCCTTCGATGGTCAATGCAGGCCCGAGCGCCGGCAAGACCTTCCTGGACGACTGGGGCGGCGTCATCAACAACGGTCCCGTGGACAAAGCTCCCGACGCGTTGCGCCTGCCCGACCTCTACGACATCGCGGCGAAGGCCGCGGGTAAAGTCCCCGTCAAGGTTTCCGTCGGTGCCGGTCCCGCCAACCTCGCGTGGCACGTCTATTTCAACAACCAGTCGCACTACAAGAGCCCGAAGGAACTGACGTTCGCGCTCGCTCCCATCTTCAACAAGGAGATGAAGGAGCTCGTGAAGCACGGCGCGAAGTACCTGCAGATCGAGGATCTCGGCGCTTGGTTGCCGCTGTTCACGAACAACAAAGATGACTACAAGTGGATTCGTGAAAGCATCGAGATGATGACCGACGGCGTCGACGCCAAGATCGGCTGGCACTTCTGTTTCGGCAACGCGTGGGGTAACGACATCCTCAGCGCGAACTTCCCCGAGGGCTACCAGACGGTGCTGCCGTACTTCTGGAACACCGCGGGCGTCGACGAGTTCGT
>JACZCZ010039296.1_pt1 | contig 10818 bp, 11 predicted proteins | sample 8641811 | NCBI WGS metagenome assembly JACZCZ01 (sample SAMN15324610, study PRJNA640507) | soil metagenome | isolation source: intercropping peanut in the first line | place: China: Luxin town, Laibin City, Guangxi Province | collected 2019-07-25 | depth 10cm m | reverse complement strand
GCTTCAGGCGCGTCCCCGTTTTCTAGCAAATGAGGAATGTCCCCATTTCTTTCGTCCCTCGCGGGAAGCAGCGCAGACAGAGCTGTCACCGCTTCGCTCCCAACTGCTGGTGATCGCGGATTTGGGGCGAACCACCAAGAGTACCTTCGCGCTGACGCCTCGCGCTCGGCGCCCTCTACTTCGCGACCGGTACATTTCGCTTACACGCGTTTGCAAGGTTGGCGAGCCGCGTCCCCTTTCTCTAGAAAACGAGGAATGTCCCCATCTACTGGCGCGGCAGGGGTGGTTCGCGGTTGAGGGCTGGATCGGGGAGGCGGCGGACGAGGTCGCGGATCGGGGTGCCGGCGAGGTCGGCGAAGGCGTGGAAGGCCTGGCCGGAGACGTAGCAGGTGCGGCTGGGCCAGGCGACGGCGACGCGTTCGTAGAGTCTGGAGACGCGGTCGACCTCGGCGCCACCGTGCAGTAGTTCGCCGCCGTCGGCGCGCACCTGGCGGGCGATCTCGGCGACGATGGCGGCGGGAATTCCCAATCCGCGCGCCTCGGGGCGCACGTAAAGCCAGCCGACCTCACCGCCGAACACCGACCAGAACATGTCGTAGATGCGCGTCCATTGGCCCATACCGACGATGCGCCCGTCGCGAAGGGCCACGATCAGATGGGCGACGGGCCGCGCGCCGAAATACGCTTCCCGGAGTCGCGACAGCGGTCGCGGATGAAATTCCGCGGGATGTTCCGCGACGAAGCCGCGGACCAGATCATCGATGTCGGCAAGATCCGCTTCGCAGGCGGACCGGATGGAGATGACGCTCACGAGGCCTCCTCGGAGGCCGGTATATCAGGCGCTCTGCGACCCGGCCAATGTCGGCGCGAGCGTGGGGGCGCGCGTGATGGAACGCATCTCGCCCAGCGAATTGTGGCGGATGGCCACCACTGGATAGTTGTGCGACAGGCGCTCGGCGATGCGCTCGGCGAGATACACCGAGCGATGCCGCCCGCCGGTGCAACCAATGGCGATGGTGAGATAACGACGGTTCGCGGCCTGGTGTTCGGGAATGCGCGCCGCGACGAATTGCAGGATGTCATCCGCGAGCCGGTGCACGCCGCGCTGGGCTTCGAGGAAGCGGATGACGTCGGCGTCGCGGCCCGTGAAAGCTCGCAGGGCAGGGTCCCAGTACGGGTTCGGCAGCGAACGGGCGTCGAAGACGAAATCCGCGTCACCCGGAATGCCGTTCTTGAAGCCGAAGGACTCGACCAGCAGCGACAACCGCCCGGCGCTGCGTTTCTCCACGCGCTGGCTGATGAGTTCGCGCAGGTCGTGGACGCCCATGCGCGAGGTGTCGATGACCAGGTCCGCATCGTTGAGGATGGGTTCGAGCAGCCGCCGCTCGATGGCGATGGCTTCCTTGAGCGACACGTGATCGGTACTGATGGGATGCTTGCGCCGGGTTTCGGCGAATCGCCGCAGCAGTTCGTCGTCGTTGGCCAGCAGGAACAGGATCTCGCACTGGATGCCGCTCTTCTTGAGCTCCTGGATGAGCGGCGGCACGGTCTCGATCTCGGCGGCGGCATTGCGCGCATCCACGCCCACCGCGGCGCGCGAGTACTGGGTCTCGTTGTTGCGCAGCGTGTGGGAGATGAAAGGCTTCAGCAGGGCCGCCGGGATGTTGTCCACGCAGTAGAAACCGGCGTCCTCGAGCATGTGCAAAGCCACGCTCTTGCCCGATCCCGACAGCCCGCTGACGAGGATGAGTCTCACGGAGAAAGCCCCTCGGATTGCAGCCTCATGCGCTTCCGTTGCCCTCCCGGGCCTTGCGCGCTTCCGCCGCGTGTTTGTCCGCCTTCTTCTCCTTGTGCTTGAGCACGCTGCGATCGAGCTTGTCGGCCAGCAGGTCTATGGCGGTGTACATGTTCTCCTCGGTGGCATCCGCATGGATGGCGCTGCCGCGCACATGCAAGGTGGCTTCGGCCTTTTGTCGCAGTTTCTCGACCGTCAGTACGCAGTGCACGTCGATCACGTGATCGAAATGCCGGGAAATGCGCTCGAGCTTCTTCTCCACGTAGGCGCGCATGGACGGGGTAACTTCGACATGATGACCGGAAAGCGACAATTGCATGATGCGTCTCCTTTTTTGGCCTATCTACTTACTTCGATGTCCTTGCAGATCATCTCGCGGCGGCCTTCGCCTTGCGTTCGTTGGAAGGCGCGAGCCCGAGTGCTTCGCGGTACTTGGCGACGGTGCGACGCGCCACGGCGATGCCTTCGCCGGAAAGCAGCTCGGCGATGCGGCTGTCTGAAAGGGGGTTGCTCGTGTCTTCTTCCTTGATGAGCTTGCGGATCTTGGCGCGCACCGCCGTGGACGAGGCACCGCCACCGTCGGCGGCCTCCACCTGGCTGGAGAAGAAGTACTTGAGCTCGAACACTCCGCGCGGCGTGTGCATGTACTTGCTCGAGGTGACGCGCGAGATCGTGGATTCGTGCATGTCGATGGCCTGGGCGATGTCCTTGAGGATCATCGGACGCATGGACTCCTCGCCGTGTTCGAGGAAGGCCGTCTGGCGTTCAACGATGCTCCTCGCCACTTTCATGAGGGTCTCGTTGCGGATTTCCAGGCTCTTCAGCAGCCAGCGCGCTTCCTGCAGTTGCGCGCGCATCGAGGAATGGCCCGCGCCGCGACCGAGCATGTCGGCGTAGGACTGGTTGAGACGCACGCGCGGCAACGTCGAGCTGTTCACCTCGACGGTCCAGCCGCGGTCGGTGCGGCGCACGAACACGTCGGGCACCACATATTCCGCCTTCGCGCTCGACACGGTGGCGCCGGGGCGCGGGTGCAGCGCGCGCACCAGGGCGACGGCCTGCGCGAGATCATCGTCGGATGCGGACAACTCGCGCCGCAGGAGCGTGAGCTCGCGATCCGCGAGCAGGTCGAGGTGCTTTTCCGCGATGGCCATGGCCAGGCGCAGACCCGGCGTGTCCGGATGCAGCGTGCGCAACTGCAATGACAGGCACTCGCTGAGATTGCGCGCGGCGACTCCCGCGGGGTCGAGCGTCTGCACCAGCCGGAGCACACGATCGACTTCGGCGGCATCGGCGGTGACTTCGGGCAGCAGCGTGGCCGCGATGTCGTCGAGCGAGTCCGTGACGTAGCCGTCGTCGTTGATGGCATCGACGATGGCGCGCGCGATCGCCAGATCGCGTGGCGCGAGGTTGGCGTACTCGAGCTGGCCCACGAGGTGATCCTGCAGCGACACCTGCGTGTCGTCGGCGACCTCGGCCGCGCGTTCATCATCATCGCGCCAGGAGTCGGATCCGGCGCCCGCGCGCTCGCTCCAGGCGTCTTCGACGACTTCGGCTTCGACTGCGACTTCCGCATCGGGAGCGGGCGCGGCATCGACGCGCTTCTCCTCGGGCATGGGATGGGGCTCGAGAGCTTCGAACTGGCCGGTGGCTTCGTACTCGTCCACGGGCTCGAGCATCACGTTGTTTTCGAGCTGCTCGCGGATGTGTGCCTGCAGCTCGAGAGCCGGCATTTGCAGGAGGCGGATAGCCTGCTGCAGCTGCGGGGTCATCGTCAGTGTCTGACCCAGCTTCAGCTGCAATGAGGGCTTCATCATCGACACTGTCGCTAGTGTCCCAACGCTATGAAAGATTTGATTTTTTCCGGGAGCGACCCTGATCGCTACATGCGGAAAGACTGGCCCAAGTACACCTCACGGACTTGGGGGTTGGCAAGGATTTCTTCCGGGGTTCCCGAGGCCATCACGGTTCCGCCGGAAACTACGTACCCGCGCTGACAAACACCTAAGGTTTCTCTGACGTTATGGTCGGTGATGAGCACCCCGATACCCTTGGCAGTGAGCTCGTTCATGATGCGCTGGATGTCGATGACCGATAGCGGGTCGACGCCCGCGAAAGGCTCGTCGAGCAGCATGAACCGCGGCTCGGCGGCCAGCGCCCGCGCGATCTCGACGCGCCGGCGTTCACCGCCCGACAGCGCCATGCCGAGACTCTTGCGCACGTGCGCGATGCGCAGCTCGCCGAGGATCTCCTCGAGCCGTTCGAGGCGCTTGGTTTCATCGAGGTTTTCCCGGGTTTCCAGGATGGCCATGACATTGTCTTCGACCGTCAGCTTGCGGAACACCGACGCCTCTTGCGGCAGGTAACCGATGCCGGCCAGCGCGCGCTGGTGCATGGCGAGGTGCGTGATGTCGCGGTCGTCCACGGTCACGGTGCCCGCGTCGGGCGGCACCAGGCCGACGATCATGTAAAAGGCGGTGGTCTTGCCGGCGCCGTTCGGACCTAACAACCCAACGATCTGCCCGCTCTCCACCTCGATGGAGAGATCGGTGATGACCTGGCGCTTCTTGTAACTCTTGGCGAGGTTCTTCGCACGCAGGACGCTCAAGGTTTTTTCTCTTCTTCTTGGTCCGGTTTCTGCGCGGGATCACGCGCCGGGATCACGATGCGAATGCGGCCCGTACCGCCGGGCTCGGGCGTACTGGCTTTCTGGCGCCCCTGAAAACTCTGGGTCCGGATGTTGTAGGTCAGCGTCTGGCCGCTGATCTCGTTCTTGCCGTCGGTGGTCAGCCAGGGGTTGTCGCTCAGGCTCACGATGCCGGACGCGGTCTGGAAGTCGATGGTGCCCGCCCGGCCACGCGAGATGGTGCCATCGTCGCGCTTCTGCTCGAACTTCGCCGGCGTGCCGGTGATGGTGGCCTGGGACACCAGCCGGTTGCGGAACGACACCACGGCCTTGTCGGACGTGAGCTGTCCGCCTTCGGCGGTGATGCGTACGTCGCCCGACATGATCAACTGGCCGCTCTCGAAGTCGAGTCCGCCGGTGACGCGTCCCTCGCGGGCCTGGATGCGCATGTCGCACTGGGTGATGACCACGTCGCGCATCACCGCATCGTTGTCGCGATAGCCGCCTTCCATGGTCCTGGCGTCGACCACGATTTCCGCATTGGCGCAGGCGGTGGGGGTCGCGGCGCCCGCGGCCTGCGACAGGCCTAACAACCCCAGCGCCAGTGCGGCGCGGATTGCGGTGAGCTCACTTCGGCGCGAATTTGCCATGTACATCGGATTCTAGACGCACGGTTCCGGCCTTCAAGTCGGCGGTCAGGCCCTTCGCGCTCCAATTCTGGCCGGAGAAGGTCACCTCGACCGGCGCGCGAGTCTCGATGAACTCGGTGGGAGTGTTGATGCGCAGTTCGCTGGTGGTCAGCGACAACGGTGCGCCAGAGCCGGGAGTGGAGCCGGTGACGCGCACGTTGCCGCGAAGCTCCACATCGTCGCCGTCGGCGCGCACCAGACCGTGGTCCGAGGCGAGATGCCAGACTTCCTGGTTGGCGGCGGCCGGCCGCGACTCGCCGGCGACGCCGGGTTGCGCGCCCGGGTGGTAGTTCATCTCCAGTTGCTCGAGCTCGATGACGCCGGACTCGGTCTGCTGGCGGATGACCTTGGCGTTCAGGCGATAGCGCTCACGTCCGTCGTAACCGGTCTCGATGATCTCGGCGTCATGCGCCGCATAACCTGGATCGGGTGTCTGACTGGCGGCCTCGTCCGTGCCGTTGTTGCCGCGGCCCAGCCGGCCGATGAAATAGGCCGCCGCCACCACCGCTATCACTGCGAGGTAAGCCAGGGGACGCGACCAGGAAAGGTTTTTCATCCGCCTGCTCGTGCGGCAACGAGCCAGTCGCAGACCTCGCGCACCGCGCCCTGCCCACCGGTTCGCGAGGTTTCGAGATCGGCCGCCGCCAGGGCATCGGCATGCGCGTCCGCAACGGCGATGCCCAGGCCGCAGGCGTTGAGTATGGGGGCGTCGGGTGTGTCGTCGCCCACGCAAGCGCAATCTTCGAGCGATACCTTGAGCGACTTCGCCAGCTTCCTGAGCGCCGCGAGCTTGTCGTCCACGCCCTGGAATACATGCTTGATGCCCAGCCCGCGCGCGCGGCGCAGGACGGCGGGCGACTTGCGGCCGGATATGATGGCCACGTGAATGCCGGCCGCGGCCACCTGCTTGATGCCGTGGCCGTCGCGCACGTGGAAAGCCTTGAGCGTCTCGCCCTGCGGCCCGTAGTACAGGCGGCCGTCGGTAAGCACGCCGTCCACGTCCAGCACCAGCAGTTTCACGCGGCGGAAGGTGTCCTTGAAGGCGGCGACCTGAACGCCGAATCCCGAGCTCACAGGACCCCGGCGCGCAACAGATCGTGCACGTTGAGTGCGCCCACGAGCGCACCCGCATCATCCACCACGGGCAGCGCGGTGATCCGGTGCTTGTCCATGAGGTAGGCGGCTTCGGCCGCGAGCTCGGTGGGTTTCACGCGTTTGCCGGGTGAAGTCATGACTTCGCGCATGGAGGTCTTGTGCACGTCGACGCCGCGATCGAGCACGCGCCGAAGGTCGCCGTCGGTGAACACGCCGGCCATGCGGCCGTCCTCCACGACCACGCACATGCCCAGGCCCTTCTTCGAGATGACCACCAGGCCCTCGGCGAGGCCCGCCGAAGGACTAACTACCGGCAGATCGTCGCCGGTGCGCATGATGTCGGCGACGTGCAGCAGCAGCTTGCGTCCCAGTGCCCCGCCGGGATGCGAACGCGCGAAGTCCTGCGAGGTGAAGCCCCGAGCCTCGAGCAACGCGACGGCCAGCGCGTCGCCGATGGCCAGCGTCGCCGTGGTGCTCGCCGTGGGCGCGAGATTGAGAGGGCAGGCCTCCTCGGTGACGCTCACGTCCAGGTGCACGCTCGCGGCGCGCGCCAGGCTAGACTTGGAATTGCCACTGATGGCGACGATGGCGACGCCCAGGCGCGAGCAATGCGGGATCAGCGCCAGCACCTCGGCGGTCTCGCCCGAGTTGGACAGCGCCAGCAGCACGTCGTCGCGCGTGATCATGCCGATGTCCCCGTGGCTGGCTTCGGCGGCGTGCATGAAGAATGAGGGCGTGCCCGTCGACGCCAGCGTGGCGGCGATCTTGCCGCCCACATGGCCCGATTTGCCCATGCCGGTGACGATCACGCGACCGCGGCTTTCGAGGCACAGCACGCAGGCGCGGGCGAAACTGGCATCCAGCCGCGGGATCAGCGCCGCGATGGCCCGGCCTTCGATCTCGAGGGCCCGACGCCCCGCCGCGATGAGCGAGGCGGGATCGTTCTGAAGGCGCGCATTCATGCGGGAATCATAACGCTACACTCGCGTCCATGAACCAGACCTTCATGACTCCCGAAAGGGTCTCCGAACTCATCCTGGCCGGACTTCCGGGCGCCGCGGTGCGCGTGGAATCCGACGACAACGTGCACTTCGGTGCGGTCATCGTCGCCGGGCAGTTCGCCGGCCTGCGGCCGATCGCACGGCACCAGCTGGTGTACAAGGCGCTCGGTGCCCTGATGGGGCGCGAAATCCACGCCCTGTCCATCGAGGCCCTGACTCCCGAAGAAGCGGCGGGCCGGAACAGATAGTCGGAAAGGGGCGCCGCGACGCCCCGAACCACTACAATCGACATCCCCCGAGAAGACGAACCGAGTACGCGTGGACAAGCTTCAGATCAATGGCGGCATCCCCCTGGAAGGCGAGGTGCGCATCTCCGGCGCGAAGAACGCCGCCCTGCCCATCATCGCCGGCGCCATCCTCGGCGAAGGCCCGGTGACCATCCGCAACGTCCCGCATCTGCAGGACGTGACCACCATGATCGAGTTGTTAGGCCGCATGGGCGTGTCGGTCACCATCGACGAGAAGATGAACGTCGAGATCGATGGTTCGACGACTCGCGATTGTGTTGCGCCTTACGAACTGGTGAAGACCATGCGTGCGTCCATCCTCGTGCTGGGCCCGCTGCTGGCGCGCTTCGGCAAGGCCGACGTGTCGCTGCCCGGCGGCTGCGCCATTGGCGCGCGGCCTGTGAACATCCACGTGGCCGGCCTGCAGGCCATGGGCGCGGAAATCAACATCGAGGGCGGCTACATCCGCGCGCGCGCCGACCGGTTGAAGGGGGCGCGGCTGAATCTCGAGACGGTCACCGTCACCGGCACCGAGAACCTCATGATGGCGGCGACGCTGGCCGATGGTGAAACCATCATCGAGAACGCCGCGCGCGAGCCCGAGGTGGTCGACCTCGCCAAATTCCTCATGGCCATGGGCGCGAAGATCCAGGGTGCGGGCAGCGACAAGATCGTCATCCAGGGCGTGGAAAAACTGCACGCTGCCTCGTACGAGGTGCAGCCCGATCGCATCGAGGCCGGCACCTATCTCGTCGCCGGCGCGATCACTTCCGGCATCGTGCGCGCGAAGAACGTGGCCCCCGAGCATCTCGACGCGGTGACCGCGAAGCTGCGCGAGGCGGGCGCGAAGGTGGACATCGGCCCCAACTGGATCGAAGTGGACCTGAAGGGGAAGCGGCCGAAATCCGTGGACATCCGCACGGCGCCGTATCCCGCGTTTCCCACGGACATGCAGGCGCAGTTCGCGGCGCTCAACACGATTGCGGACGGAGTCGGCACCATCGTCGAAACCATCTTCGAGAACCGCTTCATGCACATGCTGGAGATGCGGCGTCTCGGCGCGGAGATCCGTCTCGAGGGCAACACCGCCATCATCAAGGGCGTGCCCAAGCTCACCGCGGCGCCCGTGATGGCCACTGACCTGCGCGCGTCGGCGAGCCTGGTGCTCGCGGGACTCGTGGCCGAGGGGCGTACGGAGATCGAGCGCATCTATCACATCGACCGCGGCTACGAGGCACTCGAGGAAAAGCTCGCGCAGCTCGGCGCGCAGATCCGTCGCGTCCCCAACTAGCCGGGACAAATGGGGACATTCCTCGATTTCTAGAAAACGGGGACGCGCCTCAACCCCTGTTTTTCGAGCGCCCAGACCGCCTTCTAGTCAGGCTCGTCCCCGTTTTCTAGAAATCGAGGAATGTCCCCAATGCACCATTTGTGACCCAGGTCGCGATCCGGCTCTCCCTGAGGAACTTCCGTGTGCCGGATGTGACGCATTGCCGGCCGGCGGCAAAACAGTGACTTAATACTGTCCCTCACTGTCGTCCCCCGCAGACGGGTTCATGAAGACCTGTCACATCGAGGGGGCCGCAACGTGGCACAACTAGTTCGATAAGAGGTCGAGGGTCCATGCAAGCACGATCAGAATTGGGAGCCTCTGTGCATAACGAATCCAACGGCGGTCGGAGCTCTCCGGGCGCAGGCTCGTTCAAGTCGAAGAAGCCGCTGGCGGTCATCGCCACGCCTGATCTCGACTTGTGGGGGCAACTCGGCCCCATGCTCGAATCGACGGTCGCGCTGCGACACGCGGACAGCCTCGCCACCGCTGCCTCCATGTTCAAGCCCGGCACGCGCACCATCCTGGTTGCCGACCTGCGCGGCCTGAACCCCGAAGATTTCGCACCGATCACCTCGAGCCCGCACAACCCGGTGGTCATCGCCATCCGTGATAGTGCCTCGGCCGGCATGGTCGATCAGCTCATGCTCGAAGGCGCCATCCAGGCGCTGGTCGACACGCCCGTCGAGTCCGCCCCGATGCTGCGCGCGGTGAACGACGCGGCCCGTATTTCCTCCACCTCGGACGCGCTCAGCGCGATGAATGCGCCTGCCGCCGAGAGCTCGGGCGGTGGTGAGGAGAAATCCTCGAAGTCGCCCGTGATGCTCGTGGGCATCGTGGCCGCGGTGCTCGCGGCTGCCGGTGGCGCCTGGTTCTTCATGAAGGGTGGAGACAACGCCACGCCCGCGGCCGATGCTGCGGCGCCGGCCGCAGCTCCTGCCCCGGCCGATGGCGCTGCTCCGGCCGCCGGTGCCAAGGCCGCCGCGCCTGCCGCGCCGGTCGGCACGCTGGACGAGGTGCTCGAGAAGGCGCGCCTCGCGATGGACGAGCGCCGCTACATCGAACCCGCCAGGAACAACGCGCTGGAATATTTCCGCCAGGTGCTGGTGATTGAACCCGGCAACGCGGAAGCCACCGAGAGCATGAAGCGCCTCGGCGGCCTGCTGATCGCCCGTGCGCGTACCGCGCTCGACGAGCGCCGCTTCGACAACGCGCTGGCCGAGCTGGAGGCCGCGCGCAGCATCGACGCCAACGATCCGCGACTGGTCGAAGTCGATGCCCGCCTCGACTCCATGCGCGCGCAAACCGCTCTCGCCCAGATCCAGGCGACGCTTGCCGCGCAGAACTTCGACCGCGCCCAGTCTCTGCTCGAGTCCGCCGAGAAGGACGCGCTGCTGCCGCCGGCGCAGATCGCCCAGCTCAAGCGTGATCTCGAGAGCCGCCGCAAGTCGGTGAACATTTCGCGCCTCGCCGCCAGCGTCGAAGCCCGCCTGAACAGCGGTCGCCTCGTGACGCCCGCGGGCGACTCGGCCAAGGATGCGATCAAGGATCTGCGTGAAGCCGGTGGTTCGAACGACCTGGTCTCGCGTCTCAACAACGATCTGAACCAGCGCCTGCTGGCGTCGGCCCGCGACGCTGCCGCCAAGGGTGACCAGAACGCGATGCAGGCGGCGCTCAGTGCCGCGCGCGAAAACGGCGTGTCCGCCGCCGCGGTGAATGCCGCGCAGCGTGAGATCACCGCCGCTGCCGCGAAGCAGAAGGCGACCAATGACGACATCGCCCGGTTCGCCAAGGCTGCCCAGGATCGCCTGGCCGCCGGCAACCTGATCGCGCCGGCCAACGATTCGGCCGTCGCCAACGCCGAACGCCTGCGCCAGCTCGACCCGCGCCACGCCACCTCGGTGCAGGTGGTGCGCGCCGTGCGCGCGCGCCTCGTCAGCGTGGCCCGTTCGCGCCTGACGGCCGGACGTCCCGGCGATGCCGCTCCGCTCATCG
>JACZCZ010010761.1_pt1 | contig 10837 bp, 14 predicted proteins | sample 8641811 | NCBI WGS metagenome assembly JACZCZ01 (sample SAMN15324610, study PRJNA640507) | soil metagenome | isolation source: intercropping peanut in the first line | place: China: Luxin town, Laibin City, Guangxi Province | collected 2019-07-25 | depth 10cm m | reverse complement strand
GATCAGGGTTGCCAGAACGGGCCCATGAGGCAATCACAGGACAGGCCCTAGTGGGCGCCGCCGGTGACCTTGAGGCCGACGATGGCGACGGCGAGCAGGGCCAGGCAGGCGACGCGGGCCGGCGTCGCCGGGTCGCCGTGGGCGACGATGCCCACCAGGGCGGCGCCGATGGCGCCGATGCCGACCCACACGCCGTAGGCGGTCCCGAGGGGGATGTCCTCGGATGCCTTGGCCAGGGCGACCATGCTCCCGGCGAGCAGGGCGAGGAACAGCGCGGTCGGGGCCGGGCGCGACAGCCCCTGGGTGGCGGGCAGCGTCGAGGCCCAGCCGACCTCGAGCAGGCCGGCGACGACGAGCAGGATCCAGGACACGGTGAGCCTCCTGAGCCCCGTCTTCGCACCGGCCGGTACGGGACACCCTCGTCGGCTCCACCGCTGTGGTGGGACCCGTCCAGCCTACCGGCCCGAGCCCCTGACGAGGCTGACCGACATGTGTAGGATAAGGGCGTGGACCGCCGCCGGACCCTCGCCCTCATGAAGGTCGCCGTCGTGGTGATGGCCACCCCCCACGACCGCTTCTACGGCTACCCCCTGTCGAAGGCGTCCGGGGTCCGCTCCGGCGTGCTGTACCCGATGCTCGATCGCTTCCTCTCCGACGGCTGGGTCGAGGCCGAGTGGGAGCTGCCCCACGAGACGGCGGCCAAGAAGCCTCGCCGCTACTACACGCTCACCGACGCCGGCCGGCGCGAGCTGGGTGCCGTCGCCGCTCAGGCCGAGGTCGCCGATGTCGAAGGCCTCGGATGGACGTCGTGAACCTGGACGCGGTGACCGGCGCCGTCACCGGATGGCCCCTCGTGGCCGTGGTCCTGTCCTACGCCGTCTGTCCCTACGCCGTCCTCTGGCTCGCCGTCCGCCTCTGGCCCCGGGGCCATCCCCGCCGGGCCGAGCTGCTCGCCGAGTACGCCTCGGTCGACTGGTGGATGCGCCCCCTCTGGGTCGGCGACGTCGCCATCCGCTGCCTCCTCGACGGCCTGTCGGTCCGCTTCCGTCGACGTTGGACCACCGTTGATCCCCAGCGCCGGTTCCTCTGGCGGATGAGCGTCGCCGCCGCCCTGGTGGGCGCAGGGTTCGTGACGCTCGATCTGTTCAACCCGGTGCCATGGGTCTTGAAGGCGGCCTTTGCCGCGTCGTTCGCCTGTGAGGTCGCAGGCCTGCTGATCCTCGGGTGGCGGCTCCGTCGCCGGTCCGCGTCCGAGCGCTGATCGTCCATCCCGCCGTCACCCGCTGGCCACCGGTGATCGGTACGGTCCGGGGCCATGCGCACGCCACCCGCCGTCGCCCCTGACCCGCAGCACGTCGCCACCGTCGTCGAGACGCTGATGGACCCGGTGCTGGAGCCCATCGTCGACCTGGTGGTCACCGCCGACGACGAGGGCTACGAGGCCCGGGCCGTCGACGGTCGGGTCCGCTTCACCAGGGAGGACGACGGGGCCGGCTGGCGCTTCACCGAGACCCTGGTCGAGGGGCGCAACCCGCTGGGCGACCAGGCCGTCGACCGCTTCAGCCCGCTGGCCGACGAGCGGGCCACGCCCTGGCCCGACCGGCAGCGCACCAGCTACCCGTTCGCCTACGAGATGGTGGCCCAGGTCTTCGACCACCCCGCCGCCCCCGACGTGATCTGCCAGCACACCTCGGCCCACAACTGGGAGGACCACGGCGGCGAGCGGGGCGAGCACGGGTCGATGGGCATCGTCCAGGCCCGGGCCCCCTTCGTCCTCGCCGGCGCCGGCGTGAAGGCCCACCGCGTGGTGCCCCGGGCCTGCAAGCTGGTCGACGTGGCGCCGACGGTCCTCGCCCTGATGGGCGGGGCCCCGCACCCCGAGGGCGTGGGCCTCAACGGCCGGCGCCGCGAGGACGCCCTCCTGCGCCGTCAGGACGGCGAGGTGCTCGCCGACCTCATCGATCCCCGGGAGGCGGCGCCCGAGCACGTCGTGGGCTTCCTGATGGACGGGTGCAACGCCAACGTCCTCTACGACATGGCGGCCCGGGGCGAGGCGCCCAACGTGGCCCGGCTCATGGCCATGGGCACGACCATGGGCCACGGCGCCATCTCGTCGGCCCCCACCGTCACGCTGCCGAACCACACCACGATCCTCACCGGCGCCCACCCCGGGCACCACGGCGTCCTCAACAACGCCTGGTGGGACCGGGGCACCGGCCAGCAGGTCATCACCAACTCGCCGGCCACGTGGGCGTGGTCGATGGCGTCGCTGTCGCCCGAGGTGGAGACGCTCTACGAGGCGGTGCGCCGCACCTGGCCCGATGCCTTCACCCTCGCCGCCAACGAGCCGTGCGACCGGGGCGCCGACTTCGGGACGTTCCACATCATGCGCGACGGTGGCCTGCCCGACCGGCCGCCGCCCGCCGACGAGCTGCCGTTCGCCACCGAGCGCTTCGTCCGGCCCGAGAAGAGCTATCGCACCTCGTCGCGCATCGACCACACGGCCCTGGACCTCACCCGCGGCGTGTGGGGCGACGGCTACCAGGGCGTGCAGTACCCCCGGCCCCGCTTCACGTGGGTCAACACGTCCCTCACCGATGCCGCCATGCACCACGGCGGCCCGTACTCCGACATCGCCGCCGCCGCCGTGCGCGACACCGACGCCCGCATCGGCGAGGTGCTCGGCCTGGTCGAGCGGTCCGGTGCCTTCGACCGCACCGCCTTCTTCCTCGTCGCCGATCACGGCATGGAGGACTCCAACCCCGACGTCACCGGCGACTGGGGCACCGCCCTGGCGGCCACCGGGGTCCCCCTCCGCGACGAGGCCTACATGTGGATCTACACCGGCGTGGGCTGAGCGCCGCCGACCCGTTCCCCCCCGCCGTGAAGACGGTACCGCGGGGGTGGGGGCTTGCCGCAAGCGACCGGATCGTGCTGACCATGACCGTCCTCTGAGCCGGCCCCGGCCAGAGCCGACGAGGTCAGGAGCGGTGCGATGGGTGCGCAGACGGAGCACGCGGTGGTGATCGCCGGTGGCGGCCCGACCGGGATGATGCTGGCGGGCGAGCTGGCGCTGGCGGGGGTCGACGTCGTCATCGTCGAGCGCCGGGTCAGCCAGGATCTCGACGGGTCGCGCGCCGGAGGTCTCGCCTGCCGCACCATCGAGGTGCTGGACCAGCGGGGCGTCGCCGACCGGTTCCTCGCCGAGGGGCAGGCGATGCAGATCCACACCTTCGCCGGGGCCCGGTTGGACATCAGCGACCTCCCCACCCGTCACGGCTACGGGCTGGCCCTGTGGCAGCGCGACATCGAGCGCATCCTGGCCGCCTGGGTGCTCGGCGATCTCGCGGTCCCGATCCGTCGGGGCTGCGAGGTGGTGGGCTTCGCCCAGGACGAGGCCGGCGTCGACGTCGAGCTGGCCGACGGCGGGTCGCTCCGGGCCCGCTACCTCGTCGGGTGCGACGGCGGGCGCAGCCTGGTCCGCAAGACCGCCGGCATCGACTTCCCCGGTCTGGACGCGACGACCAGCTGGCTGATCGCCGAGGCCGACACGGACGAGGCCCCCGAGATCGGCCTGCGTCGCGCAGGGGGCGGCATCGGCCCCGTCGAGCGGACCGAGGGCGTGGTCGGCGGGCCGTACCGCATCGTGCTGCCGGGCGACGTTCCCGCCGAGGGTGCCGGCGAGCCCACCCTCGACGACCTCCGTGAGGCGCTCGTCGGGGCCTACGGGACGGACTTCGGGGTGCGGACGCCCACCTGGATCTCCTGCTTCACGGACGTGACCCGGCAGGCCGCCTCCTACCGCCAGGGCCGGGTGCTCATCGCCGGCGACGCCGCCCACGTGCACCCGCCGCAGGGCGGGCAGGGCCTCAACACCGGCGTCCAGGACGCCGTGAACCTCGGGTGGAAGCTGGCCCAGGTGGTGGCCGGGACGTCGCCCGAGAGCCTGCTGGACACCTACCACGCCGAACGGCACCCGGTCGGGGCCCGGGTGCAGCGCCTCTCCATGGCCTACGGCGCGATCGGCATCCCCGACGACCGCCACCAGGCGCTCGTCGACACCGTGGCCGAGCTCCTGGGCGTCGATGCGGCGCGCCGGACCCTGGCGGCGCGGCTCGCCGGCCTCGACATCCACTACGAGCTCGGCGAGGGGCACCCGCTGCTCGGGCGGCGCATGCCCGACCTCGACCTGGACACCGCCGACGGCCCCACGACGGTCTACGCGCTGCTCCACGAGGCCCGCCCCGTGCTCCTCGACCTCGGTGGGGGTGGCGCTGTCGACGTCTCGCCGTGGGCGGACCGGGTCCGGAAGGTCGACGCCATCGGCGACGGCGTCTGGGAGCTCCCCGTCCTCGGCGAGGTCACGGCGCCCCCGGCCGTGCTGATCCGCCCCGACGGTCACGTCGCCTGGACCGGCGATCTCGTGGACCCCGGGCTGCCCCGTGCCCTCACGACCTGGTGCGGCCCCGCGTCGAGCGACCGAGACGGTCCCCGCCGGCTGCCCCCCGGTAGACACCGGCCACAACACCTGTCAGTGGCAGTCATCTGATGTCGGGGAGGACCGGAGAGCGGCCATTGCGCGCTGTCCACTCATGCGGGTCGGGCGGTTCGGCCCGAGGATCAGCCCATGGGCTTCTTCAACGACATGCAGCGGGCGCGACGCGCCAGCAACCAGATCAACGCCGCGCAGGGACGACCGACGACCACGCTGGGGCGCCTCGGCAACATCGGGAACGACATGCGGGCGGCGGCCGACCAGGCCGAGTGGGCGGCCGACCAGCAGGCCCGATCCGGCGTGGTCGACGGGCCGATCCCCGGTGGCATCCTCGGCGTCGCCACCCTGGTGACGTTCCGGGCGACGGGCCAGCTCGACGGGTTCCAGCCGGTCAACGAGCTCACCCTCGACATCGAGGCCGATGGGTGGGGGTCGGAGCAGGTGGTCACCTTCCAGCGCATGCCCTACGAGGCGCTCATGCTCATGACCCCCGGTCGCCGCCTCCGGGTCAGCTTCGACCCTAACGACGCCCGCAACCTCACCGTCGACTGGACCGCCACCGACGTCTGACCCGCTCGTCCTCCACCGGCCTCGCACCTGCGCCCGCCACCGAGATCGTGCCGGTCGTGTCGAGAGCTGGGGCCCTGCTCCGTCCCAGGGGTGGACGCGGCCACCGGGGTCGCTGGGACAGGAGGAGCACACCATGGCCGAGGACCTGACGCTCGAGCACCACCGAGGCACGCCGGGCGACGTCGCCGCCATCCTGAGCAAGCCGATCAGCCGAGAGATGCTCGACCGGGACCTCGCTCGGCTGGCGTACGTGGCCAAGGACGGCACCCCCAGGGTCGTCCCGATCGCGTTCACCTGGAACGGCACCGAGGTCGTCATGTGCACCTCGACGAACGCCCCGAAGCTGGCGTCGCTGCGCCGGAACCCGGCCGTGGCCCTCACCATCGACACCGAGGTGCATCCCCCGAGGATCCTGCTGCTGCGCGGCGAGGCGGTGCTCGACGAGGTCGACGGCATCCCCGACGAGTACCTCCAGATGAACGGCACCTACGAGATGACGGCGGAGCAGCGGGTCGTGTGGGAGGCCGAGGTCCGATCGCTCTACGACTCGATGGTCCGGATCGTCGTCACGCCGACGTGGGCGAAGCTGATCGACTTCGACGAGACCCTCCCGAGCGCGGTCGAGGAGCTGGTCCGCCGACGTCAGGATCGTCAGGATCCCTAGCGGGGCGCCCGGTCACGTTCGAGGCCCATCACGCTCAGCAGCGCATCGCACGCACCTCGGGCGGGCCCCCTACTGTCCGGGCGTGACGATCTCGAGGTCGTGGCGGTGAGCGGTCGCCTGATCCTCCTGTGCGGGCTGGCGGGCGCCGGCAAGACCACCCTGGCCAAGCATCTCGAGGCGGAGGGCGCGGTGCGGATGTGCCCCGACGAGTGGCTCGTCGCGCTCGGGTTCGACATCTATGACAAGACGGCGCGGGTCGCCGTCGAGGGCCTCCAGTGGCAGCTGTCCCAGACGCTCGTCCTGAGAGGGCTGACGGTGGTCGACGAGTGCGGCGTGTGGCAGCGCGAGGAGCGCGACCTGCGCCGAACGTGGGCGCGGGAGCACGGGGTGCCGGTGGAGCTGCGGTTCCTCGACGCGCCCGTGGAGGTGCTGACGGCCCGAGTGGCGGAGCGCAACCGCACCCTGCCCGACGGCGCGCCGCGCATCGACCCCGCTCTCGTCGCCTTCTGGGCCGACTGGATCGAGCGCCCCGATGCCGACGAGCTCGCGCTGTTCGACTGACCGACCGAGCCATCGTCGAGTCGTCGTCAGCGGACGGCCGGCGGTGTGGGCACCGGTACCTTGGTCCGATGAGCGGCGGCGGCGAGGTCGCACTGGTCCTGGTGCACGGCGGCGGCCACGACGCACGGTGCTGGGATCTGCTGGTCGACGCGATCGCCCGCACGTCCGACGTCCGCACCCTGGCCGTCGATCTCCCCGGCCGGGGAGGTCGACCAGGCCCGCTGCGGGGGCTGACCGTCGGAGCGTGCGTCGATGCCGTCGTCGACCAGATCCGCCGGGCGGAGCTCCGGCGCGTCGTCCTCGTCGGCCACTCCATGGCCGGGATGATCGTGCCGGGCGTGGCCGACGCCCTCCGGCCGTCGCAGGTTGAGCGCAGCGTCCTGATCGCCGCCAACGTCGCACCGGCCGGCCGGCCGATCCTCGACACGCTGCCTCTCCCGGTCCGAGCGGTCGGCCACCTCGTGGCGCGCTGGCCCCGCCCCTATCGCCTGCCCCGGCCGTTGGCCCGGGCGCTGTTCTGCAACGGGATGTCCCGGGAGCAGACCCGGTTCGTCACCGACCGCCTCGTCCCGGAAGCCGGTTGGCTCGTGCGGGAGCCGGTCCCCGGCCCTCGTCCCGGTGCGCCGCCGGTCACCTGGATCCTCACCACCCGGGACCGGGCCGTCTCGCCTGCGCTGCAGCGGAGGACCATCGCGGCGCTGGGCACGGTCGACGACGTCGTCGAGATGGACGCGCCGCACGATGTCATGGTCAGCGACCCCGGCGAGCTCGCCAGCGTCCTGCTCGCCCGGCTCGGCTGACCGAGCCCCGCGCCCGTCCCGCGCCCTCGAACCAGAAGCGCCGCTGCAGGACCCGAACCTGCGCCCACGGCTCCGCTTCGACCCCGCCGAGATCGAGGCCTGGCTCGACCGGGGTCGGCGGGACGTGATCGCCCGCCGGTCATAGGAGCCCGAGCCCGATCAGAAGGTCGTTGCACTTATTGCGAATATGAGTAGGGTCAGCACCATGACCGACGTGCAGGAAGTGCGTCCCGACGCCGTGGACCCCGAGGTGCTCGCCGCCTTCGAACGGGCTCTCGACGACCTCCGGCCAGAGGGCGCCAGGCTGGTGGGTCCAGATGGTGAGGCCATCGAGCTTCCCGCTGGGATCCACGCCCTGCTCGTCTCGGTCGTGGAGCACCTCAAGGCCGGCAACGGCGTGTCGGTCATCCCGCTGCACGCCGAGCTCACCACCGTCGAGGCAGCGCAGCTGCTCAACGTCAGCCGTCCCCACCTCATCAAGCAGATCGAGGCTGGCTCCATCCCCCATCACATGGTCGGGACCCACCGGCGGCTTCGTCTTGCCGATGTCTTGGCCTATCGAGACCAGGCTGATGCCCGCGCTGCTGCGGCCCTCGATGCCATGGCGGCAGAGGCCGAGGATCTGGGCCTCTACGACGACTAGGACGCCATGACCGGGTTCGTCGTCGTCCTCGACGCCAACGTCCTCTACGGCATCGAGGTCACCGACCTCCTGGCCACCATGGCGACCCGCCGGCTGTTCCGCCCCCACTGGTCCCCGCAGATCCTCGACGAGGTCGCGAGGAACCTCGGTCGACGGCCCGACCTCGAGCCGGCGGCGATCGAACGCCGGCTCGGCTACCTCGACCGAGCGCTCCCTGATGCGAACCAGGCGGTGCCCGCCGAGCTGATCGAGGCCATGCCGGTCAATGAGCACGATCGACATGTTCTTGCGCTGGCCGTCCACGCTGGGGCGCCCACGATCGTGACGGAGAACCTGCGGGACTTCCCCACCGAGCTCTGCGAGCCCCACGGTGTCGAAGCCATCAGCACCGACACCTTCGTCCTGGCGCAGGTCCACCTCCGACCCGACGTCGTGCTGTCGAGCATCGAGGCAATGGCCGCCCGGCGACGCCGCCACCCCAAGACGGCCGAGGACATCATCGAGCGTCTTGGCCGTCACCTCCCGGAGTCGATGGCGGCGATCGTGGGCCGGCCTCGGCAGACCGGACGACTCCATCGGGGTTGAGCCGGAGGATTCGTTGGCGCTGTGGTGCTCCTGGAAGCTCCGCCCCGGGGGGAGTGCGTCGTAGGACACAAGCCATGTCAAGCGATCGACCGTCGGGCGATGGCCGAGCTGGACCTGACCTCCCATGAACCCCGTCTACTCCTCGGGGCCTTGTGGGCATTCCGAACTCGCACGACGAAGCAGCTGGAGGCTGGCGGCGACGATCTGGTTCACATCGTCGAGACCCTGGACACGTGTGATTCAGCGGCCCGCAAGCTCGGCGGTGATCCTCAGCTGGCCCTGTACGGCGCCATGCGCTTCTAGACCATCGGCCCCGACGAGGGACGACGAGGTTCACCTGGGCCCCGGGACTCGAAGCCGGTCAAGTGCGTCACGGTTGCGCCAGGGTGCTGCTTGGCCACTACGGCAGCTTTGGCCTCGGTGTCGAAGTTGATCGCTGTGGCGACCGTTCCCCAGCCGTCGGCGACGATCTCTCCGGTGTCCGCGTTCTGAACCCCGAGATACTCCGGCGTCCCGTCGCGCTGCGCCCGGGTCACGACCCACATGCCGATCATGAGGTGACGCTATGTCTCCCCCGAGCCTTGAGCGGGTCGGGAGGCTCAGAAACGGGGGCTGAGCACGGGGGATGGGGCGGAATCCCTCCCACGCTCCTCCCACAGACCTCGCGAAAGTCCTGGTCGCTGGGGGGCAACAGCGGACACCGGGCGAGAAACGACGAAGGCCCTGACCGTTGCGTCGCAGCAGGTCAGGGCCCAGAATCAGAAGCGCCCTCTGCAGGACTCGAACCTGCGCACACGGCTCCGGAGGCCGATGCTCTATCCGCTGAGCTAAGAGGGCTGGGGCGCCAACCCTAGCGAGCGAAGCCGTTCTGGCCCCAAGGGGATGACCCGTAGGATGCCGGGATGCCCATGACGGTGCTGGTGGTCGAGGACGACCCGGTGATCATCGACCTGCTGACGCTGACCCTGGAGCTCGAGGGGTGGACGGTCCTGCGGGCCAAGGACGCTGTCAGCGCCCTGGAGACGGCCCGGGCCGAGCACCCCGACATCGTGGTCAGCGATGTGATGATGCCGGGCCGCAGCGGGCTCGACCTGATCGCCGACCTGCGCGCCGACGGCGAGACCGCTGCCATCCCGGTGATGCTGCTGTCGGCCAGGGCCCTCGCCGCCGAGGTGGCCGAGGGCTACAGCGCCGGGGCCGTCGACTACGTCACCAAGCCCTTCGACCCCGACGACCTCGTCGAGCGGATCCGGAAGGTCCTGGACCGCGAGAGCGGCGCGTGAGCGAGCGCAGCGAGCGAGCCAGTCGACACGGGCGGTCCGACGGCGGAGCCCGCAGCGCCCTCCCGTGGGGGCTGCTGCCGGACACCGCCGAGGTCGGGCCCGACGGTGACCTGGTGATCGGCGGCTGCCGCATCGAGGACCTGGCCACCACCTACGGCACCCCGCTGTTCGTCTACGACGAGGCCCACCTCCGGGCTCGTTGCCGGGAGGCCCTCGACGCCTTCGGCGACGGCGTCGCCTACGCCACCAAGGCCTTCCTCTGTCGGGCCATGGCCCGCCTCGCCCACGAGGAGGGGATGCACCTCGACGTGGCCACGGCGGGCGAGCTCCACGTCGCCCTGGCTGCCGGCGTCCCGCCCGAGCGGCTGGTGCTGCACGGCAACAACAAGTCCGAGGCCGAGCTGGTCGCCGCTCGGGAGGCCGGCGTCGGCCGCATCGTCGTCGACTCCTTCGACGAGATCGACCGCCTGGCCCGGCTCCACACCATCGACCACGCGGTCCCGAAGGTGCTGGTGCGGGTGACGCCCGGCGTCGAGGCCCACACCCACGAGTTCATCCGCACCGGCCAGGACGACTCGAAGTTCGGGTTCACCCTCTCGACGGGCGCGGCGGCCGATGCCGTGGCCCGGCTGCGCGACAGCCCCGCCGTCGACCTGGTGGGCGTCCACTTCCACATCGGCAGCCAGGTGTTCGTGGCCGACTTCTTCCGCGAGGCCGTCGCTGTCGTCGCCGACTGGTTCAACCACCTCGACCTGCCCGAGCTGTCGATCGGCGGGGGCGCCGGCGTCGCCTACGTCGAGGGCGAGGAGGCGCCGTCGATCGGGGAGTGGGGCAAGGCCGTGCGTCAGGCGTGCGACGAGGCGGGCGTGGCCGCCCGGGTCACGGCCGAGCCGGGGCGCTCGATCGTCGCCACCGCGGCGGTCACCGTCTACACCGTCGGCACGATCAAGGACCTGCCCGGGATCCGCACCTACGTGGCCGTCGACGGGGGCATGAGCGACAACCCCCGGCCCGTCCTCTACGGCAGCGGCTACGAGACCTTCGCCCCCCGGGATCCGAGGGCCGATCGGCCCCGCCGGGTCACCGTGGTCGGCAAGCACTGCGAGTCGGGTGACCTGCTCGTGCGCGACGCCCGCGTCCCCGACGACCTGGCCGTCGGCGACCTCCTCGCCACCCCCGTCACCGGGGCCTACGGCCACTCGATGGGGTCGAACTACAACAAGGTCCTGCGTCCGG
>JACZCZ010016722.1_pt1 | contig 10849 bp, 11 predicted proteins | sample 8641811 | NCBI WGS metagenome assembly JACZCZ01 (sample SAMN15324610, study PRJNA640507) | soil metagenome | isolation source: intercropping peanut in the first line | place: China: Luxin town, Laibin City, Guangxi Province | collected 2019-07-25 | depth 10cm m | reverse complement strand
CACCTTGATGACGTTCCAGCCCGCGCCCATGAATGCGGCCTCGAGCTCCTGGATGATCTTGCCGTTGCCGCGCACCGGTCCGTCGAGGCGCTGCAGGTTGCAGTTGACCACGAACACCAGGTTGTCGAGCTTCTCGCGCACCGGCAGCGTGAGCGCGCCCATGCTCTCGGGCTCGTCCATCTCGCCGTCGCCGAGGAAGGCCCAGACCTTGCGGTCGCTCGCGGGCACCATGCCGCGGTTTTCCATGTAACGCTGAAAACGCGCCTGGTAGATAGCCATCATGGGGCCGAGACCCATCGACACCGTCGGGAACTGCCAGAAGTTAGGCATGAGCCACGGGTGCGGATAGGAGGACAGGCCGTCGCCGCTGGCTTCCTGGCGGAAATGCTTGAGCTGGTCCTCGCTGAGGCGCCCTTCGAGGAAGGCACGCGCGTAGATGCCGGGCGACGCATGGCCCTGTACGAACACCATGTCGCCGGGATGCTGGTCGGATGCCGCGCGCCAGAAGTGGTTGAAGCCCACTTCGTACAACGTGGCCGAGGACGCGTAAGTGGATAGGTGGCCGCCGTACTCGCTCGACACCTTGTTGGCATTGAGCACCATGGCCAGCGCGTTCCAGCGGATGCAGGCCTCGATGCGTTTTTCCATCTCGCGCTTGCCGGGATACGAGGGCTCCTGGCCCGGAGTGATGGTGTTGAGGTACGCGGTGTTCGGACGGAACGGCAGGTACGCGCCCGAGCGGCGCGTGTGGTCGATGAGCTGCTCGAGCAGGTAATGCGCGCGCTCAGCGCCCTGCGTCTTCAGTACCGAGTCGATCGATTCGATCCACTCGCGGGTCTCGATGGGATCGAGGTCTTCGAGCTTCATGATTTCCGTCATAACCATCCATCGCCGAGAGGCGCCAAAGCAAAGGAAACGGGGCGCGCTGTGCTAGCATGCGCCGCGTTGAAAATGAGGTGAGGGGGCGGGGAAAACAAGGCGCGGTATGATCGTTTCTTAGCGCCTCGCGGTCAAGCAAACCCCAGTCCCTACAGCAGCTTACGAGTGGAAATCGAGATCCGCCGCCCCGACGACTGGCACCTGCACCTGCGTGATGGCGCCGCCATGGCCGCAGTGGTGCCATTTACCGCAGCGCGCTTCGCGCGCGCGATCGTCATGCCCAACCTCAAGCCGCCCGTTACCTCCACCGCGCAGGCCCTGGCGTACCGTGAGCGCATTCTCGCGGCCCTGCCCTCCGGCAGCGGTTTTTCGCCGCTGATGACGCTTTATCTGACAGATAAAACGGACGCGGCGGAGATCGACGCAGCGAGCCGATCCGAGTGGGTCAAGGCCTGCAAGTTATATCCCGCGGGCGCCACGACGAACTCCGACTCTGGTGTGACAGACATAAGGCGCATTGACGACGTGCTCGCACGCATGAGCGAAGTCGGACTGCCTCTTTTGGTGCACGGCGAGGTCACGGGACGCGGCATCGACGTATTCGAGCGCGAGCATCGTTTCATCGACGAAGTGCTGGCGCCGACCCTGCAACGATTTCCGAAACTGCGCGTGGTGTTCGAACACATCACCACGGCGAGCGCGGTGGATTTCGTGAAGCGCGCGCGCGACGGCGTGGGCGCGACGATCACGCCTCAGCACCTGCTGCACAACCGCAATGCCATTTTCGAAGGCGGCATCCGGCCGCATTACTACTGCCTGCCCATCCTCAAGACCGAGCCCGACCGCGAAGCGCTGCTCGCCGCCGCGACCAGCGGCAATCCGCGTTTCTTCCTTGGCACCGACAGCGCGCCGCACGAGCAGCGCACCAAGGAAAATGCCTGCGGTTGCGCCGGCATGTTCTCCGCCCATGCCGGCATCGAGCTGTATGCCGAAGCCTTCGAGAGCGTGGGCAGGCTCGACAGGCTCGAAGGCTTCGCGTCGGATTTCGGCGCGGATTTCTACGGCTTGCCACGCAACCGGGACAGGATACGGCTGGCACGCCGCGACTGGTCCCCGCCGGCTAGCTACCCCTATTCGAAAGACGGCGGCGCACTCGTCCCCATGCGGGCGGGCGAGACCGTGCACTGGCAGATGGTGTAGCCGTGGCGGACGAACCCCTCTTGCCGCCCACGCCCGTGGACTCGCCCGCGCTGGAAGCCTCTCCGCCGCTCATGGCGCGCCGATTCAGGCAGTTCCTGCCCGTGGTCATCGACGTGGAGACTGGCGGATTCAATTGCGCCACCGATGCGTTGCTCGAGATCTGCGCGGTGATGATCCAGTTCGGCCCGGACGGCAGATTGCAGCGCGGCGAGTCGCACGCGTATCACGTACGGCCCTTCGAGGGAGCGAACATGGAGGCGGCATCGCTCGCGGTGAATGGCATCGATCCTTTTCACCCGTTGCGTCCCGCGCTGCCGGAAAAAGATGCGCTGGGCCGCATCTTCACCGAGGTGCGCTCGGTCATGAAGGCGCAAGATTGCCGGCGCGCCGTGCTCGTGGGTCACAATGCCGCATTCGACCTGGGCTTCCTCAATGCGGCGGTGGCGCGCGCTGAGATCAAGCGCAATCCCTTTCACCCGTTTTCGTGCTTCGACACCGCCACGCTGGCGGGCGCGGCCTTTGGACAAACCGTGCTCGCCAAGGCGGCACAGGTCTGCGGGCTCAATTGGGATTCCAGCGAGGCACACTCGGCGCGGTATGACGCCGAGCGCACCGCGGACATCTTCTGCGAGGTTTGTAATGCACTCGACGCGGTCTGGCGCCGCGCCGATGTGCGCTCGCAGGCGCTCTTCGGCCGGGAAGCCGAAGAGCCCACTACGGGCTGAGCCCGGTCCTGCTTCGTCTCTACTTCGTCCCTAATTCGTCTCGTGGGCTGTCGGCACCGGCGTTCCATCGTGACGAGCGATGACCCAGCTGGCGGCGTCCGCCGCGAGCTTGTCGAGCATGGCATTGTCCGAGGCGCCGATGCTGAAGGACCCCTTCATGCTGCCGGCCTTCTGTTCGAACTTCCCGGTGTCGATCACCTGCCCGCTCTCGACATCGACGAGGCGCACTTCGGCGGCCGAGTGCGAACCGCCAGCGAAGGCGCCGGCCCAGAAACGCTTGTTGCCACTGACGAACTTCATGTCGGTGATCACCATCTCGACAGCCAGCTTGCCCGCGTGGCCGGGCTTGGTGCCCTCGGCATTCCAGCGCGCGAGCGCGTCGTCGATACGCAGCTTGAGCTCCGTGGTGAGCTTGTTCATCACCTTGGGATGCACTTCGACCGTGGCCTGGATGTCGCGCAGCTCGTACTGCGCATATTCGGCAAGCGCGCGAGCCTGGGGTGCCTGCGCGAACGCCGGCAGGGCCGCGACCAGGCCCAGCATCAACCATGTGGTGCGCATCAGCTCGCCGCCGTCGTGCTGTCGAGCAGCTTCTTGAGCTCACCGCTGCGATACATGTCGAGAACGATGTCGCAGCCCCCGACCAGTTCACCGTTCACGTAGAGCTGCGGGTAGGTGGGCCAGTTCGAGAATTTCTTGAGCGCTTCACGCAACTCCGGGTCCTCGAAAATGTTCACCGCGTGAAACGAATTCACGCCCGAAGCGCGCAATGCCTGGACCGCCTGGGCGGAGAATCCGCACTGCGGGAAATCCGGCGTGCCCTTCATGAACAGCACGGCCGGGCTCGCGGAAATATGAGTCTTGATGCGATCGATAACGTCTTCAGCCACTTGTCTTCTCCTGTCTGCGAGCGCGTCGACCACAGCCCATTGCTGCTCGGCGCTCATCGAACTCCACGCGGCGATCTCATCGAGGGTGCGCAAACAACCCGTACATCGGCCGCCGGGAGCCAGTACACAGACTTTGATGCAGGGTGATTGCGGGCGTTCCATCGTTCAACCCGCGTCAATTAGGTTGCGTTGAATTATGGGGGCCTGTCACCTATTCTTCAAACCGCTCACCGGGGAGAAATAAGACAATGAAAATAATCACGAATCATCGTTACGCGCTCATCACCGGCATCGTGCTGGCGGTCATCCTTTCCTACCTCCTGCACCGCTCGCTGGTGCCCGACGCGGAATTCAACCACCTGTCGCTGGCGCGCTGGGTGCACATCGTGGCCGGCGTCTTCTGGATCGGCCTGCTCTACTACTTCAATGCCGTGCAGGTGCCCGCGCAAGCCGCCGCCACCGAAGACAAGGGCGGCCCCGGCCCGGCGGCCATCGGCAAGTACGTCGCGCCGCGCGCGCTGTTCTGGTTCCGCTGGTCGGCGCTGGTCACCTGGCTTGCCGGCGCCTGGCTGCTCGACCAGCGCTTCCTGCCCGCGTTCTCGTTCGGAACTCTGGGCAATGGCACGGCCGACTACCAGACGGTGGTCATCGGCATCGGCGCCTGGCTGGGCACCATCATGCTGCTGAATGTCTGGGGCATCATCTGGCCGAACCAGAAGAAGATCCTGGGTCTCAAGCCAGCGTCCGATGAAGAGAAGGCCAAGGCGCGCAAGGCCGCGCTGTACGCCTCGCGTACCAACTTCATCCTTTCCATCCCGATGCTCCTGTGCATGGCGGCCACCTCGCACGGCCTGCCCGTCTGACCGGGCATCGATCTGATAGATAGGGTTCCTAACGACGTCATCACGCGGCAGGTCGCCAGCGCCCTCGCCGAGGACATCGGCGCGGGCGACGTCACCGCCGCACTGGTTCCCGCCTCCCAGCAGGTTCGCGCGCAGATCATCGCGCGCGAACCTGCGGTCCTCTGCGGCACGGACTGGGTGGAAGCCACGTTCCACCAGCTCGACACCGCCATCCGGCTCGATTGGCAGGCGCATGACGCGCAACGCATCGCGGCGGATCAGGTCATCCTGAAACTCACCGGCCCCGCGCGCCCCATCCTCACGGGCGAGCGCACGGCGCTGAACTTCCTGCAGACACTGTCCTCCACCGCGACCGCCGCCAGCGCCTACGTGCAGGCCGTCGCGGGCACGGGCTGCCGCATCCTCGACACACGCAAGACGCTTCCCGGAATGAGACTTGCCCAGAAATACGCCGCGCGCTGCGGCGGCGCACAGAACCACCGGCTCGGTCTCTACGACATGGTGCTCATCAAGGAGAACCACATCGTCGCCGCGGGTTCCATCGCCCGGGCGATAGAGACCGCGCGTCGAACTTCTCCGGGCATCCCGGTCGAAGTCGAAGTGGAGTCGCTGAACGAATTCGACCAGGCGCTGAAGGCCGGCGCCGACATCATCATGCTCGACGAGCTCAGCCTCGCCGACATGCGCGAGGCCGTGGCGCGCAATCGCGCCGGCAGCTCGAAGGCCAGACTCGAGGCGTCGGGCGGTGTGACGCTCGAGACCGTGCGCGAGATCGCGCTGACGGGCGTGGATTTCATCTCCATCGGCGGCATCACCAAACACGTGAAGGCGGTCGACCTTTCCATGCGCTTCGAGTTCGGCGCGTGAGACACGACCGCGCCGCCATCCGGGCCGGCGCGTCGGCGCCATCGATGGCGCTGCTGTTGTCGATATGTTTTGCCAGCGGCTGCGCGCAACATGACGAAGGCACGCTGCCCGGCACCGTCGAGCGCGATCGCGTCGAACTCGCCGCCGAAGCCGACGAATTCATCGTCGCGCTGCCGTTCACCGAAGGCGCGCCCGTGAAGGCCGGCGACATCATCGTCGTCCAGGACCGCGCCATTTCCGCCGCCGAACTCGACGCCGCACGCGCGCAGCTCGCGGAGGCCGAAGCGCGTGTCGAAGAGCTGAAGAACGGCCCGCGGGTCACCAGCATCCGCGCCGCCGCGGCGCGCCGCGACCGCGCCAGGGCCGAACGCGATGACGCCGTCCGCGAGCGCGACCGGCTCCTGGATCTCGTCAAACAGAATCTCGTCAGCCGTTCCGAGGCGGATCGCCAGATGGCCGCCGCGAGCGCCGCCGAAGCAGGCCTGCACGAGGCCGAATCCGACCTGCGTGAGCTGCAGGAAGGCACGCGCTCCGAGCAGCTCACGCAGGCGCGCCAGGCCGCGGACAACCTGCGCGCGACGCTGCGCGGCCTGGAAACTTCCTCCGCGCGGCTCGAAGTGCGCGCCCCCATCGCGGGCACGCTCGACGCCCTGCCCTTCCACGTGGGCGAGAAGCCCGCACGTGGCGCGACGGTCGCCGTGTTGCTGGCGGATGAAGCGCCCTACGCGCGCATCCACGTACCCGCGCCGTTGCGAGCGCAGGTCAAACAAGGCAGCCAGGCAACGCTGCGCGCCGACGGTGTGGATCGCGACTACCGCGGCCATGTGAGATTCATCGCCAGCGAAGCCGAGTTCACGCCTTACTACTCGCTGACCGCCGCGGACCGCTCGCGCCTGTCCTTCCTCGCCGAAGTGCTGTTCGACGACGCCGAGGCGCGCTCGCTGCCCTCCGGCATTCCCGTGGACGTCACGCTGGATCTGCGCGCCGATGACGGCGCGCGATGACAGCATCGCGGTGAAAGCGATCGCAGGGACGGCGATCTCCGCGCGGCAGCTCACGCGAAAGTTCGGCGCCAAGACGGCGGTGGACCACATCGATCTGGACGTCCCCTCCGGCCGCATCTACGGCTTCCTCGGCCCCAACGGTTCGGGCAAGTCGACCACACTGCGCATGCTCTGCGGCATGCTGCTGCCGAGCGAGGGGCATGCCGAGGTGTTCGGGCTCTCGGTGGTCAAGGACGCCGAGGCCATCCGCCGGCGGCTGGGTTACATGCCGCAGAAATTCTCGCTGTGGGAAGACCTGACCACCGACGAGAACCTGCAGTTCATCGCCGATCTCTATGGCCTGGAGGGCGATGTCGCCGGCCGAATCGCTTTGCAACGCCAGACCTACGATCTCGAGACGCTGCGGCACCAGCGGGCCGGCACCATGAGCGGCGGGCAGAAGCAACGCCTGGCGCTGGCCGCAGCGACGCTGCATTCACCGGAGCTGCTGCTGCTGGACGAACCCACCAGCGCCGTCGACCCGCAAAGCCGGCGCGATTTCTGGGAGCGGTTGTTCCAGCTCGCGGAACAAGGCGCCACCATCCTGGTATCGACTCACTACATGGACGAGGCCGAACGCTGCCATGGCCTCGCCATCCTCGCCGAAGGGCGGCTGGTGGCCGAGGGCTCGCCTCGCGATCTCATGAATGCCGTAGACGCCGATGTCTACGAGATCGAAGGCGCCGATGGCAGCGAGGCGCCGCGCCTGATCCGCGAACTGCCCTGGGTGCACGGCGTGACGCAGCTCGGCATCCGGCTGCGCGTGCTGGCGGATCGCGGCCAGGGCGACGCCGCCGGCGCGCTGCGCGCGCTGCTGTCGCGGCACGGCATCGATGCGCGCCTCGAGCGCACGCATGCCAGCCTCGAAGACGTGTTCGTCGTGGCGACGCGCAAGGACAAGGCGCCGGCGGTCCGCGAGGCGCTCCCACATGGCTAACAAGGTGTCTGCCGCGTTCCGTCGCCTGCGCGCCGTGGCGGTCAAGGAAATCCGCCAGCTGGCCCGCGATCGCGTCACTTTCGGCATGATCGTCGGCGTGCCGCTCATGCAGATGCTGCTGTTCGGCTACGCCATCAACTTCGACGTGCGCAACATCGCCACGGTGGTGCACGACCAGGCGAACTCGTCGATGTCGCGCGAGTTCCTCGCGCAACTGCGCGCCACGCAGGTGGTGAACGTGGAATACGTCACCGGCTCGTCGGCCGAGCTCGACCGCCTCATGCGTGAGGGCCGCGCGAGCATGGGCGTGGTGATCCCGCACGATTTCGAGCGCCGGCTGCAGTCGGACACCCGGCCGGTGGTGCAGATCCTGGTGGATGGCTCGCAGCCCAGTCTCTCCGGCGTGGCCGGTGGCATCGCGCAGATGCCGATGCTCGCGCGCCACGGCCAGGGCCCCTACGCCGGCGGCAAACGCATGACGCCGCGGCGCATCGAGATCCGCACGCTGTACAACCCCGAGAAGCGCACCGCGGTGCAGGTCGTGCCGGCACTCATCGGCGTCATCCTCAGCATGACCATGGTGCTGTTCACCTCGGGCGCCATCGTGCGCGAACGCGAGCGCGGCAATCTCGAGCTGCTGATCGCGACGCCGCTCGGCCGGCTCGAACTCATGGTGGGCAAACTACTGCCCTACGTGGGCATCGGTCTCATCCAGACCACGCTGATACTCGTGGTGGGCTCGGCGTTGTTCACCGTGCCTGTCGTCGGCAGCCTGGTACATCTGTACGCGGCCACGCTGATGTTCATCGCCGCATCGCTGGGGCTGGGGCTCTTCGTCTCCACGCTGGCGCAGACGCAGTTCCAGGCCTTCCAGCTCGCCTTCGTGACCATGCTGCCGTCCATCCTGCTGTCGGGTTTCCTGTTCCCGTTCGAGGGCATGCCCAAGGTCGCGCAGTGGCTCGCGCAGGTGCTGCCGCTCACTCATTTCAACGTGATGATCCGCGGCATCATGCTGCGCGGCGCGGATCTGCCCGAAGTCTGGCCGCAGCTCGCCAAGCTGGGCGTGTTCATCGTCGTCATGCTGGCCATCGCGGTGGCGCGCTTCAAGAAGCGACTGGATTGAATATGAATCGCAGGTTGATCGGGCTCGTTCCAGGAAGTCATGGATTACGTCCGCGCGGAGTCTCGCTAGACTGTGCTCCTCAGAACGAGGGGCAGCATGGACGAGAACACTCGACAGGAACTCGCGCGTCGATTCCGCGCGCTGCACGCACGCGGCACGTTTGTCATCCCGAACTGCTTCGATGGCGGTTCCGCGCGACTGCTCGGCTCGCTGGGATTCCAGGCGCTGGCCACTTCGAGCGCCGCGGCGGGGGCGACTTACGGCCGCCAGGGCGGAAAGATCACGCGCGATGAAGCCCTGGCGCATGCGCGCCTCATCTGCGAGGCCACGCCCCTGCCCGTGTCAGCCGATCTCGAAAACGGATTCGGTCCGACGCCGAAGGACACGGCTCGCACCATCGAACTCGCGGCAGGCGCGGGCCTGGTCGGCGGCTCCATAGAGGACACCACGGGCAACCTCGAGCAACCCATCTTCGATTTTTCGCTGGCCGTGGATCGCGTCGCCTCGGCGGTGGAGGCGACGCGCGCGCTGAACTTCCCGTTCACGCTGACCGCGCGTACCGAAAATTTCCTGCACGGCCGCCCCGATCTCGATGACACCATCCGCAGGCTGCAGGCCTTCGAAAAAGCGGGCGCCGACGTGTTGTTCGCGCCCGGGCTCCCCAGCCTCGATGCCGTGCGCACGGTCTGCGCCTCGGTGAGCAGGCCCGTCAACTTCATGGTCGCGATACCTGGCAAGTCCTTCAGCGTCGCGGAACTGGCCGCCGCCGGCGTACGCCGCATCAGCCTGGCCACCACCATGTACCGCGCGGCCATGACGGGCTTGATGGATGCCGCGCGCGAAGTCGCCACCGCCGGCACGTTTGGTTATCTCGATCGCATCCTGCCCGGCTCCGGACTCGACCGGGTTCTCGCGGAGTAGCCGTACGTGAAAATCGTCACCTGCGAACCGGCGCGCCACTCCGCTCCCATCCTCGCCATCTTCAACGAAGCCATCGCCAACTCCACCGCGCTATACGACTACAAGGCGCGCACGGCCGACTCGATGGTGGGCTGGTTCGAGGCCAAGGCGCGCGGCAACCACCCCGTGATCGGCGTCGAGGACGACTCGGGAGCGCTGCTGGGGTTCGCGAGTTACGGGCCTTTCCGCGCGTGGCCTGCTTACAAGTACACGGTGGAGCATTCGGTCTATGTCGACGCGCGCGCACGTGGCCAGGGTGTTGGCCGCGCGCTGCTGGGCGCCATCGTGCTGGCGGCGGAGAAGCAGGATTACCACGTGATGGTGGGCGGCATCGACGCCGCAAACGCCATCAGCATCCGGTTGCACGAGAGCCTGGGCTTCAAGGCCTGTGGCGTCGTGAAACAGGCCGGCTTCAAGTTCGGCCGGTGGCTGGACCTGGCCTTCTATCAACTCATACTCCGCACGCCCGCGGCTCCCGTGGATGGCTGACCACCACGGAAATCGCGGGCGGATTCGTCGTACGGTATCGGCTCCCTACGCAAAGACAGGATTGAACATGCGCTCCATGAAGCTCGCCCTCGCCGCCTCACTGGTCGTCGCCCTTGCCGCGCAGGCGCAGACGCCGCCTCCAGCCCCCTCTTCGAAAGAAATGGCGGACTTCGCGAAGGAAGACTGGGTCGTGATGTTCAACGGCAAGGATCTGGACGGCTGGACCCCGAAGATCGCCAAGCACGATCTCGGCGACAACTTCGGCAACACCTTTCGCGTGGAAGACGGCCTGCTCAAGGTGCGCTACGACAAGTACAAGAGCTTCGACGGGCAGTTCGGCCACCTCTTCTACAAACAACCCTTCTCCTATTACAAGCTCGTGGTCGAGTACCGCTTCGTCGGCGACCAGGCTCCGGGCAACCCCGGTGCCTGGGCCTTCCGCAACAGCGGCGCCATGCTCCACTCGCCCGACCCGCGCACCATGCCTCGCGACCAGACCTTCCCGATTTCCATCGAGGCGCAGTTCCTGGGCGGCAAGAGCGACGGCCAGCCGCGTTCCACGGCCAACATGTGCAGCCCCGGCACCGAAATCGTCTACCAGGGGACTATCTACCCGGAGCATTGCCTCAACTCGCAGTCGAAGACCTTCGACGGCGACCAGTGGGTGCGTGCCGAACTCGTGGTGCACGGCTCGGGTACCGTCACGCACTACGTGAACGGGGAGAAAGTGCTCGAGTACTCGCAGCCACAGATCGGCGGCCGCCAGGTCGACAACTACGACACCACCGTCAAGATCGACGGCAAGCTGCTCGATGGCGGGTACATCTCGCTGCAGAGCGAGTCGCATCCCATCGACTTCCGCAAGGTGGAGCT
>JACZCZ010075222.1_pt1 | contig 10855 bp, 10 predicted proteins | sample 8641811 | NCBI WGS metagenome assembly JACZCZ01 (sample SAMN15324610, study PRJNA640507) | soil metagenome | isolation source: intercropping peanut in the first line | place: China: Luxin town, Laibin City, Guangxi Province | collected 2019-07-25 | depth 10cm m | reverse complement strand
CATCAACGCAGCCATCAACCCGCTCACCGCGGTCATGAACATCCCCAATGGAGATCTCGCCTCCAAACCCGCGCTGCGCGAGCTGAGCGCCGCACTGGCACACGAAGTCGCAGCCGTCGCAGCGGCGCAATCCATCCCGCTTACCTTCACCGATCCGGCTGCGGCCGCGCTCGATGTGGCGACGCGTACCGCCGCCAATCTGTCCTCGATGCTACAAGACGTGCGTCGCGGCGCGCTCACCGAGATCGACGCCATTTGCGGCGCGGTGGTGCGCGCTGGCAAACCCGCCGGTGTCGCCACGCCGCTCAACGATGCCATGCTCAAGCTGGTCACCGCCATGAGGCCGCAATGAAGCAGGCCATCACCCTCGCCGAACTGCGCGCCGCCCGCGCTGCGCTGCCCGGCCCCGTCGGCTTCGTGCCGACCATGGGCTACCTGCACGCGGGGCACATCTCGCTCGTCGAGGCGGCCAAAAAAGATTGCACTTCGGTGGTCGCCAGCATCTTCGTTAACCCGGCCCAGTTCGGCCCCAACGAAGACTTGGCCGCCTACCCGCGTGATCTGGAAGGCGATCTGCGCAAGCTCGAATCCGCTGGCGTCGATCTCATCTGGCTGCCGACTCCCGAAGTCATCTACCCACCCGGCTTCGATACCTGGGTCGAGGTACAGGGCGTCTCGCAGCCACTCGAGGGTTCCTCGCGCCCCGGCCATTTCCGCGGCGTTGCCACCGTGGTCGCCAAGCTTTTCAATGCGGTGCAGCCGCAGCGCGCCTATTTTGGCCAGAAGGACGCGCAGCAGGTGGCGGTGCTCAAGCAAATGGTGCACGACCTCAACTTCGCGATCGAGCTCATCGTCGTACCCACCAAGCGCGAAGCCGACGGGCTCGCCATGTCCAGCCGCAACGCCTACCTCGCGCCGCCGGAGCGCGCTGCCGCGCCGGTGTTGCACCGCGCCCTCTCGGCGGCCAAGGTCGCCTACGACGACGGCGAACGCAGCGGCGACACGCTGCGCGAGATCATGCGCTCAACCATCGCCACCGAGCCGCTGGCCCGCATGCAATACGTCTCGTGCGCGCACCCGCGCACCTTGCGGGAGCTCGACACGATCACTGAAGGCGCGCTTCTTTCGATGGCGGTCTACATCGGCAAGACGCGCTTGATCGACAACGTTATTCTGGATTAGGAGAATCCCTATGCTTTTAGTAGTCGACGTAGGCAACACCAACATCACCCTCGGCGCGTACGATGGCGACACGCTCGGCCCGCGCTGGCGCATGGCCACCGACCACAGCATCATGCCAGACCAGATCGGCCTGCAGTTCGTGGGCATGCTCAACCATGCCGGCATCAAGATCGCCGATCTGCACGGCATCTGCATGGCCTCCGTCGTGCCGCCGCTGACCGGCAAGGTCGTCGAGGCCTGCCGCAATTATCTTGAGAAGGATCCACTCATCGTCGATGCAGGCGTCAAGACCGGCGTGCGCGTGCTGTACGAAGATCCCCGAGCCGTCGGCGCGGATCGTATCGTCGACGCCGCCGCGGTCCAGCATCTCTACGGCGGCCCAGCTTGCGTGGTCGATTTCGGCACCGCCACCACCTTCAACGCCATCACCGCCGCGGGTGAGTACCTTGGCGGCGCGATCAGCCCGGGCGTCAACGTGGCCGCGCAGGCGCTCTTCACCGCAGCGGCCAAGCTCAACGCCGTCGACATCCAACGCCCGCCCGGGGTGATTGGGCGCAACACCACGCACGCTTTGCAATCCGGCTTGCTGTTCGGCTACGTCGGCTTGGTCGAAGGGCTGGTGGCGCGCTTCCGCGCCGAACTTGGCCCCGAGATGAAGGTCATCGGCACCGGCGGTCTCGCCGAGCTGATCGCCCGCGAGACCGATGTCATCCAGATCCTGGCGCCATGGCTCACTCTCGACGGCCTGCGCATCGTGTGGGGGCTCAATCAATGACGGCTCCCCGCATCGCATTCGCGGTCAGCAACGAATTCCCGCAGCTCACCGACGACGACAAGCTCGCCGCGGTCGCATTGCGCGCCAACGGCGCGGTGGTCGACCCGGCACTGTGGGACGGCCCCACCGACTGGTCCAGCTATGACGCGGTCGTCATCCGCTCGTGTTGGGACTACCACCATCGCCTCGACGAATTCACTACTTGGCTCGATAAGTTAGAAGCCCCAGGTGTGCAGGTCTTCAACCCACCCGCCGTGATGCGCTGGAACATGGACAAGAACTACCTCAGCGAGATGCAAGACGAAGGCGCGGCCGTACTGCCTTCGGTGTGGCTGCCGCAAGGCGCGCGCCCCAAGCTTGCCCACCTGCTCGAAGAAAAGGGCTGGACCAACGCGGTGATGAAGCCGGTGGTCTCTGCCGCGGCCGACAATACAGTCGCGATCACCTCGATGGATGCGGCGGACCACCAAGCGCAATTCGAAAGCCTCCTCGAGCGCGGCGGCGTGATCGTGCAGGAATTCGCGCCGGAGATCCAAACCCAAGGCGAATGGTCCTTCCTGTTCTTCAACAAGACCTATAGCCACGCGGTGCTAAAGCAACCTAAATCCGGAGACTTCCGCGTACAGCGCAGCTATGGCGGCACGGTCTCGCTAGGTGTGCCGCAGCCCGCGCTGGTCGAGCAAGCTCGCGCCATCCTCGATGCGGTCGACGCCGATCTACTCTACGCCCGCGTCGATGTCATTGAGCGCGACGGCAAGCTGCTCCTCATGGAACTCGAGCTCGTCGAGCCGCATCTATTCTTCGAGCAAGACCCAGCGGCCGCCTCGCGTTTCGCCGATGCGCTGCTTAGCAGCATGGCGGTGAAACCATGACGCCCCTCTCCGGCAAGCGCGTCCTGCTCGGCGTCACTGGCTCGATCGCCTGCTACAAAGCCGCCGACCTTGCCTCCAAGCTCACCCAGCTCGGTGCGCAAGTCGATGTGGCCCTCTCGTCCGCCGCCAATAAATTCGTCACCCCGCTCACCTTCCAATCGGTCACGGGGCGCCGCGCCTACACCGATGAAGATCTGTGGGGACCCGAAGGCCACGTCCTGCATGTGAATCTCGGCAAAGACGCCGACCTCATCGTCATCGCGCCCGCCACCGCTAACACGCTTGCCAAGCTGGCTGGCGGCTTTTCCGACAATCTCATCACCTTGGCCGCGCTATCCAGCACCGCGCCACTGCTGGTCGCGCCAGCGATGGACGGCGGCATGTACGAGCATCCCGCCACGCAAGCCAACATCGAGACCTTGCGCCAGCGCGGTGTCACTATCCTCGGCCCTGCCTCGGGCCGCATGGCCTCCGGCCTTTCCGGCCTCGGCCGCATGCTCGAACCAGCTGAGATCCTTGGCCACGTTCGCGTCGCCCTCGGGCGCAGCGGCCCGCTGGCCGGGCGCAAGCTCGTGGTTACGGCCGGCGGCACGCAAGAAGCCATTGACCCTGTGCGGTCGATCACTAATCGCTCGTCCGGTAAGCAAGGTTACGCGCTGGCGCAAGCCGCGCTCGACCTCGGCGCGCAGGTCACGCTGATCAGCGGACCCACCGCGCTCACTGCGCCAATTGGCGCGCAAGTCGTCGATGTGCACAGCGCCGAGCAGATGCGTGCCGCGGTGCTCGCTGAAGCGAAGGACGCCGACGCGCTGCTGATGGCAGCCGCCGTGGCGGACTTCAAGGTCAGCAACGCCGCCGCGCAAAAGATCAAGCGCGCCGAAGGCATTCCGCAGATCAAACTCGAAGCCAATCCTGATATTCTGAAAGAAGTCGCTGAGATGAAAGATCGCCCACGCGTGGTCGTGGGCTTCGCGGCCGAAAGCAATGACCTGCTGCGCAACGCGCAAGGCAAGCTGGCTGCCAAGAAGCTGGACCTGATCGTCGCCAACGACATCGCCGCCAGCGACGCCGGCTTTGAAGTCGACACCAATCGCGTCGTGCTGATCGATAAATCGGGTCAAGCCGAAGAATTGCCACTACTAAGTAAAGATGAAGTCGCGCGAAAAATACTCGACCGCGTGGTCACATTGCTGAAATAAAAAGAGCGCCTCACGGCGCTCTTTTTTCTTATCTTGCCGTTAGGCTGATCGCAGCCGGCGTGAAATGATGATGATCGCGATCAACATCGCGGCCGCCAACAGTAAGCCCGGCGCGCCCACATCCTCGGCGAAGCCGCTCTGCGGCAGCGCGCTCGGCGTCACTGTCGCCGTGGCGGGCGTGGTGGTCACGGTCGCCGTGCCAGCGGCAGTGCCGGCCGACGTAGCAATGGCTTGCGTCTGCGCCAACGCGGCTTGGGTCAGCAGGGCGTTCACAGTCGCAGTCGCGTCATTGCCGGGTGTGCCCGGCGTGTTGGTGAATAGCGGCGTCACCGGAGTGTTCGATGGGCGCGGCGTGTTCGTCGGAGGCGGCACAGTGGCTGTGCGCGTCGGCGATGCAGTCGGGCTCGCCGCGCCAACTGTATTGGTAACCTGAGCTAGCCCGCGCGCCACCGCCGTGCTCGTCAATTGCGCTGCGGTCGGACCCTCTTCCTCAGCGGCACGTTGCTGACCGGGCAGGATCACCAGCGCGTAGACCAGCATGGCGATCAGCGCTAGCAGCATAATGCCGCCGAGCACGGTCACCGCGGTAACAAAACCGCGATTGCCCGAGGGCTTCTCGGGTGGCGGTGACGCTTCGGGGATATCTAATTCCATGTCGTCGAGCATGGGGTCTCCGGGGGTGGAACTAAATTTACCCTAGAAGTTCGAGGTTCGCCAGCGGGTAGCTCGTTTGTGGCCCGTACTCGAGTGCTACCAGCGCTCCATGGGCGCGGATTCCGCTCTCGAACTGCGTCGAAGGCGGCAGTAGATTCACGATCTCACCCAGCCGACCCTTGTCCGGCCCGGTCATCACGCGCACGTTCTGCCCAATGCGGAAGCTCTGCATCTCCACGGTCTGCGGCGGCTTGCCGGCATCCTTGATCGGGATGATCAGTTCGGGGCGGTCGCCGGTCAGCGGGTCGTGCCCTTGCGCGTTGATCGTGGCCACATCACCATTGTGATTGCCTAGTAATTTGAAGGCATCCGCGTTCATGGCCGTGGTGCCGAAGCCTTCCATCAGCAGGATCGGGTAGCTCAACTTCTGCGCAATCGGCATCAGCTTCGTCGCCAGGCTGCCCAGCACCAGGCCACGGATCGGCACCTGTGCGGCCAGCTCGAGCGCTTGCTTCTGTTCGCAGCGTCCCGCGATCAGGATCGCGCCGCGCAAGCTCATGTCGATCTGGTCAGCGGTGAAAAGATCATCAGCGCGGTTGGAGGTCAACTGCAGCGCACCTTCGCCTAGGCGCCCGTTGCCCCAAACAGCCTGCGCCCAGGCGCACACGCATTCAATGGTGACGCCGCGGTTAGGCTGCACTTCCACGATCTGGCCGGGCACGCGCGCCAACAGCAGCGCCGACTCGTCGCTAACCTGCAGCAGTACCTGGCCCTCGCTGATCGCGGCGATCGTGCCGGCTACGGGGGCGCGCAACTGCCGCGAGCCTACGCCGCGCTTGCCAGCCAGGATCGCGCCTTCTTCCACCGCATCGCCGACTTCGCGTTGGATCATGCGTTGCGCCCGTTCGGGCGGCAGGCCAAGGGCGCGGCCGGCGTCCAATATCATGTGGCGGCTGTTCAAGTGGGCCCGCGCCACCGTGTCGCCGGATTGCACCATGTCGCCGTGGCCAACCACCACCTGCCCCTCAACGGGCAGTCGGCGCTTGCGGCGCAGCGTGGCCAACGGTTGGATGTAGCTGATCGGCGCGATCACGCCATGCCTCCCAACGCGCGTTCCCACTCCTGCAAGCTTTCCACGCGGCGGTTGAATGAGGTGGGCACCTGCACCGGCCGGCCGCGCGCGTCAATGATCAATCCGAACGCGCCGCCAACAACGCGGCGCACCCAGCCGCCGCGTCCGGGTCCAAGGCCGATGTTCACGTTCTGCAGCGGCTGCACGTATACATCCGCGGCTTTGCCAGGCGGCAAGTCCAGCATATAAATGCGGCCCTCTTCGATCTCGACCACGGGTTCCTTCTGCCCCTCGCGCACCATCTGAATGCGCAAGAGCAGTCCGCCGCGCGCCGAGCCGACGGGCGAGATCACCGTGCCAAGATTCATGAACGCGTTCGATTCGAGTACATGCACTGCGAGTAGCGGGTCCAGTTCCGCTCCCGCGCCCACAGCGCCGACCAGATTGTTCTGATCGAGAATGATCGTGGCAATGCCAACTGGCTGGATCGCGTCGAGCGTCATCATCAGGCTTTGCTCGAGCCGTGGCGCTTTCGCCACCGCACTGCCCGTCACCAGGATGCGGTCGAACCACGGCACCGTGCCCGGCAGCGGGTAGACCGCTTCGCTCGGGAAATCCGGCAGGCTCTTGCCGATCGCCAGGCGCATCACCTGCCGCGCCGCAGCCTGCTCGATGGAGAGCTCTTCTGGCGTCGCCGGCAGGGTGTGCGGCAGCAGCGGTTTGTTGTGCAAATAATCCAGGACGAATTCATCCTTCAGGTCATAGGGGATCCAGCGCATGATCTGCGAAAGATGCGTCTCTGTGATCATGCCACTCAGGCTGCTACCCATGCCCAGCTCAGGGAACACGCGTAGTTGCAGGTCACCGCTGAACGCAGAGGCAACCGTCGTGCTCGAAGCCCCGAGATCGACGCCGAGCATGCCTTTGGGTGCGTCGATGACGGTGCTAAGAAAGCGCACCACTCTGCCGAGCGCGGTCGCCGTCGGCACGAATTGTCCATCGGAGAGCGCGCGCAGTTCTTTCAAGCCGCCCAGCTTACGCGCCTGGATGCCAAAATAAAGTTCGGTCAATTGCTTCGTCGCCGGGCCGAGGCTTTCCTGGTCCAGGTTGGGGCGAATATTAGGAGCGTGGTGCAGCTTGGTCAGCGAGCCCAGCAGCACATCGATCTCTTCCTGCAGATTCTCGTTGCCCACGAACAGCACTTCGGGCCGGTCGCTATCGGGGATCAGCTTGAGCGCCAGGGCCAGGTAGTTTGCCAGCCGCACCACCGAGCGCGACGCGCCGCGGTTGGTACCGCCCGCCAGCACGATCAGATCCGGCAGGGTCTGGCAGATCGTATCGATGATGCTCTCGGGCTTGCGTCGGTCGTTGAGGCTCAGGCTCTCGACTACCCGGCAGTAGCCAGAGTGCACCAGCTTGTCCACGCTCTTTAGCGACACCTCGCCGAGCAGGCCCACCATCACGACTTTAATCGGCGGCCCGCCGGAAAATGTCATCGTGGCCGCATTCGCGCCCACGCCGCTTTCGTTCTCACTGGAGATCAGTAAGCCCTTGTCGGTCACCAACGTGCGCCCGATGAAATCCTGCAATTGGCTCAGCGCGTCGATCACGCCCACATTCAAGTCGAAGGCCGGCGCGCCCACGGTGCTCGGCGCTTCCGCCGAGGCCAGGAAGCGATAGCGTCCCTCGACGGTGTCGAAGAATTGAGCCCGCGTGTTCACGCTGCCCACATCGATGGCGATCAGGGAGAGGCCCAGGCTGGGCGTTTCTTCGCTCATCCGCCTCCCGTAAAGTACATCAGCGCGTCACGCAGGAAGGCCACACGCTCGATCAGCGCGCCCAGCGCAGCCAACAGCACGCCGGTGAACAGCGTAGCCAGGGCGATTGCGATTAGGAACGAGCCGAGCCAGGCTAGCGCATCCACAATGATTGGACGTATCGGCTCCTGCTTGCCACGCGGCTGTGCGCCAAAATGAAAGTACGCCAGCGTCGCCACCGTAGTGATCAGCACCACAATGCCCTGGAACACAATGCTGATGCTGTCGCCGTAATAGCCGCCGCCCATCGCCAGGTCGAAGGACTCGACGTCAAAGATTCCACTCGCCGTGCCGATCTGCGGCAATATCGTGCCCTGGATCGCGCCCGCGATCGCGAGCGTCGCGCCGACGCCGGCTAGCAGCGCAGTCACCGGGTTGCCCAGCCGCGCTGTGCGCGGCGAGAGCTTGGTCAGCAGCAAGCCGACCAGCACCACGCGTATCGCTAGCTCGCCCAATTCCAAGCTCGGCACCCCCACAAATTCATCCAGCAGTAGGTACACCAGCTGTGGCAAGATCACATCTTGCACCGCGATCGCGCCGGCATAGCCGGCTGCCACGCCAATAAATAGATACAGCACCACGCGGAAAGCTGGATGATCCCCGATCGCGTACGATAGCGTGATCAGGGTCAATACGGCGGCAAGGCCAATGCCCAAGGGCGCGAGCAGTTGCGGATCAAGCACGTTGGCTCGCTCTCTCCGGACGCAGTTGGATCAGCCGCCCGTACAGCCCGCCGAGCAGGATCAGCAACACCACCGCGCCCAACCCAAATGTGTATGCGTCCCAATACAGGCTGCCGAGTCCGGTCTGGCCACGGAAGCGCTCATACAGCGCCGCGCCTTGTACACCACTCACCAGCCCGCGCAACGTCAGCGGATTCGCCCGCAGGTACACGCTCAGTAGCGGCTGCGCCTGAGCGCTGGTGATTGCCATCAATCCGTCCGGCAGGTGCGCCGCGCCCTGTTCGATCCAGGCTTGCACGTCCTCAGCGCTGCTGCTCACCACCAGCACCAGCGCGAAATCATCCATACCCTGCACCAACTCGAGCGAGGGCGAAGCCCACGGGTCCGCGCCATTTGCGGTGGTGAGCACCGCGGCGCGCGGATCGGTGACGAAGGAACGCAGCGCGGCCATCCCGCCCGACAGATAGCCGAGCTCGTCGTACTCGCCGCTGGCCACGATCGGCACCGCAGCGAACATCTCGGCCAGCAAGCGTCGCGCCAGCGTCGGGCCGGTCGGCTGCGTCGAAATGAACACCAGCCGCACCTGCTGATCCAGCAGGTGCGCCATCACCGCTGAGATCACGGGGCGCATCTCGCCATACAGCCCCGGCTGCACATCGAACGCCACCAGCACCGGCGCACCGGCGGGCAGCACATCGATCACGTTGAAGATCGCAGATGCATCTGGAAAATAATTAGGGTCGGGGCGGATCGAATTTTGGCTGCCAGTGAACATCGGGAACGCGATCGCTACGATCAGCACGACGCTCATCACCAGATTGAGCACTCGCGTCGGCAAAGCGACGCGCTGGGTCTCGTCCTCGGCGGGCTTGCCTTCGCTATCGAGCAGCGAGCGCAGCGCGGCCGCGTGCATGCCGTGGCTCTCGGTCACATCCAGCCGCGTTGAGAACACAGGAGCTTTGCTAAATGGCGACAGCCCCGGCCCCGCCGGCAGCACATCCGTCAGGCCAGCCAGCGGCCCGGCCGTCTCTTCGATACCAGGCGTTTCACCTTCGTAGAAGGCGCTATCCGCCCCGTTGGGGCGAATGGCTTCGAGCCAGCTCGGCATCTCGCCCGGCACTATTTCCTGCTCGCCCGTGGTGAACGCAGGGGAATGGCCTTGCTCTTCGTCATCGGCGTCTTCGTACGCGGGTTCATCGCTTGTCTCGGCTTCCGGCCTCAACCACGAAGGCAGCGCGTCGCTCGGCTCTCCGAATTGGTTGACGGGATTTGGCTGCGTATCACTGAGATATTCCTCAGGTTCAGGAACGACATCGAAGCGCGAGGGTTCACTTGGCGTAGGGCGGTCTACCGGTTCGCCAGTCGGCTTGTAGCGCCGGCGGATCTCCAGCAGCCATCCCGGTTCTTCGCCGCTTTCTTCTTCGTGGCTCTCGACCGCGGATTCCACAGGTTCGTCCGCGGCGGCCTCAGGCGCAGCTTCGCCTTCGGGCTCGCCACCTTCAATAGGCGCGTCGTCATCCTGGCGTCGGCGCAGGGCCTTCAGCCAATCCGGCAGGTTCTCTTCAGGGTCTTGGGCAGATCGATACGACATAGCGCCTTAGCCGCTGTAGGGGCGGTCCGCGCCGACTAGGATGCGCAAGCCCGTAGCCACCGTGCCCAGCGCCACGCCGATCAACAAGCCGCGCAGCACGCCCACAGAAATAAAATTAGTGATGTAAGGGCCAACTGTGCGCGTCAGGAACGGCAGCTCCAGCCCGAACAACGGGCCGCTACTCAGCAGCAATATGAATAGAGTCACCACAAACACGATACTCATGCGATCGCTACGCCGCTGCAGCAGGCGCGCCGCGGCCAGGGTCAAGCTCACCGCCAGCACGGCCATCAGGCTGGTCTCGACCGGGAATTGGATATTGGCAAAGATCCAGTTGGGCAGCACCGCACCGCTGCCTTCCCACAAGGTGATGCCAAATGTGACCAGCATGCCGACCAGCAGCACCGCGCTGTACAGGGTGCGCTCGCGATTGCGCACGTTACCCCAGTGCACCTGGAACAGATTCACCAGGCCCATCACTAACGCCACCGCCGCCAGTAACACCGCCCAGTTGAGTACGCGCGTGCGCAGCTCTTCGAACCCTGGCACGAGCACGCTGATCAGTAATAAGAATCCGACGCCGATCGCCACTACTGCGGAGATCAATCCACGCGTCCTCACTGCTGCCCCACGAACATCGGCATCACGGCCGTGAAAATAAACAGCAGGATCACGATCCAGCGCAGCACGTCCTGCATGCGCAGGCTGGCTTTGTGCGCCGGGCCGGCGTCCAAATACGCGCCGGTCGCGAACAGCTCCTCGCCGATCAGCGGCGCCTGCGCGCTGCCGAACAGCACGGCCTGGCTGTTCAGGTTGTCGCCGCCGCCCAGGCCAAAGCTGCCGCTCTGTTGGCCAGCCGCGCCGATCAGCCCCACTTCCTCGCCGAAACTGCCGACCAGTAAATTGGCGGAGACCGCGCCATCCAACACCAGCGGTAGGGTGCCGGCCGCGTAGGAAAATGGCGTCAGTCCCGTCAGCCGCGCAAAGCGCGGGTTGTACTGATTCGCGAT
>JACZCZ010055905.1_pt1 | contig 10861 bp, 11 predicted proteins | sample 8641811 | NCBI WGS metagenome assembly JACZCZ01 (sample SAMN15324610, study PRJNA640507) | soil metagenome | isolation source: intercropping peanut in the first line | place: China: Luxin town, Laibin City, Guangxi Province | collected 2019-07-25 | depth 10cm m | reverse complement strand
CAACATTCTGGCTTCCGAAAACAGCGACGTTGAAAGACTATCTCGATGCAGCCGACAAAACAAACAAAGCAGCTGAAAAAATAAAAGCTGCCGGGTTGCAGGCGGGCTTTCACAATCACAGTTTTGAATTTGTTGTGCTCGATGGAGAATTGATCTATGATGCATTGATGAAACGATTCGACGCCGACCTGATCAAGATGCAATTCCAGACTGAAGTGATCAACCTCGGCTTCAAAGCATCTGACTATTTCAACAAGTTCCCAGGGAGATTTTTCTCAGCACATCTCTCCGACTGGACTGCCGACAAGAAACAAGTGCCCGTGGGGCAAGGTGTAATTGACTGGAAAGAATTTTTCGCGGCAGCAAAAACCGGTGGTGTGAAAAATCATTTTGTTGAGATGGGCTTTGAGACCTATCAGCCGAGTGCAGAATATATTAAGGCGAATTACAAGTAAGGTGCAAAGTCAGAGTAGTTTGCTCGAACGAAATACAGAAATCCAGTTACACAAAGAAATCACAAAGAAAATGCACAGAGTTTCACAAAGTCTTTGTGGTCCTTTGTGCCTTCTTTGTGAACCTCTGTGTATAACTGGATTCTTCGCCAGCGAAACAGTCGGTCACTCTTTCCCCGGCTCAAAATTCTTCACCCGATCCATCAATGATTTTTTATAAGTAATACCAATCGGAATAATCTCTCCCTGGATCTCCAGCTCATTCTTTGAAATCGATCCTACAGCCGGCAGGTAAATAATAAAGGAATTATGTACTCTTATAAACTCGGGCGGGAGTTCAACTTCAAGTTGGCGAAGTGTCTGAAGGCTCATGATCTTCTTCTCTTTGGTATGGATCGTGACATACTCACGCGTCCCTTTAATAAAAAGAATACTGTTGTAGTCGATCTTCACGAGCTTCGTTCCATCTTTTACAAAAATAAACTCCGGACGCGCTGATGATTTTTCGGAACTGACAACGACAGGCGATGGCCGCTCACTTCTTTGAGACATCTTATTAACCGCTTTCAAAAAACGGTTGAAATCAAACGGCTTCACAAGGTAATCGACCGCATCAAGTTCAAATCCTTCCAGTGCATATTCAGCATACGCCGTAGTAAAAATGATCTTTGGTGACCTGTCGAGTGATTTCAGAAAATCAATCCCGGATATATCGGGCATTTGAATGTCGAGAAAAATAACATCGATGTTCTTTTTAGTCAGAATAGGCAAAGCACTGAGCGCGTTGGCGTATGCGCCTTCGAGCACCAGGCCAGGCACCTTCTCAATGAACTCGCGCAGGAGTTGTCTTGCGAACGGTTCATCGTCAATCACCAGACAGTGTATCATGTATAGGTCAATGTTAGCGTGATGGAATATTGTTCTGCTGTGTCATCAATAACAAGTCTGTGTTTCCCTGGGTAGGAGAGCTCCAATCGCTGCATCACATTTCGCAAACCAAAGCCGGATTTCAATTTCGACGGCTCCGCTGATCTGAGCTTGCGATTTGTTACGTGATAAATAACATCGTTTCCTACCACATTAAGGATCACGTCGATCACACAATCAGGATGTTTGTCGGAGACACCATGCTTAAACGCGTTTTCGATGAACGTAAGCATGATGAGTGGTGCAATCTCTACCGACGATACATCTCCCGTCACGTTAACGTTTATAATAAAAGGATGGTTTAGACGGATCCTCTCCAGATCAATATAATCATGAATGTATGAGATCTCTTTTTGCAGCGGCACTCGTTCTTTGTTTGCATCATAGATCATGTACCGCATGATATTCGAAAGTTTGATCACCACTTCCGTAGCGCGATCCGATTTTGAATAAACGAGATAGTTGAGGTTGTGTAACGTATTGAACAGAAAGTGAGGATTGATCTGAGCTTTCAGGTAATTGAGCTCAGCAATTAATTTTTCATTCTCTAATTGTTTTTTCCTGTTTTCAAAAGCAAACCAGTCGACGGTAAAGCGGATCATGCCGGTGAAGATCAGGAAGGTCACGGTATCCCACACCGTACTGATCACACGCGTTAACTTTATTGTTTTGTAATACTCTTCATTCGCCAATAACTTCGGCATCACCTGATTTTCTGCAAGAATGCGTGCGGCGACGATCACCAGCAACAGTAAGGTGATCTTTAAAACATAAGGAAAGATCTTCTTCGATGACAACAAACCCGGCAGCACAAAGAAGTAATGAACGTAGCTGGCGACGATCGTGAAAAATAATGTGTGGCCAACGTAAACGAGCGACTTGCTAAAACCCAGATACGCCTGCAAATCATAAACGCGATAAGTCAGGTATAACAACCAAAACGATAAATGAAGGGCGACCAGTCTACTTCGTCCGAGAAGCGCCGGCGTTGTTTCGAGTGTCAGGTTTGGAGTCTCGAGTTTCAGAGTCGTGAGTTTGCGATAATGTGCTGATTGCCCGGGCAAAATAGACTTTCCAAAAGGGATATCATTGTAAACTCTACGGATTTATCATTTCGATCTATGGATTTCACGTTTTAGCCTACATGTGAAACTGACATTCTTCGCAGCTACAATTGAAAAGTAATTCTCCAAGGACATAGAATTTTTCCGACTCACATGACGCTGATGCGTTACTTCGGCAAAAACTCGCACCCATGAAACTACGATCACTACCTCTTCTAATCCTGGCAAGCTTAACAATCCTGACCTACAGCGCAATCGCACAGGTTGACACGATTCGCGTCGGGAAAAATGACTTGATCACATCACAGTTAAAACCCGGTATGCATCAATACCTGGTCTACTTTGATATTGCTAAGAAAGATGCTTTCAAAATGCCATCGCTCTGGAACAGAGAGGTGAGGTTCGTGGATCACAAAGGAGAACCGGCAATTGAGATCGTTCAGCATTGGTACGGCGGTGATACACTCACTAACCGTTACGTCTATTCAATTGCTAAAAAGAAAACATTCGAACCGATCTATCATTATACAAAAATGAAAGAAGCTGAAGCATTTGATTTTGAGAAAAACAAGATCACAGGATCTGATACCGTTTCAACCAACAGCAAAAAAGATTTTGAGATCGCTTTAACCACATCAACCTACAACTGGGAATTAGATCTGGAGATCTTCAGTACACTGCCGTTCAAAAAGGCAGGTCAAACATTTGTCATCAATTTTTATCATCCGGGTGGTCGCACAGCGCCGATGTATTATTCATACAAAGTGATCGGCAGCGAAAAGATCCAGACAATAGACAATAAGGAAACTGATTGCTGGCAACTGAAGATTGATTACTCGCAAACCGACTGGGCGATATTCTGGATCAGCAAAAATTCAAAGGAAGTGATCAAGATGAAAGAACATTTCCGCGGAAACTACAGATATAAAGTGAAGCTCGGGACATCAATCACTTCAGCTCGATAGCATTTTCTAAAACACTCGCGTGTACACCAGGCCATTGGCAGTAAACTCTACAATGCCAAATGTCTTGCTGAACTTAATCTCAGTAAGTTCATCGCAGCTATTGCAGGAAATTACGAATACGTTGCTCAATGATTGTCCACCGACATCCATTGAGCTGTGATAGGTAAGCGTGGCAGAAGAAGTTGAATAGCTTGGAGCGCCTTCGATGTACGTCATGTCCAAATCGGCTTCATGTTCGATGTGCACGGCGTTATTGCGAATGTTGATCGACAACGAATCCTGAAATGAATTGCGTGCGGTAAGATAGACCTGAATGTACTCGATGTCATCTGTGCAGTCGGTGTCCGCATTTTCCCAGATGCGCTCAAACAGTTTCACATCGAGATATTCATCTACAAGCGCAGCAGTTTTGAAATGCACTTCTTCATTGGAATGGTATGGGGCCCACTGATCAAGACCCTCGGTAATGGGTTGATCATGTTCGCAATCAAAAGCATCACATCCTGACAACAGAAAACACAGGATCAGGAATGAACAGAGAGAGTGGAAGTATTTCATGTCCCAAATTTCGACATTCCTCCGCTGAAAAAAGAGTCTAAAAGTTTTGAAAAATTACATCCCCTCGCTGCGAGTTATCGAGCTACCCAGCAACCCCAGCTACCCAGCTATCCGCCACACCACAATTGAGATCAATTCTATATATTGGCCTACGCTACACCAGATGAGCTTCCAGTTCCGCCTGCAAACCTATCGAGATGAAGAGGGAGAATATTCCGAATATCTTCCTGCAGACAAAAATCTTATTCTTGGATTAATGGCAACCCATTGGGAAAATGACACCATGCCAAATGGACTCAGGATCATTTCTATTTCAAATGAGAATGGTCAACATCTTTTATTACATCATTACAAAAAACATGTTTTCGATGTCTACTTCTTGTCACTTCAAACAAATTATCATTACCATAAAAAAAGCACGATAGATATTCTGCTGCCGGCAGTGGAATCATTCTTCGCTCATGACACTGACGGGCTCGAATATCAGTTGAACAAAACAAGATCTGAGAACGACTTTATCCGTGGCGATTTTTTCTATATCGATCATACTTATGGTTACACCCCGGAAAGAAGCACTCGTGAAGGACTGTGGCTACTATGGTATGGACTTCCACTTGGTATCATCCTGCTGGTATCGGGCGCAGCCGCGTTGATTACGGGCAAGCTTGCGTTATCTATTCTTGCTTTATTCAGTTGCGCATTCGGGATTTTTGCCTGGCTACCGGGATTGATATTACACTATCAATACAAAAAAGACATCGATGATATCACCGTAAAAGTCTCGCGGGGTCAGGATGTTATTCTTGTCAGAGACGGCTACAGGTCAAAAATATTTCACAAATCGGAAATTACAAGTATCACGAAGTACGGACAGTCACCAACATCAGATTCGCCTTGGGCTGATTATGGTTATTTTCAAATTGAGTTTCAATCCGGTGAGGTGATCAACCTATCAAACCTGATCATCGATCAATATCGCGTAATGGATAAATTTGCACTTGAAGGTCTGGGTGCGCGAACAGCAAAGAAAATAATTCCTTTCATTAAGCACAGAACGAATATCAACTGGTTCGAGAATCAGGAGTTGTAATGATCGCGAGAATCCCTATATATATTTCACCCATCACGCCGTAGAGTGTAGGCAATTCCATATCTTGATGCCGCTCGACATATTCAAGTGAAAATTCTGGCTTATATCACGTCGTTAATCTTGTCGGCATTCCTGTATGTGCTTTTTAGCGCATACCTGAGTGCATCTGCCGGCCTTAATTCAGGTTTACCAATTATCAGTTTTTACCTGACACTGATCATCTTTGGATTTCTCAGCTGGTTTCATTTTTTCAAGCCCAGACTCGGAGCCATGCTACTCACGGTCGTCATTGTAGTCCGATTTCTTTCCTGGCCATTAATTCTCTTCGTTGAATATTTCGCAGGACAATACAAACCATCCATGGTAGAGGCCCTGGCTCCTCCCGTGCTCAGTGTTATAGCAATATTCTTTGTATGGAAGGGCGTGAAAAAAGACGACCTGAGCCGCTTTCTGAAAATAGCGTTGGCCATTCCTCCTTCTGTTCTCGGAGTGTACGCCACGTGGGATTTTACCTACAGGTTTTTCTTCCACTGATATTTCTTGAGAACACGTCTCCGGAAGCCTGGATGAGATAAATTCTTTATATTGAGAATGCCTGACTGTCTCCGTTATGAAATACCTGTTTGTTCTCGTCTTTACCTCTGCACAATGTCTTGCGCAGTCGAGTTCTAAACAAGAGCCCGTTCTTAATGGCCACCCGATTTCATTTTATCTCGCACACAAAAAAATCCCGCAAACCTGCAAAGATCTTTATACAGGTGTCAGAGAACCTTCAGATGACAATGATGTTCTCTCTTTGTTCGATAGCGTTTTTACTAAAAACTCCGAGACAGCTCCGTTCTATTTTCTGACTATAACAGGCACGATGGATAAAGCTGATGGCGCTTACGCTGAACCATTAGGGATAATGGGAAAACGTTTTGTTGAAACGAGAACAAAACAATTTATTGAATACTTCGAAAAAGAATCGTTGCTAACAGACCGCGACTTCGATGAGTGGGCAAGTACAGTAAGCGGAGAAATCGAAATCCTGTCTGACGACGAAGAACAAGAATTCAACAAGATGAAAGATAGCGTGATCTCCAGTTGTGCAAATTGCAATACAAAACAGATGCAACTGATAAATGCTTTTCTTGAAAATGTAAAAAAACAGCTTAACTGAATCAGCGCTTGCATCAGGTACCAACTCACAAAATAACTGTTATGAAAACCATCAATCTCCTCGCAGCTTTCATGCTTCTCTCAATCGCGTGTTGCGCTCAAACAAAAAATGAGCGTGAAGTACTTGACGAAGGACATCGTCTTTATAAAACAGAGATGGCTTCATGGTATGGTACTGATCTGTTTCTTGAAAAATTTCCATCGAAGCGGGAAAGCGTTGCAGGATATTTTTCATACGTAGATGGTGAGATGGCCACGTGCGTATTCTATTCCAGGGGCAGCGTACCAAAAACGATTGCGTCATTCTCATTCGACAGCACATACAATCTGAAAACAGCGAAGATCGACGATCGTGAACGTGATCTTACCGGTAAGGAAATGGACCTGGTGAAACTTCGGTCGGCAGTCATTGCAGAATATCAACGCGACACGCTTTTCCTTTCTTATGAGAACATGCATCCAAACTTCATTCCTCTCAATGATGAAAAAGGAAAACGTGTTTATGTTCTTACCGGCCCGCAGAAACATAATATCGTTGTTTTTGGGAACGACTATCTCATCACGTTCGATGATCAGCTGAACATTAAGGAAAAGAAACGACTTCACAAGAACATCATCCCAATCGAATATGGCGACCGAACCGATGGGAAAGTCGTCGATTCAACTGTACACTCCCATCTTCCGGAAACTGGCGACCTCATTACACCTACAGACGTCTGCACGCTCCTGCTCTATTCAAGATTTACCGGATGGAAAAATCATTTTGTTATTTCAGACAAGTACGTGTCCATGTGGAATTGTGAACGTAACAAACTTATCGTGATCACAACAGAAGCATGGAAGAAGCTGGATAAAAAATAAATAGTCGATTTTTGTTTTGCTTTTCAATCACCTGAGTTATTTCTGAACATCACCCTGTTCACAAATGCACACTTCTGCAAGAAGGAGCACTGAATTGAAACAGCGCGAACAGATTTTATTCCCGGCATGATATTCCCTATCGCATAAGTTTTGCATCTAAGTTTCAAGTTTGAAGTTTGGATTTTGGTCCCGATAGCTATCGGGATTGGAGCTTGGAATTTTTTTACAATATCCCTTTATACCGGCCGTTTATTTTTTGCATGAAAAAAATCACTTCATTTTTCCTGCTTTGTTCGGGAGCGGACTCGCAGCTACTTCAAAAATGTCCAACTGAAACCAGCAAGTACGCCGGCATTGGCGCCACGATTTTTTTCACGGGATTGTTTGCTGCGCTCGCAGGAGGTTATGCCTTGCACATGGTGTTCGATTCGATCTGGATCGCCTCCATCTTTGGTTTGCTTTGGGGATTGATGATCTTCAACCTCGATCGATACATCGTATCAAGCATGCGTAAGGACGGAAAGTTTGGTCGCGAGCTGTTGTCAGCATCGCCGCGAATCATTCTTGCCATCATCATTTCTATTGTAATTGCAAAGCCACTTGAGCTCAAGATCTTTGAAAAAGAGATCAATCCTGAATTGATCATCATGGAGCAGGAGATCCGTACACGCCAGGAAGAGAAAGTGAATCTTCGATACGCACATGCCCAGGATAGTCTCAAAAATGAAATCGATCAGCTTCGTGCTGCTGTCATATCCAAAACCAAAGAGCGTGACACACTAGCGATCATTGCACAACAGGAAGCTGATGGAACTGGCGGAAGCAGAAAGAAAAATCTTGGTCCGATCTACAAAGTAAAGAAAGCTGACGCTGATCGTTCAAACGAAGAGCTTCATCACCTGCGAACATTAAATCAGGAAATGATACAAACAATCGAAAGGCAGATCACAGAAAATGATAAAGCATTGCGTGCTGAACTTGCCACCATCGAACGCACTGCAGTTAACGGACCAGCAGCTCGCCTCGAAGCGCTCGACAGACTTTCTGAAAACAGTGCTGCTATTGCGTGGGCTAACTGGTTCATCATGTTATTGTTTATCGCTCTTGAAACCGCGCCAGTGCTTGTAAAACTTATTTCAGCGCGCGGTCCTTATGATAATCTTCTCAAAGTTGAAGAACACAACTTTGTTGCAATCGAAACAGAAGAGATGGCGAAGACGAATGCTGCAGTGAAAGAACGTACGGGCAACTTACCTCAGCACGAAAGAGATTACATTACGAACAGGTTGAATGGTGCGTTGAAGTCTTAGAAAATCTCGATCCCCGGATTTCTTAATCTGATCTCTTCCACATGTCCCACGATTCCCGTCTTCGGGTCATATACATGTAAATGTAGTTTCGACGTATGCGGCGTAAACACACCGGCCTGCTCTGAATAGAATCCAATCATGATCACATTCTCGTTGCTGAAGCTGGCTCTAATTGCAAACTGCTTATGATTGCCTGGGGTGTGGGCGACGCCTTGCTTCCAGTCAATGACGTGATAAAAGACTTCTCCTTCATCTGCGTTGATTATAAAGGCAAGAGGCTGCGACCGTGCATATCCACCGATAAATTTCTCCAGATGTTCAATGGAGTCGATGTCAACGCTCACTAAGTGATCGCTTATCCCCACCTCATACATAACCAACATTGCTGCCGTGAGTTTGCTCGTCTGCTCGCTTTCAATTTTTCCATCCTCAACATGAGAAACATAAACCTTTCCGTTCACGATAATGATCTCGCCTTCCAGATCCGATGCAACCCCCAGTCCTATTGTCGTCTCTTTGAGATTTAATGTATCCAGCAAAACCTTCGGTGAAAGATCTCCGCGCTGCATGATTGCCCGAAGTTCACCGTAAACCCTAACCTGTACTTGTGACTCGCAAACAGACAACGTAGCAACAAACAGAGCTATAAACATCACAGAATTCAGTGCCTTCATTTCAATAATTTACAGGTAACAAAATCCAACTTACAATATTTTTGTCAGGGTGTGAATCTGACTGTCTACAGTAATTCAATGTTACTACTGAAGTCACAAACAAACTCGAAACTCCTTCGCTGTGCTCAGGGCAGGCTCCACACGGAACCCGAAATCCACCGAAAGTCGCAAAACACCCCCTATTCGTCCCGAACACCCATCATCGATTCCGTGATGCAGACGTAATTTTATATTATCAAAACACACCGAGCTATGTCAAAAGCAACACAAATAAAATTCCGGCAGCTGGGAACGATCATCATGGGATGGTTAGTGGTAGGAATTTTTCTCACCGTGTATGATCACATGGTTTTGTTGACTTCAAACTCAACCGGATTATCTCCGCAATACTCGCTACTCGCCGCGGGATCACAACATCTTGTGTCTGCCATTGTTGGTGGTTTGATTGGTGGATCACTACTCGTATTTTATCTCAACGCACGCTACAACGAAAAACCATACTGGCAATTATTACTTGTCCTCTTCCTGAGTTTCCTCATGGTGATCTCGATCGTCATTCTTCTAAAAGGTTTACTCTTCGCGGATGCAAGTGTGGCAGGTTCATTCAAACGCTTTGTTATGGATAGCAGTCGTGTCAAGAATGTGTTTGCCTGGTTCATCGTAGTTGCATTCACACAATTGCTACTTCAGGTCAATGGCCGTGTTGGTCAGCATGGGTTGGAAAATATCCTTCATGGTCGTTATCATGTGCCTCAGGCTGAGAACAGAGTATTTATGTTCCTGGATCTTCACGATTCAACTTCCATTGCAGAAAAACTCGGTGACGAAAAATATCATGAGTTGCTTCGCGATTTCTTTTCCGACATCAACGATCCCATCATTGACAATCACGGAGAAGTATATCAATACGTGGGTGATGAAGTGATCATCGCGTGGAAATATAAAGATGGTATCACAGCCAATCGTTGCGTCAACGTGTTCTTTGACATCCAGTACACCATTACCATGAATTCAGCGAAGTATCTTCGTAAGTATGGATTAGTTCCTGAGTTCAGCGCGGCGCTTCATAGTGGTAAAGTTGTAGCAGGTGAAGTCGGCGGGTTGAAAAGAGAACTCACCTATTCCGGCGATGTGTTGAATACTGCATCACGTATTCTTGGAAAGAGTAAAGAGATCGGTGCGCGGATCGTTGCGTCGGCTTCCGTTTTAAAAGATCTTAATGTGAACAGTAATCTCATCATTAGAAATATTGGTCCGATGAAATTGAAAGGCAAACAAGAGGAAGTGAATTTGAACGAGATCATTTTGTTTGCCGGGCATGCCGCTTAATTGGGCGTTGCCCCGATTTCCATCTGCACAATCCACGCGCATCGTGGCCGTGCTTTCGCTACTCGCCATCATCCCACACTCCATTTCGGGCTCAGACATGCCGCTCAATCACTAACGCAGTGTGAGCGGAATGCGGTGTGTACCGAACATAGTAGTTAATTCATCTGGTGGGCTGATCCCTACCTGAGACGGAGGCAGGCTTCGCTCGCTGCTCTCCTGCGCACGCGCCATGCTCAGTAACCAGACCAGATAGATGGGTACTGCGGTCCACACCGATCTTGTAAAAAATTGTAATACATGCGTTTTCATAATGCAACGTGACGTATGTTTATGGCGTCATAGCAAAATAAATCTTGCCTAATCATGCTCGCTAACTACATCAAAGTCGCTGTCCGCAATCTTCTCCGTCAAAAAGGTTTCTCGCTGATCAACATCTTCGGCCTTGCGCTTGGTATTGCGTGGACTGCGCT
>JACZCZ010328132.1_pt1 | contig 10869 bp, 5 predicted proteins | sample 8641811 | NCBI WGS metagenome assembly JACZCZ01 (sample SAMN15324610, study PRJNA640507) | soil metagenome | isolation source: intercropping peanut in the first line | place: China: Luxin town, Laibin City, Guangxi Province | collected 2019-07-25 | depth 10cm m | reverse complement strand
CCGTGGGGCAACATGTCGTACTGGGGCGCGCAGGTGATCGTGTCGCTGTTCGGCGCGATTCCCGGCATCGGCGAGTCACTGGTCGAGTGGATCCGGGGTGACTACTACATCTCCGATGTCACACTGAACCGCTTTTTCGCATTGCATGTCGTGGCACTACCGATCGCGCTGATCTTCCTGGTCATCGCGCACATCCTCGCACTGCACGAAGTCGGCTCCAACAATCCGGACGGTATCGAGATCAAGAATGTGAAGGGCGCGGATGGGCATCCGATGGACGCAGTCCGCTTCCATCCCTACTACACGGTGAAAGATATCGTGGGCGTCATTGTCTTTGCCGCCGCGTTCACCACGGTCGTCTTCTTCGCGCCGGACATGGGCGGCTACTTCCTGGAGCATGCCAACTTCGAGCCGGCTGATCCGCTGCGTACGCCTGAACACATCGCGCCGGTGTGGTACTTCACGCCGTTCTACGCGATTCTCCGGGCAGTGCCCGACAAACTCATCGGCGTCCTGCTGATGGGCGCTGCCGTTATCGCGTTCTTCTTCCTGCCCTGGCTGGATCGATCCAACGTCAAGTCGGTGCGTTATCGCGGCTGGCTGTATCGCGGCTTCCTGATCGCATTCGCGATCAGCTTCCTCGCACTCGGCTATCTCGGCCTCCAGCCGGCAACAGCCGCACACACCCTTGCCGCGCGCATCTTTGCCACGGTCTACTTCGCGTTCTTTCTGTTGATGCCGTGGTACACGAAGGCCGATCGAACGACGCCGGTGCCGGACCGGGTCAGGTGAGCGCGGCCATCGCTGCACCACGCCTCCGGCCGATCGGCTGCGTACCGCGCAGCATTGCACGCCAACAAGTGTCTGTTTCAGGCGCCCTGATCGCCAGCGCCTGTCTCTACGAGAAGTAGAGACCGCCGTTCACATCGACATTGGTCCCGGTCAGAAAACTGGCATCCGCGGACACGAGATAGGCGGCGGCAGCCGCGACCTCCGAAGCAGCACCCTGACGGCGCAACGGCGTAGCCGCCGCGACACTCTCACGCACAGCTTCCTTGGTGAATCGGTCATGGAAGGACGTGGCGATCATCCCGGGACACAGGGAGTTCACGCGGATGCCTCTGGGCCCGAGCTCCTTGGCCATTGCGCGCGTAAAGGACATCACGGCGCCCTTCGAGGTCGAATACGCAGCGGCGCCTGGGCCACCGCCATCGCGTCCGGCCTGTGACGCAAGATTGACGATCGCGCTCCCCGCTGGCATGTGAGGCACGACTGCCTTCGTCATCAGGAAGGTCGACGTCATGTTCAGGGCCATCACCTGATTGAAGAAGTCGAGATCCATCTCGGCAAGCGTCTTGCGCGCAACCATGCCGCCGGTGACATTCACCAGGATATCGATCCGACCGCCAAAGGCGTTACGGGAGGCCGCCACCAGGCGCTCGGCATCCGACGCAGCGGTGAGATCCGCCTTGACCGCGATCGCACTTCCTCCCCGCGCATTGATCGCCGCCAGCGTTGCGGCGGCATCAGCCTCGCTGTTGCAGTAGTTGACGACGACCCTCGCGCCCTCTTCTGCGAGCCGTTCAGAAACTGCCCGTCCTATGTCGCGGCTTCCGCCTGTAACGATTGCGATCTTGCCTTCAAGCTTCTTCATGCTTCACCTTGTGGACCACGACAAACATTCATTCCCGCTTTGCGGAGACCTTCTCTACCTTGCCGCCGAAGAAAATCAGGGAAGCAATGGAAAAGGGGACGAACAACGCGCTCATGATGAACACCGGCGCAAACGAGGTGGCGGTCATGACCGGCACCAGCTTCGTCACCACCAGCACACTGAGTACGGCCGCCGTGCCGCCCATCCCGGCCATCAGGCCGACGGAACTTCCGTGGTAGTAGTCGCTGGGCAATGTCTGGATGTTGCCGATCGCGACCTGGAATCCAAACAGGATGACGGCGATCAGCAAGACGGCGGTCAGCGGGTCCGACGCCCTGGCCGTCAGGAGCAGCGCCGGCAGCATGAGCAGCCCGCCGAATGTCACCATCGCCTTGCGCGCAAACCCGACCGAACGGCCGGATCGGATGATGATCCCTGCCAACCAGCCGCCGCTCAGCGCGCCCAGCATGGCTCCGACATACGGCACCCAGCCAAACGCGCCGATCTGCTGGATGTCGAAGCCGAAGCTCTCCGAGAGATAGATCGGTAGCCAAGATACGAAGAGCCACCAGATCGGATCCAGGAACAAGCGGCTGAGAATGATCGCCCACGTCTCCTTGTGTGACAGCAGCTGCTTCATGCTCGGCGTGTAGGACTGCCGCCGGGCGTCAGCGCCCTCGCCTTGCGTGCCGGATCCCAGAATGTGGATCCGTTCCTTGTCCGTGAGCCAGGGATGAATCGCAGGCCCGGCCTTGTAGATCACCAGCCACGGAATGACCCAAAGCACTCCAAGCACGCCGATCACGGCGAATGTGACCTTCCAGCCGAACAGCGTGAAGAGCCAGGCAACGAGCGGCAATGAGACGATTGCGCCGAGCGACGCGCCGGAATTGAAGATCCCTTGTGCGAACGCGCGCTCCCGCGGCGGGAACCACTCTGCATTGGCCTTGACGGCACCCGGCCAGTTGCCGGCCTCCGAAAAGGCCAACGTCGAGCGCAGGACTGCGAACGCTCCGACGCTGCGAGCCACCGCATGCAAGGCAATGGACGCTGACCAGATGACGATCGACGCCACGAATCCCATGCGTGTGCCGATGACATCGAAGATCTTGCCGAAAGCGGACTGCCCGAGCGCATAGAACACCGTGAACACCACGACCAGATTGGCGTAATCGTCTTTGCTGGCGCCGATGTCCGCGGAGATCTGCGGCCACATGATCGCAAGCGCGTTCCGGTCGATGTAGTTGATCACCGTGGCCAGCGCCACCAGCGATACGATGAACCAGCGAAGCCCTTTGATCTTCAATTTGTGCCCCACTCCTCAGCGGTCGCTGAAAACAAATCCTACGAACGGTCCGCGGGTCTGAGCACAACGCTGCCCACGGGCCCCGTCCACCGGATGTTCTCGTCACCAACGACGAGACCGTGGGTCCGCTTCGCGTCGGTTTCTCGGCTCACGGCAACAGCGACGCGACGACCGCCCAGCGTCTCGATGATCAGGACGTCTGCGTCGGCACGACTGACCAGCGACAGGCTCCGGATCTGGCTGTCGCTGGCAACGGTCTGCTCGAGTTCCGGGTCGTCGTTGCCGTGAGTTTCGAGAATACCGGCGAACACGGCATTGCCTGCCGCGTTGAGCCGATGGATCAGCATTGGCTCGCGGCGCAGATTGAATGAGGGATCATTCGCGCCGCTCTCGCCGAGGATCAGCTGTGATCCCGCTTGCGGAACCCAGCGCCACGTGTAGAAGCGATCGTTGAGCTGCCAGGTCAGGAAGGCATCTGTCGCAGTCGGCGAGGCCTCCGCGTCCATCCAGATGTGCTGGTAGCCATGGTCGCTGCCGAGCACAGGACGTACAGCGGCATAGGACTTCAAGACGGGTCCTGTGCGCGTCAGGTGTCCCTGATAGTGCAACGGCAGGTCGTAGCGATGTGGTCCGGCCGACTGGATCCGCAGGAGGTCGGCGACGACGGGAGCGTCCAGTCCTTCGATCCCGACCATCGCCAGCGTTCGCGTGAAGGTCACGCCTGCATATGCACTGTCGATCCGGGCCACGCTGAAAGACAGATTGGCGGCGTTGCCATACGCCAGCTGGCGCGGCGCATGCGCCTGCGCCGCAAGCGCATCGCCGTTGAAATGGCTGACCCCGTCCACGACCAGCGTGTTGTGCGCAATGCTCTGCTTCGCCCAGGACTCGTTCTCGGGAAGGTAACGCCCGCCCGCCTTGGCCTCGATGTTCAGGAAGCGTGCCGCACCGTAGTCGGTGAGGATCTCCGCTCCATTGTCGAAGTACTGCCAGCTGAGCTTGTCGAAATGGCCGTGACCCATGCCCTGCGACGTGTTCTTGGCCACGAGCGCCTGACCGCTCTCCGAGTCGCCTCTTCGCAGCACGACGACAGCGCCGTCCTGGCCTTCCGGACCATCGCGGAGCAACAGCGACTGGAACGGAAAGTCCTTGCTCAATCCGCGAGCCACATCGATGGCGACCCGCCTGCCGGCATCCGACAGCGCCACGCGTCGCTGCTGTCGTGCAATCGACAGCAATGCCGGGTCGTTCGTCTGTTCGTAACCGATCGCAACGCCCTGATAGAGCTCCTCCGTGTTGAGGGACTTGTCCTTGATCGCATCGTTGAAGGCGAAGAAGTGACCCGCGTACGTCAGCTGTATCGTGGTGTAGAGCGCCTTCAGGAGAATCCCGTCGCGGCGCTCGAATATCTTTCTCTTCGGCTCGTTGCTTTCGATGGCATCTGCGAACAACAGGAATGGCAGGAGCGCATAGCGCTGGTAGTACGGCCCCTCCGTGTAGTACCCGTCAGGGGAGAAGAGCAGGTCCATCTGACGCAGGAACCCCGCATTGCCGTCGAGCTTCGATCCGAGCAGCGCCCGCTGCACGAGATCCTGATCGCCCAGCACGTAACCGGTCATGCCGACGCCGGCGGTCGACCAGGTGGCGTGATTGTGGATGCGATCGAATGTGGCAAGCGACTCTTCGGACAAGAAGCGCGCCGCGCTGCGAAACAGATCCGTATCGATGCGCTGGCGCTCCGCATCCTGCAGTTCTCCACGGATTTCCTCGTAGCCCTGGATGGCATAGACGAGCCACACGGCATCATTCAGGTTTTGCCAGAACAGCCGCCCGTACTGCTGGTTCGAGCGTGCCGGATGCGGTCCCAGCCGCGGATAGAGCTGCGCGTAGGCAATCAGCACGTCGCGCACGAAGTCCGCGTAAGCCTTCTCGCCCGTCAGTCTGTAGAGCCGACCGGCTTCGTAGATCGCCCGATAGTTGCGCTTGTGCTGCTCGTGGGTGTAGCCGCCACCAGTATCCTTCGGCACGGGGACATTGACACCCTCACGCATCATCTCGGTGACGAAAGCCTTTGAGCGCGCGATCTCGGCGGCGAACAAGGGCGCCGCCGACTCACTCTGTCCGGCACCAGGGCCGGATTGCGGCGTCGCCATCGCAGCGAGCGAGAAGACAGACGTCACGACAGCGATCGCGCACGCCAGGATCCTGCCGTCGCTGAACCGTTTCACGGGCCGCTCCGATCGAATGTGTTGTCACTCATCGTGACTCGCGCGGGACCCTTGGCGATTTCTTCCCTCACCAGCGGCTGTGGCGTGCGCTCGAATGTGTTGCCGTGGATGCCCGTCACCGGATTGCCCGTGGTCTGAACGATGCGAATGGGTGCGGATCCTTCAAAGAAGGAACGCTCGATCGATGCATGTTGAACGCCATGCAACGCAAGCGTCGCCGCCGCGCCGCGTCGCGCCGCCTGACCGCAACTCACGACGCGGTTGTCCTCGAACAACAGGTGCGGACCGAACGTGCTCTCATCTGTACCGCCTCGATACAGAGAGACGATGGCGCCTGCGACGTTCGTGAACTGCGACTGCCTGATCGTGACGTAATCTGCGTTGTACCTTCCCAGGTCGTCGGTCTCGGCGTGGGCCGCCACCACGGCTCCCGTGATGCCATCAAAGCGGCTGTCCACAATGCTGATCCGATCCGCGATCGCCCCCTTGCCGAGAGAAATGACGTCGAATGCCTTGTTCACATTCAGTCCGCGTACGCTGACGTCGTCGAGCTCGATTGCGAAACCTGCTGGCATGGGTTTGATGGACGTGCGAACCACCGCATTGCCGACGGCGTCCGGCGCTTCGCTCCCGTCGATCTCGACCGACGCGAGACGAAGATTCCCACCGGCAAGAATCTCGAACAGCGACGGGCGGCTGAAACGGATGACACTGCGGCCGCCGTCGCGCGCCCCCTCGATGGAGATCGACTTGTTCACCAGCAAAGTCCGATCGACCAGATAGTCGCCCTGCGCGAGCACCAGGCGGTCGCCCTCTTTCGCACGGTCTATCGCCTCGCCGAGCGCGTTCTCTGCCTGGGAGACGTGCACCAACTCGCCACCGCCGAATGTGTTGCCACGATTCGCCTTCGGGTACCACGGCGCACCCACCTCATCCATCCCGATCAACGTGAGATCCTTCGGCGCTCCTACGTCCGTCAGCGCGGGATCCACGGGATACAGCAGGCCATTGCCCGCCCTCTGGGTTGCCACGCGTCGTTCGGTGACGCCCTTGATGTCGGGAAGCGGCGGGACGGCGACGATCCTGTTGGCCGAGAACGCAATGCCCGAAGTGCTCGATTCAACCAGGATGCGACTGCCAGGCTGGTCGAAGAGAAGAAGATTTCTCCGAAACTGGCTGCCAACCGGCGGCGCTGAGCGTTCCGGATCCGCACCCTCACCGAGACTCATGCGCGCGCTGTCGACGATCGTGTTGTTCTCGATGAGTGCGTTCTGCACCTGCACGTAGCGGTGGACTGGAGAGTTCGGAACACCATTCATCAGAGTCAGCGCGCTGGCGAATCCATCGCCTGCAACTGCCTCCAGGTAGTTTCCCCGGACGGTCTGATTGCGGTTGATGACCCGGATGCCGCCGGTATGCTCCACGCCCTTTCCGAGGAAGATGTTGCGCTCAACGAGATTTCCGTCGCCATGCCGCAGGGTCAGTGCACCGCGGGACTCGAGGAAGAGATTGCCGCGCACGATGTTTGCGCCGGATTTGATCGAGATGATCTCCACCTCGCCGTCGCAGCGATCGAACACGTTGTTCTCGATCACGCTCTTCGAGTCGTACATCGAGTAGGCACTGGTCCCGACACGAATGGTCTCGCCGCCGTTGGATCCGAGCACCGGACGCGGGCCGAAGTAGTTGTGATCGATCCGGTGCCCATTCTCCCGACTACCCTCCTCGTCGAGAATCACCGCGAGCGTGACCCCGGCGTTGGTCTTGCCGATCAGGCTGCTGTGATCGAAACGGTTGCGCTTGCCATGCAATGCCACCCAGTAGTCGGTTTGCTGCCGGTCGGGTCGATTGAAACGGTCGATGACGACCTGGGTAACCCGTGAGTCGGTCGCAGGATCCGCTTTCGAACTGCGGAAGGAGATCACCTCCCCGGTGGGCGAGTAGCCATCCCGGAACACCAACCCGCTCACGACAACGTTCGAACCTGAAATTCTCAGGTTGGATTGTCCGGTCATGATGACCTTGCCAGCAGTCTCGGCAGTCAGGCTGATCGGGTTGTCCGGTGTTCCGCGCCCCCCAAACACCATCTCGAAGTCACGCCACTCCCCGTTGGCCAGGATCACCTTGTCGCCTGGCTTCAGGTCCGCCGTTGTCTTCCGGTACGCAGCCTGATCGTGAACCACGATGGCAGTGCGCGCCTCGGCCGCACGCACGGGCACGCAGAACACCGCGGCGGCCAGGAACGACAGGATCGATACGGGGATCATGCGGAGCATCGTTGCTTCAGGGTTGCGACCTAGTAGCGGTAGCTCGCACCGAAGGTGATCCGACGATCAGTGATGCCCTGGAAGCACAGGAGCGCACCATCATTGACGCAGTAGGTGGGTGCATCTTCCTTGGTCAGGTTGATGGCCTCCACTCCGACGTCGAAATGGTCGCTCACGGCGTAACTGATGCTGGCGTTGACCTGCGATCGCTCTGCCTGAACATGATCGAAGCCGAACAACGCCGCACCGGAACTCGCGTAATCCGTGGTCCGGTAATCCGAACGCCATGTGTAGCGCACGCGGGACGAGATGCCGTACTTCTCATAGTACAAGGTGATGTTGTAGGCATCCTCCGAAAGATCCGGGAGCGTCGCGCGCTGGCTCGCATCAGGGAAGCCGAGCGAAGTGAAGATCTGGTCCGCACGACTGGATGGATACTGGAAGGTATCGCCACCGGAGAATTCCTGGTGCGTGTAGTTGGTGATGAAGCCAAATCCCGACGCCCATCCGAGCTTGTCCTCGAAGCCCGAGAGATCGTACTGAAACGCGAACTCAACGCCCTTCTGCGTCGTCTTGCCCGCGCCATTGACGATGGTCGCCGCCGGCACGCACATGCCAAGATTGCCGACCTCCGAAGGAGGCGCATAGGTGTTGCGGACTGCAATCGGGTTGTAGATACCGCCGGCCTCACACGGCTGCGTGAGGTCGCGGTAGCCATTGCTGTCCACTGGCGCATCGATCGTTTGAGTCACGAAGAGGTTCTCGCGACTCTTGTGGAAGATACCGAGGCTCACGACACTCGAAGGAGCGAAATACCATTCGGCGGAAAGATCGAAAGAGGTCACCTCTTCGGGCTGCAACGCAGGATTGCCTACCGCGACAGATGCATTCTCGCTGCTCGAGAACGCCACTGAAGTCGAGAGGTCGTTGAAGTCCGGGCGACGGATGTCCTTGCCCCAACCCGCACGAACGAGCAGATCATCCCGAACCTCCGCGACGACGTTGATTCGCGGCAACAGGAAGTCATAGCGACTGCTCTCGGTTCTCGGCGTCACGACCTGCTGGCCGCCCACGTTGGTGATCGAATTGCCGACCGACTCGATGTCGGACTCCAGGTAGCGAAGGCCGAGATTGCCGCGGAAGATCCCGACACTGAAATTCGCCTGCGCATACAACGCATCCGTTTTTTCGGTGATGTCGAAGAACGACGCTGCGGTGGACGTCGGGGTGCCGATCAGCGCCTGGTTCCTGCCGTTGGCCTGGTTGTTGGCGGTGATGGCGGCATTCAGGGCATCCACCATGCTTTGAACGTCATTGAATGCCAAAGCGGGATCGAGCAGCAGAAAGTCGGCGACATACAACGATCGGCCATCACCCTCGTTGTAGTTGTCGGGCCCCGCAGTGAGCACACCTGCGAACATATCGCCCGAGGGCGAATCCGCGAGATCGCCGATGGAGAAGTTCGAGCCTCTGACGTCGCTCAGACTCGAGCTTTCGTTGTAGCGATAGCCGAGATCGAGCGAGGTGATGCCGGCACGATCGAGGTCGTAGGAAAAGTCGACGCGGACTGCGTCCTCGCTGTTCTCGCTCTTGCTCGCCCGTTGATCGAACTGCGCCAGCACATAGTTCGCCGGATCCAGCAGCATGTCGACCGTTGGTGTGGTGGGCAGCCCTTGCGCAATGCCAAACGCCAGCGCACCGCCCGTCAGATCGAACTGGACCGGCACGCCATTGTCGATTCTCGTGCCGATGGCCGAGTTCGGATTGATGAAGTTCATCGTGGAGGTGATCCCGGGGAAATCGGAATCCGAGGATGCCGACGAGAATTCGACGCTCGCTGAGAACCTGTCGCGCTCCCATTCGCCGCCCAATCTGAAAATCTGGCTGTCCGTCACACGCGAGGCCGTGTCGGTCGACGTGCGCATGTTCGGATCCAGGGCACCAGTTTGTTGCGGGTAGAGAATCCCCTGCGTGGCCGCCTGGATGGTGCCGATATCCAGCCGCCCGATTTCGCTGTCCAGTGTGCCGAAATCGACCGTTTCAAACCCGGTGTATGAGCCTGTGCCAATCACGCTTGCGGTGCCCGACAGCTGCACTCTGTACCCTTCCTGCCGGCGCTCCTGTTTGTTGACGACCGCATCGAACGCGAACTTCAGCTCATCGTTCGGCGCCCACTCGATCGAGCCCGCCAGGTTCCTGGTCTCGTACTTGAAGTTGTCGTAGTCCTGGTTCAGGAATTGAATGGGCAGAAAGTCGAACGGGACGTTGTCGCCGGCAGCGGTGGAGTTGATGTTCGATGCGGTCGAGGACAGGTTGTCGCGATCCGCACGGGGACGGAAAGCCGTGACGTCCGACTCTGAGTAGCCGCCACTCACCACCACGCCAAGATCGCCGACGCCGGTGGACCAGTTGTCGCCCCACGCACCCGAAACCCTGGGCGTTGGATCGCTGTCCACGGCGAGATCGCTCATCTCCCCTTGGATCCGGAATGATCCCAGCATCTGCTGCAGGTCGAGAGGACGGATGGTCTTCAGGTTGATCGTCCCACCCACGGACCCCTCGATCGTCTTTGCTTCCGGCGCCTTGATCACTTCCACTTCGGAGATGATCGCCGCGGAGATGTCATCGAAGTTGATGCCGGTTCGCCCTGCACCGGAACCCACGGTGGACACGCCGTTGACTTCAGTGCGGTTTGCGTTCGTGCCGCGGATCTGCACGCCGGTGCCTACGCCGGCGCTGCGAGTAATCTGGACACCCGTGACATTCTCGAGGACTTCGGCCAGGTTCTGATCGGGCAGTTTCCCGATGTCCTCCGCCTTGATCACTTCGATCAGGTTGTCCGCCGTCTGCTTTTGCTCGAGCGCGGTCGCAAGCGAACCGCGGATGCCGGTCACCACCACCTCCTCGAGAGCTTGACCTTCCTGCCCCTCGGCCAGGCCGGTCTTCATTAACGTCACCGCTGACGCGAACGACGCCAGTGCCGCTTTGGTCCGTTGAATCCTCATCGTACTCCCCCCTGTGGTTGCACTTCGCAGGTGCCTTATGACCAGCGATTTGAACCAATCCGTATTTATGTGTCAACCACTTTGCTATTCCACATCTGGTATAGTGGTAGGACCACTTGATGCACGGCGGCCTGCCCTCGCAGGCTACAGTTGACGCGAAATGGTTGAAATCCACGGCGTTTCTGTAAATGATCCCGGTCCAGTGGACTGACCTTTACGGACACGAGAAGCGATGGCTCAAGGAAAACGGCTATACCATTCGGTCGCGGACCAGATCATGCAGTTGATCACCAGCGGCGAATTCCCCCCCGGCAGGCGGCTGCCGGGCGAGCGCGCACTCGCCCAGAGGGTCGACGTCTATCGGGTCACGGAGCGGGGGGCAGAGGATGCGCTCCTGGCGCGCGGGCAT
>JACZCZ010134096.1_pt1 | contig 10871 bp, 6 predicted proteins | sample 8641811 | NCBI WGS metagenome assembly JACZCZ01 (sample SAMN15324610, study PRJNA640507) | soil metagenome | isolation source: intercropping peanut in the first line | place: China: Luxin town, Laibin City, Guangxi Province | collected 2019-07-25 | depth 10cm m | reverse complement strand
GTCGTCGAGGAATCGCAGTGGCTGGAGGCGCCCGACAGCAGTTACAGCTATTTCGCGCAGTCGGTGGCCATCGACCGGGACTGGGCGCTGGCCACCGCGCTCAAATCCGATGACGGATCGTTCAACTACCCCTACCGCCAACTGGCACTGCTGTATCGCCGGACGGGAAACGTCTGGGCCTTCGATCGCGTGCTGGTCGACGACTCCACCGAGGCGGTGACCTGGAACGATCCGAAGGTGGCCATGAAGGAGGGGCTGGCGTCGGTTTCGACCACACCGCTGCGCGCGTTCCGGCTCTCGGGCAACCACTGGACCGCGCTGCCGAATCCTTTTCCCGCGACACCCGACCAGGCGTCTTGGGCCAACGGACTCACGCGCATCGACGGCACGACATTGGCGTCGATCGCGGGGCGATGCAGATTCAGCGCGATCACCGCCGAATTCCAGCCCGCAAATGCGGATGACAGCTGGAGCACTCCACGCCTGGTCGCCGGCAACAACCGCATCTGCACGCTGGCGAACTACTCCGGCTCGATGGACATCGAGGGCAACCGCCTGGTGTTCACGAATCCACAGGAGGATTCCGTCTATCCACCCACGCAGCTGCGTATTTACCGTCGTGCCGCGGCGGGCCAGCCCTGGTCGCTGGAGGACACGCTTCCGACGGGTGAATACGGCTTCGGTGTGGCACTGGCAGGCCCGGCCGCGGAGGACCTGCTGGTCGGCAGCTGGAATCCCTTCGGCAACGACATCTACCGGCGCGGTGCCAATGGTTGGGCGCATGCCGGCCACCTGCCCACCCTGCGCGGGTTCAGCGCCCAACACGATGGCGCCACGCACTTCGGCACGGGCGGAGAGTTCGTTCTGGTTTCCAACGCGCGCTTCGACGAACTACCGGCCGGCATCGCCGTGTATCGGCGCGGCGCCAACGGCGCATACGAACACGTGGCGCAACTGGCGTCGAGCCGGGGCGACGAGCTCGGTCCCGTGGCCGAGATCAGCGGGCGCACCGTGATCGTCAGTGGCTGGAGCCGGGACCTGTCCGATCTTGGCCGGTTGTATTTCTTCGAATTGCCCACGGACCTCTCCGCGCCGGAACTACTGGATGTCAATTTCGAAGACGGCAGCGCCGCGGGCTGGACGTTGGAATCCGGAACCATGGCGGTGATACGCCGCGGACCTTCGCGGGTGCTGCGGCAATCCGACGCTTCGGGACCGGGCGCCGCGGTGCTGGCCGCCAGCAGCATGACCAACCAGTCCGTGAAGGCCGACATCCAGCCCGTCACCTTTTCGGGAAAGGATGCGTGGGCAGGCCTCGCGACGCGTTACATCAACGCCAAGAACCACTACTCCGTCGCGCTGGTCTATCCAGGGCAGATTGCCCTGCGCCGCACACGGGCCGGCCGCATGAGCACACTCGCCAGCGCATCACTTGCCGTCGGTGCCGCGCGCCGGTATAGCCTGCGGTTGGAGTCCATCGGCAGTCGGCATCGCGTCTATGTGAACGGCCAGCGCCTGTTCGACGTGCTGGATACGCAACTCGACCAGGGTCGTGTGGCCATGCTGACCTCGAACGCCAGCGCGGATTTCGACAACGTGATCGTCACGCCGTCGCATCGCACACCGCTGTACCAGGCCGACATCGCCGACGGCAGCGCCTGCGAACAGTTCGTGCGCGAACAGGAATTGCGCGCCAGCGGCTTGCCCGAGTGGGACTGCTCGGACTACGAAGCCGGCTACCTGCGACAGACCTCCGTCGAGGGCGTGGCCCGCGCCGCGATCGGGCCGGTGACCGACGACCAGGTCGTCGAATCGCGCATGCAGCTCGAGTTCTTCTCGGAGAGCGGCGAGGGCGACAAGTGGTTAGGCATCATGACGCGCTACACCGACGAGGACAATTACTACTACTTCGTGTTGCGCAGCTCCAAGGCGCTGTCGCTTCGCAAGCTCGTGGACGGCGAAATCGTGGAACTGGGGCGCGCGAATTTCCTGTTGCCCTCGGACGCCTGGCTCACGCTCAAACTCGAGGCGGTCGGCGACCGGCTGCGCGCCTACGTGAACGGCCAGCTCGTGATACAGGCCGAGGACTCGGCGCATCCGGCCGGCATCTCCGGCATCGTCACCTGGCGCGCCGCGGCGCGCTTCGACTATCTGCGCGTCGCACAGCCGTGAGGCGCGATTCCGCTAGTCCGGCATCCTGCGGCCACGCGTTTCGATGACCCAGGGCAACAGCAACAGGCCGACGACGGGCACGAAGCCGATCACGAACATGGTGCGCAGGAATACCGCCGGGTCGCCCTGCGCCACGTTCTGCACCATGCCCACGGCGAACACGCCGCCGGCCGTCACGACGCGGCCGATGTTGTAGCAGAATCCACTGCCCGTCGACCGCAGGCGGGTCGGATACAACTCGGGTAGATAGAACGTGAAGCTGCCGAACACGCCGAACACGGTGAGCCCGATGAAGAAATACATGCGCAGGCGGGTTTCGGGCGGCAGGTCGAGACCGAAGGTGGTCAGCAGCGCGATGGCCGACCCGGCGAAGTAGACGGCGTACATCTTGCGCCGGCCGAGCATCTTGGCCAGTGGCACGGTGAGCAGCGTGCCGATGAGCCCGCCCCAGCAGAAGCTGTAGACGGCCAGCGTCATCCAGTCGCGTTTGAGCACGGCGGTGGCGGCGACGTCCAGGCCCTGCCTCGCCGCCTCGGCGGTGGACAGGCTGTTGGACATGGCCTGGATGAAGGCATTGCAGGTCCACCAGGTAATCAGCGCGATAACCGCGACTATGAGTGCGCTCACGGTGCTCGCGCGCATGTCCGGCGCGAAGATCTCGCGCACGCGCGCAGGCCTGGCCGTCGCGGCCGTGGCGGTCCAACGCTCGGGCTCCTTGATGAACGCGCGCACGGCGAATGCGACGGCGGCCGGCAGCAGGCCGAAGAGCAGTACGTAGCGCCATGACATGGTCGGGTCGTGCAGGAACCAGTTGCCCGCGACCTCGGTGTTCACGTAGTCGGCAAGGAACAATCCGAAAGGCGCGCTGGTGTACAGCAAAGCGCCGGCCTCGACGCGTTTTTCCTCGGGCACCACCTCGGCGACCATGGCCGAACCCGCGGCCCATTCACCACCGATGCCCAGGCTCGCGATGATGCGGAAGATGATGAGCTGCCACATCTCGGTGACGAAAGCGCACGAGGCCGTGCCCAGCGCGTACAGCAGCATGGTGATCATGAGCACACGCTTGCGGCCGAAGCGGTCGCTGAGCGGGCCGAAGATGACGCCGCCCGCGGCCCATCCCAGCAGCAGGATGGAATTGAGAATGCCGTTCCAGTACGGCACCGCCGCCTTCGCTTCCGGTCCGCCGATGGGAATGTCTAACAACGTGGGTATGGCGTTGGGCGCCACGAAGTTGAACAGCAGGCCGTCGAAGATGTCGAAGCCCCAACCCAGCCAGGCGGCGAAGAACACCGTCCACTGGTAACGCGTCAGTTTGATCATGGCGCGCGAGCTTAAATGGGGACACTCCCCATTTGCTAGCAAAAGGGGCCGCACCTGACGATGTGACCTATCGAACCAGTCCCTTTCTCGCGGTTCGGATCGGATTGGCTGCAAGCGCGGGCGAATGACAACGCATACATTCAGGCCATGCCCCGCCCGCCTCGCCTTCTATTCGCGAACCACTACTATCACTTGCTCAACCGCGCCAATCGCGGTAGCGAGGTTTTCCACGAGCCGGGTGATTACCACGCCTTCATCGGCTTGATCGGCAAAGCGCAGGAAATCGTGGACCTCCCGATCATCGCGGCCTGCCTGATGCCGAATCATGTCCACATGGTGGTTCGCCCGAAAAAAGCAGACGACCTGCCGCGCTGGACGCGCTGGCTTTTCACCACTCACGTTCGCCACTACCACCAGAAGCATGGGACGACCGGACGACTTTGGCAGGGCCGGTACAAAGCCTTCCTCGCACAGGATGACCACTACCTGCTCACCTTGATTCGTTACGTCGAGCGCAATGCGCTTCGCAAGAATCTCGTCGAGCGCGCCGAAGAGTGGCGCTGGGGCAGTCTGCGCTGGCGATCGCACGACCGTCCACCGTTGGCCTTGGAGTCCCCGCCGCTGGCGTTGCCGGGCAATTGGGCGGAGTACGTCAATCTTCCGCAGACTTCGGCTGAACTCGAGGCGATCCGCGCCAGCGTCAACCGCCAGCGGCCGTTCGGAGATCCGGAGTGGGTAAAGGAAAAGGCCCGCGACGCGGGCCTCGATCAATCGCTCGTCGACGTGGGCCGCCCGCGCAGGCGCAGGTCCGGCCCCATTTGCTAGAAAATGGGGAGTGTCCCCATTTCAGGCGTGCTTGAACATGATGGGGATGCCGGAGGGCGTGGTGAAAGGCTGCTCGTCATTGAACGGACGCTCACGTCCTTCGGGGGCGCGATCGGCGACGGCGGCGAGCACGTCATCCAGCGGGCCGGGGCGGCCCAGCGCGAATCCCTGGCCGAACTGGATTCCCAGCGCCGCGAGCCGGTCGCGCACACCGTTCGATTCCACGTATTCGGCCACGGTCGTGATGCCCATGGCATCCGCGAGCTGCACGATGGCGCGGACCAGCGCCTGCGAACGCGTGTTGGTCAGCACGTCGCGCACGTACGAGCCGTCCAGCTTGATGGTGCTGATCTCGAGATTCTTGAGATACGCCAGCGAACTCACACCCGTTCCGAAATCATCGAGCGCGAAGCGCACGCCATGCGAAGTCAAACGCCGGATGAACTGCTGCACCTGCTGCAGATTCGCGGCCGCCGCGGCCTCCGTGATCTCGAATACCAGGCTCGTGCCATCGATGTGGTATTTCGCCATGGCCGAGAGCAGCCACTCGAGGAACTCGGGATCCGACAGCGTCGGACCCGACAGGTTGATGGACACGCGCACCGGCTCGCCGGCGGCGTTCTTGCTGAGTTGCTCGAACGCGCGTTCGCAGACGGCGCGATCGATCTCGGGGAGGATCTGGTAACGCGTGGCCGCCGACATGAAATCCGCGGCTTCGACGATGTTGCCCTTGGCATCGATGATGCGCACCAGCAGCTCATACGTGACCGGCAGCGACGTGTTGATCAGCGGCGTGATGGGCTGCGCGAACACCACGATGCGCTGCTGGGCCAGCGCTTCACGCACGCAGCCGATGAGCCCGATCTCGTCGTGGCGGCGGATCATGCTCTGGTCGGTGTCCTGGTAGACCTCGACACGGCCGCGGCCGCGGTCCTTGGCGGTCTTGCAGGCGATCTCGGCCTCGGCGATGCGGTGGTCGAGGTGCAGGTCGCTGGCGCTGGTCGATACCGCGCCCCAGCTCATGGAGACAGGGTGGTTAGGCCGCTGCTGCTGCGCGCTCGCGCCCGAGGACACTTCGCGGCAGATCGATTCTGCGAGCTGGCGCGTCTGCGCCAGGTTCATGTGCGGCAAGAAGACGGTGAAGCGGTCCCCGGACAGCCGGCACGCGAAGCTGTCGGCACCCACCAGGGCTTTCCTGATGGCCGCGCCGCAACGCGCGATGACGCGGTCGCCGTCGGAGAAGCCGGCAAGATCATTGATCACGTGCAGGCGATCGATGTCGCCATAGAGCATGGAAACCATCGCGGCCGGCGCGGCATCGCGCTGCCAGGACTCCACGCGGCTCTTGAAGCCTTCCCAGCTCAGCAGGCCCGTGAGCGTATCCAGGTTCTCGGTGGCGTTACGCGCCAGCAGGCGCGCGAAGCGTCCCAGGCGGCGCACGGTGAATTCGTCGAAGCTGGGTTCGTCCGGCCGATTGAAGATGATGATGGCGCCCGCGGGACCGCCACGCGCCATCAGCGGCAAAGCCACGAGCTTGCAGGCGATCTGTCCGCCGCTCACATGCTTGAGCTTGTTGGTCGCGATGGGCTTGCGGGTGTCGATGGTGCGCCGGGCGAGTTCGTCGCCAACGATGCCGAGCTGCTCGCGTGCGAACGCGAGGTCTTGCTCCGAACGCCCCCAGACCGCACGGCTCTCCTCGCGCGGGAAAACCGCCGCGGCGGCCGTGCAGCCCAGACGCAAGCAAACCGCGCGCAACACGCTCTCCGTGCTCCGCTCGGACCCACTGCCCGACTCGAGCGCTCTCGTTTCGACCGACTTCACCGGCTCTCTCTCCGCTGATTAGTTCTTGTGCTGTCTTTCGTGCAGCCGGGAGAGTAGATGAGCCACCTAAGGCGCAAGCGCATTCAATTCGCATCTTTCTCGCGATCCGGGTGGCCGGATGACCCGCTCGGAGATTATGAGAAGCGCGGTCAGGCGTTATGTCACGCGGCGTCAGCCCTGCTCGAGCCCGCGAAATCGCCCGGTGGCGGAATACGCGACCTGGCCGGGGATGTTTCCGGCGAGAACGTTGCGACGCCGGGTGACCGCGGCCTCGAGCACCTCGCCGATGGGCATGGGCTTGCCGAACGCATAACCCTGCCCCGTGCGGCAACCGAGTTCCAGCAACGTGTCGCGCTGGACGTCGTGCTCGATGCCTTCTGCAACCGTATCCAGGCCCAGCGCCTCGGCCAGCGAGAGGATGGCGCGCGCCAGCGCGACCGCATCCACACCTTCGGCATCGGCGCCAGCCGCGAGCCGCTCGACGAAGCTGCGGTCGATCTTGAGGATGTCGATGGGAAAGCGATGTAGATAGGCCAGCGACGAGTAGCCCGTGCCGAAGTCGTCGAGCGCCAGGCGCACGCCTATCACCTTGAGTTCCGAGAAGGTGCGCTCGAGCTGTCGGGAATTCTCGAGCAGCAGGCTCTCGGTCACTTCCAGGATGAGGCAATCGGGCCGCAGCAGGTGGGCCGCCAGGGCGGCGCGCACGTCGGCGACCACGTTGCCGTGATTGAGGTAGCGGCTGGAGACGTTGACGGCCACGCGCAGGCCGTCGCCGTGCGCGATCTCGCGCTGCAGCCGGGCAACGTCCTCGCAGGCGCGATTCAATATCCACCGCGTCATGGGCACGATCTGCCCGGTTTCCTCGGCGAGCGGGATGAAATCCCCCGGCATGACGAGGCCACGCGACGGATGCCGCCAGCGCATCAGCGCTTCGGCACCCACGAGATGCCGCGACGACAAGTCGACGATGGGCTGGTAGTGAGCTTCGAATTGTGCGGACTCGATGGCCGTGGCCAGTTCGTTCTCGATGCGGATGCGCCGGCGCGCCGCGCGCAGCATCTCGGGCTGGAACATTTCCGCATGACCCTTGCCGTGCGACTTGGCCGAGTACATGGCCGCGTCGGCGTTGCGCATCAGGCGTTCCACCGTGCTCACGCGGTCGGAGAGCGCGACGCCGATGCTCACCCCCGCGCGCAGCGGACGGCCATCGATCTCGAAAGGCTGGCGGCAGGCTTCGAGGACCTGGCTGGCCACAGCCATGGCGGCCTCCTCGTTCGCCGCGTGGTCGATGAGCACGGCGAACTCGTCGCCGCCCAGGCGGGCCACGGTGTCGCCCGCGCGCGTGCATTGCACGAGGCGATTGGCGAAGCCGCGCAGCAGCTGGTCGCCCGCCCCATGGCCCAGGCTGTCGTTCACCGTCTTGAAGTTGTCGACATCGATGAACAGCACCGCCGGAGTCATGCCGTCGGCGACGTGCTTGAGCGCGTGGTGCACGCGATCGGTGAACAGCGAGCGGTTGGCCAGCAGCGTCAGTGAGTCGTGGAAGGCCAGCGTGTGCAGCTGGTCGTGAAGACGGGTGGCGTCCGAGATGTCGCGGATGTTGAGCGTCAGGCCGCGGATGGAATCCACGTGCATCAGGTTGGCGATCACCATCTTGTAGGAGCGCTTCTCGCCATCCTGCTGCGGGATGGAGAACTTGGACGTCTGTTCGGAATGAGTCGTGGCCACCACCTTGTCGAACACCTCGCGCACGTGCGGCGCCTCGGGTCCGAGCACGTCGTCCAGTTTCTGCCCGGCGAGTTCGCCCGGTTGCACACCCAGCAACTGCTCCGACGATGGGCTGGCGTAGCGGATCGTTCCGTCGACATCGCAGATGGCGATCATGTCGCTGGAACGACGCACCAGCTCGGTGAGGCGCTCGTCGAAGCGACGCGTCGCGACTTCGCGATGCAGGCCCACCACTTCGCGCGTGGCCAGTGCCTGGCTGAAGACCACGAGCGCCGTGGCCACGAGGATGACGCCAACCAGCACCGGCGAGTCGGAGTTCGCGAGATTCAGTTGATCATTGAGCAGCGCCACCACGCCCACCATGAGCGCGACCACGGGCAGCGATCCGCGCAGGTCGCCCTGCAATCCGCGTGTGATCGGGTTGGGCTCCTCGTTGCGCTGTGCGTTCACGCTCAGCGCGAGGAAGAAGTAGTAAGCCAGGTAGATGAGGTCGATGGGCGCGCCGATCTCGTAGGCCTCGTTGAGCTCCGCGTCGACCCACAGCAGGTCGGCCACCAGCGAGGCCACGATTGCGAGCAGCAGCCAAGTGATTGCGCGCTCGGCCCGCCAGTCGGTCACCTGCATGGCGAGCATCGCGGCGGCGATGATGCAGATGGCGTTGCCCAGCCCATATCCGGTGGCCGACCACTTGGCAGCCAACTCTCCGGCGTTCATGTGCGTGACCGGCTCGAGCACGGTGAACCACAGCAGCGCGCCGAAGCCGATGACCAGCGTGGTGAAATCCACGAGCGATCGCGTATTGTCCAGGCGCCCGCCCAGCTCGAAATACAGCAGCACGAAGACGGTGGCGACCAGCGGGTAGTAGAACAACCAGACCACGTCGGGCCAGGTACCGAAGGTTTCGCTGGCCGTCAGCGCGCTGACGGCCCAGCCGGTGCTCGCCACGGCATCGAGCACCAATGCCGCGAAAAGGAGCCGGAACGCAAGGCGACGCCGCGGCCGCAAAGCCGTACTCGTGAGCAACGGCCACGCGAGCAGCAGCGACGTGCCCATGATGGGGAACGATCCCCAGGCGCCGATCCAGTCGGCCATGCGCTCGCCACCCCACCCCGCAAGCAGTGCCAGGGAAACGAGGACGCCATAGGCGAGGCAGCCCGCGATCAACGCGCGCGACCAGCGATCGAGAAAGGACCCCAGCGAGGAACTCATGTATTTCTGATGGCAAAGGAGCGGCGGTACGTCCCGGTAACGGACGCTATCGGCGGGACTGAAGCGAGTTTTCCCTGAGGATGTCCCCACTTGTGACGCAGTCGCGCGGCTTGCCAGCCCGGGGGCGACTCGTCAGACTCGCCACGGCTTACGGAAGGCCCTGAGGGAAACCCTGCCAGTGACTCGCATCATCGGAAGACTGCTGGCGTGCCTCGCCCTGGGCGGGGCCGCACAGGCCGATGAACCGCCGCGCGGATCCAGCCGCATTGTCTCGGGAACCGTCGGAGCCACCAGCGACTTCGTTTTTCGCGGCCTTTCCCTGACGCGCGGAAAACCCGCCGCGCAGGCATCGCTCGATGTCGAGTTTCCGCGGGAGTTCTACGTGGGCGGCTTCGTCGCCACCGCGGATCCGAATCCGGGGCCGAGTCCGCACGTGGAATTCGACGTGTGGGCGGGGCGCTACTGGCGCCTGGGCGACGACCTCTCGCTCGACCTGCGACTGTCGCAGTACCTGTATCCCGACGACCCGCGGCGCGTGAACTACAACCGCAGTGAAGTCACGGCAACCATGGGTTACCGCAACCGCGTGTTCGCCGCGGCTATCTACTCACCCAACACGCGGGCCCTCGCCTCCTCGCCCGGCTACAAGAACGATGGCGCGTGGGCCGTGGAGATCTCCGGCCGCCATCCGTTCAACGACCGCTACTCGCTGTCGGCAGGCGTCGGTCACTACGGACTCGATGGCGTCTACGACGACAGCTTCAGCTACTGGAACGTCACGATCGCCGGCAACTTCCGGCCCATCGAGCTACAGCTCGCCTGGCTGGGCGTCGACAGCAGTGCGTCGGACCTGTTCATCGAAGATGCCGTGGGCGACCGGGTGGCGTTCACGGCCCTGTGGCGTTTTTCGACCAGTCCATAAGGCCCGTGGAGGCCGGGAACCGATCTCTCGGGGGCGGGTACTCATGGGCATGAAGATGGTACAAAACCACGCCCCCCGGGCACCTGGCCCCGCCAACGACCAGTCCGAACGCGAGTTGCTCGAGCGCATCGCGAAAACGAAGGACCAGGCGGCATTCCGAACGCTGTACGGCAACTACCACCAGCGTCTCAGCCGGCTGCTGACCCGCATGTCGGTGCGCCGCGAAGACATCGAGGAAGTGGTCAACGACACCTTCTGGGTGGTCTGGACCAAGGCCAGCGAATTCCGCGGCGCCTCGCAGCTTTCGACATGGATCATCGGTATCGCCTATCGCCGCGCCCTGAACGCCCTGCGTCGCGCCAAGCTGCGCCCAGTGGCCGACCACGAATTCGACGAAGACTCCGTGAGCGTCGAATCCACCGACGAGGACGAGAACAACCAGCAGTGGATCTCCCTCGGCCTCGAACGCCTGCCCGTGGAACAGCGCATGGCGCTGGAACTCACCTACACGCTGGGTCATTCCTGCGAGGAAGTGGCCGCCATCCTCGACTGCCCCGTGAACACCGTGAAGACCCGGTTGTTCCGCGCGCGCGAAACCCTCAAACAAGTGTTGCCCGCGCTCGCGGGCATGCAAGATGCTTCTTCCGGAGACCGCTCATGACCTCCCGCATTCCCGACACTCACGCCGAAGCCTGGGACCTGCTGCCGTGGCTCGCCAACGGCCGCATGACGGCCGCCGACCGTGAATGGGTCGAGGCGCACGTGCAGACCTGTGACGAGTGCCGTGCGGAGTTGTCCGCGCAACGCATGCTGGCCGACAACCTGCGTGATGCGGGCGCGGCTCAGCCGATCTCGTCCAACGAGGAACAGC
>JACZCZ010204772.1_pt1 | contig 10884 bp, 7 predicted proteins | sample 8641811 | NCBI WGS metagenome assembly JACZCZ01 (sample SAMN15324610, study PRJNA640507) | soil metagenome | isolation source: intercropping peanut in the first line | place: China: Luxin town, Laibin City, Guangxi Province | collected 2019-07-25 | depth 10cm m | reverse complement strand
CGAAGGCGACCTCGCCAAGGGCATCGCGATGGTCGAGGAGTCGATGCGGCGCCTGAAGACCGACACGCTCGACCTGCTGCAGATCCACAGCCTCAACGGCGTCGACGTGTTGTTCCCGCATCTCAACGAGCTCAAGCGCAAGGGCAGGGTGCGTTACATCGGCATCACCACGTCGAGTGGCAGTCAGCATCCGCAGATGGTGGACCTGATCAATTCGCAGCCGCTGGATTTCGTGCAGGTCGACTACTCGCTCGGCAACCGCGCCGCCGCCGACACGGTGCTGCCGGCCGCGCAGGCCAAGCGCGTCGGTGTGCTCGTCAATCTGCCCTTCGGCGGGCGTCGCGACGGCAACCTGTTCTCGCGCGTGGCCGGCAAGGAGCTGCCCGGTTGGGCGGCGGAGATCGGCGCGAAGAGCTGGAGCCAGTTCTTCCTCAAGTACGTGGTGTCACATCCGGCCGTGACGGTGGCCATTCCGGGCATGACCAAGATTGCGCATCTCGAGGACAATCTCGATGCGATCCGCGGTCGCCTGCCAGATGCGGCCATGCGCACGCGCATGGAGAAGTTCTGGGACCAGAACTACGACGCCTGAGCGTGGAAAATGGAAACGCCCGCGAGTCTCGCGACCCGCGGGCGTTTTTTTTTGGCGAACTACTTGCCTGCGGCGTACTTCAGCCCGCCGGAGATGAGATCGACTATGTACGGTTCGGAGTACGACTCCGGGGTGTGTCCCAGCCCGTTGTAGAACACGCGGCCGCCGCCGAATTCGTGGTACCAGACCACCGGGTTCGGGTTCGCATCGGCCTCGCCGTCGCCGATGGTCGCGGGATCCACGGTGACCAGCACGTGCATGAGCGGGTTGAAATCCTTGTAGTAGTACCACTCGTCGTTGCGCGTGATGGTCTTGGGCAATTTCGCGGTCGCGGGATGTTTGGCATCCACCACGGTCTGGGTGCCCTTGGGCGTACCCTTGGGATGACGCTCGAAGTAGCCACCCATCATCTGTCCGTACCACTTCCAGTGGTAGTGAGAGTCCGCGGCGGCGTGCAGGCCCACGACGCCCCTGCCAGCCTTGAGAAACCCCACGAGCGCATCGCGCTTCGCACCGGTGAACCACTCGGACTCGGGCTTCTTCGGGTCGGTGGTGGTGCTCACGAATACGATGGCCTTGTACGTGGCGAGCTTCTCCGCCGTGAACACCTCCGGGTCCTCGGTGGCGTCGAAGGTGTAGCCCAACCGGGTGGCAATCGCCTTCACGGCCTCGACACCCGCGGGAATGGACTCGTGGCGATAGCCCGTGCTGCCGGAGTAGATGAGCACCTTGGCCTTCTCGGCCGCGGCCACGGGCGCATTGAACGTGAGTACGGGAAACGTCAGGGCGATCAGCCCCAGCAAGGTTCGGCGTGCGGTCATGGAATCCCCTTCGTGAATAACGGGCCGGCGCGGGCGCTTACGGCGCCGAGGGCAGCGGCATTCCCCTGGTCTTCGTTCGCAGACGCAACACGCGGTGATTCGCCGTTATGAATAGCGTCGCGCCGTCCTCGCCGAAAGCCACGTTCGCGGTGGGCACACCGGTGAGGATGCGTCCCAGCAGCGTGCCATCGGGACTGTAGATCAACACGCCACCAGGACCGGTGGCGAACACATTGCCGTGGACGTCGACCTTGAGGCCATCGGGAACGCCATCGCCCTGTTTGTAGTACCGGGTCGAATCGGCGAACACCCGGCCCTGGTCGAGCGTGCCGTCGGCCTTCACGGTGTAGGCCTTCCAGATGGGCGCGTGAGCCTGCGAATTCGCGACGTACAAGGTCTTGAAGTCGGGGGTGAAGGCCAGGCCATTCGGAGCTTCGAGCTCCTGCGTGGCGAGCTTGATGGCGCCATCGGGAGCCACGCGGTACACGCCCTGGAAGGGCAGTTCCTTGGTCGCGTCCTTGAAGGTGCCCGGCAATCCATAGGGCGGGTCGGTGAACCAGAGATTGCCCTTGTCGTCGAAGACCAGGTCGTTCGGGCTGTTGAGCTTCTTGCCGTTGTAGCCCACCGCGAGGGGTTTCATCGTGCCATCGGCTTCGCGTCGCGAGACGCGCCGGTCGCCGTGCTGGCACAACGTGAGTCTTCCCTGCGGATCGAACGTGAGTCCGTTCGAGCCGGGCTCCTTGCCCGTGAACGGCGCGGCGCCCGTATAACCGCTGCGCTCGAGGAACACCGATACACCTTTTTCCTCGTGCCACTGCATGACCCGGTTGCGCGGAATGTCGGAGAACAACAGGGTCTTGTTGCGTGCATCCCAGAGCGGGCCCTCGGACCACAACAGGTCGTCGGCGATCTTTTCTATTTTGGTGTCAGGCGCGATGAGCGCGTGGAACCGATCGTCGAGTGGTTCGAGCGTCGCATAGACGTTTTCCGCGGCGTTGGCATTCAAGATCATTCCCCCGATCGTTCCGACAAGGCCTGCAATAAAAGAAATGCGTCGGTGAGTTGGCATGCGCATTCGAATCCCCCCCAGTGAGGCGATGAGAATGCGCGAGCCATGGCTCGGTGGCAACAAGAGGGAGATATCGCCCGATAATGGATTTCGCGCAGAGTTCGGGATCCGCATCGCGAGCGCACAGACCCAGGTGATCGGGCGCAAACACGCCTCGGGCCCGATGAGCGCGCACATTTTCACGCCACCCGCACCCATGCCACGCGGCGCAGTTCCATCCAGGTGGTGGAGCTCGAAGAGAAGGCGGGTGTGCTGTCCGCCGATCGGGATGCGCCCACGCGCGTCGCGCTTGGCGCGCCCTAGCTACTCACCACATCCCGCGCCGCGAGCCGGATCGCCTCGTCCAGCGACTTCGTGGTGGTCGCGTTCGCATGCGGCAGCGTGTGCATTTCCGCCAGAGTCGCCCGCACCGGTTCCTGGAGCCCGGCCACGAAGACGGCGATGCGATGGCGCGCGCAGCGCTCGATGAAGTCGTGCAGGGTCTTGGCGCCCGTGGCATCGACGAGCGGGACCTCGCGGAGGTTGAGCACGTAGGCATGTGGCCTCGGTCCCGTCCTCTGCAGCACGTCGATGAGGTGTTCGGCGACGCCGAAGAACAGCGGTCCGCGCAGTTCGAAGAGTTCCACTCCTTTGGGCAGCTCCGCACGTTTGCGTGCCGTATCCGATTCGGGGTCGTCCTGGTCGTCGAGCGTCACGTGGTGACGCAGGGCACTCACCAGTGCCATGCGATGCATGAACATCAGCGCGGCCAGCACCACGCCCACGCCAATGGCCACCGTGAGATCGACCAGCACCGTGAGCACGAAGGTGAGCAACAACACGCTGCGATCGCCCAGGGGCGCGCGCATGAAGTGGATGAAGTGATCGATCTCGCTCATGTTCCAGGCGACGATCACCAGCACGGCGGCGAGACTGGCGAGCGGAATCTGCGCAATGAGCGGGCCGAGCATGAACATGAAGACCAGCAGGAACGCCGCGTGCATCATGCCGGCGACGGGTGAGCGGGCGCCGGCGCGTATGTTGGTGGCGGTTCGCGCGATGGCGCCCGTGGCCGGCATGCCGCCAAACAGTGGCGAGACGAAGTTGGCTACGCCCTGCGCAACGAGTTCGACATTCGAGCGATGGCGGCGGCCGGTCATGCCATCTGCGATCACGGCCGACAACAGCGATTCGATTCCGGCGAGGAATGCGATGGTCAGCGCGCTGGGCAGCACGGCCTTCACCTGCACCCACGAAATGTCCGGCAGGGCTGGAATGGGAAGCGTATGCGGCAACTCACCGAAGCGGCTGCCGATGGTGGCGACATCCAGCGTGAGCGCCCAGCTCGCCAGTGATGCGGCCGCGACCGCGATCAGGAAGCCCGGGAGTTTCGGCGCGAACCGGCGCAGCAGCAGGATGACGGCCAGCGAACCCGCGGCGATGGTGACCGTTGCGACGTCCAGGCTGGGCATTGCGCGCACGTACGCCACCCACTTCGCGATGAAATCGGCGGGCACCGCATCCATCTGCAGCCCCAGCAGGTCCTTCACCTGGCTGGAGAAGATCACCAGCGCGATCCCCGCGGTGAAGCCGGTGATGACGGGCTGCGGAATGTATTTGATCCACGTGCCGAGCTTGAGCAGGCCGGCGGCCACCAGGATCAGGCCCGCGAGCAGGGTGGCCAGCAGCAATCCGTCGTACCCGTGATGCGCGATCACATTGAAGACCACGACGACGAACGCGCCCGTGGGCCCGCCTATCTGCACGCGGCTGCCGCCGAGCATGGAGATGAGGAAACCCGCGACGATCGCGGTGATGAGCCCCTTTTCAGGCGTGGTGCCGGAGGCGATCGCCAGCGCCAGCGACAGGGGCAGGGCAACGATGGCGACCGTGAGCCCGGCCAGACAATCACGCTGGAAGGACTCGAGTGAATACCCTTCGCGAAACGTGGTCACCAGTTTCGGTGTCATCGCCTGGCGTGCGGCGGACGGATTCATGCGGATGTACGCGCTCCCAGGGCTTCCGCGATGCCCTGCATCAGCCCGTTGTCACGCGGCGCGATGGGCGGTGGATAACGCTTGAGTACACGCCCATCGCGACCCACGAGGAATTTCTCGAAGTTCCATTCGATGTCGCCGGCGATGCCGGTGGCCGGTGAGGTGAGAAACGTATACGCGGCGTGGCGGGCGGGCCCGTTCACCTCGAGCTTGGCGCTCATGGGAAACGTGACGCCGTAATTCACCGCGCAGAATTCGGCGATCTGTTTTTCCGTGCCGGGTTCCTGCGCACCGAACTGGTTGCACGGAAAACCCACCACCGAGAATCCGTACCCCTCGAGTTCGCGATGCAGCGCCTCGAGGTCGGTGTACTGCGGCGTGAGTCCGCAGCGGCTGGCGACGTTCACCGCCAGCAATACCTTGCCGCGCAGGGGGCCGAGAAGGTCCGCAGCACCTTCCAGGGACCGGACCGGAATGTCGAAGAAGCTGCTCATGCGCTACCGGGATGTTAGTTGAAAGCGCCGAGTTCGGCTTCGGTCCAGGGCTCTTCGCGCAGCCGGGTCTCGCCGCGCACGGACTGCACGTCGCCCGCCGTCACCGCCGAACCCTCGTGGCCCCATGATCGCCGCACGTAGGTGAGGATGGCCGAGATCGTCTCGTCGCCGAGCGCCGCGAGCGGCGGCATGGTGGTCTCGCCGCTGGTCTTGCCCTGGAGCACCACGCGGATCAAAGCGGCGGGATTGCCATTGACCCAGGGCGAACCCACCAGCGGCGGCGCGAGCCCGGCGAGACCCTGGCCTTCGGGCTGATGGCAGGCCGCACACACCGCGAATTCCTCGCGGCCGCGGTCGTAACGTTTGCGGTCGGTGTCGGAGAGCGTGGCCAACGCCGCGTCGGGGTCTATCTTCTGGCCACGCCAACGCAGGAACTTGAGCTGCTCCGCCGCCCGCAGCGCGGCCGCGCCACTGCCGCGCGCGAATTCCTGCAAGGTCCTGGGCTCGGCAGGCAGGAATGCCGTGCGCCGCCGGTTACCCTCGCCGGGAATGAATCGCTCGACGCCGTCGAGCACGGCATCTCGCAGCCATTCGGGCGTCTCGCGCGACGACAGGCGTGCAAACAGCGCGTCCACCTGATCGGCTTTCGCGGATTGCAGCATGGCTGCCGACAACGACGCGGCGACGGCTCGGGCACCAGGACCTCCCGACGACAACCGCTGCAGAGCCGCCGGCTCCCTGCCATTCCAGCTGCTCACCAGCGCATCGGCCATGAAGGGGAGAGCGCCGAAACGGAGCGCGAGGCGGATGAGCGGTTCGTCCACGGCCGCGGCCGGGCCCGCACCCAGTGACAGCGCCGCCTGCCGCAGGAAAGCCGGCTCACCCCAGCCGATGCGCGCCTCGATGGCCTTCACGACGCGCGCGGGATCCTTGTCGAACAACTTTTCAGCCAGCCGGGCGCCGGTGATGGCCACGTCGACGTCGGCATCCTCGAGCGCCGTCTGCACGGGGCTCCAATCCACCGCGTCCAGGCCTTCGAGCGTCCACAAGGCGTGCAGCCGCCCGGCCTTCGAGGGTGAGTTGTGCGCCAAGAGCCCGAGAAGCGAGGCCACCGAGCGATCCTGGCGCTCCACCAGCAACCTTTGCGCGGTGTCGCGCGACCAGCCGTCGGGATGCGTCAACGTCTCGACCAGCCGCCGCGAAGATTCCCTGGCGAGTTTGGGACGCCGCGGTGTCGGCGTGCGCATGGACACGATGCGCCAGATGCGACCGAGGCCCACCGGCGCCTCGAGTCCGCGCTCCTGGATCTGGTTGCGCAGGTAGGTAGTCAGATAGATGCGGTGCTGGATGATGCCGCGGTACATGTCGACCACGTACAGCGATCCGTCCGGACCGTTGTAGAGGTTGACCGGGCGGAACCGTTCGTCCGTCGACGTCAGGAATTCCGCCTGTTCGTAGGCGTTGCGCACGGAAGGAACTCCGCCGCGGGTCTCGACCGTCAGCCGCTTGATGAGGTTCGCCGACGGTTCGGCGATGAAGGCGTCGCCCTGGAATTCGCGCGGAAACGTGCTGCCGCGGTATATCACCGGTCCGCAGGCGGCCGTGAGTTCGGGCAGCGTGCCGTCCTCGCGAAGGATCTTGTAACCGCGGTTCACACCGAGCGTGATTCGTGCTGGCCACACTGGCGTGTCCTGCACCTTGGCGAGCTGAAAGTTCACGCTGTCGGGCGCGATCAGGTTGGGATTGCGGCGCAGATACTCCGCCGGGAGCACGTCCATGCGCAGCGGTTCGCTGTTGGTGTTGTAGTAGAGGCGACCCGTATCGTCCTGCGTGATGCCCCATTGGCCGCGGAACACGGTGGGCTCGCGACGCCATTCGCCGCGCTGGTAGCGAAACCGCGTGGTGTGGTTGGCGCTGTAGATCCAGTTGTCCATGGCCCACATCAGGCCGTTGGCCGTGTGTTCGGGGTTCGTGGTGTCGCCATAGTCGCCGGCCACCTGCGTTCGCCGGTCGGCCTTGCCGTCGCGATTGGTGTCTTCGAAGAACCAGAGATTCGGCGGCTCCGCCACCAGCACGCCGTTGGCCACCAATGAGATGGCGCGCGGCATCACCAGGCCGCCCGCGAATTCGGTGCGGCGATCCATACGCCCATCGCCATCCACGTCATCGAGGACCGCGATGGTGCCGATCGGCGCGTTTTCGCCCTTGCCGTCCACGTTGGGCATGTAGGCGCGCATCTCGACCACCCACACCCGGCCATCGGGCCCGATGCTCATGGCCACCGGATCGAACACCAGCGGCTCGGCGGCGACCAGTTCCATGTGGAAGCCCGGCGGTAGTTTGAAGGTCTTCGCCGCGTCCGCTGGAGACAGGGCGGGCGCAGCCGGTGACTTGAGATGCGCCGGTAATGGATTCTGCACCTCGCCGGCGCGGTCGCCGTTCTGTGCATTCGCGCCGAGGCTCGAGAGCAGGGTGATGACGAGGAATGCGGCTCGAAGCGCGGAAAAGGGTCGGTGCATGGGAACGGGGCTCGTTGGAGTCAAAGGTTGGTCTGGTCCGCGGGGACATCGCCGGGAATGCTGGCCGCGCCGCTGCCTATACGACAGTCGAGGCTTTCGGTGCCGACACCGTAGCAAGTCATGGAGATCGAACCCAGCGTGCAGCCCTGGATCAACGGTTGCGCAGCCGCCTGCGACGCAGCCGCCATGCCGGCGATGTACAGCAATGGCAGGAAATGATCCGGTGTCGGAACCGCCGCGGCATAGTCAGGATGTTGCTCGAGCTTGGCGATGTCGCCGGGGCGCTCGGTCAGCAGTTTCATGGCGGCTTCATCGAAGCGATCGGCCCAGGGCTCGCCGTTCTCGCGGTTGCGCCAATCTACTCGCCGCAGGTTGTGCACGACGTTGCCGCTGCCCACGACCAGCACACCGGTCTTCGCCAGCGCCGCGAGTCGCGCGCCGAGCTGCAGGTGATACTCGAGGGGTTTGAGCGCATTCAGCGAAAGCTGGACGACCGGAACGTCAGCGTCGGGATACAGGTGGGCAAGTACGCTCCAGGTGCCGTGATCCAGACCCCACTGATCCTGATCCAGCCCGATCCATTCAGGCTTGGCCAGTTCCACGACCTCGGCTGCCAACGCCGGCAAACCTGGCGCCGGATAGTCGAAGGCAAACAACTCGTCGGGAAAGCCATAGAAATCGTGGATGGTGCGCGGCCGTTGCATGGCCGTGACCGCGGTGGCGCCGATGAACCAATGTGCCGACACAACGAGGATGCCGCGCGGGCGGGGCAACGTGCGACCCAGGCTTCGCCAGGCGTTGGTGTACGCATTGCTCTCGAGCGTGTTCATCGGGCTGCCGTGGCCGATGAACAACGAAGGAATGGTGGTCAAGCGCGTCTCCGTACAGGCGCCAGCGGTGGAGCTGGAGTCTCGCAGGGACGCGGTGCGGCTTACAGGTGATGCGGGATATGCACAGTTGTCGGCGCGATGGCCGGCAGGCTCTTGGCTTCAATACCCGCCATTAACCATAATATACATTATGCGTAGTTGGGGGTGCCGTCAGCGATGGACTCCGCTCCGCGCATGGGCCACGGCGCTCGTCAGGTACGCCGTTGCCGCCTCCATATCGGCGCCGACCTCACATCGCTTGCCGCGAGCACGGCAGCTGTGATTCATCCTGACCAGATCCGCGAGGCGCCGATCAGCGCTCTCGACGTCACCCTCCATGAGCTCCAGCAAGCCCACGCGGTAATACGCATCGTACATCACGTCGTTTTTCGTCAGGCCCACGGCGGTGCGGAGAGACTTCTTGGCCTCGTCGAAACGCCCGAGCTGGATCTGGGACAGACCGATCATGTAGTACTGCCATGCCTTGCTGTGGCAGGTGCGCTCACGGATTTCGTCGGGACGCCTGGGCAGGTTGTAGATGCCGGGGGCATCCATGAGGGCCGCGGCACGGTACATGGTGAGCTGCGCATGCCGGATCGCGTAATCGAGTTCCAGCTCGATACGCCGGATGCATCTGATGTTCTTCTTGAATTCGACTTCGGCGGTGGCGAAATCGCCGCGCAGGAATGAGTCCATGGCGCGGTCGATTCGCCAGGCTTCGACGAGAACCACCGGCGGCTCTTCGCCTTGATCTCCCGGCTGGGCTTCTGCTGCCTGTTGGGCGTCGTTTGCTCCACCGACAGGTTCCGTGAATCCGAGCGCCAAGCCACAGTTCAACAAGCCCACCAACCACAACACGGCTTTCATGCGAATGCTCCCGCGTGAGATTGGCGGAGCATACATCCGGGTCCTGCGTTCGTCACGCGGCTGTCGGCAGCCCATCTACCCAAGGAGTTAGGCCGGTCGACATCACGTATGCGCGCTTACCGGCGCAGGCGCACCACGTCCGCCATCGACCCCGCCGACGCCTGCCGCGGCACGTTCCGCTCGCGCGCTTCGTCCGCGGACTGCCCGGTGCCCGGCGTGCCGTCCACCTTGTACCGCTTCATCGCTTCATTGAGCGCGTGCGCCTGTTCGGTCATGGACTGGCTGGCCGCCGAGGCCTCCTCGACCAGCGCCGCGTTCTGCTGCGTGAGCTGATCGAGCTGGTTCACGGCCTTGTTGACCTGGTCGATGCCGACGGACTGCTCCTGGCTGGCTGCGGCGATCTCGGAGACGATGTCCGTGACTTTCTTGACCGCCGCGACGATCTGGTCGAGCGTGGAGCCCGATTGCGTCACGAGGTTCGAGCCTTCCTCGACCTTGGACACGCTGTCCTGGATCAGCGCCTTGATCTCCTTGGCCGCGGTGGCCGAGCGACCGGCCAGGTTGCGCACTTCGGAGGCGACCACGGCGAAGCCGCGTCCCTGCTCTCCCGCGCGCGCCGCTTCCACGGCCGCGTTCAGCGCGAGCAGGTTGGTCTGGAATGCGATCTCGTCGATGACACCGATGATGTTCGCGATCTTCTTCGACGCCTCGTTGATCTCGCCCATGGCGGTCACGGCCTTCGCGACCACCGCTCCACCCTTCTCTGCCTGGCTGCGCGCCGCGAGCGCGAGCGTGCTGGCCTGGCTGGCGTTCTCGGCATTCTGCTTGACGGTGCTGGTCATCTCTTCCATCGAGGACGCGGTCTCCTCGAGGCTTCCGGCCTGAGCCTCGGTGCGCTGGGACAGGTTGGTGTTGCCGGCGCTGATCTCTTCCACGCCGCGATACACCTCGGCCGCCGCGTCCTTCACCTGCGAGACGATGCCGGCCATGTTGGACGTGAGCTCGTTGATGCCCGAGCCCAGCTTCGACAAGAGCCCGGCCTTGCCGTCGGTCTGGATGCGACGCGTGAGGTCGCCGCGATTGGCCACCGCGACCAGCGACTGGATCTCGCGCGCCAGCACGTCGACGTTCTCCACGAGCTCGTTGATGCCGCGCGAGAGCGACTCGAATACACCCGTCTTGCCCTCGACCGCGATGCGCCGGTCGAGATCGCCCGCTGTGACCGCGGCGATGATGTCCTGTAGTTCGCGTTCGGTGGCGACTTCCTGCGTGCGATCGAACAGTTCGAGCACGGTGCCAAGGCGCCGGCCGTCCGCATCCACCATCGGGCTCATGATCGACTTGATCACGCGGCCACCGATGCTCTCCTCGCGGGAGCTGGTGCCGGTGAGGCGCGTCATCTGGTCGCGAAGCTTGCCCGCTTCGCGCGTCATCGCGTCGATCTTCGAACCGGAAAGATTCGCGACGTCGAACCCGGGCAGGTCCCGGCGAAGGTCGGACTGGGCGGCCTTGAGCATGCGGCTCGCCGAGGAATTCACGAAGACGATGGACATGTCGTTGTCCGCGACCATGACGTTGGCGTCGAGGTTGTCGAGCGCACCACGGAACGCCGCGTTCATGACGGCCGCACGCCTTTCATCGGTGACGTCGGTCAGGTAGCAAACTACCTTGAAGGGG
>JACZCZ010110367.1_pt1 | contig 10892 bp, 6 predicted proteins | sample 8641811 | NCBI WGS metagenome assembly JACZCZ01 (sample SAMN15324610, study PRJNA640507) | soil metagenome | isolation source: intercropping peanut in the first line | place: China: Luxin town, Laibin City, Guangxi Province | collected 2019-07-25 | depth 10cm m | reverse complement strand
GACCACGGTCGCAGATGTAAGCCCGGCCGTAGGTACTCACACCGGCCCCGGCACGTTGGGCTTCGCCTTCCTGGCGGGCGTGAAGTAGATCCCTTTTTGCACATAACAAAAAAGACGCCCGATCGGGCGTCTTTTTTTATTTCACGGTGCCGTAGAAAAGCGGCAGCGGCTTCGTCTTACGATCGCTCCATGCGTGCGCGGCAAGCACGCGCTTGCGGGCTGCCTGCATCTTGGCGTCGTCATTGGCGTGCAAGGTGAACAGCAGCTCGCCTTTCTCCACTTTTTCGCCAACCTTGTGATGCACAACGATGCCGACCGCGTGGTCGATGCTGTCGCCCTTCTTTGCGCGGCCAGCGCCAAGCTCAACCGAGGTTTCGCCAACGATCTGCGCATCGATCGCTTTCAGGAAACCACCCCGTGGGGCACGCACTTCTTCGATGATCGGAGCCGTTGGCAGCTTCGACGGGTCGTCGATGCAGGCCACGTCGCCACCCTGCGCTTCAACCAGCGCGCGAAAACGGGCAAAAGCAGTGCCGTCTTCCAATGTAGCCGCGGCTCGCTTGCGGGCGGCCGCCAGAGTCGATTCCTTTTCGCCGAGCAGGATCAGATTTGCGGCGACTTGCAAACAATGGTCGCGGAAATCTTGCGGCCCGCCGCCTAACAAAGTATCTATTGCTTCGCGCACTTCAAGAGCATTGCCAACCGCATAACCCAGCGGCTGGTTCATATCCGAGAGGAGCGCCACGGCCTTTCGATCCGCAAGCTTAGCGATCTTGACCATAATGCGCGCCAGCGCTCGGGCCGACTCGAGGTCCTTCATGAACGCGCCTACACCGACTTTTACATCCAGCACCATGCGCTGCGCACCCGCGGCGATCTTCTTGCTCATGATCGACGAGGCGATCAAAGCATGCGAATCGACCGTGCCGGTGACATCGCGTAGCGCATACATCTTGCCGTCCGCCGGCGCCAGGTCTGCGGTCTGCCCTGTGAGCACTAGGCCAAGGGTCTTTAGTTGATTGAGAAATTCATCCGTGCTTAGGTTCGTGCGATAGCCAGGGATCGACTCCATCTTGTCGAGCGTACCGCCGCTGAAGCCCAGTCCGTGGCCTGACATCTTGCCAACCCGTAGCCCGACCGCCGAGACGATCGGCTCAACGACTAGGGTAGTCTTATCACCCACCCCGCCCGTCGAATGCTTGTCGAGAGCAAACTCAACGACGCCGGTCAGGTCCAAGGTCTCGCCCGAATTGGCCATCGCCAAAGTTAGGTCGGTGGTTTCGCGGTCGCTCATCCCATTCAGCAACACGGCCATCGCAAAAGCCGAAGCCTGCTCATCTCTGATCGAGCCGTCGGTGTAACCTTCGATAAAGTAGCGGATCTCCTCGGAGCTAAGCTCCAAGCCGTCCCGCTTCTTGATGATCACGTCAGTTGGGCGCATGAGTTCCCTTTCGGTCTAAAATTATATAGGCGGTTGAGTTGTCTTACAACTGTCCAATCCCGCTTGACAAAGCTACGTATACGGCAATAGACTGAACTTTCTTAGCCTCTAAGGACGCAAGTAAACGATTTCAGGTAGACGATGACCATCCTGCTCACGAAAGTGCGCCCGCCGCAGCGGCGCAAGGACGTGCTGCGACGGGTGCGGCTCATCGATGCCTTGCACCAAAACCTCCACCGCAAATTGACCTTTGTTTCGGCCCCGGCCGGCTACGGCAAGACCACCCTGCTGGTGGACTTCTCTGACGATGTAGACGCCATCGTCTGCTGGTACCGCATCAGCCCGGAAGACAACGACATGGTTCAGTTTGCCCGGCACTTGCTGGCGGCGTTCCAGCAGCGGGTTCCGGATTTCGGTCCCGAGCTCGAGGAAAAACTGTCTTCGCCCGGCTCACCGGATGCCGGCTCGCTGGCCATCGACTTCATCAACGAGATCGAGCAAAGGGTGGGGGATTTCTGCTTGCTGGTTCTCGATGACTACCACCTTGCCGGCGAGAACCAGCAGATCGTCGACTTCATCGAAAATTTCCTAGAGCACCTGCCGGACCATCTGCGTATCCTGATCGGCTCTCGCAGCGTGTACGGCATCCCGACAGCCAGCCTGTACATCCGTGATGAGCTCGTGACTATCGGCGCGGACGAACTGCGCTTCCGTGCCGACGAGCTACAGCGGCTGGTGCTGCAGAACCACCGCATCCGCCTGAGCGACGAGCAGGCCGAAGAATTCGCCAAGCGTGCGGATGGCTGGATCATCGCCATCCTTCTGGCTTTGCGCACGATGGAGAACGGCGTGCTGCCGCGCTTCAGCGGTGGCATCGAGCAGGTCTATAAATACCTGGCCGAGGAAGTGGTCAACCGTCAAAGCGATGAGTTGCGCGACTTCATGTTGGCGACATCCATCCTCGGCGATTTCAACAAGCAGCTGTGTGACTTCTTGCTCAAGCGCAACGACACTGACGACCTGCTGCGCTCACTTGAAGAGCGCAACCTATTCGTCAGCCGCACAGAGACGCTTGAAGGTCCGAGCTACCGCTACCACCAGCTTTTCTCGGACTTCCTGCAAGATTATTTTGGGCGTACGAATAAACCTCAGCTACAAGCGCTCCACCGTCGTGCAGCCGATTGGCACCACGCTCGCGAGGATTGGGAAGCCGCCATTCAACACAAGCTGGCTGCCGGCGACAAAGAAGAAGCCGCGGCTTGGATGGACCAGGTAGCCGTCGGTTTCTACACCGGCGGCCGCCAAGGGCTAATCACCCGCTGGTCCGAAAGCCTCCGCAAAACGCCCGACAAGCGACGCATGGCCCCGCGCCTGCTGCTTTACCAAGCCAAGTCACTCGTGAACCAAGGCAACTTCGAAGCAAGCACGCGCCTGCTCGATCTGGCTGACCCGGTCTTCAAGACTCAGGCAGATATAGAAATGCAGGCCAACATTGCGATCACACGCGGCATGGTGGCGCGTTTCACCGGCAAGCATCGGGAGGCGATCAAGCTCGCCCTGGCCGCTCAAAAGCTGTTGGAGGGCCAGTCCGAAGATCGTTCCTTTCAGTGGTATCAAGCGGAGCGCCTCAAAGCGATCCCTAACTATTACCTTGGTGAAGTTGAAAAATCTATCGAGCAGTTGGACACCGCGGTAGAAGGCTTTCGCCATTGGGCTGCAACTACCGAAGGCAAAAGCAAGTTCGTCTATCTATATGACTTAGCGGAGAGTCTGAACGACCTCGGACTAATCTACATTAGTACAAGCCAAATGCAGAAAGCCCAGCAAGCTTTTCAGGAAACGCTCGACATCCACATCGAGATCCAAAGCAACCTCGGCGCGTTGGCGACTGCGCGCAACAATATCGCCTATTTGCACCATCAAGTGGGCCAGTATGCTGAAGCCTGGCACGAGTACTCGCTTGCGCTCGACCACGCCCGGTCTAGCAATCAAGCTCGCTGGCAGATCGGCATCTTGAATGGCCGCGCCGAATTGCTGCTTGATGTTGACGAAGAGGAAGAAGCCTACACGAGCCTGCAACAGGCATTGACGTTGGGTCAGGAGACCGGCGAAAAACCTGGCATCGTCGCCACTTTTATGTGCTTAGCCCGCGCCGTGCGCCAGCGCGAGCACTATCAAGAAGCCATGAACTGTCTGCGCCAGGCCGCCAGTCTTTCCGGCGCCGGTATGGATGAAGCTGAATACAAGGTTGAACTTGGTCGCATCTATGCGGACATGGGTCAACCCAATCTCGCTTTGCAACAATTCGAAGCGACGTTGCAAGAATGGCCCGAAGACAAAGCACCCACACAACCGCAGGTGCTGGCCGCCTACTTAGCGGCCCGCACTCAGTTTCGCAGCGGCAAGGAACAGGCCGCGGGAACTCTGCTAAATCGTGCCCTGGAAGGCGCCGCCCAGCTTGGCTACGACCAATTCCTGGTGGCTGCTTCGCGGACCTGTTTAGACTTCCTGAACCATTTCGTTGCAAATTCCTCTCCGCAGCTAAAGACATTGATCAGCCGCGCTTCAAAATTCATGACCGGAAAGGCTGCTCTAGAGACGAGTGCACCCGATGTGGATATTCAGCCCACCTACATGGAAGTGCGCGCTTTCGGCCCTGGAGACATTCGCAAGAATGGCGAGACTCTGCCGACCACGGTATGGCGCTCCAGCCGAGCACGGGCTTTATTCTTCTACATTCTCGATAAAAAGCGTGTTCGCAAAGATGTGATTGGTCTGGAGTTTTGGCCGGACTTTAGCTCGGGCAAGATCAGCAGCAATTTCCACGCGACCCTTTGGCGCGTGAGGCAAGCCTTGGGCTTCAAGGAATCGATCGTGTTCGAAAACGATCATTACAGTCTGCATCCGTCTTTGCAGGTTTGGTACGACGTGAACGAGTTTGAAAGCCAACTGGCCGCTGCTAAGGACACCAACTTATCGCGCCGCGAACGCACCGAGCTGGTCAAACAGGCGATTGATCTCTACAAGCAGCCTTACTTGCAGGACGTCTATATTGAATGGGCGGACCGCAGGCGGGAAGAGCTGCGCAGCCTGTACTTGGATGCCCTGAGCGATCTGGCGAATCTGGAAACGAGCGGCAAGCGCTATCGCGAGGCCAAATCACTCTACGAAAAGATCTTGGAGGTCGATCCTTACAGAGACGAAGTACACCTGGCGCTTATGAAGAACCTTGTGGATTCCGGGGCACCATCCTCGGCCATTGCCCATTTCAAGGGGTATCAGGAATTGCTGCGCAAGGAACTGAACGCCGAGCCGCTTTCCGAGCTGCGAGCTTACTATGACCAACTTGCCGTCAACGCCCACAAGGGGAAGTAAGCGGAATCCGCACGAATCCTCTCTTCGTACGCACGCGCGGCTACTCTCAGGAGTAGCCTTTTTTGTCCTATGGCACGCTCCTTGCTCAGAGATACGTTCATAGGCCATCCGTTAAGATGCGGCCATCAAATCAAACTTCTTTGGAGGAAGTGACATGTTTAAGACTGTGAAGATTCAGATGAACCAACCTATGGGTGGCGGTGTAGGTACTGGCCCTCAGTTCAACCAGCCCATGGGTGGCGGTGTGGGCACTGGCCCCTCGTTCAATCAGCCTATGGGTGGCGGTGTGGGCACTGGCCCTCAGTTCAATCAGCCCATGGGTGGCGGCGTCGGCACCGGCCCGCTTTCCTAACTATTAGCTCATTAGCCATCTGAAGGAGACCGAAAATGTCTAAGCTGAAATTGAATGCGATCGCTGCCCAGGCTTTGCTCGACAACGAATTCAAGGCTGCCATCCTGAACGGCAAAGTGCAGGAACGCCTAGGCGCCTTCCACCTCAACGAGGAAGAAAAGAAGGCCGTCATGTCCATCCAGGCGATGGACTTGGATCAGTTCATCCGCCACTTGAGCGGCCTGATCCAGCCGGCTGCGGCCTAATTCAGCCAATCTCGACCTGGGAGACACCCAGGAGGCATTATCTATAGGGTGAGGGTAGAGCATGCCCTCACCGCGTGTCTTAAGGTCCAGCCGCTGACGTCGAAGCGACCATCACACAGGGAAGCGACATGCTAGTCACCTCGCGAAACCGGGAAGCTCTGTACGCCAACAATGAGAATTCAATGCGACAGTTTGAGCTGAATCCCGAGAGCCACCATACAGAAGAACTTGCCGCTCTGGCACTCGCCGGGGCGAGTATTGTCTCTAGCCTGGACTTGGACAAGGTTCTGCATGTCGTCGCGCAACAACTCACCAATCTGCTGAACGTGCCAGTTTGCATCCTGGCCGATTGGCAAGCGACCTCGAAAGAGATCAGGGCGCATACCACCTTTGTGAACCCAAAGGTGACGAAGCTGCCCAAACAGTTTGACCCCGCATCCTTGGCTCAGACGCTATCTCTGACCCAGGTTGTGGAGAAGATCCGGCCGGTACAACGACGGGTGGACGAAGCCGGATTGACCGCCAAGGAAAAAGCAGCCTTCGTCAAGGCAGGGGTGTCTACGCTGCTGCTCGTCCCCATGGTGGCGCAAAGCAAGATCATTGGCGTCGTGGAACTGCAGGAGACGCGCGGCGCGCGCGACTTCACGGATCGCGAGATTTACCTGGCTCAGACCCTGTGCCAACAAGCGGCAGTCGCGATCGAGAACGCTCGCCTCTTCGAGGCGACCCGCCGCCAAGTGCAAGAGCTTGGCATCCTGCACCAGGTTTCCACCGCCTCTACAGAGGCCCAAACCGAAGATGAGCTGATCGAGCGCACGACTGCGCTGATCCAAGAGAACCTCTACCCCGACAATTTCGGCATTATGCTGATCGACAACCGGGGTGCGGAGCTAGTCGCCCACCCGTCTTATCAGGGCGGCGCCCCGCTTACGTCCCTGCGCATTCCGATCGGGCGTGGCGTCACCGGCCAAGTCGCCTCCGTCGGCATGCCATTGCGCATCGCCGAAACATCCGCCCACGCGGATTACCTTGGCTACGACACAGCCACGAAGTCGGAACTGTGCGTGCCGATGAAGATCGGCGATCGCGTCATCGGTGTCGTCAACGCAGAGAGCAAAGAGAAGAACCATTTCAGCGAGAAAGACGAACGGCTGCTGCTCACCCTGGCTGGCCAATTGGCCACCGGTATCGAGCGCCTGCGTACCGGCGCCATGGAACGCAAGCGCGTCAAGCAGCTCGGCATTCTGAACAAGCTGACCGGAGAGATGAGTGGCGTACTGGACCGCGATAATCTCTCCCGAATTGTTGTTGAGCGACTGAACAAAGAGATGAACTACGCTTCCACCGATATTTCACTGCTCGACGAATCCTCCAAAGAATATGTCATGGTAGCAGTGAGTGGAAGTTTTCAATCCGTCACCGGGGAGGGCTACCGCCAGGCTTTCGGCGTAGGCTTGCTAAGCCTGGCGGCAGCCTCCGGTGAGATCATCGTCGCCAACAATGTGCATGCGCACGAAGACTACAACCTTGTGCCCGGGCACGAAGGCATCAAGTCCGAGCTTGTCGTGCCGATCAAGATCTATAAGCGCGTAGTCGCCCTGCTCAATATTGAGAGTGACGAGGTCGACGCATTCGACGAGCACGAGGTTGCCGCGCTCAAGACCCTGTGCGAGCAGATCTCCATCGCGCTCGAAGGCATCAATCTCTTTGACTCGACACGGCGCCAGCTGCAAGAGCTGACCCTGCTGCACGCCATCACGCATGCAGCGGTCAATGCCAAGACCGAGGACGAGCTCCTTGAGCGCGCCACCGAAGTCATCGGCGAGAGCATCTACCCGGATCAATTTGGCTTCCTGATCCTCGACGAGGACGGGCGTAATCTCTCGGTGAACCGCAATTACCGCGGCGCTACGGAAGAGCGGAAGAAGCAACGCGTGCCCTTGTCGCAGGGCATCGTCGGCCGCGTAGCGGCCACTGGTAAGCCCTGGCGCGTGCCAGACGTGCGCAAAGAGCCGAGCTACATGAACATCAGCCCAGCTATGCGCTCTGAGCTTTGCGTCCCGATCCTTGGCAACAACAACCGTGTGCTCGGCGTCATCAACGCGGAGAGCAGCCAACTAGATGCATTCACCGACAAGGATCTGCGCCTGATGAACACCATCGCTGGCCAGGTCGGCACTGCCATCGAGAAGCTGCGCTTGTTCGAAGCCGAGCGCGTGCAACGTGAACAAGCCGAAACTTTGCGCGAAGTTGCAGCCATCCTCTCGACTGCTAAGGAAAGCCGCAGCCTGTTGGACTTAGTACTCGACCAGCTAAAGCGCGTCGTGCCGTTCGACAGTGCATCTATCCAGATCATCAAAGGCGGTAACCTCAAGATCCACGCAGTGGCTGGCAACCTGAAAACCGATGTGCTCGGTTTTGAGTTACCCATAAGCGAAGACAAGTTCGCCCACCCGCTTCTGTTCGAGCACCGCACGGTCTTGTACCAAGACATCAGTAATCACCCAGATTGGCTGCAAGCTCCCGAGGCCGAGAACGTACGCTCGTGGATTGGCGCCCCGCTGATGGTGCGCGGCGAATGCATCGGCGTGCTCACCGTTGACGGCTACCAGCCCAATCAATTCACCACCGCTGATTCGCAGCTGGTGGCCACCTTTGCCATCCACGCCGGCTTGGCACTCGAGAACGCTCGCCTATTTGAAGAAGCCCAGGACGCTTACGTCCAGACCGTGAGCGCGCTGGCCAGCGCCATTGATGTGCGCGACAGCTACACAAGCGGCCACAGCCAGCGCCTCGCTGAGCTCGCCGAAGAGACCGGCCGCATTATGGGCTGCGGTCCCGAAGAGCTGATCGATATTCGCTGGGGCGCGTTGCTGCATGACATTGGCAAGATCGGCGTACCCGACGAGATTTTGCGTAAACCCGGCACCCTGGAAGCCCACGAAGAAGAGATCATGCGTAAGCACCCAGAGATCGGCGCTCATATCGTAGAGCCGGTGAAGAACCTGGCTGCAGTTGCCCCGATCATCCGTGCCCACCAGGAACGCTACGACGGCCGGGGCTACCCCGATGGTCTCAAGGCCAAGGCCATCCCCAAGATCGCCCGCATCATTAGCGTAGCAGACGCCTACGTTGCCATGACCGACGAGCGTGTGTATCGCAAGTCGCGCAGTAAAGAAGAAGCTGTCGAAGAACTAAAGCGCTGCGCAGGTTCGCAGTTCGACCCAGATGTTGTGGACGCCTTCTTGAAGGCTTTGGACGAGACGAAGTAATTACACGATCAGCATTGCATCGCCGAACGAAAAGAAGCGGTAGCCAAGGGCTACCGCTTCTTCGTAGGCAGCCAAGATACGCTCGCGGCCCGCGAAGGCGCTGACCAGCATAAGCAGGGTTGATTGCGGCAAATGGAAGTTCGTGATCATTACGTCGACCACTTTGAACTTGAACCCAGGCAAGATGAACAGATCCGTGCGGCCTTCGTAAGCCGAAAGCTCGCCGTATGCTGATTGGCGCGCCGCGCTCTCGAGCACCCGTACCGACGTGGTGCCGACCGCGATCACGCGGCCACCAGCGGCATGGGTCTCGTTGACCAATTGAGCTGTCTCGGCCGATAGCTGGCACCACTCGGTGTGGATGTGATGCTTGGCAGGATCGTCTTCTTTCACCGGAGCAAAGGTATCCAAGCCGATATGCAGAGTAACCTCTGCCATACTGACGCCTTTATCTTTTAGCTTGCTCAGCAATTCAGGCGTGAAGTGCAGTCCCGCAGTCGGCGCCGCAGCCGACCCCAATTCGCGGCTGTACACGGTTTGGTATCGCTCGGGGTCGGCGAGCGGAGCACGGATGTAGGGCGGCAACGGGATCGCGCCAAGCTGCGGCAGTTCCGCATCCAGCGACTGCTCGAACTCGATCAGCCGCTGCGCCCCGTCCAAGACCTCCGCGATCATCGCCTTAGCTCCGTTCTCTAGCTCCAGCTGACGTCCTTGGTTAAGGCCCTTGCCACCCACCAATGCCTTCCAGTGCGTCGCATCCACCCGCTCAAGCAGAAGTAACTCCACTTTGCCTCCGGTCGGCATCTTACGCGCCTCTAAGCGAGCAGGCACCACGCGGCTACGGTTAACGACAAGAAGATCGCCCGGTCGTAAGTATTCGAGGACGTCGCCGAAGGCTTTGTGTGCAAGTCCATCCGCAGAGCGATCTAGCACTAGCAAACGCGAGGCGTCGCGAGGCTCAACTGGATGTTGAGCGATCTGTTCCTGCGGAAGGTGGTAATCGAAATCTGAAGTCTTCAATGCGATTAGCGGTCGAAAAACCGGCCGAGCAGATTGAGGCCAAGGGTGAGCAGGATCGAAAGGATGATGCTAGTAGCAATCGGAACAAGGCATGTGAACTGCCTGCTCTCAAATCGCAGGTCGCCCGGTAGTCGCCCTAAATTGATGCCAATTCTTGGGAGTAGCGTAATCAAACCACCCACTACGAGTAATACAACTCCGGCGATTACAAGCAGACGGCCGAGATCGCCCATGCTTAGAATAGCGTTGGTGCCGCGGCCGGGCCGACATATGGCAGCCCAAGATGCGCGCACGCTTTCGCGGTAGTCAGGCGACCTTGCGAGCGGCGCTCCAGGAAGCCGAGCTGCATCAGATAGGGTTCGACCACATCCATAATCGTGTCGGCTTCTTCGCTGACCGAAGCGGCGATCGTGTTCAAGCCTACCGGCCCGCCGCCAAATTTCTCGATGATGGCGCGCAGCACGCGGCGATCCATTTCATCGAGGCCGAGCTCATCGACCTCGAGCAGATTCAAGGCTTCACGAGCCACATCATCGGTGATCACGCCTTCAGCGCGCACTTCGGCAAAGTCGCGTACCCGTCGCAACAGACGCAGCGCAACGCGCGGCGTACCGCGCGATCGCATCGCGATCAGCTCCATCCCGCCGTCGTCCGACTGCACGCCAAGCTGCCGCGCCGCGCGGTCAAGGATGGCGCGCATTGCTTGCGGCTCGTAATAGTCCAGGCGGAAGGTCGCGCCGAAGCGGGCGCGCAGTGGCGCGGTCAACAGCGCCAAGCGCGTAGTAGCCCCAATGACTGTGAAACGTGGCAGCTTGAGTCGAATAGCCCGCGCCGACGGTCTCTTGCCGATGACGATATCCAGCGCGTAGTCTTCCATCGCCGGATACAACACTTCTTCGACGGCCTTACCGAGACGGTGGATCTCGTCGACAAAGAGCACATCGCCTTGGTTCATATTGCTCAGAATTGCAGCTAGGTCGCCTTGACGTTCGATCGCCGGGCCAGACGTGACCTTGATGTTCACGCCCATCTCGTTGGCTAGGATATGCGCCAGCGTGGTCTTGCCCAAACCCGGCGGGCCGTAGAAAAGAACATGGTCAAGGGGTTCGTTGCGTTGGCGAGCTGCGGCGATGAGAATGGCCAGGTTTTCACGAACTTTGTCTTGCCCAATGAGTTCGGATAGCGAG
>JACZCZ010107382.1_pt1 | contig 10894 bp, 13 predicted proteins | sample 8641811 | NCBI WGS metagenome assembly JACZCZ01 (sample SAMN15324610, study PRJNA640507) | soil metagenome | isolation source: intercropping peanut in the first line | place: China: Luxin town, Laibin City, Guangxi Province | collected 2019-07-25 | depth 10cm m | reverse complement strand
GCCTTGCCGGCATAGCTCAGTTGGTAGAGCAACCGCCTTGTAAGCGGTAGGTCGTCAGTTCGATTCTGACTGCCGGCACCATAGGTCGGTTTCGCAGCGTCCCAAGCCATCGTAGAGAACTGCCATAAACCCCAAAATTATGGGGTTTTTTGTTGCCTAGTATCCCTCGACGTCCCGTTGCAGCCTGCCTGTCACGGGGGTATCGTTGGGGGTGCAAAGCCCCTTTGGGGGTACAAGGCTGGGGTACACAGCATGGCCGCACACACTGGCAAGCTAACAGCCATAGCGATCAAGTCAGCGCCGACCGGCAAGCTGTTCGACGGCGGGGGATTGTATTTGGACGTTCGCGCGAACGGCTCGCGCTACTGGCGGATGAAGTACCGCCACGCCGGCAAGGAGCGCCTGCTTTCCTTTGGAGTCTATCCGGAGGTAACTCTGTCGGAGGCCCGTAGTCGGCGTGACGCGGCGCGCGCTGAGATCCGCGACGGTCAGGACCCTGCCGCCGTGAAGAGGGCGCGCAAAGTCGCTGCCAAGGTTTCCGCTGCCAACAGCTTCGAGGCCGTCGGCCGTGAATGGCTGGCGACTCAGAAGAAGAAACTGGCAGCCTCCACGTTCGCCAAATCGGAATGGATGCTTTGCGACAACGTGTTCCCTTGGTTGGGCGCACGCCCGATCGCCGAGATAGACGCCCCAGAGCTGCTGGCCGTGCTGCGCCGGATCGAGGCGCGCGGTGCGAATGAGACTGCGCATCGCACAAAAGAGAAATGCGGACAGGTTTTCCGCTATGCGATAGCCACCGGCCGAGCCTCTCGTGACCCTTCGGCCGACCTACGCGGGGCACTGGCCCCTGTTGTCCGTACATCGCGTGCCGCCGTCACAGATCCGGCCAAGGTGGCTGGCCTGCTGCGTTCCATAGATGGGTACGCCGGGCAGTTCGCCACTCGCTGCGCCTTGCGCCTGGCCCCGCTGCTGTTCGTGCGACCGGGGGAACTGCGACGTGCGGAATGGGCTGAGCTCGATCTGGACGGCGCCTTATGGCGCATTCCGGCGGCTAAGATGAAGATGGCCGAAGAACATCTGGTGCCGTTGTCACCGCAGTCTGTGGCGATCCTACGAGAACTGGCGCCGCTGACCGGACGTGGGCGCTACCTATTCCCGAGCCTACGAAGTCCCAATGAGCCGATGAGCGAGAACACGATTAACGCCGCGCTCCGCCGCCTCGGCTACGACAAGGAGACCATGACCGGTCACGGCTTCCGGGCGATGGCATCCACTCGCTTGAACGAAATGGGCTGGGCGCCGGACGTCATCGAGCGGCAACTTGCCCACGCCGAACGCAACAAAGTCCGCGCGGCGTACAACAGGGCCCAATACTTGGCTGAGCGCCGAAACATGATGCAAGCGTGGGCGAATTACTTGGATACGCTAAGAGTTGATGACGGAAAGGTTCTGCCGATCAGGCGCAATGTGCGCTGAGTGAGGGGCAGTTCGGCGAGCTAAGCGGCCAGCCGAAAGAACGTGTCCATGCGGCGACTATGTGGTCCGTCGATGGTGCAGAGGAGCGTGCACAGTGAAGGAAGCTAACAAAGGACCACGCTTAAGCCCCCATGGCGAGGGGGTCCCTGCTGTTCACTTCTTTTCCGAGCATGTCACCTTGGAAGCGAACCTGATGGGGTTCGTATGCGATGAAGATATCTTTGGTGGCGAGCTCGACCGCATTGTGCGCAAGGCACGCCAATTGCTTGAAGGGATGAGCGGCAGGGACGTCCATTATCTCCTCTTGTTCGCGGACGCAGTTGTCGCCAATGTGGTAGATCATGGAGGCACTGTCGTCGACCAGGACGGGGAAAAGCATCAACTCACGAAGCAGCTGCTTCGCCGCATGTCCCCAGTGGACGTCATGTCATTCCTTGCTGCTGGTCTGGACCAAACAGACATCGTTGTCCAAGACGCTTCCGATGGAAATGTGGAGCTCGCGATAACGGCCCCAAGAATTTACGCGGCTATAGCACTCAGCGGAGCATTCTCGGTATTCGAGTATGGCGCGCATAAGGACAAGGATTGGTTAGCTACCAGTGGTGGCTATCACGCGATCCTGGCGGCCGAAGCATTGGCGTTTGCAACGGTGCTAGGGGACGAGGAGTCGCCGTTAGCGCCAGTCATCAGGAAGAGAGTGATAAGTGAGATCGCGCGCAAGGGCGCAGACGCTAGATTGGCGAATGACCCAAAGCAGGCAGCAAAGGAAACGGCCAAAGATATGTGGCGGAGCTGGCAGTCCGGGAAATCGCGACACAAGTCCGGCGCAGCATTCGCGAGGCATGTAGTGGATACCTTGAAGGTGATCGACAGCACAAAGACGGTCGAAAGATGGATGCAGGAATGGCGCGAGGCGGAGAAGGGATAGGGACTCAGCTAGCTGCGTCCCTATCGAGCCGGCTGCGTGGCCGCTGTGCCAGTCGAAGCGTTTATTGCACTCGTGTGAAGTCGGAGTATCCCCGGCAAGCCCAGAGCATTTCTGGGTATTGCGAGCGATGCCACAATGACCCACGACGTGAAACGACTATCGGCGATTCCAGTTGCCAGGTCCAGAGATGCCCACGATTTGCGCCTGCTACGCCTCCCCGAAGTCAAACTACGCACAGGCTGCAGCCGCAGCGAAATCTACCGGCGCATAGCCGCTGGTGAATTCCCTCAACCGGTGAAGCTGGGAGAACGCGCCAGCGCGTGGCCGGAGAATGAGATCACAGCGTGGATTGCTGCCCGGATTGCAGTCAGAGATGCAATCGGGGCGAGAAGATGAGCGGGTCAGCGGAGAACCGTCTCGTTTGTGGGATACCTGATCCGCCCAGATCGAACGCCTCAAGTCCGATGTTGAAGGGTTGCCGATGTCAGTGCACAGCCTGTCGAGACTACTTCGGGAGCGAGCGCGCATTCGACCGCCACCGTGTGGGCAACTTCGCGAAAGCCGGTGATTGGCGGAGCACTCGACGGTGTCTTGAAAAGGATGAGATGCGGGCCCTGGGATGGTTCAAGGACGAGCGAGGATTCTGGCTCACACCCGATCCCAGACGCGCCGGGGCGAGGGTCCTCGGGCCATTCGATGCCGCCAGCGCTATCCCTGAGGCGCTGAACAACGCGGAGTCGCCTGAAGGCGGCCCCCGGCACATTTGAGGGGCGAGGGCGAGATGCTGCGCGACGATCGAAGGCGGCTGCGTAAGCAGGGCCGAGCTACACACTCCGGCTTTCTGGGCATTCCCAAGTACGTCTTTCGCGCCCAGGAGTTCGGAGAGCTCAGTGCATGGGCGCTCAAGCTGCTGATTGAGCTGGCAGGCCAGTACAACGGAAGCAACAACGGCAATCTCAGCTGTTCGTACACGCAGCTTCATCGCCGTGGTTGGAACAGCAGCGCTACGTTGGATAAGGCCCGAAAGGCTCTCATTTCTGCTGGCTGGATCGTTACAGCGCGAGCAGGCAGTCGGGCGCGCTGTTCTCTATATGCAGTCACCTGGTGGCCCATCGACGAGTGCCCTGGGAAATTCCTGGAAGTGTCTCGTGAGTCAGTAGCGAGCAACCGCTGGCAAAAAACAAAAAATGTAGTCGCTATGCGAACGGATGTAGTCGCTATGCGAACAGGAGCGGCATGAAGATAGATGAAAGAACCGCCATGTGGTCGCCAGGTGAACTAAGTTCTGGCCAATTCTGGCCTTCGTTTAGTCACTATGTGAACACCCTTATAAGATTACCAAGTGCTTTGAAGGGTGCCGTGCTCCGGGGAGGCGAATTGGTGCGCAACGCCGAGCGAGACTTTGGGCCGGCTGGCCAAAGCGGGGACGACGAGCCTTCGAGGATGCGATGTTTTCCCCTTTCCGATGCCCGAGGAGCGTATCATTGTGACCATAGCTAGCGGCGTCACCAGCAAGGCGGTGCGATTTGGCCTTTGACACCAATTTGGTCGCGCTCAGTTGGATTTCTGGTCGCTATGCAGTTGTCTCCCAGATAGCTGCGCACATTGACATCAGCGCCGTTCAACGCGACGGGCTGATTCACGACTGCTCTGAAGACGTCGGGTATGTGGACGAGGTCGCAACCCTGCCTAGGAGCGATTTCGCCAAGTACCTGCTCCCCGAACCCAATCCTTGGCACAAACGTGCGTTTGAGTGGTTCGAGGGCCTGCCTCCTGAAGTTGCGTTTATCCTCGTTCATCGAGCTGAGCGAGAGAGTGGGCTTTGTGACTGACCGGCCGGGTGCGATTGCGGGGCGCCATCGAATCGCGAGCACTGCCATCTCGACACCATCGCGTTTTAGGACTTCTGGCATCACTCCGGCTCCTGTGCGCTGATCCTGGCGAGACAGCGCTGCCACCGCCAGGAGCGGCGCTCTGGCGCCTGTGTGCAGCCAGGTGGCGGTTGGTGCGGGATAGAAGCCCGGCACCTGGAATTTCTGCCTCGACGTTGGGCCGCCTTGGGCCCCTGCCTGCCTCCGCCACTACGTCGTCCAGTTAATGGAATGGATCGATTTGACGCAAACAGCATATGAATCATTGGCTTAAGTTGAATTTGCCGTCCCTTAGGGGCGTGGATGGGATCCTGTTCACGTTAGAGCGCTTTCTCATCAACTCCAGCGCGATTACGATCTGTACGGGGACAGAAGCGCTTGGGGTAAACGGATGTCGGCCAGCCCGGATGCCACGCCGCTCGTGTTGAAGAAGTGCGGCGCCAGCAATGATGCGCGAGAAGTTGATTCGACCGGGGAAGCTGTTGCCAGCCTCACCCCAGAACTTGTCATCGCTTTGTGTGGGCCAATTGGCTCTCCGTTACATGAAGCAGCCGACCAACTGGACAGCGCGCTGCAAGTCTTTGGCTATAAGACCGAGAAGATCCGCCTCAGCCGAATCATTGCCTTGAACGCTGCGGACGTCGGCAAGACGATCGTGACAGGAACAAAGTTTCAGGAGATCAAATCGCTAATCGAAGCGGGCGATGCGCTCAGAGAGCGGTATGGCAACGACATTCTGGCCAAGGTCGCAATCGCTAAGATCAAAGGAGACCGTACCGCCAAATTCGGTGAGTTCCGAGACACTGCCGCCGAGTCCAAGGTTGCAGACGAGCAGAGGATTACGCGTCAGCGCGTCTGTCATGTGATCGACTCAATCAAGAACAAGTCCGAGCTGGAATTGCTTCGATTGGTCTATGGAGACGCCCTGCTAGCTGTGGGTGTCTTCTCTCCGCTCGAGACGCGAAGAGCCAATCTGGAGAACGGCGCCTCTGCCCTAAAGCCAGAGGAGATTAACCGGCTAGTCGACACCGATTCTGGGGAGGAGTTCTCGCACGGACAGTCCGTTCGAGACACATTCCCTCGCTGTGACTTCTTCTTGAGGGTAGATCATTCGGTAACGGGTGCTACGGAACCTGAGGCAGTTGGGCAGATCATGGCTAAGGTCCGAAGGCTTTTCGGTTTGATATTCAGGACGTCCGTTATTACCCCGACGCCCGAAGAGACAGCAATGTATGCGTCTGCCTCAGCTGCAAGGAACTCAGCTTGCCTGTCAAGACAGGTTGGCGCAGCGGTGACAAGCAAGTCAGGCGAGCTGCTTGCAGTCGGTTGGAATGACGTGCCTCAGCCAGGTGGCGGGCTCTATGGCAAGCCGTCTCTGGTTTCCGGCGGCATGATTGTAATGCCGGAGAATGATCGTCGTTGCTTTGGCCTTCCGGGAAGCAAGTGTCACAACGACGAAGAAAAGAAGGGTATTGCGCGGAAGGTTGCGGAACTCTTGGTAGAAAAGAAGCTCGTGAAAGATGGTGACCTAGCTGCCGCCGTCGAGGCAATCTCAGCAGATTCGAGAGTAAAGGACTTGATCGAGTTTTCACGCGCTGTACACGCGGAAATGCATGCAATCCTGGGGGCAAGCAGGGTTGCTGGAGAAAGAGTTGTTGGGGGAAAAATCTTCGTTACAACTTATCCGTGCCATTCTTGCGCACGCCACATAGTTGCGGCCGGCATCTCTGAAGTCCACTACATCGAGCCCTACCGAAAAAGCATGGCAACAAAGCTTCATCCAGATGCGCTCTCGGAGTCGGTAAACGATGAGTCGAAGGTTAGGTTGATCCAGTTTGACGGAGTCTCGCCTCGTCGATTCATCGACGTTTTCGAGTCCGGAACTCGAAAGAAGGACGGTGTGCTAAGCTTGCCATCGAAGGAAGGTGCCAGGCCGGCGACTCAGGTTAGCTTGAAGGCAATACCGAGATTGGAAGAGGCTGTTGTCGCAGAGCTTGCGACGAGGAACTTCAAATATCCTGCCTTAGCGACCACCTAGGAATCCACAATGGCTAAGACTCAGAAAAGTTCTCCGCAGCAGCTCCAGTTGCGTGTTTTTGCGGATGTGAACGGCGGGTCAAGCAGGCCCTCTAATTCCCGAGCGTCTTCGAACGAGCGTTCCACCGGAGTGACGCGATCTCTTTACGACGAAGCGTCTGCAGAAGACCGTGCGATATACCAGGCGATTGCTGACAACTACTTTAGGTCAGAAGCGTAGCTCGAAGCGTCCCGCTTGTAGACCCCAAAAGCTCGCGCCCGCGAGCTTTTTTGCTCTCTATAGGATGGTTCTGACGCGGCCACTTGACCTGGGTAGGTGAGACATCCAAGACTCGGCCTCACGGGATTGGGGGAGGCGAATGAGCATCAAGCAGGGAATGGAACTCTATACGGGCCGGGAGCAGGCATACGTCAAGCACGAGCTACTCACCGCCTACCTCGAGCGTTTCATGATGATACTGGGGCAGCACTTCCCTCGCGTCCTGTACGTTGACTGTTTCGCCGGGCCTTGGGAGTCGACCGCCGCGGACTACAGCGATACGTCATTTGGGCGGGCGGTCCAGATCATCAAGGCATGCCAGAGCAAACTCAGATCTGACTTTGGCCGTAATCCGGGCTTCAAGGCCCTGTTCCTGGAGAGGGATCCTGCGGCTTTCGCCAAGCTCAAGCAGTTCGCCGACCAGGCGTCAGGAGAGCGGCTCGAGGTGTTCGCGTGGCAGGGCGAATTTCAGGATCGAGTTGACGACATCGTTGATTGGATTGGGTCGGATTTTTCTTTCGTGCTCATTGATCCGAAGGGTTACAAAGAAGTAATCGCACCGTCCACATTGGCGCCGCTGCTGAAGCTTCGTAACGTGGAGGCTCTGATCAACTACATGTGGCAGTTCCTGTCGTTAGCAGTAGGTCACCTTGATAACAGTGCGCATCGCCAGAACCTGGTGGCATTGTTCGGCGAAGAGGTCGCAAATGCCCCCGTCGCAGGTTCAGCCGATCGCGAAGGTTGGCTGCTCGACTTGTACAGGAGCCGCTTGGTTCAGCTATCCAAGCCGTCAGGGGATGGGAGAACCAGGACAGTCAGCTTTCCGGTCGAGTATCCGGGCCGGGAAACCACGAAGTACTTCTTGATTCACGTCACGCACAACGATCTCGGCGTGATCAAGTTCTCGGAGGCAAGTCAGGAGGCATCCGCGACCCAGCGGTCGGTTCGATTCAAGGTGATCCAGCAGAAGAAAGAGACCAAGACGGGAATCGCGGACCTGTTTCCCACCGATGAGACAGAGATTGTTGTGGGCGACCGCGCGCTGACGGAACCTTGGCTGCAGTTGATGCCCGAGGTTGGAAGCGAGGTCGAAGTCAACGAATCGGTAATGGCCCAGCTTATAGAGAAGTACAATTGCTTCATGCCCGAACTTCAAAGTGGAGTGGTCACCTTGATCAAATCGGGGCAGGTGGCGAACCTCGATATGTCACGGATGAGGCCAAAGAACGGCGTGCACTACAAGAAGCGAGAGCGTTTAAAGAGGCTCAGATGACCAATCGATCGCGCATTGAATGGACAGAGAGCACGTGGAATCCCGTCGTTGGGTGTGCCAAGCTTAGCGCGGGCTGCAAACACTGCTATGCAGAGACTATGGCTCGTCGCTTGCAGGCGATGGGTGTCCCGGGGTACGAGTTTGGCTTCAAGAAGGTCAGAACACTGCCCGCGCGTCTCGAGGAGCCGCTCAAGCGCGCGAAGCCTACTGTGTACTTCGTCAACTCAATGAGCGATTTGTTTCACTCTCAAATCCCAGAGTCGTTTATCGACCGCGTGTTCGACGTAATGGCTAAGTGTCCGCAGCATACGTTCCAGGTACTAACAAAGCGCGCGGATCGGTTGTTCGATTACACGCTCGAACGCAGCGTGTCTGACAATGTCTGGATAGGCGTGTCGGTGGAGAACAAGCGTCACGGAGTGCCGCGGATCGAGTTCCTCAGGAATTCGCCAGCGAAGGTGAAGTTCTTGAGCATTGAGCCGCTGCTAGAGGATATTGGCCAAGTCGACCTCACGGGGATCTCTTGGGTAATTGTTGGCGGGGAATCCGGTGTAGGTGCGCGGCCGATGAAGGCGGACTGGGCACGTCGCGTCCAGCGACAATGTGCGGAGCAGGGGGTTCGGTTCTTCTTCAAGCAGTGGGGTGCGTTTGGAGCTGATGGTGTCAGGCGGTCGAAGAAGGAGAACGGTCGCGTACTGGACGGGAGCACGTGGAATGACACGCCATTGCTTGCTTAGCCCAGGCCTCAACGCCGAATCGGCAGCGGGGACGGGATGAGCGACCGAGGGTTGAGGGTCTGCCATCCGGCTAGTGCTAACGTCCGCCTCCAACCCGAAGGGGTTTTGAGTCATTCGCTCTAACCTATGTCAGGAATGAATTAGTCCGGCCCTAGCGGATCCCCAATCGCGGTAGCGAGACGTCCGCTTCTGGCCGATTGCAGACATCAAGTGAGCGTCGTTTCGGCGATATCGAGCAGAGCTCTTAACCGATCCATGTGGCGCAGATCTTGGTGGTAACCCACCCAGACGTCCCTGCTCGGAGGGTCGCCGAACAGATCGATGCGATGAAGCCCGTCCACGCCGTCACCAAGGGGCCTTGGCAATACCGCAACGCCTAGTCCTCGACGGCACATCTGGGCCTGGACGCTTCGGCTGGTGCTGGCGAAAGCACGTCGAGAGCGCGGGAATCGGTCCAGCAGCCAGGCGACATCCGGGAAGTGAGCCTGGGCCGAATTCATGAGAATCAGGCTCACAAACCCGGGGTCGTTGGTCACCGCGTGCACCGTCGACGCCGATCCGTAGAGCCCGTAAGGCATGGTCATCAGTCGGCGCTGGGCGATGTCCGGCTCACTGAACGGGACGATGCGGAAGGCCACATCGGCTTCGCGACGGGAAAGGTCGAGCAGGCGGTAGCTCGCGATGACCTCGGGTACGACGGCGGGGTGAAGGCGCCCCAGTTCGACAAAGACGGGCGCCAGGACATAGGCAGCGAACCAGTCCGCCGAGGATATCCGCAGGAGGCCTTCGAGCCGCTCATGGTTGCCCGCCAGGCGCCTTTCCATGGACAGCGCCGATGCTTCCATGGATTCAGCGAGTGACAGCACCGCGTCTCCGGCATCGGTGAGCACCAAGCCGTCCTTCGTCCTGCGGAAAAGCGGTTGCTCGGCCTCATCTTCGAGTGCCTTGATCCGTCGACCGATGGTGGGGTGGCTCACGCCCAAGCTGCGCGCCGCCTCGCCGAGCGATCTGCCGCGGACGACCGCGAGGAATATCCGGATATCACTCCATTCCATCCCGCGAATACCCGTTCAAAAATGTACGCGGAATATGCAGGAATGGCAGTCCACAAACAATCCTGTCGACTTCACCATGCCCACCCAGCACTGATGGTCTGGCGTCTGCGGTCCGACCCGCAGGCGACCCCGGCGTAGTTCGGGAGATCTCAGTGGGCGGGTACACGCCATCCCTGGCAGGTTGGCCCATACCGGGTCAGCCTCATCTGGAGTTGAACGACATGAGCAAGTTGAACGGGAAAGTCGCTCTGGTTACGGGCGCATCTAAAGGTATTGGTGCCGGCATCGCCCATCGGCTGGCGAGCGATGGCGCCAAGGTGATCGTGAACTACGCCTCGAGCGCGCACGAGGCAGATAGGGTAGTTGGCGAGATTGAAGGCGCCGGCGGGACCGCTGTAGCGGTGCGCGCCGATGTCCGCAGCAAGACGGAGGTGGATGCGCTCATCCAGACGGCCGTCGACCATTTCGGTCGGCTAGATGTCGTGGTCAACAACGCCGGCATCTATCAGTTCGCAAAGATCGAGGACACCACCGAGGATCTGTATCGCCAGCAGTTCGACCTCAATGTACTCGGGTCGCTGCTCGTCGCGGCAGCCGCCGTGCCCTTCTTGGGCGAAGGCGGCAGCATCATCAACGTCAGTTCCTTCGTCACCCGGATTCTGCCTACCCAAAGCGCGATCTACAGTGGGACGAAAGGGGCGATCGACGCCATCACTGGCGTTCTCTCGCGGGAACTGGGTCCACGAGGAATCCGCGTCAACGCGGTGAACCCCGGCCTGATCGAGACCGACGGTACGCACGCCAACGGCGTGATGGGCTCGGAGTTCCAGGCCTGGAACGAGCAGCAGACGCCGCTCGGCCGGATCGGGCAGGTGACGGACATCGCGTCGATCGTCTCCTTTCTTGCATCGGACGACGCGGGCTGGGTCACGGGCGAACACATCATCGGCTCGGGCGGCATGCGCTGATCCGCGGCGTTCCGAGGATGAACCTCTTGAGCATCTATCCGAATCCGAACACAACGGACCCGCGTCGCTGGCCCGCCTTGGCCGTGCTCCTGTCCGGCACAATGCTGCCTCCGCTTGATTTTTTCATCGTCAACGTCACGTTGCCGAGCATCCGCGCCGATCTGCAGGCATCGGCCGACGTCGCACAGCTGGTCGTGTCGGTCTATGCGATGGCCTACGCCGTCACCCTCATCCTGGGCGGTCGCTTGGGCGATCTCTATGGACGCCGGCGTACCTTCGTGGCCGGCATG
>JACZCZ010058686.1_pt1 | contig 10894 bp, 13 predicted proteins | sample 8641811 | NCBI WGS metagenome assembly JACZCZ01 (sample SAMN15324610, study PRJNA640507) | soil metagenome | isolation source: intercropping peanut in the first line | place: China: Luxin town, Laibin City, Guangxi Province | collected 2019-07-25 | depth 10cm m | reverse complement strand
GCTGCGCGCTCTGCGACCTGCACGCTGCGCTTCGAAGGATCGAGCGTGACGCCCGCCTGGCTAAGCGCGGGCAGACTGAAGTACGGCAAGCCGGAGCTGCGGCGCATGAGCGCGCGCAATTGCGCGACCAGCAAGCGCGGGCTCGTGGGTCGCACGAAGATCAGATCCGCGCCGGCTTCGATCAGCGAAACCTGGCGACGTTCTTCACTGCGCTCAAGCAAAAGCACGATAGGCGCCTGATTCTCAAGACGAAGTTGGCTGATGTATTCGGGGGTTAGCGCTTTGTCGTCGACAAAAGCGAAGAAGAATAATTCTGCGGGACGGTCTTGCCAGGCTTGCGCGATGCGATCCGCTTCCGAGATCAGGCGCACTTCAAAGCCGGCGCGTTCTAGGATAAGAGTGAGGATTGCTGCTTCGTCGGGGTCCGGTGCGAATAGCAGAGTCAGCATAAAGTTTTTTGCTGCGTCTGCTAGTTATAACACAGCATTCAGTTTGTGGATGTGCTTGCTCTCACAGAGTCAATGATCTCTTGCGCGGATTGCAATGTGCCGTCGCTCACATCACCAAGCATATTTGCGAGTTCTCTTACACGAGGTTCGCCTTGCAACTCCACGACGCGCGTTGTTGTACGGCCGCCATCGACGACTTTCTCAACTTTGAAATGCTGGTCGCCGTACGCGGCCAGCTGCGGCAGATGCGTAATGCACAAGACTTGATGTTCACGCGCCAGTCGCCATAATTTTTCGCCGACCACTGCACCAACGCGGCCACCAATGCCCTGATCGATCTCATCGAAGATCAGCGTGGGGGTGTGATCGGCGCGAGCCAGCACGTTCTTCATCGCCAGCATCAAGCGCGCCGTCTCGCCGCCGGAGGCGATCTTGACCAGTGGCTTAAGTCCTTCGCCGGGATTCGGCGCAACCAGGAACTCAACGGTCTCGTGGCCATACGAATCGAAAGCGAAACGCTGGCCGCCAATTGGCAAGCCGTCTTCGCTTTCGTGTGTATTGAATTGCACACCGAACTGAGCGGATTCCATCTTCAGGTCGTCGAGTTCTTTCTCCACCGAAGCGCTAAGTTCATCGCCGGTCTTATGCCGCTTGGCTGAGAGCGCCATGGCGTCCTTGGCCAGCTTCTCAAGCAGCTTGCTCTCTTTTTCTTGCAGCTCGCCCAGTCGCTCCTCGGCATGCGAGATATTGTCGAGGTCTTTGCGCGCCCGCTCGGCGAAGGCAAGAATGTCGGAAATGGTCTCGCCGTATTTGCGCTTCAGGCTTTGCAGCAAAGCCAGGCGTTCTTCCACTTCTTCGAGCCGCTTGGGGTTGAACTCGATCTGCTCCAGGTATGCGCGCAGATCGCGGGCTAAGTCAGCCATGCTGTCGAATAACTCTTCGGCTTTGCTCTCGAGCTCAGCCTGCGAGGGGTCGACCTTGGCCAATTGCCCCAGCGCAGCCACCGCCGCCCCCATGCGGTCATTGGCCGCGGGTGCGTCCGCCTCTCCCTCGTCCAGCGCTGCCAGCGCCAGATTGGCGTTGGCGGCTAGGCTCTCGGCGTTGGCCAGGCGGGTGCGCTCTTCGCGCAACGCCTGGTCTTCGTCCGGTTGGAACTTGGCCGCATCGATCTCCTGCACCTGAAAGGTGAGCAACTCGATACGCCGGGTTGCGTCCTGCTCGGCGGCGCGCAGGCTGGTTAGCTCGCGGCGCACCTCTTGCAGTTCGGTGTAGGTCTTTTGGTAAGTCTTAAGTTCGTTATCTACATCGGCATAGCGATCAAGCAAGAAGCGATGCGATGGCACACGCAGTAGCGAGAGATGCTCTGACTGGCCGTGCAGGTCGATCAGCAATTCGCCCAGTTCTTTCACCAGCGCCAGGGTCGCCGGGCGGCCATTGATACGCGCCACGTTACGGCCTTCGCGGCGGAAGTCGCGCTGCATCTGCAGGTACTTCGGGTCGTCGAGCAGGTCCTCTCGCTCGAGGATCGCATGCACCTCGGCCTTGATCTGCTCGGGGATGGCAAAGGTACCTTCCACGCTGGCGCGGTCCTGGCCGGCCCGGATCACGTTCGTATCCGCGCGCACGCCTAGCAGCGTCTCAACCGCGTCGACCAGAATGGACTTGCCCGCGCCGGTCTCACCACTGAGCGTGATCAGACCTTTGCCCATCTCGATGGTGAGATCCTCGATGATGGCAAAGTTATGGATGCGCAGTTCGGTGAGCATATCTATCGCCGTCCGAGTTCGATGCCGGACAGCCGGTAGTACGCAGCGGATGTCGCAAAAGCGGCATACAGCAGAGGCCACAGCGCGATGATCAGCAGGCGCAAATCGCCTCCAAGGATAAAGGCCAGCAAAGGTTGGATCACAAAAGTGGCCGCCCCCAGCGCAACGCCTACCGCCGTCACCATATACAGGCGCGGCGAGCGGCGTCGGCCAGTGATCACCCGCACCGCTTCAGCAATAATGCTTCCAGCTACGGGCGCCAGCAGGATCGTAAAAAAGCCAAGACGCCCAACCAGCAGTCCGCCGATAAACGACAAGATCACGGCGACCACGAACGCAGTCACATAGTCGAAGCTTTGAGCCGTCTCGAACACCTTCTGGCGGCCGCGCACGCACTCCGCGCAGCGGTAGCCCGTCGGTGTGCTGATCGCGCACTTGCTGCAGATCAGCTTGCCGCAGTTGTTGCAGCGCAGGCCGGTTTCCCGGTCTGGGTGATTGGCGCAATAAGTAACAGCTTCGCTCATCTAGCTGGCCTTCGGTGTCGTGGGATTCTTATCCATGATGGAAAGCAGGCGTTGGTAGAAATGGCCAGCGTCCTCAAAGCGCACGAAACGCAGCATGTTCTCGCTGGCGCGCAATTCAATATGGTCGCCCGGCTTCACGTCTACGGACTGCTGCCCATCCACGCTCAGCACAGCTTCCTCGCCACGCTTGAGCTCGACTCGGATTGCCGCGCCTTGCGCCAGCACGATGGCGCGGTCCATGCTCAGGTGCGCGGCCACCGGCACCAGCACCATGTTGCGTAATGTCGGCGGCAATACCGGGCCGCCCGCGGCGAGCGCGTAGGCGGTCGAACCGGTGGCGGTGGCGATGATCAATCCGTCCGCCACATAGGTGGTCAGTGGGCGATTGTCGAGTCGTGCTTCCAAATGCACCGGGCGGGCCAGGCGGCCACGGCCGATCATGGCTTCGTTGACGGCTTCCCACTCGCCCAGCTTCTTTTCGCCGCGCCACAATTCGGCTTTGATGAGCATGCGATCTTCGTGGCGATAGTCGCCGCTGAACAATCGCGGCAATACAGCCGGCCATTCACTCGGTTCGAGTTCTATCAGGAACCCGAAGTTGCCCTCATTGATACCCAGCAGCGGCAATCCTGCCGGCGCACACAAATGGCCAGCCCGCAGCATAGTGCCGTCGCCACCCAAAGCTACGACGAGATCAAACTCGCCGCTCTGCAATTGGCCGCGTAGCGAATCTTCATGCATATAGGCCGCAGTTGCTTTGGTCGCGTGCTTGCCAAAGAAATCCACGATCTTGCGCGCCTGCTCCATTGGCTCGCCGTCCCGGCTGCGGGAGAGCACAGCTACATGCTTGAAACTAGTCGGAACCGCTTGGCTGGCTGCCATCTCTGTATCTTACCGTGGCTGGTTACAGCCGTTCATCGCACAGCTCTAGATAGCCGCATGCGTTGCAGCGCGCCGGATTGCGATGCGAGCGGTGCAGCTCGCCCATCTGCAAGGCCTCGCGCATGTCCGCCAGCAGCGAGTGTAGCTGTCGCTCCAGCTCTTCTGTGAATTCAACCGTGAAGCTGCGCTGCGGGTAGCGAATGATTCCGTAGGCGGGACGCTGGTCAAAGTTGACCTGCACTAAAGCACAGTAAGCGGCCAGCTGGAAAATGTGCGATTGGAATGGCTTGGATGGTGTGCGGCCGCTTTTTACCTCGACCGGGACCAAGCCATGCTTGTTCTCGAGTAGATAGTCGGGGCGACCGACGAGATTGAGCTCTTCGGCGAACAGCGGCTGCTCCAGCCTGCGAGTTGCTCCGCTATCTTCGTAGACCACCCTGCCCTCGGGCAGCAGGCCGCGCCGCCGCTGAGTAGATACCCAAAGCAGCACGAGGCCGAATGCGAGCAGCAGGATGATGAGCAAGCTGTCCATTAGAAAAGCCGGGTGAGAAACAACAGCAGCGCGGCCACGATCAGCAAGATCGCCAGCCAGCGCAGCAAACCTGCCCAGCGCAGCCCACGACCATGCTGGGCGTGGTGCTGCGTTCCGCGAGCCAGCTCGCGCACGTTGGCGCTCGCCGCGTCTTGCAGGCGATACCACCAGGCGCGTTGGCAATAGAGATACTCGCCGATCTCTGAGGCGCGGATCCACTGCCGTTCGCGCAGCTGTCCTTCCATTATTCTTTGCCTAAGCGATCTTCGAGCCGGCGCAAACTGGCCTCGAGCCCCTTCTGGCGCAGGCTGATGGTCATGTCGCCGCGCGTCTTTTCCACCAGGCTTCGGCAGATGTCCGTGAGGCGACGTAACCCGCGCGTCACCGCGTCGGGGTAGTCCATGGTCACCAGCACTGCGTAGATGTCGTCCATCTCGCCAAGCAACCGTTCGGCCTCTTCGGAGTGGCCGTGACGCAGGATGTCGAGGCAGCGGCGTCGCAGTTCACCCGCGGCTTCCGCCAAGCCTTGCAGGTAGGTCGAGGACTCGACCTGCAGTTCTTCCGGCGAAGGCAACTCGCCGCCTTGCACCAGTGCATTGACCAAGTTTGCTTCGGCGTATTCCTTCAACGCGTCTTGTGTATAGCCGGCAAAGTAGAGGTCTGGAAAGTCCTTGAGACCCTGGCGCAATTCATCCGCCAGCTTGCGTGCCGCATCCAGATCCTCGCGGGCCTTGTCCTTCTCGTCGCGATGGATGGCCCGGATGGCCTGCGCGCAGTGGCGCGTCAACAGGCGCGTTTGCGCCAGCGCGCCGTCACGCGCCGCGGTCTGCGCGTCGAAGTCAACGCGGATCTTCTCGGCGATCTGCTCGAGCGGCGTCATGCCTGGCCCTCCGGTTTGTCGGGGTCGGCTGGCGGCATGTTGCGGAACAGATCGTCTGCCAGGGATTTGCCCTGCGGCAGCTTGATCTCACCGAAGGTCGTTTCGAATTTGGCGATGTTATCCGCCAAGGCGCGCTGCAACAGCTTGGCGCTCAGCGGCGACATCAGCACGCGCGATTTGATGTGCACGTCCGGCTCGCCAGGCATGGCGCGGCCGAAGTCGAACACCATCTCAGACGGCGAGTGCATGATGCGCACGACGTTGCTGTATACCACGTCTTGGCCGGCCGGCAGCACCAGCCGCGGTCGCGGCTTGGCTTCGCCTTGTGGTTTGGATTCTGTCATCTTGAATGTCCTTTGTTGCAGGATGCAGTGAGTTGCCTCACTGCATCCTGCAACCTGGTTAGAACGGGATCTCGTCTTCGAGCATGTCCTGGTCGGAGGGCGGCGCCGAGTAGTCGCTGGCGCCACCACCGCCCCCGCCGCCACCATCGCCGCGGCCGGATAGGAACACAACACGGTCGGCCGTGATCTCGAATGACGAAGCCGGCGTGCCGTCCTGCTTGGTCCAGATGCGCGGGCCGCCAGTGGCTTTGTCGGGCGTCATGCGCCCTTCCACCAGCACCTGGCTCCCAGACTTGAGATATTGATTGACGATCTCTGCCGTGCGGCCCCAAGCGGAGACGCGGAACCAAGTGGTTTCTTTCACCTTCTCACCACTCGAGGACGTGTATTGGCGATTGCTCGCCATCGAGAAATTGGTGACGGCCTGGCCGCCGGGGGTGTAGCGCATCTCGGGGTCGCGCCCCAGGTTTCCAACGACAACGATCTTGTGATAGGACATGGCTGTTCTCCTTATAAATGAACGCGTGAAGTCAACGGCGCCGAAGCGGCCTTGCAACGAGCTATGCGAATTTGGGTGACTGGGGAAATGTAGACTCCTTCGGCTGAGCGCTTGGGTTGGGGTTACCGGACGAACACCGCCCGGTGATAAGTACTGGTTCGCTCACCGTACGCAATCATTATAAGACATCTGTGCTAACAGAGTCAACCCACCCTGCTTTTTCGCATCCTTGCCCATCATTTTTCATGCTTTGCCTTATCCGTGTTCATCCGTTTTTCATCAGTGTTAATCACCTCAGTATTGACAAGCTTGCAGACTCTATGATATTACTTACCTGATTGAGTTAGTCGTACTAACTCTTTTTTGTGCGTCTAATACCGACTAATCCGATAGGTTATATGGAGGGCAGTATGGCAACAAAAGCAAATCCCAACGTACTGGTCGATAGTGACTGGCTGACCCAGCATCTGGATGACCACAAGGTGCGCATCATCGAATCCAATGAAGATGTCACGCTCTACGACAGCGGTCACATCCCCGGCGCGGTGCAGATCAACTGGCACACCGAGCTCAACGACCCGCTGGTGCGCGACTATCTCAATGAAGAGCAGTTCGCGGCCTTGATGGAAGCTAAGGGCATCTCCAACGACACGACCGTGGTCTTCTATGGCGACAAGAACAACTGGTGGGCCGCTTACAACTTCTGGGTGTTCAAGCTCTTCGGCCACGCGGATGCGCGCATCCTCGACGGCGGCCGCAAGAAATGGGAAGCCGAGAAGCGCGAATACACCACCGATGCCCCCAAGCACGCCAAGGGCAAGTACAAGGCTTCGGCCCGCAACGATGCTGAGATCCGCGCCTTCCGCGATGAAGTGCACGAGCATCAGAAGAACAAACGCCCGCTCGTTGACGTTCGCTCCGCAGCCGAATTCACCGGCGAGAAGTTGCACATGCCCGAATATCCGCAAGAAGGTTCGCTGCGCGGCGGCCACATCCCCGGCGCCAAGAATATTCCCTGGGCCAGCGCGGTGCGCGACGACGGCACCTCCAAGCCCCTCGATGAACTCAAGGCCCTCTACGAAGGTCAGGGCTTCACACCGGATAAGGACATCATCACCTACTGCCGCATCGGCGAACGCTCCAGCCACACATGGTTCGTGCTCACTCAGTTACTGGGCTACCCCGAAGTACGCAACTACGACGGTTCGTGGACCGAGTGGGGCAACCTGGTCAACTCCCCCATCGAGAAATGACAAACCCACTACTGATCCGCCAGTTCGTTAACCGCGAGCTGGGAAATTCCTCTTACATCGTCGCCTCGGCGAACACGCGCAAAGCCGCGATCATCGACCCCGAACGCGATGTCGAGAAGTACATCGAGGCCGCCGCCGGGCGCGACCTACAGATCGAGTACGGCCTGGAGACGCACCTGCACGCCGACTTCATCTCCGGCGTGCACGAGCTTGGCCACGCACTCGACGCGCGCGGCCAGGGTGCTGCGTACAAGATCGCCGTGAGCGAGGGCGCCAAGGCCAACTTCACCCATGTAGCTCTGCTGGAAGGCGACCGCATCTCGCTCGGTGACGTGCAGCTGGCCGTGATCGCTTCGCCGGGCCACAGCCGCGAGCACATCAGCTTCCTCGTCTACGTCGACGGCATCGAGCAGCCGCTGGCGCTGTTCAGCGGCGGCTCGTTGATCGTGGGCGGCACCGGCCGCACTGATCTACACGGCGAAGACGAGACTGCACCTTTGGCTCACGAACTGTACGCGACCCTCCATCGCAAGTTCGTGCTCCTTCCGGACGATGTGGTGGTCTACCCAACGCATGGTGCCGGCTCGTTCTGCAACACGACCACCAGCGCGGACCGCGTCACCACAATCGGCCGCGAGCGCGAGTCCAATCCCTTCTTTACCTACGACGACGAGGGTCGCTTCGTTCACGAAGCCATCGCGCATCTCTCCAGCTTCCCTGCCCATTACGTGCGCTTGCCGGCGGTCAACCGCCGCGGCGCGCCGGTTCTGGGCGGCGTGCCAGATCTGCCTGCGCTCAGCGCGCAGCAAGTGGCCGAGGAAGCCAAGGCTGGCGCCATCATCGTCGATGTGCGCGATAGCGAGAACTACCTAGCCAAGCACATCCCCAGTTCCTACGGCATTCCTGTCTTCACGCCGGTGAGTGCGTGGGCGGGCTGGGTGCTGCCCAAAGACGCCGCGATCATCTTAGTCGCCGACGCGCCGCTCGAAATGAAGGAAGCCGTGCTGCAGCTCATCCGCATCGGCCACGACAATCTGCGCGGCTACCTCGATGGCGGCATCGCCGCCTGGGAGGCCGCAGGCTTCGAGACCGCTCACATCGAGAACATCCCTGCCGAGCAGCTCAAGACCTGGATCGAAGACGAGCAGCCCTCCATCTTAGACGTGCGCTTCGACTACGAATGGGATGCTGGCCACCTGCCGGGCGCAACCTTGTTCGGGACCGGGCGGCTCCCGCGTGCATCCGTTGAGCAATTGCCCGCCAGGGACGAACCGCTGGTGGTGCACTGCAAAGCTGGCACACGCTCGGTCGTTGCTGTATCGCTACTTGAACAGAAGGGTTTCACCAAGTTGTTCATGCTGCGCGATGGCATCGAGGCCTGGAAGCAGGCCGGCTACAAGACCGTTCAGGACACCGCCACCGTATGACCACGTACGGCAAGCACCCGCGCTACATCGTGCGTCAGCAAGAGCCGTTCAACGGCGGCGCTCCGCTCGACCTGCTGGTCGAGCATGAGCTGACGCCGACTGAGCTGTTCTTCGCTCGCAATCACGGCAATGTGCCAGAGATCGATGCGGCTGCCTATCGGCTGCAGGTCAGCGGGCTGGTGCATACGCCCGAGTCGTACACGCTGGCCGAGCTGCTCGATCGCTTCGACGCGGTCGAGGCCACTGCTACGCTGCAGTGCGCCGGCAACCGCCGCGGCGAGCTGATCGCCCACAAGCCGATCCCGAACGAACTGCCCTGGGGCGCTGAAGCGATTAGCAATGCGACCTGGCGTGGCGTTCGCCTCAGTGACGTACTCAAGTCCGCCGGGCTTGGCGATGACGCCGCGCATGTCGAGTTCATCGGCCTCGACGAGACCGAACGCCACGGCGAGCGCTTCAACTTCGGTGGCTCGATCCCGCTCAGCGACGCACTGACGGGTAAGGTGCTGCTGGCATTCGAGATGAACGGCGAGCCGCTGCAGCCTCTCCACGGCTATCCACTGCGCGTGGTCGCGCCCGGCATCATCGGGGCGCGCAGCGTGAAGTGGCTGCAAGAGATCCGCGTGCAAGCCGAGCCGTCGTTCAACTACTTCCAGCGCAAGGCCTATCGCCTCTACCCACCGGATGTCACTCCTGACAACGTGGTATGGGACACCGGCCAGATGCTGAACGAAGGCCCGCTCACATCCGTAATCTGCACGCCGCTCGAAGGCGAAAAGACCAAAGCTGGCGCGCAAACCGTCCGCGGTTACTCGTTCGCCAGCGGCGCCAACACCGTCGCCAAAGTGGAACTCTCCACGGATGGCGGCTTGACCTGGGCCGAAGCCACTTTCGACGAAGCCGCCGTGCCCGGCGTGTGGCGGCTGTGGCAAGCCAAGCTCACTCTGCCTGCCGGCAAGCAAGAGCTCATCGTGCGCGCAACCGATTCTTCTGGCTTCACCCAACCCGCCGAAGTGGCAGGGGTCTGGAATTTCAAAGGGTACATGAACACTGCCTGGCATCGCCAGACGGTGCAAACACAAGGAGAATAGACATGACACAGCTACAGAAAGTAGATCACTCTGCACTCAAGGCCAACCAGCTCGTCATCATCGCGCTGAGCATCCTTGCCTTCGTGCTCAACCAGCCTTGGCTGGCCGCGTTCGTGGCCGCCGTTATGGGCATCGGCACCTTGCTCAAGCTGCCCGGCTTCCTCCCGGTCTACCAATACGCGCTCAAGCCCAGCGGCCTGCTGAAGCCCGAGATCCTGGACGACAACCCCGAACCACACCGCTTCTCGCAGTTGGTCGGCTTCGCCTTCCTCGGCGTCGGCTCGCTGCTTCTGTTCAGCGGCGCGGCGACTGCAGGCTGGACGCTGGTTTGGATCGTGATCGCCCTGGCCGCACTCAACGCCTTCGGTGGTTTCTGCGTGGGCTGCGCGGTGTACTACTGGCTCGCCAAGCTCAACGTGCCTGGCTTTAGCAAGCAGCCGCCCGCGGGCTTCTTCCCCGGCGTCAAGCCGAAGGCTCGCGCCTGATCGTGACCGAGATCTTTCTGCGGCTAGTCCTGGCGGCGATCATCATCGCCGCGGGGCTAGCCGCATACTCGCTCTACAATCGCCGGCTCGCCCGCCGCGGCACCGCGCATCTCGCCGAGCTTGGCATCCGCCGCGCCGCCAAGGTGCTGGTCTACTTCACCACGCCGTCCTGCATTCCATGCAAGACTGTGCAACGCCCAGCCATCGACGCGGCCAAGCAACAGCTCGGCGCCAAGCTCGAGGTGATCGAGATCGACGCCGAACAGCAGCCGGATGTCGCCGGCCGCTGGGGCGTGCTCTCGGTACCAACTACCTATCTATTCAATGCCAGGGGAGAGATGAAGCGAGCCAACCACGGCGTGGTACGCCGCGAGCAATTGCTCGCTCAATTAGAAGCCTTGTAACTAGGCCACGTCCGCAATGGACGTGGTTTCCATTTTGTTGGATGTGTAATCCCGCACGTCTTTGAACACCCGCATCAGCCCGCGCTCTTTTTCTACAGGGGTCGTCTCGTAAAAGTTCTTGCTCACCGATTCGGTCGGCGCCAACGCGCCGTCGAAAATGCGAATCACTTGCGCCAGCGGGATATCTGCCGCTGGTTTTGCCAGGCGATAGCCACCATGTTGGCCCTTCACGCTCTGCACTACGTGCGAGCGCTTGAGCGAGAGCAGGATCTGCTCCAGGAAGCGCGGCGGAATACCCTGCGCCTTGGCGATCGCATCCACGGAGATGTGCGTGCCTTCAGGCGCACGGGCCAAATAG
>JACZCZ010111889.1_pt1 | contig 10908 bp, 11 predicted proteins | sample 8641811 | NCBI WGS metagenome assembly JACZCZ01 (sample SAMN15324610, study PRJNA640507) | soil metagenome | isolation source: intercropping peanut in the first line | place: China: Luxin town, Laibin City, Guangxi Province | collected 2019-07-25 | depth 10cm m | reverse complement strand
TGCCCCCCGCTCGTCGAGCGGGCCAAGAGCCGGCCCCCCGCCCCGGCCCGGAAGAACATGGCCATGCCTCCCCCCGCCGGGATCGCCGCCCCCCCCGGGGGGGCGGCGCCCGCCGCCCGTCGGCGGCGGGGGGCCATCGAGGAGGCGGCCGAGAAGGCCATGGCCGACGGGCCGTGCCGGGGGCTGCGAGCGGCCCTGGCCGCCGACCACGCGGCCGGGAACCTGGCCGTGATCGCCGAGATCAAGCGCCGCTCGCCGTCCAAGGGCGCCCTCGCTCCCGACCTGGTCGCCGGGTCGGTGGCCGAGGCCTACGCCGAGGGCGGGGCGGCGGCCCTGTCGGTGCTGACCGACGTCGACTTCTTCGGCGGCTCGCCCGCCGACCTGCGCGAGGCCCGTGGCGCGGTCGAGGTGCCGGTGCTGCGCAAGGACTTCACCGTGGTCGAGGCCGACGTGCTCGACGCCCGGGCCATGGGGGCCGACGCCGTCCTGCTGATCGTCGCCGCCCTCGACGACGCCGAGCTGGCCGACTTCCGGGCCCTCGGGGCCGAGCTGGGTCTCGACGTCCTGGTCGAGGCGCACGACGAGGCCGAGATCGAGCGGGCCCTGGAGGCCGGGGCCGATCTCATCGGCGTGAACCAGCGGGACCTGGTCACCTTCGAGGTCGACACCGCCCGCGCCGTCCGGGTCGCCCCCGAGATCCCGGCCGGCGTGATCCGGGTGGCCGAGTCCGGCGTCCGGGGCCCCGATGACGCCCGCCGCCTGGCCGATGCCGGCTACCACGCCGTCCTCGTCGGCGAGTCGGTGGTCACCGACGCCGACCGCACCGCCGCCGTCCGGAACCTCCGCGCCGCTCGCGCCGAGCTCCCGTAGCATCGCCCCGTGTTCGTCAAGATCTGCGGGGTGACCAGCGAGGAGGACGCCCTGCTCGCCGTGGCCATGGACGCTGACGCCGTCGGGTTCAACTTCGTCTCCGGCTCCCGACGCCAGATCGCCGCCCAGGCGGCCCGCGACATCGCCCGCCGGCTGCCGGCCGAGGCCCTCACCGTCGGGATCTTCCGGGACGAGGCCCCCGAGCGGGTCGTCTCCATCGTCAACGAGGCCGGCCTCCGCGGGGCCCAGCTCCACGGGCGGGAGTCGATCGAGGCCACCCGCTACGTCGCCGCCCGGGTCCCCTTCGTCATCAAGGTCTTCACCGCCGACGACCCCGCCCTGGCCCGGGCCGACGAGTACGGCGCCCAGGTGGTCATGCTCGACGGCGCCCGCCCCGGCAGCGGCGGGGCGTGGGACTGGTCGCTCGCCGCCGTGCCCGACGGTCTCCGGCTGCTCCTCGCCGGCGGGCTCACCCCCGAGAACGTGGCCGACGCCGTCCGGGCCGTCCGTCCCTGGGGGGTCGACGTGGCCTCGGGCGTCGAGCGGGCCGGCGATGGCCCCGGCGGGCGCAAGGACCCCCGCAAGGTCCGCCTCTTCGTGGCCAACGCCCGGGCCGCCGCCCCCGAGCCGGTGCCCGGCCCCGACGCCGTGCCCTACGACTGGATCGACGACACGTGACCTCCACCGAGACCCCGCCCAGCGCCATGGGTGAGCCCGACAGCACGGGGAGGTTCGGCCGCTTCGGTGGGCGCTTCGTCCCCGAGACCCTGATCCCGGCCCTGGCCGAGCTGGAGCAGGGGTTCCGGGACGCCTGGGCCGACCCGGCCTTCCGGGCCCGGCTCGACGGCCTGCTGAAGGACTACGCCGGGCGCCCGTCGCCCCTCACCGAGTGCGAGAACCTGTCCGAGCGGCTCGGCCTCCGCCTCCTCCTCAAGCGCGAGGACCTCAACCACACCGGCTCGCACAAGATCAACAACGTCCTGGGCCAGGCCCTCCTCGCCCAGCGGATGGGCAAGAGCCGGGTCATCGCCGAGACCGGCGCCGGCCAGCACGGCGTGGCCACCGCCACCGCCGCCGCCCTGCTCGACCAGGAGTGCCTGGTCTACATGGGCGAGGTGGACATGGAGCGCCAGGCGCTGAACGTGTTCCGCATGCGGCTCCTCGGCGCCGAGGTGCGGCCCGCCCTCACCGGTAGCCGCACCCTGAAGGACGCCGTCAACGAGGCCATGCGCGACTGGGTGGCCACCGTTACGACCACCCACTACTGCCTCGGCTCGGTGATGGGCCCGCACCCGTACCCCTGGATGGTGCGCGAGCTGCACCGGGTGCTGGGCGACGAGGCCCGCGAGCAGTGCCGGGCGCTGACGGGCGACGACCCCGACGTGGCCGTGGCCTGCGTGGGCGGTGGGTCCAACGCGGCCGGCCTCTTCGTCGGCTTCGCCGACACCCGCACCCGTCTGGTCGGGGCCGAGCCCAAGGGCGGCGCCGCCGTGGGTCGGGGCGTGCCCGGCGTGGTCCACGGCTCGAAGTCGTTCCTCATGCAGGACGAGTGGGGCCAGGTCCTGGAGGCCGAGTCGATCTCGGCCGGTCTCGACTACCCGGGCATCGGCCCCGAGCACGCCCACCTGGCGGATGTCGGTCGGGCCGAGTACTTCCCGGTCAGCGACGAGGAGGTCGTCGACGCATTCGTGACCCTCAGCCGGAGCGAGGGCATCATCCCGGCCCTGGAGTCGGCCCACGCCCTGGCCTGGGTCATCCGCGAGCGGGAGAGCCTGCAGGGCCAGACCGTGGTGCTGTGCCTGTCCGGCCGGGGCGACAAGGACGTCGAGCAGGTCTCGAAGCTGCTCGGCCCCGGCGCCGGGTCCGATCGGGGACTCTCGATCGGGGGCCGCGGGTGAAGGCCCCCGACGGCTTCCTGGAGAGCCACCTCCGCAGCCGGCGTGACGGCGGGGCCAAGCTGCTCGTGCCCTACATCACCGGGGGCATCGATCCCCGCTGGGTCGACCTGGTCCGCTCGGCCGCCGACGCCGGGGCCGACGCCATCGAGATCGGCATCCCCTTCAGCGACCCGGTGATGGACGGCCCGACGATCCAGGCCGCATCCGAGCGGGCGCTGGCCAACGGGGCCACCCCGGCCTCGATCCTCGACGACGTGAGCGCCGCCGACGTCGGGGTCCCGCTCGTCGTCATGACCTACTTCAACATCGGCTTCAAGATGGGCGTCGAGCGCTTCGCCGCCGAGGCCCGGGCGGCCGGCATCTCGGGGATGATCCTCCCGGACGTCCCTCTGGAGGAGATGACGGAGTGGGACCCGGCTGCCACCGCCGCCGGGCTCGAGACCGTCATGCTGGCCTCGCCCCTGACCCCCGACGACCGGCTGCCGCGGCTCACCGAGCGGGCCCAGGGCTTCGTCTACGGCGTGAACCTGCTGGGGGTGACGGGGGAGCGGGCCGCCATCGGCGACATGGCCGCCGCCCTCGCCGCCCGGCTCAAGGCCGTGACCGACGTGCCCGCCGTGATGGGGTTCGGCATCTCGACCCCCGAGCAGGCGGTCGAGGTGGCCGGCCACGCCGTTGGCGTCGTGGTGGGCTCGGCCCTGATGCGCCGGGTCCTCGACGGCGAGGGCCCCCTGCGGGTCGGGCAGGCCGTCGCCGACCTCCGCACCGCGCTCGATGCCGGCTGAGCTCCCGCAGATCGACCTCGGCGACGACGAGGCCGTCATCGCCCGGACCATCGATGCGGCGTGCCGGGAGGTCGGCTTCTTCACGCTGGTGGGCCACGGGGTCGACCCCGCCCTGCAGGAGCGCATGGACGCCGCCGCCCGCGACTTCTTCGCCCGCCCGGAGGCGGAGAAGGCCCGCGTGGCCATGGTCCACGGCGGCCGGGCCTGGCGGGGCTGGTTCCCGCTCCACGGCGAGCTGACCTCCGGCGTCCCGGACCACAAGGAGGGCTTCTACGTCGGGCGTGAGGGGCCGGCCGACGGCCGCCCGCTCCACGGCCCCAACCTGTGGCCCGACGACGAGCTGCGGGCGGCGGTGACGGCCTGGATGGAGGCCATGGAGACGCTGGGCCACCGGCTGATCCGGGCGGTCGGCATCGGGCTGGGGCTGGGCCCCGACTGGTTCGCCCGGCACCTCACCACCGACCCGACGGTCCTGTTCCGTGTCTTCCGCTACCCGCCGGTGGACGACCCGGGCTGGGGCGTGGCCGAGCACACCGACTACGGGCTGCTCACCCTCCTCGCCCAGGACGATCAGGGCGGGCTCGAGGTGCGGGGGCCCGACGGCTGGATCGACGTCCCGCCCAGCCTGCTGGTGGTCAACCTGGGCGACATGCTCGATCGCATGACCGAGGGGCGCTACCGGTCGACGGCCCACCGGGTCCGGCCCACCGTCGGCGACCGCGACCGGCTCAGCTTCCCCTTCTTCTTCGACCCCGCCTGGGACGCCGAGGTGCGGCCTCTCCCGCTCGCCGGCGAGGTCCCGCCCGAGGTCTCCCGGTGGGACGGCACCAGCCTGCGCGACCTGGAGGGCACCTACGGGGCCTATCTCACCGCCAAGGTGGCCAAGGTCTTCCCCGCGCTGGCCGGCGACGAGACCGCCTAGGAGCGGCCGTCGGCCATCGTCAGCGGGTGGTCGGGGGTGTGTCAGGCTGCGAGCCGGCGCGTCGGGGAGGCACGGTGACCGCAGTGGACGAAGGATCAGCCGAGGGGTCGCCGTCGGCCGTCAGGCGGCTCGTGGCGACCGCCCGCCCGTACTCCGTGGTCGGGTGCTGGGCGCTGGTCGTCCTGGGGATCGGAGCCCTCCTGCACCGGGTCTGGCCGGACGTGTGGTCGCTCCCGGGGCAGGATGCCGGTGCCCTCGAGCAGGCCGACCCCTCGGGCTGGGGCACGGCCCTGGTGCTGGATCTCGGCTTCGCCCTCCTCGTCGGCCTCGCCCTCCTCAACGCCATCTGGCTCGGCGACCGGCGGCGCACGGGGCGCGACGACCGGGGCGAGCCCTGGCTCCGGCTGGCCGCCCTCGTGAGCGTGGCCGGGTACGTGGTGGCCGACTGGCGCGAGGGGCTCCTCCTCGCCCTCGCCCTCCACGGCGACGGGGTGTCGGCCTGGCACGCCCGTCTCCTGGCCGGGGCGATGCACATCACGTGGGGCATGCTCGTGGTGGCGGTCCTCGTGGCGGTGGGCCGGTGGCACCGCCCCCCGCTGGTGGCGACCGCCCCCGGGCCCGACACCGCCTTCGTCGTCGACCCGAGCCGGCCACCGGACCACCTGGCCTCGGCCTGGCAGCCCCGGGCGGGCCGGCTGGGCATCTCCCTGAGCGGTGGCGGCGTGCGCTCGGCGTCGTTCGCCATCGGTGCCCTCCAGGCGCTGCGCGACCTGCAGGTGCTGCCGCGGGCCCGCTACGTCACCGCCGCGTCGGGGGGCGCGTACGCGGCCATGGCCTTCACCGCCGCCAACCAGTCGCCGGGGGCCGGGACGATGGCCCCGCCGCCGATGGCCCCGGGCTCCCCCGAGGAGCAGTGGGTCCGACGCTCGCTCCGGTACCTCGTGGCCGACGTGCGCAAGGCCTCGGGGTCGATCGCCCGCATCGTGTTCGGGATCCTCATCAACCTCTTCCTCCTCTACTGGGTCCTCTTCGCCGCCGTCCGGCCGGTGTCGTGGCTGATCGGCACCCCGCTCGTCCAGCGCGGCCTGCGGATCGAGCAGCCCTTCGCCGAGGCCCGGGCGGGCTGGGACGACGATCCCGACACCGCCCCCTCCGACCAGCCCTACCTGGCGTGCGTGGACGAGGAGGGCGCGGCCCTGCCCCGTCCGGACCGGGCCGGCCCGCTCGTCGTCACGGAGGAGGAGCCGGTGGCCGCCGACCCGGCCCGGCCGGCCTGGACCGTCGCCCCCGCCCGCTGGCCCAGCCAGTGCGTGCGCTACCAGGAGCCGGACGGCAACGAGCACCACGCCACGGTCCCGCTGCGGACGAAGCGCCCCGGTCGGGTGGTGCTCGTGGACGGCGTGCCCGAGATCGCCGAGCAGCCCGTCGTCGAGGTGGCCACCGGGAGCGACGGCGAGGAGCCGTGCGCCGACAGGGCGCGGACTCCCGACGAGGGCGCGCCGCGCTGCCGGCTGACCGTCGCCGAGGTGGCCGGGATGGTCGACGTGATGCAGCCCGAGCTGGAGGTGGCCGATGCCATCGGGGGGCGCTCGGGGCCCGACGCCCTCGACGGGGTCATCAGCCTGGGCCGAGGCGTGACGGTGGAGCCGGTCAGCGTCGTCGAGCGCCGGGCCGGGCTCGACGTCGACGCCCGGCACTGGCTCCCACCGCTGCTGCTCGCCCTGGTCTGGATGGTCTTCCTGCTGGTCCGGGTCATCCGTCGCCCACCCCCGACGGTGTGGCACTGGGGGCTCTCCCGGCGCGACGCCGTCGTGTGGGCGACCCGCATCAGCGGCGGGCTGGCCGCGACGGCGGCCCTCGTGCTGCTCCTGCTGCCCTGGTTGGCCGACGCCGCCCCGGCCGCCTACGCCTCGTCGCCCGGTGCGGGCTTCGACTGGGCGCCGATCGGCATCCGGAGCCTCGTCGCCTGGCCGATCCTCGCCGTCTCGGCCGTCGTCCGGTTCTTCGCCGGCAAGAAGGAGCCCAGCCCTCCCAAGCCCTCCGAGCGCAACGCCCGGGCCCTCTCCCGCAAGCTGGGCCAGATGGCCCAGCGGCTCGTCGTCGGCGTCGTCCTCGTCCTCGTCGTCGCCGTCAACGCCGTCAACATGCTGGTGGTCGGGGCCATGAACGGGCCGACCGGGCAGGTGCCGTGGCTCTCGCGCGAGGTGCTGGGCCATGGCCTGGACGAGCTGATCCCGCCCGACATCTGGGTGTGGGGGATCATGGTCCTGCTGCTGATCGTGACCTGGGGCATCGGCGAGTCGGCCGCCTGGTCACCGGCGCCGATCTACAAGCGGGGCCTGTACGAGGCCTTCGCCTGGCAGCGCGCCGGTCCGGCCGGCCGCCCGACGGCCAAGCGGTGCGAGGGCTTCGGCCCGGACGACCAGTGGGCCCGGTTGGTGCCGCGCCCGGGTCGGACCGACGACGGGCGCGTCGGGTTCCTCGACGGGGAGGCGGGCGACGGCACCGAGCTGGTCATCTGCTGCGCCGCCAACGTCCACGGCCTGGCCGACGCGCCGACCGGCCGGCAGGCCGTCTCGTTCACGGCGTCGCGGAGCGTCATCGGTGGGCCGGAGGTGGGGTGGATGGACACGGCCGCCTACGTCGGCCGGCTCGGCACCCGGCGCCGGTGGGACGCCACCCTGCCGGGCATGACCGCCATCTCGGGGGCCGCCGTGAGCCCGGCCGCGGGCAAGCGGGAGCTGGGCCCCATCGGCTCGGTGCTGGCGGTGCTGAACGTTCGGCTCGGCGCCTGGCTGCCGCACCCGGCCTGGGTCGCCGGGATGGCGTCCGGGACCCGCTGGGACCACAACCCCGGGTGGCCGTGGTTCGTCCGCGAGGTGGCGCGCCGCTTCCGCGCCCGGAGCCCCTACCTCTACGTCACCGACGGGGGTCACTGGGAGAACCTCGGCCTGGTCGAGGCGCTGCGACGGGGGTGCACGACGGTGATCGTCGTGTCGGCGGCCGGCGACGGCGAGCTGTCGCACGCCACGCTGGGCGAGGCGATCGAGATCGCCCGCACGGATCTCGGCGTCGACGTCGAGCTCGACGACGTCTGGACGGTCCGGCCCCCGCTCGGCGGCGACCCGCCGACGCTGCCCAGCGGTCGGCAGTACGTCATCGAGCCGGGACCCCAGGCCGAGGTCGGGCGGGTCGCGCCCCGTGGCTACGCCTTCGGGTCCATCACCTACCGCGCCACGCACGGCCGTGCCGTGGAGACGGTGGGCGAGATCCTCCTGCTCGAGGCGACGATGGTCGACGGCCTCCCCGTCGACGTGCACGCCTACGCCGAGGGCCGGGCCGAGTTCCCGAACGTGAGCACGGCCGACCAGCTCTTCACCGACCGCGACTTCGAGTCGTACCGGGTCCTGGGCCGGGAGGCCGTGGCCGCCGCCCGTGCCGCGGTCCCCGATGCCACGTGGACGGCGTGGCTCGCGGCCCAGGACCGCACCGAGCCCGCCGCCGGCTAGCTAGTCGGTGATGTCGATGGTGGCGACCTGCCACCCGGCGTCGGAGCGGGCCGCGGTCACGACGATGAAGGCCTCGGTGGCCCGGTTGCGGAAGTTGCAGGTGCTCGTCTCGAACTCGCCCGAGTCGCAGCCGTAGACCTCGAAGCCGTCGGCGGGGACGGCGAAGAGGGCATCGACCACCTCGCCGGGGGCGATGGCCCGGGCGCGGGCCTGGTCACCGGTCTCCCACGCCGCCTTGAGCTCGTTGACGGCATCGGCGGCCTGGCTCGTGAACGCCGTCGGCGGGCTGGACGCCGGTTCCGTCGATGCCTCCGGGTCGGTCGACGCGGTCGACGCGGTCGTCGGGTCCGTCGCCTCGGCGGCGGTGGTCTCGGGGGGGATCAGCGAGCTGTCGGGACCGGCGTCGGCCCCCTCGTCGCTGCTGCACCCGGCCAGGGCGAGGGCGATGACCAGGACCAGGACGGGGGCGAGGAGGGGGCGGGGGCGCACGGCGCCCACGTTAGGGAGCCGTCCCGGGACCGGCGGGGTCGAGGTGGCGGTGCAGGAAGGCGAGGGTCCGCTCCCAGGCCTGCTCGGCGGCGTCCGGGGCGTGGGCGGCGACGTGGTCGGACTCGAAGAACCAGTGCCCGGTGCCCGGGTAGTGGTGCACCTCGACGTCGCGGCCGAGGAGGCGGAGGTCGGCCTCCATCATGACCTTCTCGTCGTCGGTCACCATCTCGTCGAGCTCGGCGAAGTGGGCCTGGACGGCGGCGCGGGCCGGCTCGGGGTCGAGGTCGGTGGTGCCGTAGAAGGTGCTGACCGCCTGCACCAGCTCGGGCATCCGGGTCGCCGCCCACAGCGCCCACGACCCGCCCATCGAGAACCCGAGGATGCCGATGCCGGCGCCGGTCGTGGCCGGCAGGCCGTGGAGGGCGCTGGCCGCCGACATCACCAGGGCCGCCGTCTCGTTGGGGCTCGAGGCAGCCTGGAGGGCCTCGGCCTCGTCGGGCGTGGCCGCCGTCTCCCCGGCGAACAGGTCCGGGGCCAGGGCCACGAAGCCGGCGTCGGCCAGCCGGTCGGCCACGTCCCGGAAGAACGGCGTCAGGCCCCACCAGGAGGGGAGCACGAGCACGCCCGGGCCCTCGCCCTTCTCGGGCGTGATGACGTAGGCCGTCCCGGCGTGGCGGCGCCCGCTCATGGCCTCGACCCTAGGCCGGTCGCCCCGACGCGGCGACGGCCGCCCCGAGGGGCCGGCCGTCGTCACAGCGGGGTCGCTCACCCTTCGGCGAGGCACTCCTCGGTCGCCGTGGTGATGGCCTCGAGGCCTCCCTCGGGAGCCTCGTCCTCGGTGTCGGCGCTGTAGAGATCGTTGATCTCCGACTGGTCGAACTCCTCGTAGAGGCGGTCGGCCACGCAGCTGGCCTGCTCCTCAGTGAGCCCGGACTTGTCCTCGAGCTCGGAGGTGAACTTGTCCTTCGACACGTCGTCCGATCCGCAGGCGGCGAGGCCCAGCGCGAGGACGGCGGGCGCGACGAGGCCGACGGCGAGACGGCGGAGGGCGGGGTTGGTCATGGATGGCCTTCTGTGTGTGTGGGGGCGGTACGCGCCGGCAACATAGCCCGATCGGGGGGTCCTGCCATCCGGGGGCCACCCCCCGTCGTGACCGCCGTACCCTGGCCCCCGTGCCCGCCCCGACCGCCGATCCCGACTGCCCCCTGTGCCGCGCCGAGCGGCTGACGCCGTGGTACCTCGACGACGACCTCTGCTGGATCGCCGAGTGCACCATCTGCGTCACGCCCATGGTCGTGCTCCGGGCCCACGTCGAGGAGCCCGACCCGGCCACCAAGGCCGAGCTGCACGCCCGCCTGGCCGCCGTGGTGGGCGAGCACTTCACCTTCGAGCACTACGTCGACGACGACATGCGTCAGATCCCGGACCACTACCACGCCCACGCCCGCCCGGTCGGGGGCTTCTTCGGCCACCCGGGTCTGCGGCGGGCGGCGGCCGAGGGGACCGTCTGATGGTGCAGGTCGGCGTCCCCGACCCCAGCCGGGGCCGGCTGCCCACCGTGTTCGAGGCGGTCGGGGGGCGGGCGTTCTTCGACCGGGTCGTCGACCGGTTCTACGACGCCGTCGAGACCGACCCGCTGCTGCGGCCGCTGTACCCCGAGGACCTGACCGACAGCCGTCGCCACACCGCCGGGTTCTTCGCCCAGTACTGGGGCGGGGGGTCCGTCCAGTACTCCGACGAGCGGGGCCACCCCCGTCTCCGCATGCGCCACGTGCCGTTCGCCATCACCGAGGCCCACGCCGCCGCCTGGCTGGGGCACATGCGGGCCGCCCTCGACGCCGAGGCCGACCTCCCGGCCGAGGTCCGCCAGGCCATGGACGACCACATCACCAACGCCGCCGCCCACCTGGTGAACACCGAGGGCTGACGCTCGTGGCATCGTGTCGCCATGGCAACCCCTGAGCCCGGCAAGAAGGCGCCCCCGATCACGCTGCTCGACCAGACGGGAGCGAAGGTGAAGCTGGCCGACCACGCCGGCCACCCGGTCCTCGTGTACTTCTACCCGAAGGCCGACACCCCCGGCTGCACCACCCAGTCGTGCGGGCTGCGCGACGTGGCCGGCGACATCGGCGATGCCGTCATCATCGGCATCAGCCCCGACCAGCCCGAGAAGCTGGCCAAGTTCGACGAGAAGTACGGCCTCGGGTTCACCCTCCTGTCCGACCCCGACCACGTCGTCGCCGAGCGCTACGGCGTCTGGGGCGAGAAGAAGAACTACGGGCGCACCTACATGGGCATCATCCGCTCCGCCTTCCTCGTCGGGGCCGACGGCAAGATCGTCGAGGCCTGGCCCAAGATCTCGCCCAAGGACACGCCGATCAAGCTCCTGAAGGCCCTGGAGAGCATCTGAGCCCCACCGCAGGCGAGCTGGCCGG
>JACZCZ010085190.1_pt1 | contig 10921 bp, 9 predicted proteins | sample 8641811 | NCBI WGS metagenome assembly JACZCZ01 (sample SAMN15324610, study PRJNA640507) | soil metagenome | isolation source: intercropping peanut in the first line | place: China: Luxin town, Laibin City, Guangxi Province | collected 2019-07-25 | depth 10cm m | reverse complement strand
TCTTCGGGCTGCGCAGGCGCGGGGGCGGCCTCGGCTGCCAGGGGCAGCCCCTTCGCCACGGGCAGGTCACTCAGCCGCTGGCGCAGCTCCTGGTTCTCGGCTTCCAGGCGCTGCAGCCGCGGCTCCAGGTCTTGGCGAATGCGCTCGCCAGCGCGGTGCAGTTTGCGGTTCATCTGTTTGCTGTTCGGCATAATTCCTCCCGCCTCTATATAGCACATGTGTTCTATAGAAAAGTCAAACTGATAGCGAACGTCAAGCTGTTTCACATTGACAAGCTGAGCAGCCAAGCAGGCAGTTTGCTGTGTTTTGCCTACTATGCTAGGCAATCGATAAGGTTTACACTTGAATTATGAGAATCAAGGGCGGCGTGCTTGTGTTTGCAGTTTTGCTTACTTTGCTGCTCGCCGCCTGCGGACAGGCCGCGCCGGCGGATGTAGCCGTTTACACGCGCGTTTCCGAGGCTACTTTCTTGCCGGGCGACCCGGTGCCGCAGCCTTCCGGCCCCATCGTGCTTACCGTCAGCGGGGATGCGCTGGGCGAGATCGAACTTGACATGGCTGCCATCGAGGCGGTCGGCTTGGTCGAATACACAGTCGAAGATCCATTCCTACACCGAGAGATCACCTATACCGGCCCGCTGCTCAGCGAGTTGTTGGCCGCGCTAGAGGTTGACCCGGATGCCACCAATCTGCATCTAGTTGCGCTCAACGACTATGCAGTGGACATGCCTGTGTCCATCGCTTACGACTACCCGGTCGTGTTCGCGATCAAATCTGACGGCGAGTACATGGAGATCGCCGATCGCGGCCCGGCCATGATCGTGCTTCCGTATGACCATTACGAATTCGAGCGCCCCGCCGCGGATGCGTACTGGATCTGGCAAATAGCGAGCATCGAGATCAACTAGGTCACTATGTCTCGGCGCGAACCGTTGCGCGAGTGGTGGCGTTTTTTGCAGGGCGATAAGGAATTCCTTTACGCCCTGATCGTCATTGCTTTTATCTTCCTAAACATTGTTTCCCTGGGATTTGGGATCGCGGGCGTGTTCGCCGAGCGCGGTGAGCTATTCACGCACCGCAGCAAGCTGCCGCAGCGCGATTTTGCGCAGTGGCAGCGCCAGATCCTGCTACTGCTGGACGACGTCTCCCCCGGGGCCGACGCGCAAGCTGTTGCTGCGGCGGAACTGCACCACGATATCGCCGAGGGCCGCATCAATCTGCTCAGCGCGGAAGCGCTGGCCGATCTGCTGCCGTTCGAGCTGAATGAATTGGTGCTGTACGCCAATAAGCAATGGGATGAACTTCAACCCATGTTCGACTCCTGGATGGCGGACACCAGCCAGGCCCAGGTAGCGGACCGAGTGGACGTTGGCTTGCTGCTGCTCGACGTGAGCCTCACTAACATTCAAACGCAACTCGGGCACTTCGATCTCGAACTGAGCACGCAAGCCGAGGCTGCCAGCCAGCGGCTGTTCTCGCTGACGGGCATGACCGGCTTGCTGGCATCCTTGCTGGCGGTCCTGGTGGCGGCCACATTCACCAATCTCACGCAGCGCCAGTTCCAGGAAGCCACCGCCAAAGAGAGCATGCGCAAGTTCCCGGATCAAAGTCCATTCCCGATCATGCGCATCGATCCCAACTACGCGCTGCTATATGCCAACCCGGCCAGCAAGCCGCTCGAGCAGATCTTTGGCGTGCAAGACGCCAAGGTGACCGAGCCGCAATACCGCGGCTGGCTGGCGGCGGCCTTCCAGGCGAATGGCGCGCACTTCGGCGAAGGCGAAGCCGATGGCCGCCAGTACAGCCTGATCAGCTCACCGGTCGCGGGCGAGAACTCGGTCAACATCTACGGCTTCGACGTCACCAACCTGATCGCGGCGGAGACCAGCATCCGCAAGCAGCTTTCGCAGATCAACGCCCTGCGCACCATCGATGCCGCCATCGCCGACAACGAGGAGCTGCTCACCACGCTGGACGTGGTGCTGACCCAGGTGCGCGAACAGCAGCAAACGGATGCCGCTTGCATCTTCGTGACCCGGCCGCACGACGCGCGGCTGCATGCGGCTGCGTTCCAGGGATTCCGCTGGGAGGGGCTGCGTTCTTTCAGCCTTGACTTCGGCGAGAGCCTAGCCGGCAGCGTGGCCAAGACCGGCGAGCTGCTGGTGATCCCGGATATGCAGAACGGCGGCCGCCCGATCCCGACCGCGCTGGCCGACGAAGGTTTTCGGTCTTACGTCGGCATCCCGCTTGAGGTGCGCGGCCAGGTGCTGGGCGTGCTCGAGGTCTTGCATCGCGCTCCTTTTGATCCCGATGCCGAATGGCTTGGCTTCCTCAATACCCTGGCAGGGCAGGCAGCCATCGCTCTTGACAACATCAACCTATTCGAAGGCATGCGCGCTTCGAACGTGGAGCTGCGCCAGACCTACGACATCACTCTGGAGGGCTGGGCCAAAGCGCTCGAATTGCGCGATAAGGAGACCGAAGGCCATTCGCGCCGGGTCACCGACTTAACCATGCTGCTGGCCGCCAGGGCCGGCATCGCCGAGGACCAACTGGACGATGTGCGCCGCGGGGCCATCCTGCACGATATCGGCAAGATGGGCATCCCCGATGAGATCCTGCTGAAGCCCGGCAAGCTGGACGACGCGGAATACGCCATCATGAAGCGCCATGCCCAGTACGCTTACGACCTGCTTTCGCCGATCGGTTTTCTGCAGTCTTCGCTGGATATTCCCTGGGCGCACCATGAGAAGTGGGACGGCAGCGGCTACCCGCGCGGCCTCAAGGGAGAGGATATCCCTCTCCCGGCCCGCTTGTTCGCCATAGTCGACGTGTGGGATGCGCTGCGCTCCGATCGCCCGTACCGCGCTGCCTGGCCGAGGGAAAAGACCGTCGCCTTCCTCAAAGAGAGCTCCGGCAGCCATTTTGACCCGTATGTCGTAGACCTGTTTATCGCCCTGGTCGAGAAAGACCAGATCAAATAGGCGTAACCAGCCTGCTACTCCAGAACTGACATTCAGATTACACTTGGCGCTTATGCGCTGTCTTGGCGTGATCCCAGCCAGGCTGGTTTCCCAGTTGCCGAACCCGGCGGCGCAGTCGCGAGCCGCCAGCGCGCCAAGCTAGTAAGCCCCGGACGTTGAAGTGAACCTCAAGTCTCGCAGCCAGGACCTGCTTAGTCGCTGGCGGGCGTTCTTTAACGCCGAAACCACTTATCAATACATGACCTATATCGCGGTCTTTTTGCTGCTGAATGCGGTGGCATTGGGCTTTGGGGTCACGCGCCTGTTTGAGGACCGGGATACGTTCTACGAACAGCGGGACGTGCTGCCGCTGCGCGACATTTCGCAATGGCAGCGCCAGACGCAGATGATCATCCGCCGGCTGGAGCGCGACGACGCGCCGGCCAAGATCGGCGAGATCCAACTGCATGTCTCGCTGGCGCAGAGCCGCATCGGCCTCATCCGCGTTGAGGAGCTGGACTTCCTGCCGCCCAAGCTGGCGCAGATGATCCACTCCGCCAACAAGATGTGGTTCGCCATGATGGAGCAGCTCGAAGATTGGTACGACAACTCGCGCGATCCGGTGGCGCGGCAGGCGCTGATCAACGGCTTCACGAATATGGAGCGCGTCATGAACGATGCGCTCACCGAGATCACTGTTCAAGGCCTGGAACTGAACACGAAAGCCCGCGAAGCCAACAGCCGCCTGCTGCTGGTGATCGGCTTTGTGGCCATCTCGCTGATCCTGGCGGTGATCTTGACCGCCACCATCCTGGTGCGCACTTCGCGCAAGCAGCTCGAAGCCACTATTGAGAAGGACAGCATCCGCAAGTCGCCGGATCAAAGTCCGTTCCCGATCATGCGCTTCAACCCGAGCCATCAGGTCGTGTATAGCAATCCTGCCAGCCGCCTGCTCGAGACGATCTTTGGCATCCAAGACAATGCAATGACCGAGCCGGAATACAAGACATGGCTGGATGGCGCGTTCAAGACTGGAGCGCAGTCCCACATCGAAGGCGAACACCGCGGGCGGACATACAGCATCATGAGCTCACCCGTGGCGGGTGAAGAAGCCGTCAACATCTACGCGTTCGATGTGTCTGAGCTCAAAGACGCCGAAGTCAACATTCGCCGCCAGCTCGCCCGCCTGAATGCCCTACGCACGATCGATAAGGCAATCGCCTCTTCGTCGAACTTGCATGAAACCCTGAACGAAGTGCTGACCCAGACGCGCGATCATCTGGGGGTCGACGCGGCTGCGATCTTCGTGACCTACCCGGACGACGAGCGTTTGTATTCGGCGGCGTTCCAGGGCTTCCTCACTAAGGAGATCGCCAACTTCAGCTTGATGCCCGGCGAGAGCCTGGCTGGGCGGGTGGCACAAGAACGCAAGATCCTTTCGCTGCCGAACTTGATCAAGAGCGGCATTCCGGTGGCCCCCGAACTCAACAACATTGAAGGCTTCAAGTCTTACTTTGCCAGCCCGCTGGAAGTGCGCGGCGAGCTATTGGGCGTGCTAGAGGCATTCCAACGCCGGGTGTTCACGCCCGACGAAGAATGGCTCGAGTTCTTCAATACGCTGGCGGGGCAGGCGGCCATCGCGCTTGACAATGCCCAGTTGTTCGAGGGGCTGCGGGTTTCGAACGCTGAGCTGCGCCAGGCCTACGACACCACGCTGGAAGGCTGGGCCAAAGCGCTCGAACTGCGCGATAAAGAGACCGAAGGCCATTCGCGCCGCGTCACCGAACTGACCATGTTGATGGCCAAGGAATTCGGCGTACCTGAGAGCCAATGGGATGATGTGCGTCGCGGCGCGATCCTGCATGACATCGGCAAGATGGGCACGCCAGACGAGATCTTGCTCAAGCCCGGGCCGCTCAGCCAGGCGGAGTGGGAGATCATGAAGCGCCATACGACGCATGCCTACGACTTGCTCTCCCCGATCCGCTATTTGCAAGGCGCGCTCGAGATCCCCTGGTCTCATCACGAGAAATGGGACGGTAGCGGCTATCCTCGCAAGCTCAAGGGCGAAGAGATACCCGTGGCAGCCCGCCTGTTTGCCATCGTAGACGTGTGGGATGCGCTGCGTTCGGACCGTCCCTATCGCCCTGCCTGGCCGAGAGAGAAGACGGTGTCCTATCTGAAAGAGAACGCCGGCATCCACTTCGAGCCGCGCGTGGTGGACGTCTTCGTTCGCCTGGTCGAGGAAGACAAGATCCGCTAGCGAGCTTGCCAGCCAGCCGCTCGGCTTGCGGAAATGATGCTTGCTCTGCTAAGCTAAGCCCCGGTAGGGAGACCATGGCACAGAAAAAAGACAAACCCAAATCGAAGCCGGCGAAGCAACCAAAGCCGACGAAAGGCAAGGGCGAAACGCTCGAAGGGCGGGCCGCACGCTGGATATGAACGAGAACACCCCGATCGCTTTAGTACTTTTTGCAGTTTCAGCCGTGCTTTACGCATTCATTGGCTGGCGTCTGAGCCAAAAGACGTACGCTGATCCCGATTCCGCTCGCGCTTGGACAGGGTTCCGCACCTGGTGGTATGGAATGGCGGCCAACAATGTGGTCACGTTCTTTGCCATTCTTTTGTTCGTCGCAGGTGTGACCAACCTTAGCTTGCACGTAGCCTTCAAGATTCTCAATATAGTGCTGCCCTCGTTAGCTTTGTGGGGTTTGCTCAGCTATCTAGTGTATGTGTTCACTGGCAGCCAACGTGCCCGCACAGTACTTACCGTGTTTTACGTCGCGTTCGCGGTTGCGCTGGTGTTCGGCATCATTGCCTTGCAGCCTATCAGTGTCCGTCAGGAAGCCTGGAGCATTGAGCTCAACAACGCCGTAGTGGCAACGGACCTGGGAACAGGGGCGGCTATCGCCATCTTCCTGTCGTTCATTCTGTCCATCGCCCTGCCGCCGGTGATCGCGGCCATCGGCTTCTTCATGCTGTTCTTCCGCGTCAAGGAACGCAGCCAAAAATATCGCTCGATCATGGTGCCGGCCGGCATCATGATCCTGTTCGGCCTATCGATCTTGGTCCCGCTGCTGCTGATCCCCTTCGGTATCCAGATCGCTCAGGTGAGCTGGTGGCCGGTGACGATCCGGGTGCTGGGTGTGCTGGCCCTGATAATGATCTACTGGGCTTACTACCCGCCTGCGTTCATCCAACGCTCGTTGCAAGTTGCCCCGCTGACCTAAGCATTTAGTCTCAACAACAAAAGAGGCGTCGCATTGCGACGCCTCTTTTGATTCTAGTTAATTGTGATTATGGTTTAGCTGCAGGCGGCGCGGGTGGTTCAGGCGTGTTGCCGTTCGGCTCGGCTTCGTTCGAGCCAAGCTCAACCGCGGGCAGCAGCCGCGAGTCGGCCGGGTCGTAGGAGAGCGTGACGCGCTCGCCCTTCTTGAATTCATGGTCAAGGTTGCGCACCAGAACGGCCAGCTCGGGGCCGCCGCGCAGCTGCACATGCACACGCGTGTCAGTGCCGACGAAGACGGAGTCCGTGACCTTGGCGTTGATGGTCGCCACGCGAGCGGCGTTTGCCGCAGGCACAGGTTCTGCCGGCGCTGCGGCAGGGGCGGGCGCGGCTGGCGTTGCGGCCGCGGGCGGCGTGGCCTCGCTCTTGGCGACGGCCAGCTTCTCGGGGCGGATGACCATGGTGATCTTTTCACCAGGCATGACTGGGAAGTTGCTGCGGCCAGCCATCACTTCTTCGCGGCCGACCTTGAGCATGGTGTGGTTCTCGTGCAGCGACATCACTTTGCCTTCAAGGAAGTTGGTGTCGCCGATGAAGTCCGCCACGAAATGGTTGGCGGGGTAGTTGTAGATCTCTTCGGGCGTGCCGACCTGCTGCACGCGCCCGTCCGCCATCACGGCGATGCGGTCGCTCATGGTCAGTGCTTCTTCTTGGTCGTGCGTCACATAAACGAAGGTGATGCCCACGCGCTTCTGTAGCTGCTTGAGCTCGTGTTGCATCTGTTCACGCAGCTTCAGGTCTAGCGCGCCCAGAGGCTCGTCGAGCAAAAGCACGGCGGGTCGATTGACCAGCGCGCGAGCCAGGGCGACGCGCTGCTGCTGACCGCCGGAAAGCTGGCCGGGTTTACGGTTGCCAAGCTCGCCTAGGCGGATGAGCTCGAGCGCTTCGCGTACGCGCACCTCGCGCTCGGGACCGGGCACGCGCTTCACCGCCAGACCGAAGCCAACATTCTGGGCGACCGTGAGATGCGGGAAGAGTGCGTAGTTCTGGAACACGGTGTTTACGGCGCGCTTGTAAGGCGGCACGCTATTGGAAAGCTCGCCATTCAGATAGATCTCACCGCTGGTCGGGAACTCGAAGCCAGCGATCATGCGCAATGTGGTGGTCTTGCCGCAACCGCTCGGGCCGAGCAGCGTGAAGAATTCGCCCTGGCGGATCTGCAGGTCTACGCTTTTGACGGCGGCCATCGCTTTTTCGCCGCGCCCGATGGAGGAATAGGTCTTGCTTACGCTCTTGAGCTCAATTGCCAGTGGCTTCATTGCACATCCGCGCGGCAGCGCCGCTTATCCTTCCGCCTTTACTTTGCCACCGCCAGCCCGCTCCGTGCCAACCCGGCGCAGCCATTCAGATAGCAGCAGGATCCCGATCGAGAACAAAATGACCACTGCGGCGGTCGTGATGGCCAGCGGCAGGCGGTTCGGGAAACGCAGCTGCGAGTACAAATACACCGGCAGCGTGTTCTGCGTCCCGGCCAAAAAGAAGGCCAGGGAAAATTCGTCGAATGATAATGTAAATGAGGACAAAAATGCGGCCATCAGCGCCGGGGCGGAGATGGGCAGGGTCACGCGCATCAGCGTACCCCAGTAGGTTGCGCCCAGATCCATGGCAGCTTCTTCGAGATTATTGGCGAAGCCGGAAAGGCGCGCGGCTACGATGAGCATGACGTAGGGAATATTGATGATGGCGTGGCCGATGGTAATAGTCCAGATGCTGAGCTCGATGCCGATGCTCTGGAACAAGATCAGCAGCGCCACGCCAAGCACCACATACGGGATCACCAGGGGGAGGGTAGCCACGTTGAGGAAGAATTCGCGGCCGGGGAAGTTGTAGCGAGCAATGGCGATGGCCGCCATGGTGCCGAGCGCGGTTGCCACCACGGATGAGACGAAGCCGATGATGAGGCTGTTCTTGGCCGCGTTGATGAGCTCGGTTGCGCCGAGCAGCTGCTGATACCACTCCAGCGTAAAACCTTTGAGAGGAAAGACGAGCAGCACTGAATCATTGAACGAAAAGACAATAAGCAGCAATATTGGCAGCTGCAGGAATACAAGGATGGCGACGTAATAAGCCAGCCCGACCCATTTGCCGAGATTGCGCTGCTTCATCAGGTTGAGACCGGCACTTCAGTAATGGGGATGAAGCGATTGAACAAGTAGCTAAACGCGCCAACCAGCACCAACAGCACCATGCTGAGCAGCGCGCCCAACGGCCAGTTGAGGGCACGGGCGAATTGGTCTTGGATCAGGTTGCCATACATCACGCCGCTGACGCCGCCCACAAGGGTCGGCGTCACCCATTCGCCGAGCGTGGGAATGAAGACGAAGAAGAATGCTGAGGCCACGCCCGGCAGGGACAGCGGCATGGTCACGCGCCAGAAGGTCTGCGAGGGCGACGCGCCCAGGTCTTGCGCGGCTTCGTGCAGCCTCGGGTCGATGCGCTCCATGGCCGCGAACAGCGGCAAGGCCGCGAACGGGATCCACACGTAGACCATGGTGATGATGACCGCGGCCTGGCTGTAGAGCAGGATCGGCACGCCGTCTTGGACGAGCCCGAGCGAGATCAGCGCTTGATTGAGCAAGCCATCCGAGCCCAGGATGACCTTCCACGCGAGCACGCGCAGCAGGAAGCTGATCCACGCCGGCAGGATCAGCAGGGTCAGCAGCAGCACGCGGCGCTCGCCGGTGTAGAAGACGAGGAAATACGCCACCGGGTAGGCAAGCACGATCGAGAGCACCGCGGTCAGCAATGCTAGCCAGGTCGAATCCAGCAGCAGCCGGAAGAAGGACGGCGTTTGTATGAAGGTCTGGTAGTGCTCAAAGGTCAGCGGGAACATGTCCCCAAAGGTGCTGTCTTTGAAGGTGTACAGCAGCATGATGAACAGTGGCACAACGAAAAACACTGCCAGAATGATCGCTGGCGGTGTGATCAGTAGTCCAAGGCGGCGTTTGTTTTCCATTATTCGTACCAAGTCCTGGGCTAAGGACACGCCTCAGCCCAGGACTTGTGTTCTCGAAGCTTAGCTGTCAGGCGTTACTGCGACGCCTTGACCTCGTTCCAGATGGTGGTCATCATTTCGCGCTCTTCCTGCGTCAGTGGCTGCTGGAAGTTCGTCGAAGCCAGAACGGAGGGGTCGTCGAATTGGAAGATCTCGACGAGAGCCGGGTCGAGCAGCGGGATCGAGTTCATGTTGGCCGCGCCGTAGTAGTAGTCGTTAGCCATGTTGGCGTTCGACTGCGCGTCAATGAGCGCATCGATGTACGCATAGGCCAGGTCCACGTTCTCGGAGTTGGCCGAGATGCCGAAACCGCAGGCATAGCTGATGCGGCCTTCGGTCGGGTTGATGTACTCGACCTCGTAGCCTTCATCGTTGAGCGTGGCCCACGCGTCGTTCCAAGTGTTGGCGCCAACGGCGACATCACCGGCGGCGAGCAGTTGATTGATCTCGGTGTAGTCCACCCAGTAGGTGAGCAAGTTAGGCTTCAGCTCGATGAGCTTCTGCTTGATCTCTTCCTGCTGTTCGGGCGTGGTGTTGTAGGGGTCGTAGCCCAGCGCGTACGCGGCGGTCATGAACGTGGATTCGCCCGAGTCGAAGATGGCGACTTTGCCAGCGTACTGCGGGTCCCACAGGTCAGCCCAGGAGTCCGGCACTTCGTCTACGAGGTCAGTACGCACAGTGATGGATTCGTACGCCCAGTCCCACGGGATGAAGTACTGCTGGCCGTTGATCACGCCCTTCTCAGCGAGCTCGGGGAAGAGCTCGTCGAAGTTCTCGAGGCGGGTAACATCCAGGGGCTGTACGATGCCAGCTTCCACGTAGAGACCCCACCAGGATCCGCACGGGTGCACCACGTCGAAGTCAAAGCCGCTCTGAGCTTTGGAGAGGGCTTCAGCATCTTCGCCGAAGAATGCGTACTGCGGCTGGATGTCAGGGTAGGCCGCGGCGAACGGCTCCCAGTAGGTCTCGGCTTCGTAGCCTGACCATTCGAGCACGGTGAGGCTGTCGTTGCGTTGCTCGGCTGGGCCGGCCGGGCCGCCGCCACAGGCGGAGACCAGCAGGGCCAGGGTGAGCAAAGCTACGAAAAGGGTTGTCTTCTTCATCGTGTATCGTCTCCTTGAAAATAGGTAACAAAAAACTGTAACGTCGACGTGCTGCTGCCGACCTTTACAGTTCCATACTCCCCGTAGGACCCGAAAGAGACCAAGCCGTACAAGACGGTTCGCTTAAAGGATCCATTAGTGGAAGTAGTTACCTTTTAACAACATCTCGATATTGTATAACCCAATGCCCAAAAATCAATGCTTCAATCTTAAAGTATTCATAGAACTCGTCAGAGGCGCAGTGTATACTGCCGAGGCGAATTGATACGCCGCCACGGTCTAAAGCCAGGGGTTTCCACAACTAATGTTTAAAAATCTTTTCGATCGATCCGTGTTTCCACGTTCTTTTTGGCTGCTCATGGGCGCTACGCTCATTGACCAGATCGGGCGCTTCGCGCTCATTCCGTTCTTCGGCCTCTACATCACCAGCCATTTCGGCATCAGTATGACCCGGCTGGGCGAGCTGTATTTCATCTGGGCCATCTTTGGCATCCTGGGTAGCTTCCTTAGCGGCGCCATCATCGACAAGGTCGGGCGCAAGGTGATGATCGTGAGCGGCCTGGTCTTCAGCGCAG
>JACZCZ010081094.1_pt1 | contig 10924 bp, 11 predicted proteins | sample 8641811 | NCBI WGS metagenome assembly JACZCZ01 (sample SAMN15324610, study PRJNA640507) | soil metagenome | isolation source: intercropping peanut in the first line | place: China: Luxin town, Laibin City, Guangxi Province | collected 2019-07-25 | depth 10cm m | reverse complement strand
TACCTGCTGGTCGACGAGTGCCAGGACACCAACGACGCGCAGTACCGCCTGCTGAAGGCGATCGCAGGCGAACGCGGCGATTTCACCTGCGTGGGCGACGACGACCAGAGCATCTATGCCTGGCGTGGCGCCAACCCGGACAACCTGCTGCAGATGGCGAGGGATTACCCGGCGCTGCAGATCGTCAAGCTGGAGCAGAACTACCGCTGCAGCAATCGCGTACTGCGCGCGGCGAATGCGCTGATCGCCAACAATCCGCACGAGCACCCCAAGAAGCTGTGGAGCGACCAGGCCGACGGCGAGCGGATCCGCGTGTGGGAATGCCGCGACAACGAGCACGAGGCGGAGAAAGTGGCGGCCGAGATCTCGTTCGTGCACGCATCGAAGAGCGCGGCGTGGAGTGATTTCTGCATCCTGTTCCGCGGCAACCATCAGTCGCGCGCGCTGGAGAAAGCGCTGCAGCTGCTGCGCATCCCCTACCACCTGACCGGCGGTACCGCGTTCCTGGAGCGCCAGGAAGTGAAGGATGCGCTGTCGTGGTTGCGCCTGCTCGTGAATCCCGACGACGATGCGGCGTTCCTGCGCGCGGTGCAGTCGCCCAAGCGCGAGGTCGGCGCCACCTCGCTGGCCAAGCTCGCCGAGATGGCGCAACACGCACACCTGCCGCTGTCGCGTGCCGCCGAATCGATGGGCGCGCTGAAGGCGCTTTCGCCACGCGCCGCCAATGGGCTGAGCGCCTTCGTCGACATCCTGCGCGACCTGCGCCGGCACGCGGAGGAATTGACGCCGGCCGATCTCGTCCGCCGCCTGAGCGAGCGCTCCGGTTTGTTGGCCGACCTGCGCGCGCAATGCAAGGACGAAGCCTCGTTCCAGCGCCGCCGCGCCAATCTGGATGAGCTGGCAGACTGGTTTGAAGGCGGACCGCGCGGCAGCTCGGCTGGCGATCTCGCCGCGCAGCTCGCGCTGTTGTCGCGCAACGACAAGGACGACGGTGGCAACCAGGTGCGCCTGATGAGCCTGCATGCCGCCAAGGGCCTGGAGTTCCCCTACGTCTTCATCGTCGGTTGCGAGGACGGCACGTTGCCGCACGAGACGAGCGTCGAGGAGGGCAACCTGCAGGAAGAGCGTCGCCTGATGTACGTGGGCATCACCCGCGCCAAGCTTCAGCTCTGGCTGAGCCACAGCCGCGAGACGCGTCGCTTCGGCGAACGCCTGCGACTTCAACCCAGCCGCTTCATCGACGAACTGCCCGCCGACGAGCTGCAACGCGACGGCGCCGATCCGGTCGCCGATGCCGAACGCAAGAAAGAGCGTGCCAGCGCCGGGCTCGCCGCCATCCAGGCGATGTTCGACTGAATCCGTGCCCGCGCCGCGCCGACGCGGTACGCTTGGCCGGCATCCACGGGAGCACAGACGATGACGCGCAACAGCCGGATCTGGTGGCTGGTGGGTTTCCTGATCGCCCTGGTCGGCGTGGGTTTCCCGTACTGGCAGGCGCCCTCCGCGATGACGGCCCTGCCCGGCGCGTTTTATGGACCCGGGCTTGCCGCGATCGCCGTGGTCGCCATGATGTTGCGGGCTTTCGGCACCGGGCGCTTCGTTTCGCTCTGGTTGCTGATCGCGGCAGCCGCACCTGCGGCGGTGCTGCTGCGGATGTTCATCGGCGACACCGCCGGCACACCGGTGTCGTGGCCCCGCGAACTACTGATCGCGTCGGCGCTGGGGCTGGCGGCATCACTGGTCGGCACCCTGATCGGCAGCCTGTTCCTGCTGCGCAGCAGCCGTCGACCGACCTGATCCTGCCGGAGGTTCCGCGAATGACCACGACGCTCTCCACCATCCGGCAGATCGCCATCACCGTGAGCAACGTCGACGCGGCGCTGGCGTTCTACCGCGATGTGCTCGGCCTGGACTTCCTGTTCCAGCCGGCGCCGACGCTGGCGTTCCTGGACGCCGGCGGCATCCGCGTGATGCTGACCACGCCGCAGGGCGCAGGCGCGGTGGGCGCCAACTCGATCCTCTACTTCAGCGTGCAGGACATCGAGGCCACGCAGGCCGCGCTCGTCGCTCGCGGCGCCACCGAGGAACGCGCACCCCAACTCGCCGCGCGCATGCCGGACCATGCGCTGTGGACCGGTTTCCTGCGCGATCCGGACGGCAATCTCGTCGGGTTGATGGAAGAGAAACGCTGAGGCCATGCCGAGGACGCATCGACATGACCGCTGATCCCCGGCTGGCAATGCTGGCGTCCTACAACCAGTGGATGAACCGCCGCGTGTACGACGCCTCGGCGACGCTGACGCATGACGCGCTCGTGGCCGACCGTGGCGCGTTCTTCGGCTCGATCCTGGGGACGCTGAACCACCTGGTCGTCACGGACACGATCTGGCTCAAACGCTTCGCTGCCGCGCCGGATGCGCCCGCCGTGCTGGCGGTACTGGACGACACGCCGATGCCGACCACGCTGGATGCCATGCCTTACGCGACGCTGCCCTCGTTGCGCGAGCGTCGCGAGTGGCTGGATGCGCTGATCCTGCAGTGGACCGCCATCCTGACGCCGTCGCAGCTCACGGCATCGCTGACGTACACCAGCACGCGTGGCGCGCGCTTCACGCGCGATGTGCTCGGCGTGGTAACACATCTGTTCAACCACCAGACCCATCATCGCGGCCAGGTCACCACGCTGCTGTCGCAGGCAGGCGTGGACGTGGGCGTCACCGATCTGTTGGCGATGCCGCCCGACGCGGATTGAGTTTCAGCCTGCGCGATCCGCCAGCAGTTGCTCCATTTGTGCGCGTAGCTCCGCCACCTCGGCTTCGAGCGCAGCGACGCGTGCTTCCAGCTCAGGACCGGCAGCATCGCCGACCGATGAAGACGGCACGCGCGCGGCGATCGCGGCCACGTCCACGGGCCCGCCCAGCAAGTGCGCGTAGCGATCTTCGCGCTGGCCGGGGCCACGCGGAATCTGCACGACAAGCGGGGCTTCGCGCTGGATCAGCCGGTCCAGGTGATGGCGCACATCCTCCGCATCATTGAAGCGACACAGGCGTTCGCAGCGCGCCAGCAGCTCGTGCACGGTCTGCGGGCCGCGCAGTGCGAGCAGGCCGAGCAGCGCGACCTGCTGCTGCGGAATGCCGAAGAACGCGGCCGTGCGGTGCTCGTAACGCTCCGCGCGCGAGGAGAACACCTGCTTCGCCAGTCCCTTCTGCTCCAATTGCCGCAGCGCGTGGTTCACCGCGCCCGGATCCAGCGCCATCACCGGCTCGCGCGCCGTCTTCTGGTTGGCGGCCGACTGCGCGGCGTTGATCGTCAGCGGATAGGTGTCCGGCGTGGTGGCTTCCTTCTCGATCAGGCAGCCCAGCAGGCGGGCCTCGGCGGCGTTCAGCACGATGGTCGTGTCGTCCATGGGAGCGGTGGCATCTGGCAGGGGCCGGCAGGATAACCCGCGCACGCCACGCCGCCGAACGACGCGTGCAACACCGGTCGGCTAGAATTCCCGCACTTTGAAGACCGGATCTCCCATGCGCGTTTCTCTGCTCGCCGCCGGCCTGGCGGCTTCGTTGCTGACCCTGTCCGCGTGCAAGCGCACCGAACCCGCCGCCGCACCGGCCGATGCCGCAGCGCCCGCGACGTCGGCTGCCGCCAAGCCGACCGGCACGCACGACAACCTCAATGCCGTGGCGTGGGTGCAGACGTCGGTCGAGTACCGCGCGATCACTACCCAGACTTTCCGCGCCGCCGCCGACCACCTCGACGTGGCGCTGAAGGAGAAGAACTGGGACGCGCTGGTACCCGCCGAACGCGGCAACGCCGCCACGGGCCTGAAGCCCGCGGTGGTGATGGATGTCGACGAGACCGTGCTGGACAACTCGCCCTACCAGGCGCGCCTGATCCGCGACGGCAAGGAATACGACGAGATCAGCTGGGACCAGTGGGTGGCCGAGAAGAAAGCCAAGCCGTTGCCGGGCGTGGTGGACTTCGCCAAGGCCGCCGCCGCGAAGGGCGTCACCATCCTGTACATCTCCAACCGCGCCGTGCATCTGAAGGAAGCGACGCTGGCCAACCTGCGCGAGGCCGGCCTGCCCGTGGCGGACGAGAGCGTATTCCTCGGCCTGGGCACGGTGCTGGAAGGCTGCGAGCAGAATGGTTCCGAGAAGAACTGCCGCCGACGCCTGGCAGGGCAGCAGTACCGCGTGCTGATGCAGTTCGGCGACCAGATCGGCGACTTCGTCCAGGTGGAAGCCAACACCCGTGACGGACGCCAGGCGTTGTTCGACGAATACGACGACTGGTTCGGCGAGCGCTGGTGGATGCTGCCCAACCCGACCTACGGCTCGTGGGAGCCGGCGCTGTTCAACAACGCCTGGGACCAGCCGGCCGCCGCACGCACCCAGGCCAAGCGCGACGCGCTGGACTACGCGCCGTGAGCCGGGGCCCGGTCGCCCTGGCAGTACGCGAGCGCCTGATCTTCGCGTTGGATGCGCCGTCCGGTGCCGACGCCCTGGCGTGGGTCGACCGGCTGGACGACGCCGTGCAGTTCTACAAGATCGGCATGGAGCTGCTCGCCAGCGGCGACTACTTCACCGTGCTGGACGAACTCGCCCGCCGCGACAAGCGGGTGTTCGTCGACCTGAAATTCTTCGACATTCCCGCCACCGTGGCCGGGGTGATCCGCGGGCTGTCCCGCTGGCCGGTGACCTACGCGACCATCCACGGCTGGCACGCGGGGATGATGGAAGCGGCCGCCGCCGCCCGCGAGGGCGACCTGCGCCTGCTCGCGGTGACCGTGCTGACCTCGATGGACGGCAACGATCTGCGCGCCATGGGCATCAATGGCGGCAAACCGGCCGACATCGTCGTTCAACGTGCGCTCGCCGCACAGGCTGCCGGGATCGACGGCGTGATCTGCTCCGGCCAGGAAGCCGGCATGATCCGCGCCGCCACGGGCACGGGCTTCTCCATCGTCTGTCCCGGCATCCGCCCGGGCGGCCCGGTGGGCGACGACCAGAAGCGCACGGTGGGCGTGGCCGAGGCCTTCGCGCTGGGCGCCGACGCCATCGTGGTGGGCCGGCCGATCAGCAAGGCGGCCGATCCGAAGGCGGCGGCCGAGGCGATCCAGGCCGAGATCGCAGGCGTCGTCAAATAAAATCAATGGCTTATATAAAGTTATTTCAGGTATTGCCTTAGCATTCGGGCGCAGGTAGGCTGTGCGCATCCGGCCTTCGGGCCGGAGATGTGCCACAACACTTCGTCCTCCGGTTTCGGCCGGATTTCAGGGGACCCGCGGCGTCGCAAGACACCGGGTCCCCTTTTTTATTGCCCGACGACCGCCGACTTGCGACGGCCATGCTTGCCGCTCCCGGCGCCGCCCGCGAAGATGCGGGGCGACTGGGGAGTCACTGCATGAAGCCGAAGCCGTCCGCGTCCGTCCTGCGCGTGCTGGCAGCCCTCGGGCTGTCGCTCGTCCTGCTGGCCGGCTGCAAGAAGCGCGAACCCGAAGAGCTCGCCGGCGCCGCCAGCGAGCCCGCGGCCGCCGTGCGCCAACTCGCCTCGCACCTGCAGCGCAACGACCTGGTCGCCTTCGCCCGCGACGCCGTGCCGCCGGACATGCACGCCCGGCTGGAGACGGCCTGGCGCCAGGGCGAAGTGCGCTGGCCGCTCAGCGAACTTCCGCTGGAGGACAAGCTGGTGCCGATGCTGGCCGCGTTGTCGGCAAAGGATGCCGAGCGCACCCTGCAACGCAGCTTCGACCGTCAGTTCGCACGCCAGGACCGCGACCTGCGCGAAGCCGCGCGCACGCTGGGCCTGTTCGGCGTCCAGTACGTGAAGAACGAGGGCGACTACACCCAGGAAGAGCGCGATCACTACGCGCAGATCATCGCCGCCCTCGGCGAATGGGCGCAGCAAGCGCCGCTGGGCGATCCGGCCCTGGCCCGCGCCACCCTGGCCAAGCTCGCCCCGGCGGCCCGGCGCAGCGGGCTGGCGTCCGACGAGGCCCTCTCGCAGGCGGGCATGCAGGGCAGCCTGCAGCGGCTGACGCCGCTCTTCATCGAGACGAAGGCGACCTTCGCCCGCTACGGGCTGCCGCTGGACACCACCTTTGCCGACCTGCGCACCGGCCTGGTCCAGCAACAGGGCGACACCGCCACGGTCCGTATCCACTACCCGCTGGGCGAACGCGAGATCGACACCGTGGTCAGCCTGGAGCGCCGGGGGCAGAACTGGTACCTGACCGACTATCTCCGGCATGCCGAAGAGGTGCTGTCCGCTTCTGAAGCCGATACGGAAACCACCACCCCGTCGACCTCCCCCCAAGGCAACCCGCAGGCGCCATGAAGCGCATGCACCGACCGCTGCTGACCGTCCTGGCGACGGGCATCGCGCTGGTGGCGCATGCCCATCCAGGCGGCCTGAACAAGGAGGGCTGCCATAACAACCGGAAGACCGGCGAATACCACTGTCACCGCGGCGCCTCCGATACCTTGGTTCCGCTTCGCCCGCGGGAAGACGGGCCGGCCCGCCTCTCTCCCGCAACCCCGGCGCGAGAGAACTCAACGCCGGGCCGACCTTTCCGCAACTGCGCCGAGGCCCGCGCCTACGGAGCCGCGCCCGTCCGGCGCGGCGACCCAGGCTACGGCCCCCATCTGGACCGTGACAACGAAGGCGTGGGTTGCGAGCCTTACCGGGGGCGCTGACCCCACCTGTTCAGACCGGCCACGCTGCAACGTAGCGCCGCTCATGGCAGCCGACTCGCACGCGCTCCCGCCTGTAACCGCTTTCCAGCCGCCCATGGGCGTGCGCCATAATGCGGCCGATGCCTGAACAGAATCCCCTGCCATTCCCGGACGCCCCGGCGCCGACGCCCCCGGACAAGAAGCCGGCGGCCGATGCTGCGCCTGCCTCCGGAACCCCTGCCGATGGCGATGCGTCGCTGACAGCCGGCGCTCCGATGACCCCGCCATCGCCCACGCGCCAGGCCAAGCGCCCGCTGTGGGCGCGACTGCTGAGCCGCCTGGCCGATCCCTGGCTGGCGCTGTCGATCGAACCGGCGACGCCCGGCGAACTGCTGGACACGCGCCCGATCTGCTACGTGCTGGAGGACTACGGTCTTTCCAACGCCTTGATCCTCGACCGGGCCTGCCGCGACGCCAGCCTGCCCTCGCCGCTGCTGCCGCTGCCGGTCCCCGGCAACCCGTTGGGTCGCAAGCGTGCCTACGTGGCGCTGTCGCGCCGCAACGCCAGCACGCTGATCCCCGACCAGATCAGCGCCAAGACCCATTCGGGCTCGCTCGCCAAACTCCTGCAGGCGCATCGCGCCAACCCGGGACTGGACGTGCAGCTGGTGCCGGTCTCTATCTTCGTTGGCCGCGCACCGGACAAGCAGAGCGGCTGGTTCTCGGTGCTGTTCTCCGAGAACTGGGCCATCGTCGGCCGCTTCCGCCGCCTGCTGGCGATCCTGCTCAACGGCCGCGGCACCATCGTGCGTTTCGCGCCGCCGGTGTCGCTGCGGGGCACGGTGGACGAGGGCCTGGAACCCGAACGCACGGTGCGCAAGCTGTCGCGCGTCCTGCGCACGCACTTCCACCGCATCCGCGAAGCCATCATCGGCCCCGACCTGTCCACCCGCCGCCTGCTGGTGGACCAGGTACTCGCCGCCGACCCGGTGAAGGAAGCCATCGCCGAACAGGCCAGGCGCGACAAGTCCAAGCCCGAGGACGCGTGGAAGAAGGCGCACGCGTACGCGTGGGAAATCGCCGCCGACTATTCCAATCCGGTCGTGCGCTCGGCCAGCTTCCTGCTGAGCCACGTCTGGAACCAGATCTACGACGGCGTGCTGGTCCACCACCTGGACAAGTTCAAGCAGGCCGCGCCGGGCCATGAAGTCGTCTACGTGCCCTGCCACCGCAGTCACATGGACTACCTGCTGCTGTCGTACCTGCTGTACGAACGCGGCATCGTGCCGCCGCACATCGCGGCCGGCATCAACCTCAACCTGCCGGTGGTGGGCACGCTGCTGCGCAAGGGCGGCGCATTCTTCATGCGCCGGAGCTTCCGCGGCAACCCGCTGTATTCGGCGGTATTCACCGAATACGTCGCGCAGCTGGTCTCCGGCGGCTATTCGCTGGAGTACTTCATCGAAGGCGGACGCTCGCGCACCGGCCGCCTGCTTGCGCCCAAGGGCGGGATGATCTCGATGACGGTGCGCGCGTTCCTGCGCCAGCCGCGCAAGCCGGTGCTCTTCCAGCCGGTCTACATCGGCTATGAGAAGCTGCTGGAGGGCACCAGCTACCTGGACGAGCTGAGCGGCCGGCCGAAGGAGAAGGAATCCATCTGGGCCGTGCTGTGGGGCATCCCCAAGGTGCTGCGGCAGAACTACGGCCAGGTGGTGGTGAACTTCGGCGAGCCGATCCTGCTCAACGACGCGCTGGCCACGCACGCACCGGAGTGGGACGGGAAGCCGGTGGGCGAAGAGGAGAAACCTGCCTGGTTGTCCGACACCGTCGATGCCCTGGCCCAGCAGATCCACGTCAACATCAACCGCGCCGCGGACGTGAACCCCATCAACCTGCTCGCGCTGGCGCTGCTGTCCACGCCGAAGCATGCGATGGGCGAGACCGACCTGATCGCGCAGATCGAACTGTCGAAGACGTTGCTGGCCGAACTGCCCTACTCGGACCGCGTGACCGTTACGCCGCACTCGCCGGAACGGATCATCGCGCACGCCGAGGAAATCAACATGCTGCAGCGGATCAAGCATCCGCTGGGCGACGTGCTGAGCGTGGACGGCGACACCGCCGTACTGCTCAGCTACTACCGCAACAACGTGATCCACCTGTTCACGGCGTCATCGTGGATCGCGTGCTGCTTCCAGAACAACCGTCGCATGAGCCGCGCCGGCGTGCTGCGCCTGGGTCGCACGCTGTACCCGTTCCTGCAGGAGGAGTTGTTCCTGCCGTGGACCGAGGACGAATTCGCCGAGCGCATGGAGCGCACGATCGAAGTGTTCATCCGTGAGGGACTGTTGCAGCAGGTCAACGAGGACGATGGCGGCATCCTCGCCCGCAGCGCCGGCCAGACCGACGAGGTGTTCCGCCTGCGTGCGATCGGGCATTCCTTGCAGCAGGCCTTCGAACGCTATTACATCGCCATTTCGGTGCTGGTGAAGAACGGCCCGGGCACGCTGGGCGCGGCCGAACTCGAAAGCCTGTGCCAGCAGGCGGCGCAACGCCTCAGCCTGCTGTACGCACCGGCGGCGCCGGAGTTCTTCGACAAGAGCCTGTTCCGCAGCTTCATCCAGAAACTGCGCGAACTGAAGCTGGTGTGGCCGGACGAGAACAGCAAGCTGCTGTTCGACGAACGCTTGGACGCCTGGGCGCGCGACGCCAAGGCGATCCTGGGCCGCGAACTGCGCCACACCATCGAGAAAGTCAGCCCCGAGGCCGCGCGCCCGGCGGAACCGGCGCCGACGCAGGACTGACGGACGTCAGTAGCCGAGGTTGAAGTGGCGGGTGAGCCACGCCTTCGCGGGCAGCGCGCGCCCGGGGTCCCGGACCAGGCGATGCAGCGGCGAACCGCACTCGGACAGGTGCGGTTCGTCGTCCAGCACCAGCACCATGCGCAGCAGATCCACGCCGCCCGGCAGGATCGCCGGCGGCAGGTATTCGCGGAACCCGTAGTGCTCGAACACATCGTGCAGGAACGGTTCGCAGGCCAGCAGGCAGAACTGGATGCGCGCCTCCTGCGCCCACCGGTAAGCGTCCTCCATCAAACGGTCCACCACCGCCTTGCTGCGCTGGTCGGCCTGCACGGCGAAGCGCGTGCCCACGGCCACCTGCGCCAGCGGCCAGGTGCGCGCGAACGCGTCGATCTGGAACAGGCTGCCGTACTCCACCTGCACGGCGAGCGGCGAGAAGTCGTGCAGCCGCAGCGTGGCGATGGCGTGGGCGCCCTTCTCCACCGACAGCGTGGTGCCGCATCCGTCGAGTCCGTCGGTGACGCGCTTGCTGCGGTCGCCGGCCTGGCCTTGTTCGTGGAAGTACACCTCGCGGCGCAGGCGCGTGACATCGCCCAATGGGTCGCCCGACGGAATACGCCGCACCCGCAGGCCCAGCCCTGCCGTGGCTTCCTCCGCCGAGCCGGCCGCGGCCAGCGCGTCGCGCAGGCGCGGATCCATGCGATGGCAGAAAGGTTTGTCCTGCTCCATGCCGCTCCCTCGCCACGGCGCGTGGGGCGCGCATGGCTCGTCGTTGGGAACCGTGGCGCCGGCAGGACGGCATACGGTCGTGGTCGTAGGGAAAACCCCCACATCCATGACTGAAGCAAGCATCGGGCCAACTGTGCGCCAGCGCGGCGCGGCACCCGCGTGACGGCGGTTGCGTCCGGGTTTTCAGTCACTTGGCGCGAGTGGGGCGCCGGGGAGGTGGGCATCTGACCGTCTTCGGGTGACGCGCCACGTCAGATTCGGCCAGCCAGGGGGCCGCTCGCAGGGTCAGGCGGGCTCGTCCGGGATCAGCGCGCTTTCGAGCCGCGCGATGCAGTCCTTGAGCCAGAGCTTGCGCTTCTTCAACCGCTTGATGGCCACCTCGTCGGACTCCGTATCGTCGACCAGGCGCGCGATGGCATCGTCGAGGTCCCGGTGCTCCACGCGGAGTTCGGCGATCTTCTGGGCGATGTCGGAGGGGTTGCTGGCGTCCACCCGGCGAGCGTACACCGCCCGCGCCGAGGCCGTCACCGCGCCCCGGTACAATGGCGGCATGAGCACCGTCCTGCCCCTGCCCGACCCCGTCCTGCGCCGTCCGGCCGCCGATCCGCGCCGCGCCGTGCACGAGCAGGGCAAGTTGGCCAAGCGCCTGCGCCGCCAGGTCGGCCAGGCGATCGCCGACTTCGGCATGATCGAGGACGGCGACAAGGTGATGGTGTGCCT
>JACZCZ010321890.1_pt1 | contig 10926 bp, 11 predicted proteins | sample 8641811 | NCBI WGS metagenome assembly JACZCZ01 (sample SAMN15324610, study PRJNA640507) | soil metagenome | isolation source: intercropping peanut in the first line | place: China: Luxin town, Laibin City, Guangxi Province | collected 2019-07-25 | depth 10cm m | reverse complement strand
GTATGGGTCAAAAGCCCATCGAGGGTTCGAATCCCTCTCTCTCCGCCAGATTTGCGATAAAAACAATAAACTAGCCGCTCCGTAGTCGGGCACACCTCAGCAAGTCCAATGCCCGTGCGGTAAGAATGCGGTAAGGGAGGCCGCAGCCAATGCCTGAACGCTATGTGAGCTTTGGGGAACAGGTGGGTGCCGTCACCGCTCTGTCCCTGAAACCGGGCGAGGCACCGCCTCGCTTCAGAACGGCCATCTGGAACGACCTCGGCCCACTGTTTGAGCTGAAGGGTAACCACCGGACGATCCAGCCCGTAGCTTTCTGTGCACGGATGGCCGACGACAAGCGCTGGGACCTCGATGGCTTCAAAGGCAAGTCCCCTGACTCTCTGGTGCGCTGGCTAAAGAAATGGCTCATGGAGCAGGCCGAATGGCACGAGGTCTATGAGTTCATCCAAAGTTTGGCGCGCTGGGGCCAGCTGACTAACCCCGATGCCGTTCGTTCTTGGGAGACTCTGGCCAATGAACTGCTTTTTCAGGAGAGAGCCCCGTACAGGATGGTAAAGGGTCAACTAGTGGAGTTGACCAGCGAGCAAGAGCGAGCCGAGGTTGGGAAGGCCGTCGAGCAAAAGGGCAAGTACGGCCAAGCCGGGGATCATATGGCCAAGGCTCTCGCCAAGTTCGCGCTGCGACCCACGCCGGATTGCGAGAACGCAGCCAAGGAGGCCGCCTCAGCGGTTGAGTCAGCTCTTAACACAGCCAACGCCAAGGCGCTGGCCGTCGGTGAGGCGGTCAAGCTGTTTACGAAGACGTATTCTGTGCACTCGGCCCTAATGGAAAGCGCCAGCAAGCTTTTCGGTTACGCGAGTGATCGCGACGGCGTGCGTCACGCCGGAAAAGGGGGGGCACCAGTCGACGCGAACGAAGCGAGACTGGTCATTGTGTGCGCGTCCAGTTGGGTGAATTTCATCTCAGCGAAGGCGCCCTAATAACAATCAGCGGAGCACATCCCAATGGCTATCTCGTCAGTTCGGATATCGAATTTCAAGGGAGTACTTTCGCCGTGTGACCTGGAGATTCGACCGATCACGATCTTCGTCGGGGCCAACTCATCTGGGAAAAGCTCGTGCATTCATGCGCTCGGTGCCATGGCACAGACGGTCAAGGTGACGAACGACTCGCGCCCCCTCGTCCTGGATGATGAATTCGCGATCGTCCACCTAGGACGATTCATTGAGATTATCCACTCGCGCTCTTACCAAGATGTCATCGAACTTGGGATTGGACTGCCGGACGTTACGTACTACGTCTACAAGCAGAATGAATCAAAGCGTACCGGTGGCTACGATGTTGAGCCCGTACGTGCCCAAATGAAATCGACTTTCAGATTCAAATGCACAAAGCGCACACAAGAAGTGAACTTGGATTCGGCACAGTACAGTTTGGGTGGTCTCACATACACCGCGAGGCGAATCGCTAGTGACGGATATGCATTGACAGTGGAGGCTTCCGGCTCGACACCCGTCAGGACCGCGACGCAGAGAGAGTCTGCGTTCTTTTTCTCTCAGACGGCGATGCTTCACGCGTCGGGCCGTCAAGCGCAAGACTACGTCCGATTCATCCCGATGTTCTCAGCTCAGGAAGCCCTAAAGTCAGAACTCGTGAAATGCCTGTACCTCGGACCATTCCGTCAGAGTCCGCAGCGCCGGTATGCAAGCCGTGGAGCCGGACCCACTGAAGTGGGTGCAATGGGTGAAGCCACGATCACCATGCTTGCCAACGAGACGATCCAGACTCGAACTCGGCCACATCTTAAACAGGTCGCCAAATGGTTGAGGCATCTGGGCTTGGCAGAATCGGTGGATGTAAGCCGAATCGGTCGCTCAGACCTTTTTGATGTCTCGATGAAACTCAAGGATGGTGAATCCTTCCCGTTGGCGGACTTGGGTTATGGGATGTCGCAAGTTCTGCCAGTGCTAACGCAATGCAGCTTCGCACCGAAAGGAGCAACCCTGCTGTTTGAGCAGCCCGAAATTCACTTGCATACCATTGCCGCCAAGAGTCTCGCGGGTGTGTTCATTGAAACGGCAGATAGTCGCGACGCGCATGTTGTAATCGAAACGCACTCTCCCGACTTGGTCAAAGCCTTCATGGTGGCGCAGCGAGACAAAGAGATAGATCCCAAGGACATGATTATCTATCGAGTCGCCCGTGAAAAAGGTGAATCGAGCATCGTGCCCTTGGAATTTGATGAGGACTTGATGGTCTACGAGAACTGGGAGAAGGGGATCTCTGTCCCGTAAAGGTGGCCAAGAGAATAGGGTGCCGGAAGACACTGCGGAGAGCCGCAATAGGGCAGAACTAACCCGATGAAAAAGCCGTCCGAAGGATTGAAGGACTGGGTAACGATCGTTTCTGTGGCCGCCATCCCCATCCTTCTGGGGGTGGGGCAGCTGTGGTTGGCGCATAGGGATACCAATCGACAGTACGTCCAGCTTGCAATGGACATCCTTCGCAACCCGTCATCTGCAGAGAACAAGGATGGCGACAGGTTGCGAAGCTGGGCTGTTGAAATTGTGAATGACGCTGCCCCGATAGAACTCTCGGATGAAGCGAAGGACCAGCTGATTGAGCACGGTTGGTTGCCACCTGGATGGCAGCCCGATGGATGGCAGCCAGATGGATGGCAGCCAGATGGATCTCTTCCCGAGGGCGCGGTGCCTAAAGACGGTGGATTCAGCCCTAAGAGCTTTAGCCCGGATGCATTCAGCCCCGAGGCCTTCGATATGGGGCTTCGTAGAAGTACGAAGGAAGAGTGCCAGCGAAACTACAGCGGTGATCAACAGGCGCTTGAGAAATGTCTCGCTGTGGCCAGCAAAGGTAACTAGTCGCGGAAAAGAAGAAGGCGGGCCGAAGCCCGCCTTCCCCGGTTCATCACGCCAGAAATAGGGCTGCAAGTACTAGCAAGGCTCTCGCGAGTTTCGCTAGCTGTTCAGCTCTTACCTCTAGCTCGACTTTCACTCTCAACATGGGAATCTCCCATATGAAAGCGAACACCGTGCGCACGCTGTTCGCGTTGAACAGCTCTTGGGGTGGTTACGACTGTGCTACTGGCGTTACTGTGAAATGCGTTTGATGTCTGATGTGAGCTGTGACTTTTGAGCGTGCTATGTCTTGCCGGTATCGTGACTGTGACGTTTATGTCTGCTGGCGGTGTTTCTGTGTCTTTGCCGTGTATGTCTTAGTGGCGGTGTTTCTGTGTCTTGCCGTATCGTGACTGCGTCTATGTCGGTGTCTGTGGCGTGACTGTGTGGCTGCTGTGTCTGTGCTTGCTATGACTTACTGCAATATGTGTTGGTAGCGTCTTGACCACCGAACATACCGGTAGCGAGCCGGTATGGGGACCGAGGTCCCGCGGTCCAGAGTATACCCCCTTTCTCGCGCCCGTCATGCGCTCACAGCGGCCACTCTCCGAATAGCACCTTTCCATGCTCAGCGATCTCGCGCACAACATTGGAAATGTGTGGTCCCAGTTTGTCATGTGATGCGAGTACAGGCGCTCCCCATTCGGCGCGCGAGAGACGCGCGATAGCCTTGATGCTGTCTGTCCCAGGCACATGTAGTGCGCGCCATTGCATGATTGGGGCAATCCTGCCGGTGCTACCCGTGGCCATCTCCAGCGCAGCGAGCTGCGTCCAGAGCTGACCCAACTGCTCCGAGCGCTCTGCATACTCAGCACCAATCCTTTCTGCCAGCACAAGCATGAGGGCATGAACTTCGTGCTTCACTTTGCCGTGGCACCACTTGACCTCGCTCTCTGCGTTGATGAGGCGCTGCTCCAATCCTGCGAGCTGTTCGCGTAGCTCAGTGCGGTTGGCAATGCTGTGCTCTTGTACGGCAGTGGTTGACTCTCCCATGGCTCGCGCTGCTGCAGCGACGAGATTGCGCGGAGTAGGGCGGGATGCATCATCCAACGCCGCGCGGACTTCGCGGAGCCTTGATTGCACGCGAGTGACTTCATCGCGGGCGGCGCGGTACCTATTGAAGTACTCGGTGATGGAGTTCAGTTCCTCTTCCGTTGCATAGGTCAGCGCGGTTGTCATGGTCAGTTCACCTTGTGCGAGCGTGTTTCCAAAATCTCGTTCGTGACTTCGTCCAGTACGTCGTGGTCGAAGTCGCGCATTGCGTGGGCAGCTCCGAGCGCGAGGCCGTATGCGATCTCGTACTGCAAATGAGTGAGCCGCCTAGGCTCTGGAATGTGTTTGGCTAGAGACTTGATCGCGTCTTGTGCTACGGCAGCGGCCCATGCGCGTAGCCATACGAGGTCGCCCGCATCTGTATCCATGGTGAACACGGCCGCACGCGTGAAGTCCGCGGTCCAGCGGCTCGCGGTCTCGCGGTCGATGCGGTACTCAATGTCTTCTGGGTGCTTCATTCGTTCTCCACGGCGGCGCCGACAGTGCCACCTGTCACGCCATGGCGGCGTAACGCATCGACCAGTGCTCTCAAGTCGGAGTTGCTATAGGTGTCGTACATCCAGCGCTGCGGCGCCGTCTGCCCAGCCATTGCACGAACACCGAGAGCGCTGTAGGCGGCGCGGGTGGGGATGGTCACGGGCGCGGCGGCGACGCTGGCAGCGCCCAACGCTGCGCGCTCGAGCGTGCCCGGAGGCTTGCCGCCAACACTGCCGATGACTTGCTGAGCTGCTGTCGCTTCCGGCTGCATCAGTGCCTTGCCCTGCGCCGTCGCGTTCTTGCCGGCACTCTTGTCTAATGCCGTCGCAGCGCCGAGAAGCTGGTCTGGCGTGAAGACACCTTCATTGGCTGCTGCCCCTTTATATGAAGCGGCACGGCGCAGCCGGGCGAACTGTGCATAAAGCTCGTCCACGCGCGTGAGTTCATCACTCACGTCCTTGGGGAGCACGCTGCGCAGTTGTTGGCGTGCCTGTCCCAGTAGGGAAGCCACGTCACTCATCCCGGCCCTCGCAGCCTTCGCGCGCTCGGAGCGCAGCAGATCGTCAGCAAAGCTGATGGCGGCGCCTTGTGCCTTGGACGGGGCGGTGGCGAGTGTGTCTGTAAAGACGCGGTACAGCTTGTCGTTTACAAGGTTGCTGATCTCTGGTGGCAGCTTGCGCTGAGACTCATCGATCGTGCTCCACCATAACTTCTCCAACTCGGGGAGACTGACGGCGATTGGTTTGCTCCACAGCTTCTCGTACGCGGACTTGAAGGCGTTCGTCGTCTGTCTCATGCCTTCGTGACCGGACGCAGTTACCTGATCTTCCGGCGCCACCGAATTCAGTAGCGACTGATTCCAGGTACCGAGCGCTTCCTGTTGCCGCCGGCGAATTGCACCGCCAACAAGGGGCACCTTCGCGAGGTGCTGTTCGACCTCCTGCATCACGCCGCCTTTGATCATTCCCGGTGTAAGAGGGATTCCCTTGCTCAGCATGTCGATGGCTGCCTGTGTGGTTGGGCGTAGTCCGCGCACTGCAGCGGCCAGCGTGCTCGTCAAGGCGTGGCCGGCACCGGCACCGGCTGCACCCCATGCAGCGCGTTCGCCGCGGGACGTACTTTCCGTCGGCGCTTTCAGCGCTTCCATGCCGGCTGACGCGGCGATGTCAGTTGTCACGCGCGGTGCAAACCGGGCCAGGGCACGGGGCAGCAGTGTCGCTCCCTTGGCTGCGATGCCTCCGGGTCCGGCGAGCAACCCGATCTCGCCAGCAACGCGGCCGACAGTGCCAGCGCCACCATCGATCTGTTCCACGCGTTCGAGTGTGATGCGGTCTTCGTCGCTGAGGCCATCGCCTACACCCGCCTTGCCTGCGAGGTCCTTGATGCCGAGTCCGGTCTCTAGAAACGGCCGTGCGAAGCCGGTCCACACTCGCTGATGGGTTGGCATCATTGAGTAACTAATGCGAGCACGCTCGCGCTGCGTGGCCAACTCCGTTTGCCTGCTGCGCTCATTGACTATGGCAAGAACCTGATCGCTCGTTGCCCCGTCCGGTACTTCGAGCGTCGTGCCGTCTTCGAGGGTGAGTGTGCCCATTAGCGAACCCGCTGCGGCTTTCCGTCGCTGCCAATGACCCATTGCTCTGTCGCGGCCGAAGGTACGTGCGCAGGTTCGCGTGGAACATGAGCGCCACGGATTGCACGCGCTTTGCTCTCAACGGAATCGATGAAGGCTGGGAAGCGTGCCATCGCTGCATCGAACGTTACGCCCGGTGCGAAAGGGAACGCGGCCTTGATACGCTCAATCTCTTGCTGGCTCACTGCTGCGCCGGACAGCTCCTTTACGTACTCGTTCAGGATCGCCTGTGCTCGTGCGCGAATGCGCTGTTGCTCCGGCGTGTACGCGTGACTCTCAACATTCTCCCTGAGCGTGCCGCCGACACCGGGTACGACGCCGGAAACGTCCTTAAGAATCTCCTTCGGCGTGCTTACGGCTCCGGGGTTGCGTGCCAAGTCACCCTGAAGCTGACGCAGGTCGTTCGCTGTGCGCTCGCTGGCCGCCGCTAGCTGTGCGCTGCCCTCGCTGATGGGGCGTTGCACTGGAATCGTTGGCTCCGCTCGCGCACCGCCGGCAGCATTGGGATTGATCTGGATCGGCGCTACGCCACCTTCGGTCTCTTGCGACGTGTAGCGCGGCTCGCGCTCTCGCAGCTGTGCTCCGTAGCCCATGCGCTCCATGATCTGCTGCTGTAGTCGTGCTGCACGCTCCTCCTTCAGCTGGTCTTGCTTGCCAAGAAATTCCGCATACTGCGGGTCTTGGTTCACCGTGCCCCTCGCGCGGTCCAGCAGAAATCCATTGCCAAGATGCACCTTTCCGGTCGCATTGCGGCTGTAGCGATCCGCGCGGCTTACTAGAGCTTCACCAATTTTGCTCAGGGCCTTGTCGCCACTCATCAAGCCAAGAATGCCGAAGCTACGGTCGCGCTTGAGTTGCTTGGCAAGCTCATCGTCCTGGGTGTTGTGTGCCACTCCCGGTTCATAGGCCATGTTGTCGTGATACTCAGTCATGTTGCACCTCGCGATTCAGTGTCAACCCATGCACGGGCAACGTCTCCGCGACTCGACGTGTCTTCAAGCGACTCGCGCGAAACCTCATTGATTGTCAGTACGTCCAGTGTCGGCCGGTCATTCACCGCGACCTCGCCAAACGCCGCGATGACATCTGCTCGCCTTTCGTCATCTTCAGTGGCGCGAAACGGTGTCGGCTCACGTTCGTATGCGCTCGGGCGATCATCATTCGCTTGACGTCGCTCGATGATTCCGCGAGTGATCCGCTCAGTCCCCCATTCATTGGCAGCGCGTCGCAAATCAGTCGGGTCGGCGCGGTAGTTCTTTGACAGCTCTTGGAACGCAGCGTCGTCAGCGTCTGTCAGGTGGTCCATGTGTTGCTGCCACTCTGATTCCGTCCATCCGCGGCCATGCGGGTCGATGTGCTGCGTTCGATTCTGGAAGACGTAGTCGCGCTCCTGCTGCGACAGTTCGCGCATGTGGTTCGGGATCGGCTTTCCCTGCAGTACCGCTTGAAACTGCGTGGGGGTGAGGCCTTCTGTCTGGCCTGCCATGCCGCGAGTCATCTCGCGCACCGCACGCTCGGTCTTGGCGTCTGTATCCGCAATGTGCTGTTGCTGACGCGTTGTCATCTCCTCGCGCATGATTCGGTCGCGGGCGATGTGGACGTGCTGCTCCGCTGCTGCCATCTGTGCGGGCGTCAACGACGCGCGTGCACGCGTGATGATGTTGTTGATGCCGTTGGTGATGTGGGCGGGTGGCTGTTGCCCTCTCGCGTAGTAGCGGTCTGCCACGAGCGAGAGCTTTGCGTACAACCCGACTAGGTCTACTGGCTGCGTCATTCGGTTAGTCTCTGTCTGAGTGTTGGTTCCTTCGGCCACAGCTCGTCGAGCGTGGCGCGGCTGTTGCCGTTGCCATCGAAGAGCCAGCCTTCGTACGGGTCTCTGTTCTGCGTGGTCGGCAGGGCCGGAGCACTCATCGTGGCGAGCTGCCGGCCAATGAGGCTCAAGCAATCAATCTGGTCGTCGTTGTCCCCGCTGGGGAAGCTCAGTAGCTCTCGGTGCAGATCCGTGTTCCATGCGGCGCGGACAATGAAGACCTGTCCCGCCAGGAAGTATCCGCGCATGGCGGCTGCGCGCGTCTCCTTGTCGCGTCCCCGCAGTGGCAGCTTGCGCAGTGGAACAGGCGTGCCACGCGTACGTGCGCGCTCGTACAGCAACCGCGTGAAGACCTTGGACGCGTTGTCGTCGTCAATCAGCCAGTCCGCTGGCTGATACGCCTCGTTCAGTGAGAACAGCTTCTCGATGGTCTGCTCGATGTCGCAGCGCGCCCGGAATGCTTCCACGATGTGAACGTTGCGCTCCGCATCGATCCCCGCCACGACGATGGCTGTGTAGTCACCCTTGTTGGCGGAAAGAGCCAGGTCCACCGCGAGCACGTATCGCAACGTGCGCGGCGGGGCGTCCTCGTACTGGATGTGTGTCTCGCCAACCCACGAGCCAGACTCGTCCAGCGGAACCTGCTGATACATGCTGGTCCACTTGCGGACGTCGCGCATCGGTTCGGTGACGTGCTGCGACTCAAGCAGGTAGTCCGGCCACAACCGCTCGCCAATCGCGCGGCCTATGGGGTCGCCATGCTCGTCTGCGAGCATCGGCAGTCGCAGGATGATCCAGTCCTCATCGCCCGCTTTCACTAGGTCGATGATTCGTCCCGCGATATCGCGCTTGGCCCATCGCGTGGAGACGACCAGTTCCTTACCGCCCGGCACCAATCGACTGCGGAAGTCGCTCGTGTACCAGTCCCATTGCTTGTCCAGCTGCGTGGCGCTTTGCGCCTCCTCAAAGCTGCGGATGGGGTCGTCCAGAATGTTGAGATGCGAGCGGAAGCCGACGATGGCTGAACCAACGCCGGCCGCCCGCACCCCGCCACCTTTCCTAGTCGCAAAGTGGGAAAGAGATTGCTGGTCCTCGCTCAGCGTGGTGTCTGCCAGCCTGCACCATTCCGGGTGCAGCGCCACGGAGCGTCGCCGGCGATTGAAGTTCTCCGCCAGCGCATCAGTGTTGGAGGCCGCAAGGATGTTCTGCTCCGGGTGCCGCGCGAGATGCCACAGCGAGAACTGGATGGAGCAGTACGTGGACTTGGCGGAGCCGGGCGGCGCGAGGATCAGCAGCCGGCTGATATCTCCACGCTCCAATCTCTCCAGCTGCTCAATGATGACGCGATGGTGAGCAGCGGGCGGGTGAGCAAAGTCCAAGCTCACATCGTGGGGAGCGAGATACGCACGGAAGCCGCTCATCGTCGCCAGTGCGGCATCGAGACGCAGCAACTCCTTTGCGGCGGCGATCTGCTCGTTGGTGAGTGCGACGCTCATGTGCATGCACTCCGGATTCGAGTTTCAAATTTTTTGGCAGCAGTCGAGGGGCCGTGCAATGCGTTGCTTGCCTTCTTCGGCAAGGTCATCCGGGGGGTAGGTTGGATGGTCAGCGCGTCGCGCGCTGTCTCCGCAAGGCGCGACGCTACGGCTGCGCAGGGAGCGCTACTAGCGGCGCTGTTGCCAGTAACCGCACGGTAGCGGCTGCGGTGCACGCGCGCAGCCATGACCGCCGCGCTGCTCATGGCACCGACTGCACCGGTGCAACGGGCGCGCAGCACACAAGCGGCAGCGCTTTGCACTGCTACACCCGTACTAAGGGTGTAACTGCAGCGAGAAAACGTCTGTGTTTTGCCCGTTTGCGGTAACGCTTGCGGTAGTGGCGCAGCTATACGCATTCGCTGCCCTCATCGGTAGAGATCGGCGCTGCTACTTCACCATCGGTGATGGGTGATAGCAGCGCTCTTCCCTCGGAGGCGATGGCCATCAACTCCGAGCGGCTCAACTGCTCGATGGGTCGGTCGACTCTGACTTCGAGTGTTGATACCGCCTTGCCATAGCCACGCTCCACAATCAGTTCGGAAGCGCGGAGCCGTTCCTTCATCGGCAACTCTTCGTCCCGCATCGCTCGGTGCCAGAAATGCAGACACTCCGGTCCAAGCTGTCGCGCTGCTGCGGCCAACGTGAGGCCGTCATAGACCTTCAATCCCTGCGCACGTCGCGGATCGTCACCGCTGCGGAAAGCTCCTGGGTTCGGTCCGCCTTTCCGCATGCCGCGACGTCGAGGTTCATCGGGCTTAAGGGGTGCATTTGCAACTTGCATGTATGCACTTATGCAGCAGTGCAAACGGTCACGACATAGGTTTCGACTCTACTGACAGACAGTATTTTGGTGTGGGGGCACTGGGGGCAGTTGGGGGCACCCAGTTCCTAATTCTTGTAGGCACTTAACCTGCTATACGGGTTTTATGGGGCGCTGCCCCCATGTGCCCCCAGTGCCCCCACTAGGGCAGTTTGTAGATCCAAACACGTTCTAACCGCTTTCCGTCGCGCGTCCAGTTGCGTGATGCCTTCTCCATGTATCGCCAACCCGTGCTCTGCAGATATTCCTTGAGCGCGCTCTTTGCCTCCAATGACTTCGCGCCAGAGATTGCATGGATTTCAGCAGTCTTGAGCCACAGGTGGCCATCCGTGTACTGAATCGCGCGCCGGCGATGTGCCAGTTCATCCGCCAGCCACTCATTCCAGAGCGTGATGTAGTCCTCTTCGTTCACGTACTCGGTGGCAGCTTCCGTAGTGCCTCTGACTTCGCTCAGCTCATGCAGTCGCCCCTCCGCTCGCAGCTGGCGGTAGATGTAGTCAGCCTCGGCCCACAGCTGTTCCCGGTCCGCTGCGAGGGCTTCGAACTGCAACTGTGCGAAAGGCACTACTACGAAGCGGCGGTAGCCGGTGTCGTCGCGTTTGAGGAAGCTGCGCTTGTTGGTACTGGCGTAGAACACGCACGCGCGGTGGTGATGCTTGGTGTCTGCGTCGTACGGCTTG
>JACZCZ010046552.1_pt1 | contig 10941 bp, 7 predicted proteins | sample 8641811 | NCBI WGS metagenome assembly JACZCZ01 (sample SAMN15324610, study PRJNA640507) | soil metagenome | isolation source: intercropping peanut in the first line | place: China: Luxin town, Laibin City, Guangxi Province | collected 2019-07-25 | depth 10cm m | reverse complement strand
GGCTTGCCCATCAAATTCCAGTAGCGCTTGATCATGCGCAGGATCGTGTCGTTCGCCTCCGAGCCCGAGCAGCCGAAGAAGATGCGGTTCAGGTCCCCCGGCGTCAGCGAGGCAATCTTCTCGGCAAGCTCGACCGGCGGCGGCGTCGCGGTCTTGAAGAAGGTGTTGTAATAGGCCAGCTCGCACATTTGCGAATAGGCGGCCTTCGCCAGTTCCTCCCGGCCGTAGCCGACATTGACGCACCAGAGGCCGGACATCGCGTCGATGATCCGATTGCCCTCCGAATCCTCGAGAACCGATCCCTTGGCCTTGACGATGATCCGCGCGCCCCCCTTGCGGCGGAGCGCGGCGCTGTCGGTAAAGGGATGAATATGATGCGCGCCGTCCGCCTGCTTCCAGGCCGTCGTCGAATTGCTGAAGGTCGATTTGTTCATTCCAATTCCCCCTACCGATAGCCGGTCTTGTCGGACCCGCTCCGAAGTCCGTCCTTCGTCACCCGCTCGACGCAGGCGCGCAGCGCCGTGAGCACCTTGTCGATCATCTCGTCATCAAAGGGATCGCACTGAATGTGCAGGGCGCGCGGCTTCAGTATCCGGAACAGGAACCAGCCCTGCTTTTCCATCATCTCGGCAACGGCATAGACGTCGCAGCTGTCGGAGGTGAAGGTGAACACATTCGATTCCGGGACGCCGAGGATATACATGCCCGGAATGCCGGCGATGCCATCAATCAGGCGAGCCTTGGCCCGATACATTCTCTTCACCAGATCGAGGTATCCCGCTTCTCCGAGATGATGGAGAATCGCCCAGGCCGCGGCCATGACATGCGAGGGGCGCGAGCCCGCAAAGCCGGTGCTCCGGTAGACGCCGTAAGGCCAGCCTTCCGTCGTATGGGACTGGTATTTCAGGAGCGCCGCGTCGCGATAGATGAGCGTCGAGATTCCCTTGGGCGCATATGCATGCTTGTGCAGGTCCGCGGACAGCGAGCGCACGCCGGGCAGGCGGAAATCGTATGGCGGGATATTGAACCCGGCCTTCTCCGCGAAGGGTGAGACATAGCCGCCGACGCAGGCATCGACATGCAGCCAGACATTTCTGCGCACGGCGATCTCCGAGAACGCCTCGATCGGATCGAACACGCCGTGCGGATAGGCCGGCGCCGAGCCGACGATCATCGCGGTGTTCTCGTCGATGCGTGATTCGATGTCGCTCGCCCGGCCGCGGAAGTTCTCATCGAAATCCGTCAGGATCAGCTTCATGCCCAGCAGATGCGCGGATTTCTGGAAGGCGGCATGCGCCGTGTTGGGAGCGATGACCTCCGGTGTTGCCGTCGATGACGGGTTCCGTTCGCGCCAATAGTCGCGCGCGGCCCAGCACGCCGAGAAGATGCTCTCCGTCCCGCCTGCCGTGATCGCCGCTCCGGCCCCATCGGGCGCATTCTGCAGCGACATGGCGATGTCCGTGATGTCCTTCATCACCTGGGCGACGCTCGGGATGACCCGGGCAAGCATCGCGTTCTCGTGTCCGAACATGTTCAACGCCTGCAGGCCGACGTCGAAGAACGAATCGTCGGCATAAGGCGTCAGCAAGTTGAACTTCGCCAGTTCGGTCGGAACGTCTCTGGAGCGCATGTCGCGCAACCTGCCCAGAACCACTTCCTTTTCGCTTCCTTTGGCCGGAAGAATCGCGCGCATCGTCACTGTCTGGGCTCCATTCGCGCCGGCTGAAGTTGCCGCAATAGATGATCAGTCGTAGCGTCAACCGGAGCGGTCTGAGAATCGATTTTTTTCGACCCTGATGATCGAAGAACCCGATCAGGCAGCAGGCGCGAAACCGGCCATTGCGGCACAACTGCGATCGCGGCGCGGAACATGCGCGCGGTGCCGCGCCCGGCGCGGAGGCGCCATGTCCTTGCGCTAGGCGTGCATCTGGCTGACGAATTTGCTGTTCAGGTAGCATTCCAGTGCGTCGGCGCCGCCTTCGGTGCCATTGCCGGAATCGTTGATGCCGCCAAAGGGTACTTCGGGCAGCGCCAGGCCGTAGTGGTTGATCGACACCATGCCGCTCCGCAGGCCCGCCGCCAGTCTCGCGCATTTATCCGCCGAACGCGTGAAACCGTAGGCCGCCAGCCCGTAGTCCAGCCGGTTGGCCTCTTCCAGCGCGGCGGACAGGTCCGCGACCGGGTTGATCAGCGCGATGGGACCGAACGGCTCCTCGTTCATGGCGCTGGCCGTGATCGGCACGTTGGACATGACAGTCGGCTCGAAGAAGTTGCCCGCGTTGCCGATCCGGTTGCCGCCGGTGTTCAATTCGGCGCCGTGCTCGATCGCATCCGCGATGAAACCTTCCATCGCCTCGACGCGCCGCCGGTTGGCCAACGGCCCCATGGTCGAACCGTCGACCAGGCCGTTGCCCGGCACCACTTTCTCGGTGGCCGCGACGAACTTGTCGAGAAACTGCCCGTAAACCGCTTTTTCGACGAGGAAGCGCGTCGGCGCGACGCAGATCTGCCCGGCATTGCGGTACTTGGCCGCCGACATGGCGGCCACGGCATGGTCGATGTCGGCATCCTCGAGCACAATGACCGGAGCATGCCCGCCGAGTTCCATGGTCGCGCGCTTCATGTGCCGTCCGGCCAGCGCCGCAAGGCCCTTGCCGACCGCCGTCGATCCGGTGAACGAGACCTTGCGGATCACCGGATGCGGGATCAGGAACTTGGAAATTTCCGCCGGCTTTCCGTAGACGAGGTTCAGGGTCCCCTCCGGCAGACCGGCATCGACGAAAGCCCGAACCAGTTCCGCCGGAGAAGCCGGCGTTTCCTCGGGTCCTTTCAGGATGACGGAGCAGCCGGCGGCAAGTGCGGCGGAAATCTTGCGCACCGCCTGGTTGATCGGAAAATTCCACGGCGTGAAGGCGGCGACCGGCCCCACAGGCTCCTTGACCACAAGCTGGGCCACGGCGGACGTGCGGGCGGGAACGATGCGTCCATAGGCCCGGCGCGCTTCCTCGGCAAACCAGTCGATGATATCGGCGCCGGCAAGCACCTCCGCCCTTGCCTCGGCCACCGGCTTGCCCTGCTCCAGGGTCATCCAGATGGCGATCTGCTCGCTGCGCTCGCGCAGGTTGTCCGCGGCCCGGCGCAGGATTTTCGAGCGCCCGAAAGGCGGGACGGCGCACCAGATTTCGAAGCCGCGCCGCGCGCAATCTGCCGCTTCCTCCAGGTCGGGACGCCCGGCATGGGCCACGGTCCCGATCAAAGCATGGTCGGCGGGGTTCTCGACTTCGAGCACACGGCCGTCCGCGGCACGGCGCCACCGCCCGCCGATATGCAGGAGGACATCCGGATAGCTCATGTCAGGATTCATTGCATGTCCTCCCAGGTGCCCTTGCACATTGGACGCGCCCCTCGGGCCTATGCATCGGCCATCAACTCTTCGGCGAAGTGGCAGGCCAGGAAGTGCCGCGGCGCGACTTCCCGCCATTCGGGTTCCGTCTGGCGGCAGGCGTCCCTGGCGAAGGGGCAGCGCGTGTTGAACCGGCACCCTGTCGGCAGGTTCGCCGGGTTGGGAATCTCGCCGCCGAGCGCCATGGGTGCGAAGGTCTTGCCGGGATCGACCGTGGGAATCGCCGACATCAACGCCCTGGTATAGGGGTGCATCGGCCTGGAGAAGATGGTTTCGGTCGCGGCGTATTCGACCAGCTTGCCCACGTACATCACCGCGATCCGGGCCGATATCTGCGCGACGATCGAAAGGTCATGCGCGATGAACAGATAGGTCAGCCCGAGCTCCTGCTGCAGATCCATCAACAGGTTGACGATGTCGGCCTGGATCGAAACGTCGAGCGCCGACACCGCCTCGTCGCAGACGATGAATTCCGGCCTGGCGGCGAGCGCCCGCGCGATGCAGATTCTCTGGCGCTGGCCGCCGGAGAAGGCGTGCGGAAAGCGGCGCAGGAACTCCACGTTGAGCCTGCATTTCGCCGCTACTTCCCGCACCCGCGCGTCGATCTCGGCGCGCGTGCCGAAGCTCTGGCATTCCAGCGGCTCGGCGATGATGTCGCGCACGGTCATACGCGGGCTGAGCGACGAATAGGGGTCCTGAAAGATCAGTTGCATATGCGCCCTGCGGAAGCTCCGGAGTTCCTTCCGGGTCAGGGTGGAGACATCCACGCTCCGACCATTGGCGTGGAACCGGATCGAGCCGGCGCGCGCCTCGACCGTGCGCAGGATGGCGCGGCCCACGGTGGTCTTGCCGGAGCCGCTCTCCCCGACCAGGCCCAAGGTCTCGCCCTTGGCGATTTCGAAGCTGACCCCGTCCACCGCGGGGATGACCTGTGCCGACTTGCCCGACCCGGACCCGAAATAGACCTTCAGGCCATCGACGCGGATCAGCGGATTGGCCGCCTCGTTCATGCGGCTGGCTCCTGAAACAGAAAGCAGTTGATCCTCACGCCATCGCCGAGGCGAACCGGCGGCGGCGCCTTGCGGTCGCACAGGCCCGGCATGAAATTCCCGCAGCGGGGATGAAAGGGGCACCCCGCCGGTCGCTCCATCGGCGCCGGAATCTCACCGGGCACCGGGGCAAGCCGCGCACGAGGACGATCGGCATTAGGCAGCGCCGCCAGCAGCCCCTTGGTGTATGGATGCCGCGGCTCGTGGATGACTTTTTCGGTCGGCCCGTATTCGACGATCTGTCCCAGATACATGACCGCCACATCGTCGGCGACATGGGCGATGACACCCATGTCGTGGGTGATGAAGATGATCGACATGCCGAACTCTTCCTGCAGCGCGTTCATCAACGCGATGACCTGGGCCTGGATGGTCACGTCGAGTGCCGTCGTCGGTTCGTCAGCGATCAGCAGCGAAGGATTGGTCGCGAGCGCCATGGCGATCATCGCCCGCTGGCGCATTCCACCCGATAGCTCGTGCGAATACTGCCTGAGGCGCAGTTCGGGGGTCGAGATGCCGACCTTCTGGAGCGAGACCAGGGCAATGTCGCGGGCTTCGGCAGCGGAGACCCTGCGGTGCAGGCGGATGGCTTCAACGAGCTGATTGCCGATCGTCCAGACCGGCGAGAATGACGCCATCGGCTCCTGGAAGATCATCGATATCTCGCCGCCGCGAATGCGCTCGATCGCCTTGCCGTGCCGCGGCAGGGCATCGATGTCGACCGTTCCGCCGGCTCTTGTCGCGAGCCGCATGCGCGACTTGGCTCCGAGCCGTGCGTTGGCGGGCAGCAGCTGCATCAGCGCGCGCGTTGCCACGCTCTTGCCCGATCCGCTCTCACCCACGATCCCCAGGGTCTTGCCCCGAGGCACCGAGAAACTGATTCCATTGACCGCGACCAGCCGGCCCTCGTCGGTGTTGAACGAGACGTCAAGATCGCGGACGTCGAGAAGGGCCTCCTGCGCAGGCATCTCAGGCACCCGCCCTAACCGCTGGTCTGGTAGGGATCGGCTGCGTCGCGCAGCCCATCGCCCAGAATGGTGAAGGCGAGCACCGCCAGAACGACGAACGCCGCGGGGATGAACAGCCACGGCGCCTGCTCCATCGCCCGCACATTCTGCGCGTCCTGCAGCAGGACGCCCCAACTGATCGAGGGCGGGCGCAGCCCGAGCCCGATGAAGCTCAGCGCCGTTTCACTCAGGATCAGGTAGGGAAAGGTGATGGCCAGATCGACGACGATGTAGCTCGTGAAGGACGGCAGCAGGTGCCGGGAAATGATCCTGGCCGGGGAAGCCCCCGATATCTCGGCGGCGAGGACATAGTCCTCTTTCCGCTGCGACAGGATGTGGCTGCGCACCCGGCGCGCCAGCGTTGTCCAGCCCAGCAGGCCGAACACCAGCGTCATCGCGAAATAGACCTGCATGTTCGACCAGTCCTGTGGGAAGGCCGCGGTCAATCCCATGAACAGCGGAATGGCGGGCACGACGCGCACGATCTCGGTGAAGCGCTGCACGACATCGTCGACAATGCCGCCGTAGAACCCCGCGATCCCGCCGATGGCCAGGGCCAGAACGAAGGAAAGCGCCACCCCCAGAAGGCCGATCGACAGCGAGGTCCCGGTCGCGATCAGCACCCGGGAAAACAGGTCGCGGCCCAGATCGTCGGTCCCGAAGATATGGACCTTCCCCTTGTCCAGGCCGAAGGCATGGATATCGGAGTTCACCACGCCGAAGAGGCTATAGGCATCGCCACGCACGAACAGGCGCAGATAGTGCCGCGTACCGGGGTCCGGCTGGGTGATCATGCGCAGCGTCACCGGATCCCGAGTGCTTTTCGTGCCATGCACGAACGGCCGAAGCGAAAACCCGTTCTCGTCCCATAACCGCACCAGCTGCGGCGCGCCATAGACATAGCCGCTGTCGCGCGTCGTGCCGGCATAGGGCGCGAGGAAATCCGCGAACGTGCCCAGGAACGCCATGACCAGGAGGACACCCGCGCCGAGCGTCGCCAGCCGGTGCCGGCGGAACCGCCACCACACCAGCTGCCACTGCGAGGCCGTGTAGTATTTGAGCGCCTTCGACGCTTCGTTGCCGGATATCGAGCTGCTTGCCTCGGTCATCGCCCTGCCGTCACAGATGTTGCAGGCGGATGCGCGGATCGAGAATGGTCAGCAGCACGTCGGAAACGAGGTTCATCAGCACGATGAACAGCGTCATCATCAGAAGGATGGCGCCCGCGACATACATGTCGAGATCGAGAAAGGACTTCAACAGCAGCTCCCCCAGTTCCGGCAGCGACAGCACCAGGGCCACGATCGGCAGTTCCGAGAATATCCGGTTGCCGTCGAAGCCCATGGTGCTGATCACCGGGTTGACCGCCAGCCTGGCGGGATACTTCATGATCAGCTTGAATTCCGGAATGCCGCGTGCCCTGGCCGCGGTAACCGACAGCTTGCTCAACTCGTCCAGCATGGTCGCCCGGACGGTCTGCAGCTGGAACGCCATCGCCGACCAGGCGAGCACGACGGCGGGCACGATCAGGTGGATGAGCAGATCCCCGGCCTTGCCCCAGCTCCACGGAGCATCCTTGTAGTGGTCCGAGAACAATCCGCCGATCGTCGTGTCGAACAGGCGGATGCTTCCATAGAGCATCAGCAGCGCCAGAAGGAAGTTCGGCAGCGCGAGGCCGAGATAGCTCAGGATGGTGAGCGAATAGTCGGTCGCCGATCGTCGTCGCACCGCCGCATAGATGCCGAAGGGTATCGAGATCAGGTAGGTGAGGATCAGCGTGACGAACAGAATCGCCAGCGTCAGCCACAAACGGGTGCCGACGACCTTGTTGACCGACGTGGCGAACGCGAAGGATTCGCCGAAATCGCCCTTCGTGACAATGTTGCCGATCCATTCGATGTAGCGCACGGGCGCCGGCCGATCCAGGCCGAGCCGCGCGCGGATCTCGTCGACATCGGTCGGCGTCAAGGTCATGGAGCCCAGCTTTCGAAACGCGTAGCGGTCGGCATAGTCTCCGGGCGGCAGCTCCATCACGATGAACACCATGATGGAGACGAAGAGCATCGTCACGATCGCGCCGATCGAACGCCGAACAAGAAATCGCGCCATCCGCACTATCCTCGGGCGAGCATTACGAGGTGCCGGTGGCGGCTGAGGCAGAGCCGCCACCGGCCGGCCGGTTCACGCATTACTCAGCGGTGAAGTACCACTGCTGCGGCCTGAAAGGCAGGGCGAAGTAGTAGTCGTCGGAGACCACCGAGAAAGGCTCGAAATTGCCCATCCTCTTCGCGTTGATCACGGGTGAGCCCGCGCCGTCCACGACACCGATCTTGAACAGGTTCCTGGTGTGGATATCGGCGATCTCGCGCCCGATCTCGTTGCTCTCCTGGCTGCCCATCGGCGCGAGAATGAACTTCTGGCCGAGTTCCCACAGGCGTTTCACATCCTCGGGCGGTTCGATGCCCTGGGCGCCGTTGGTCTCGCGCCACGTGACCCACTCGAATCCATTTCCGGGCTGATAGGGATTGCCGAAGGGCGGCGCCAGCATCGCATAGGACTGGCTGATGTTGACGCCCGCCCGCTGGGAGTCGTGCCAGGTGGTGATCAGCAGCTCGTTGGCGGAACCCTTGGTGCGATACTCGTCCGACGTCACCTCGCGGGTGGTCACTTTGACGCCGACATCGGCCCAATAGCCCTGGACCAGTTCGTGGATCTTCACCGGGCCACCGGCATTGGCATAGAGCATCTGGATGACCAGCGGCTCGCCGTTCGGCAGTTCGCGCACGCCGTCACCATCGCTGTCCTTCAAGCCCATCTCGTCCAGCAAGGACTTCGCCATGTCCGGGTCGTACTGGGTGTAGGCCTTCAGGTTCTCCTCAGTCAGGAAATCCACGGTACCGGGAGCGGCCGGCGTCGACTGCAGCGGTTCGCCGTGGTCGAGATAGACCAGTTCCTTGATTTCCTGGCGGTTGATCGCGACCGACATCGCCTGCCCGAAGCGGACATCGTTGAAGACCTTGCGCAGGGCCTCCGGCTTGGCCGTGGTGTTGAAGGCATAGTAGATGCCCTCGCCGATGGTCGCCGCGAGCCGAACGTTGTTGGCGGACTTGGCCTCGTTCTCCTTCAGTACCGGATAGTCGGACAGCGACAGGCTCTGGGACTTGTAGTCGACCTCTCCGTTGATGACCTTCAGGACGCGCGCCTGGGCGTCCGGCACGTAGCTTTCGTCCATCTCGCCGATATAGGGCAGCTGATGACCGGCCGTATCGACCATGAAGAAATACGGATTGGCGGCGAAATGACGCCCCGCGGTCGTCTCCTCGGTGAGGATATAGGGCTCCAGCGTCGGCATCACCCGCGTATCGGCGCCCTTCAGCAGCGGCGAGGGCGCATCATGCCATTCGGTCGCGTTGTAGTAGACGTTGACCAGGTCCACCCAGCTCTGCAGCCCCTTTTCCTGGGCCAGTTCATTGGCCTTTGGATTGTACTTGATATGGAACTGGGAAAAGAAGTGCTTCGGCAGATAGGGTTGTATCCAGGTGACCGCGAAGCGATTGACGATGTTCGGGACCGGCGTGGGGAAGACGAACTTGGCATGCAGCGGGTCGATGACCTCCACCCGCGCGTCCTTCCCATCGAACGACCAGCGGCTCTGTCCTTTGGGGAACATCTCCTTGTTCATGATGATGTCGTTGAACCAGAACGCGATGTCCTCGGCCGTGAACGGCGCTCCGTCGGACCATTTGTGACCCTTTCGCAGGGTGAAGGTCAGCTCGGTATAGTCGCTGTTCCACGACCAGTCCTTGGCGACGAATGGCACGATCGTCTTCAGATCATCGGCAACGCGCAGCATGTTGACATGGCGCACGCTGAGCGCGTCGGACGTGCCGGATTCGGAGGCGTTGGAGATCATGCGCAGCACGCCGCCATACCTGCCGATGTCGTTGTAGGGAACGGCGACCAGCGGCTCTTCCGGCAGGCGCTCCGCCACGGCGGGCAAGTCGCCATTGCCGCCGATCATGCCGTTGAGCCGGGCGATGTCGGGGTTGACCGAAAGTTCGAGCTGGCAGTTCGCGGCGGCTTCGTATTCGCCCTTCTCGAACTGCTGCATGTATTTGCTTTTCAGGCCATCATCCGCTGCAAGCGTGGTGCCTTCGCAAGCGGCCGCGTGGGCCGGCCCCGCGGTCGAGACGCACATCGCCAGCGACACGCCCGCGGCGGTCAGCAGCGCCCTTGTGCCGAGAAGTTCGATCTTCATTGTGCTGCTCCCCTTCTTCGGGTCCGCCTGACCCGCTGAGAATTGCGCCCTTCGTCGGCATCGCCTGCGCGCTGCCGTCCGATTCAATATCCATGTTGTCTGTTCTTGGTGTGAGCAGCGTATGGGCGGGTGCTTCCGATGAAAATCGAAAAGAATTCGTGAGGTCTATTGGATTCTCCGATTGCTCCCGTCGAACGGTTGCGCCGCCACGCGGGTCCACCGAGATCGATTTCGCAGGGCGAAACGGTGACGGAAGTTCGCGCGCGCGACCGCCCCGGGCGCGGATCACGTGAAAGGCGGGATTCCTTCCCAGCCGTCGACGGAGCGCATTACCGCGTTTGAATGCGGGCGGCGACGCTCTTGATCTTGAAATAGTTGCGCATCGCCTCCAGGCCCTTTTCGCGGCCGATCCCGGACTTGCGATTGCCGCCGAACGGCACTTCGATACCGCCCGCGAAATATTCGTTGATGAAAACCTGGCCGGCATCAATGTCGCGGGCCAGGCGATGGGCCAAGCCGAAATTGGAGGTGTAGACCCCCGCGACAAGCGCATAATTCGTGCTGTTGGCGATCCCGATCGCCTCTTCGACATCGTCGAATGGCTGCACGCAAAGCACGGGACCGAAAATCTCGTCCTGCGCGGCGCGGTCGACGATCTTCACGTTGTCGAGGACGGTCGGTTCGAAGAACCAGCCTTTCCCGGTCTCCGGATCAACGGTCGGCGAGCCGCCTACGACGATCTCGGTGCCGTTCGTCCGCGCGCTGTCGATGAAGTCGATGATGCGGGCCAACTGGCCGGGCGAGTTGACCGGTCCGACCTTGGGGTCGCGCAGGCCGTGGCCGATGCTGAGCCTCTTGGCTTTCGCGGCAAAGCGATCGAGGAACGCGGCATGGACCGGGCGCTCGATGACCACGCGGGCCGCGGCCGAGCAAATCTGCCCGGCATTCTCATAGATCGCCCCGAGGATGTCATCGACCGCCAAATCGAGGTCACAATCCGCGAAGACCACGGCGGGCGACTTGCCGCCGAGCTCCAGCGTGACGCTGGTGACGTTGCGGGCTGCGGCCTGCATCACCGAGCAGCCGGTCGCGACCGAGCCGGTGAAGGTGACATGGGCGACGCCCGGGTGCGAAACGAGGGGCGCTCCGACCTCGGCGCCGGTGCCGGTGACGACGTTATAGACCCCGGCCGGCAATCCGGCCTCCCGGAGAGTCTGAGCCAGG
>JACZCZ010318138.1_pt1 | contig 10942 bp, 4 predicted proteins | sample 8641811 | NCBI WGS metagenome assembly JACZCZ01 (sample SAMN15324610, study PRJNA640507) | soil metagenome | isolation source: intercropping peanut in the first line | place: China: Luxin town, Laibin City, Guangxi Province | collected 2019-07-25 | depth 10cm m | reverse complement strand
ACGTTGAATGCCAGCGCGGTCTCAGGCTCGAGATCCGGGTTGCCGAAGTTGTCGTACGGCTTGTATGTGACCGCCTGTGCAGTGAAGCCCGATGTGGTCTGCAGGAAACCCGGCACGGTCGCGGTCGCGGAAGGAGCGCGGAACGTTGTGCTGACCGAGCCGCGCATCACGAGCGCATCGAACGGCTGCCAGCGCAGCGCCAGCTTGGGATTCGTCGTGTCGCCGATGCCCGTGCCGTAATCCTCGTGGCGCACGGCGAGCTGTGCGTTGAGGGAGTCCAGCAGCGGGAAATTGAACTCGGCATACGCCGCCTTCACTTCCTGAGTCAGGTCGTACGCCGCCAGCGGACCGAAGAACGAGAATGCGCCCGACTGCACCGTACAGGTTGCTGCCGGATTCACGACAGTCTGCGGGCACGGCGTCACGGCTGGATCCGACAGATCGTTCGCATCGCGTACATAACCGTTCTCGCGATACTGCGCCCCGAATGCCCAGCCGATGTTGCCGCCGGGAAGCGCGAGACCCATTTCACCAGCGATGACGGCGTCGACGGTCAGTACGCTCTGTTCGAGCTCGTACGCGTAGTCCTCGAACAGCCAGTCGATCACTTCGAGACTGTTCGGCACCGGAGCACCGGCAGGATTCTGCTGCCCCGTGACGATGTTCTCGGCAACGCCGGTCGAGAACGGATTGAACCAGAGACAGCCGTTCTGCCCCGCGGTGGTTCCGGTGCAATTCGGTCCGCCCAATCCTGAAAGCGCGCGGCCGAGACGGGCAACGAGCATGTCCGGCGTCGCCACGTCCGCGCGAGTGACGCTGTACGTCGCTGCGGTATCCCACGTCATCGTCTCACCCATGGTTCCGTTTAAACCGAGCGAGAACCGATAGCCGTCGAAGTTGCGCTGGTCTTGCTTGCCCTCGCCGGTCAGCGGATTGCCGCCGACACCGAGGGGACGCCACAGCAGTGCATTCGCGAGCATGCCTCCCGTCCCGGTGACGATCGCCTGCTGAGTCGGCGTCAGCTGCGGCAACAGAGCTGCCAATCCCGGGTTCGCGATCGGGATGAAATAGTTCGGTGCGCCGCCCGCGGCACCCTGGTTCGGCGCATACGAAGGCGATGAATTCTCGCGCTCGACGTTGTGGGCTCCGTACAGGGCTTCGAAATGCAGCGAAGTGCTCTCGCCGATGTCCTGATCGAACTGACCGTAGACCTGGTAGTGCTCTTCGTCTTCGACGAGGTTGTCGAAGGCCAGGTACTGGAACGAACAACCGGTCGCCTGTGCTGCAGCGACCGGACTTCCCGTGCGGCCATCGGAGCCCGTTCCCGTGAACGTTCCACCGAGGTTCTCGCACTGCGGGTCGACGATGCGCGTGGCAAATCCGGCGCCGGCGAGATAGACACCGGGGCTGCCGGAGCCGCTCCATCCGCCCTGGGGATTTTCGGCGAGCGTCCGCAGCGCCCAATCGCGCTCGCGAGCCGGCAATTCGGAACGTGCGCGATAGCCGGCGGTGAGGAGCAACGAGTTGGTCTCGCCCTTCCAGCCGTAAGCGACGTTGGCGCCGTAGTCGCCATCGGATCCGTCGATGTGGCTGTAACTGCCGTCGACCTGCAGGCCTTCGAAGTTGTCGCGCGTGATGAAGTTCACGACGCCGGCGATTGCATCCGAACCGTAAGTGGCCGCGGCGCCATCCTTCAGAACTTCAATCCGGCCGATTGCCGCGGTCGGCAGCAGGTTGATGTCGACGCCGGCACCGATCGCGGGGTTGGGTGCAAGACGCCTGCCGTTGAGCATGACCAGCGTGCGCAGCGTTCCGAGACCGCGCAGGTTCACGTTGGCCGATCCGGTCGACTGACCCGCGCCGAACTGGTTCGAATCGCCGAACACGCCCTGGGACGCCGGCAATGCTTTCGCGATCTCGACCATGCTCGGCGAGCCCTGCTTCGCCAGATCTTCCGCCGTGAGCACGTCGATGGGCAGAGCCGCATCCTCCGCCGCACCGCGGATGAACGAGCCCGTCACGATGATCATCTCGATCTCGCTCGTCTCAGGCGTTGCGTCCTGCGCGGCCGCGATCTGTCCGCACAACGCCAAGGCCACAGCCGCCGCGATCTGACCGCGACCGTTTCTGCACTTCAACATGGTCGATTGCCCCCCATTTGGATAGTTCTTTGAATCTGCGGCGATGCTTCACGCGAAAGCAGCGCACCGGTTGATCATGCAACCAGCTTTCTGACGTTGCAACCAGTAGCAGAATACCGCCGCCTCGGGAGGCAACCATTCCAGGGGAGCACTTGGCGACTATTTAATTGATTATCAAAGGCTAAATTGGAGCGCGCCGATTCGCCGACGGAACCGACGAGAACGCGACACAGTTCCTCCAAGGACCTTACTGACGCCAGCACCATTAGTGAACCAGCGCACAGAACCGTACCGCGCTGCGGGATTGCTCCCGACGAAGAAGAGTGGTGAGCCGGTGGTAAGCGGCCAGCAGCGGAATCAGGCGCGGATGCGATCCCAGAAGCGTTGCGCTTCTCCCTTGCGACCGCGCTGCATCAGGTAGCCGTAGCCCAGCTCGCCCGCCTCGGCGACGAGTTCCGGATCCTGGTGAGCTGCTTCCGCGAGGTTCTCGAGGCCGTGCTCGTTGCCGCCTTCGAGCAGCAGGCGCCCCAGCAGCAGGTGCGCCTTGGCGAACTTCTCGTCATTGCGACCGACGAGCAGGTGCAGTGTCTGGATGGCGTCCAGCTCCTGCCCGACGTCGAGCAACAGCGACGACTTCTCCCAGAGATCTTCCGCCTCGAGCTGGTCTTCGGGCGTGCCGGCATACTGCGCAATTTTCCATCGCACTTCACGGAGTGCGTCGTGGCGCTTGCGCCAGGCGGACAGGTACTCGTTGCCCCATTCGTCGTCGCACCATTTGAGCAGCACGGTCGCGTTGTCACCGAGCAGTGCGAGCGCAGACTTGTCGGGAACCTGCGTCGGCAGTTCCGGAGTCACTTCCAGCGCGGTCAGACGCTCGCCGAGCCCGGGATGCGTCTCCTCATGAGTCGGATAAGTGCGCAGGCTCTGATCGAGCCAATCGCGACGCGACCATTCCTTCTGCGCCATCGAGAAGACGCGCGGCAGAACCGAGTACGGCAGATAAGGAGGCTCAGGCAACCGCTCGACCTGCTCGAACAGCCGCTTCCAGAAAACCTCCGCCAAGAATCGGCCCATGAGATCGGCTTTGATCAGGGCTCGACCCAGCACGCGAGAGTTTGTTGCCCGGGCAGCAGCACGGTCAGCCGCGTACTCGTGTTCACGCGCGAGCACAAAGGTATAGGCCGCGAAGTACGGTGCGTACCAGCTGTAGAACTTCGCGAGGACGCGCTCTACGACACCCTCGGCAGCGGAGAACTTCCGCTCCACTTCCACCCACACGGAACGCTGCCGGTAGACCCATGCGCTGAAGGTATCGTGCGCGCCGCCGAGATGACCGATCTCGTGTGCGAGAACCGTCTTGAGTTCAGCAGTGCTCAGCGCCGCCAGCATCGGCACGCCTATTTCGAGATGGTTTCGGTACGCGCCGAACACGCCGCGCGCGGGCACCTGCCAGAGAGACACGGTGAATTCGCGATTCAGGGTGACCGAATCGATGACCGCCGGCTGCGAATTCCGGGCCGCCGACTTCTGAGCGATCTCATCGATGGCCGCGAACAGCGCGGGGACTTCTTCGCGATCCAGGTAGCGTCCGGCGGGCAACTCGATCGATACCCGCAATGCACGAACGAAAGCCGCGAGCACCAGCAGCGACACCAGGAAAGCCACGCCGCTGATGATCGCAGGATGACCACCTGAAACGAGCGGAACGATCAGCAGACCGAGCGTGACGAGCACGCCGAGACCAGCCACGGCCACAGGCGCATAGCCGAGTGCCGCCACGAAGCGGGCTTTGAGCCGATACAACGGCGGCCGGCGATCCGCCTCGTGCTCCAACCGGCCGATCAGAGTGGAATAGTCCGAAATGTCCATGCGCCCTTCCCGCTCGGGAGGGGCGCAGATTACGTCGCACCGACGACCGCAAATTTGAACCAGTTCTCACTTTCCTGTCGGTGAGCGGATTACCTGCCATCACGATCGCAGCGCCGCAAGGACGGTGACGGGTGACGGGTGACCGGTGTCGGGGGACGAGAGACGAGCAAACCATGCCCGTCACCCGTCACGTCATTCCCGTCCCTCTCAGAACGAGTACTTCAGCCCGACGCTGAACGCGCGGCCGATCGCACCCTGCTGATGGAACACCGGGTTGTAGTTGAGACCGCCGTAGGTATACGGATCGAAGGGAGGCTTCTCGTCGAGCAGGTTCTTGATGCTCGCGCTGAACTCCCATGCCTCGCCATAGACATACGAACCGCGCAGATCGACCGTAGTGAACGAGTCGACTTTGCAGCCGTTCGGCACAGAACCGTCGGGGTTGTAGACACCGCAGACTTTGCCCGCCGGATCCGCGACGACGTAGTAACCCTCGCCTGTCGTCGTGGTGTACGTGCCATCGCCCACGTCGACGAGTTCTTCGCCTTCGTGGTCGATCATATCCATGCTGCTCACGTAGCTGACGGCTCCCGTGAGGGACAGATTGCCGTAGTCCCACGTGAGCTGCAGACGTCCGCGATCCGCAGGCGTGCCACCGGCAGCGCTGAGCACGTAAGGCCCATGCGTGCCCGCGTACTCGAATGCCTGCCCGCCCGGCACCTGCCGCTCGAAGCTCAGCACGTGCGTCCATACCAATGCCGCGGTCAACGTGCCTGCACCACCAAGCTCGAAGCGCTGACGCACGTCGAGGTCGAAACCATCGGTGTTGGTCTTGTTGGCGTTGACGAACGGAGCGGAGATCGTGGCGAGATCGCCGAACTCGTCGTAGAACAGGTACGAGTTCGGAATCAGGCCGGGAATCCGCGAGTCCGGCACACCGTTGACGGGCAGATCGCCCACCACCACCGCCTGGTCGGCAGCAACGATTTCGTTGTCGCGATCGATGCGGTAGTAGTCGACCGACAGACTGGTGCCCTGGATCGGTTCATAGACCACGCCGAACGTGTACGCCTGCGCCTCCTCGGGCTTCAGATCCGGGTTGCCGGTCGTGAGGATGCCGATGTTGGTGAAGCCGAACGATGCGCTGTCGCCGCTCTCGGCCGGACCAGGAGCGCGGAACGCTTCCTGGTAAGTGCCGCGCAGCAGCAGCTGCGAGAACGGCTTGAAGGTCACACCGATCTTGGGTGTCGTCGAAGAGCCGTAGTCATCGTAATGGTCGTAGCGCAGCGCTGCATTCAGCCCGAGCATCGAGGTGACGGGCGCATCGACTTCGACATAGCCCGCATAGACTTCGCGGTCTTTCGAGTACGCGGAGTAGCCGAGACCGACGATCTCACCCGTGTTCGTGAAGGGCACGGGCGGCGTGTCGACTTCCTCGTTGCGCCATTCGGTGCCGACCGCGAGACCGAGACGTCCGCCCGGCAGATCGACGAGTGAGCCCGAGATGCGCGCATCCATCATTGCAACCGAGCTGGTCGGCTCGCGCACGAGCGTCGGGGAAATGGCATTCAGCAGCTCCTGCGAGTTCAACGACCCGTCGACGCGGAACTGGCCGGAGTTCAGCGCGGCCTGCAGCACCGGATGACGGATGTAGCCCGTGTTCGTATCGGTGAGACGATTGTCGATGTAGCCGACGCCCACATCCCACTCCCAATCCGCGCCGATTTCACCGGTCAGTCCGGCGATGCCGCGGAAGACTTCTGTTTCCTGCTCGCCGTTGCGCCCGCCGACCATCGTCGTGAGCAGGCTCAGGGTGCGAGCGACACCGGTGGGATTGTCGGGATGATTCGCCGGCAACACCGTCGTGTGAATGATGGGACTCGCCGGGTTCGCCGGATCGTAGACACCACTGTCGTTCACACCGCCCGGTGCGCCAAGTGCCGTGACATGTGAACTGAAATAGCCGAGCTCCGCGTACGCTTCGAGCTTGTCGCTCAACTGGAAGCTGCCGCGCGCCATTACGTTCAGGCGTTCGACTTCCGGTGCGATCTGGATGTAGTCGATCGTGTCGAAAACACAGACGCCGGTGGCCGCCGATACCTCCGGGCACGACAGCAGGTTGATGCGCTCCTGTGGCTGGCCACCGGGGACGCGCACCGAGCCGTACGGCGTAACGCCGCTGAACGCCGGCACCCCCGGGGAGAAGTTGCCGAACCCCGCTGCCGGTGCACCCTGGCGGTTGTCGAAGAAACCGTAGGGACGCAGATCGTGCGTGCCGAGGAAACCGCCGCGATCACCCTGGGCAATGGCCTCTTCCTGCAGGCCTTCGACCGCGACGTAGCCGCTGAAGCGTTCAGTGGTCGTACCCGCCATCACCGAGAGGCGGTACGTGTCGCCGTCACCGCGCTGAGTCACGCCGCTTTCGCCCGAGATGGAAACGCCGTCGAACTTCTCGCGCAGGATGATGTTGACGACGCCGGCCACTGCGTCCGACCCGTAGATCGCGGAGCCGCCATCCTTCAGCACTTCAATGCGCTCGACGGCTTCGAACGGAATGGAGTTCAGATCGACGAACGTGCGGACGCCGTCATCCGCGAGACCGTAGCTCGCCATGCGCCGGCCGTTGACCAGCACCAGAGTCGAGTTCACGCCGAGTCCGCGCAGGGAAATACCCGCCGCGCCGGCAGCGAAACCACCCGTCGCCGCTGTCGGGATCGAACCCTGGTTGTCCGACTGGACGACATTGCGGATCACGTCGGCAATGTTGGTCGCGCCGGTGCGTTCGATGTCCTTGCGATCGACGACCTGAACCGGCGACGCGGTTTCGTCGTCCACGCGCCGGATGCGCGAGCCCGTAACGATGATCTCCTGAATCGATGGATCCTGCGCGAACGCGACCGGTGCGCTGGTCACGCCGACGCACGCCAGCAGCGTCCAATGAATCGCCCGTCGCAGCGAAAGAATATTCGTGCTCATACCCGCAACTCTCCTGTGTGTATTCGCCGGCTGCCATCGCGACGCGCATGCGCCCGCGGCCAGGTCCGGACCTGTGGTCGGCGCGCATCAACAGGCACTCGAGAACATTTGCGTCGCCGACACTCAGGTCAGCGGTACCCGCACGGGAATCAGCTCACTTCACGCGGGACACTGCTGTCGTGAGCCCTTTTTCAGAGCCTTTCCGCTAACACCATGTATGCCGCCTCTTGAGACAGAACGAACAGGAAGTGCGACGGGCCGGTGATCCTCCGGCATGGGTGCCGGGTCGCCCGTGGCATGATCCAGTCTGACGAAACTGAATCTATTTCCGATGGACACATCTGCCCTTAGCGTTACGCACCTGCTGCGGCAGTGGCGCGCAGGCGACTCCGACGCCATAGCCGACCTGATGTCGCTGCTCTACCGTGAACTGCGAGCGATGGCCCGCGAACACGTACGACGCGAACGTCGGGACCACACCCTGCAGGGAACGGCGCTCGTCAACGAAGCTTTCATGCGGCTGGTCAAACTGCAGTCGGTCGACATCCGTGATCGCGCACACTTCTTCGCCGTCGCATCCACCGTCATGCGGCGCATCCTGGTGGATCACGCACGGGCACGGCTGAGCAGCAAGCGCGGCGGAGATGCCGTGCGAATTTCGAGCGATCTGCTCGAAGACGCCCAAGCCACGGGCGGTATGAACGATGACTGGCTGCCATGCATCGCCGGCGGCGAGTTCTTCCTTACGGAAGCCGCCAGCAGCGAAGACATCACCGCGCTCGACGACCTGCTCTCGCAACTCGAGGCACTCGACGTGCGCCAGTCGCAGGTAGTGGAGATGCGCTACTTCGGCGGCCTCACCGTCGAGCAGACCGCGCAGGTGTTGAACATCTCCGAAGCCACCGTGAAGCGCGAATGGGTAGCAGCCAGGGCATGGCTGCGCCGCGAACTCGCGCAGCCGGCTCGATGACGCCGGACCGCTGGCAGCAGGTCAAGGACGTCCTTTGCGCCGCTCTCGAACAGGACCCGCAGACCCGCGATCGATGGCTCGACAGCGCCTGCGCGGGCGACGACAGCTTGCGCAGCGAAGTTCACTCCCTCATCGAAGCGCATGAAGGCGCGCCGAACTTCATCGATGTTCCGGCCGTCGAGCACGGTCGGCCTCTGACCTCCACCACAGCGACGCACTGGCCCGGACAGACCGTCGGTCGCTATCGCATTCTCGAAGAGATCGGCCGCGGCGGCATGAGCGCGGTCTTCCGTGCGACACGCATCGAGGAGCAGTTCGAGCACGAAGTCGCGATCAAGCTTCTGTATCGCACGCACGAGCCGGAAGCGCTGATGCGCCGCTTCCGTGCCGAGCGGCAGATGCTGGCCCGCCTCAGTCATCCGAACATCGCGCACCTGCTCGACGGCGGCAGCACCCAGGATGGTGTTCCGTATCTCGTGATGGAATACGTCCGCGGCGAGCCGATCGATGTCTACTGCGAACGTCGCCGGCTGGGCATCGTCGCGCGACTGCGCCTCTTCCGGACGCTTTGCGACGCCGTTCATCACGTGCATCGCCATCTCATGGTTCACGGCGACATCAAGTGCAGCAACGTGCTTGTCAACGAGGACGGCGTCGTGAAGCTGCTCGACTTCGGCATCGCGCGACTGCTGGATCCGGAGCACGGGCACGCACATCAGCCACATACATGCACCGTCGCGCTGACACCGGAGTACGCAAGCCCGGAGCAGATTCGCGGCGAACCGCTGACCACAGCGAGCGACATCTATTCGCTCGGCGTGCTGCTCTATCGCCTGCTGACCGCCCAGCCCGTCTATCAGATGGAAGGCGCTGCCTACTACGACGTTGCACGACAGATCTGTGAACAGGCGCCCCGCCGCCCGAGCCTCGCGGTGCAGGGCGTCGAGGCACCCTGCTCCTCTTCGCAACTGCGTGGCGATCTCGACAACATCGTTCTCAAGGCGCTGCACAAGGATCCTCAGCGTCGCTATGAGTCCGTGCAGCAGCTCTCACAGGACGTCGCCTGGTACCTTGGCGGTTTCCCTGTCACTGCAGCCCCTGAGAGCAAACGCTATCGAATGCGCAAGTTCGTCGGCCGCAATCTCGCACTCGTGGCTGTCGGCCTGCTCCTGGCGGTGTCACTCATCGTAGGCATCGTGGCCACGAGCTGGCAGGCACATCGCGCGGATCTCGAGCGCCAGCGGGCACAAAGGCATTTCGATGACGTCCGCAGTCTCGCGCAGACCTTCATGCTGGATGTCCATGACTCGATCACACCGCTGCCCGGCACGCTTCCGGTGCGCGGAAAGATCATCGGGCACTCACTCCAGTACCTCGACGCGCTGGCGCGGGAGAATGCGGACGACCCACGGGTTCGCCGCGATCTTGCCCGTGCCTATGAGCGCGTCGGCGACATGCAGAGCGACTTCCTCGCGTCGAATCTGCAGAACAATGAAACCGCCATCGGCAGCTTCCGCAAGGCGCTCGAACTGCGCGAATCGCTGCGGAAGCACGAGCCCTGGGACATCGGACTGGTGCGCGAGCGACTCCAGCTCTTCCTGCGAATTGCGCAGATCAGCCAGTCGAATCGCGCCCTCGATGACGCGGACCGATACTCGCGTGAGGCGATCCGGATCGCTCGCACGCTCGTGCAAAGACCCGAGGCAGACGAGGAAGACGAGCGACTCATGGCGACCACGCACGTCGTGCGTGGCACGATCGAAGCCATGAGAGGCGCGCTCGATGACGGCCTGGCCGAACTCGGTCTGGGGATCGAGTTGTATGAGCAGCAGATCCGCAACGGCGACACGCGCATCAAGGTGCGCCGCGGCCTTGCGACTGCCTACAGCCGCCGCGGCAGCCTGGCTGCGAAGCTCGGCAACCGCCACGAGATCGCATACGCATCGCAGATCCGCTCGCTCGAGATCTACGAGTCCCTGCTGACGGAGAATCCGCAGGACAGCGAACTGCGAAAGGAGGCCTCGTACATCCTCATGGATGCAGGCGAGGCGGCAACGTGGATCGGAAGATCGCGCGAAGGACTCGATAAGCGGAATGCAGCCGTGGACCGCCTTCAGGCGCTGGTGAACACCGATCCGCAGCGCGAGGAGCTTCGCTTCACGCTTGGATGGGCGAAGGGCGAGCTGGCGTCGTCGCTCGAAGCGTACGGCCGTCACGAGGATGCTGCACGTCACCTCGAAGAGGCCCAGAAGCTGCTGCGGGGACTCTCCGGAGCCGAATCGCCGCGCCTGAACAGCACGCACTTCATCCTGGCCACGAACGACATGAGGCTCGGGCGCACTCGCATGGCCGCCGCCGCCGCCGCAACCACGCCTGAACGGCGCGAGTCGCTGTGGCAGGAGGCCCGCGCCCTGCTTCGGCGTTCAGAGCAGGTCTTCACGGCAGCGCGAAGCGATGCGGTGCTGTCGGCCGAAGCGAGTGATCACCTGCACTCGGCGCAGCTGGCGCTTCGCTCGTGCGACGACGCGCTGCGTGATCTGGATCATGAGAGAAGACAGGCGGCCGAAATTTCAACGCCCGCTTCGGGCGGGAAGGATCGCCGCTACACGATCAGCTCGCTCTAGCGCTTGCCGCCCTCGGCGTTCGGTGTGATCTCCTCTACCGGCGCACCGTAGAGCATCTCGACGCCCTCCATGTCAGGCAGGCTGTGCGCGATGCCTTTGTGGCAATCGATGCACGTGTAGTCCTTGCCGGCCAGCGCGGTCGAATGGACATGGACCGCACGATCGCTCTGACGCGTCCAATCCATGAACTGGTAGTTGTGACAGTTCCGGCATTCCAGGGAATCGTTCGCCTTGAGCCGCGCCCATTCGTGCTCGGCGAGTGCTCGCCGGTTGTCGAGGAATTTTTCCCGCGTGCTGATCGTCCCGAAAATCTTGCCCCAGACTTCCTTCGACGCCTGCATCTTGCGCGCGATCTTGTCGGT
>JACZCZ010091335.1_pt1 | contig 10943 bp, 11 predicted proteins | sample 8641811 | NCBI WGS metagenome assembly JACZCZ01 (sample SAMN15324610, study PRJNA640507) | soil metagenome | isolation source: intercropping peanut in the first line | place: China: Luxin town, Laibin City, Guangxi Province | collected 2019-07-25 | depth 10cm m | reverse complement strand
GGACGCTGACAACACCGCTTCGCAACGGTCCCCGGCGACATCCAACCAAAAGTACCCCGGAACGTTCTCTCGTTCTCCGGCTTCACGGCGGTCCTTGCTGATCACGCGGGCGAGATCGTGGGACGAACAACAGCTCTTGGATGGCACGTGCCTCGTAGTGCGCGCGTGACTTCGACTTCTGGTCGGGACCATCGAGCTGGTCGGGACCATCGAGCCAAGGGACAACAGCGCGGGCGGGCACAAGGCGTACCCCTACGATGCGGCGTGACAACCGTCAGGGTTTGATCACGCCACGGGAGGGATGCTGTCGCCGGTCGCCTCGATCGGCATGGCGGCGATCTTTTCGGCAGCTGCACGTGTGCTCGTGCGTAGCTCTTCCAATGCTTTGCGGCGGGCTTCTTCCAAAGCCAAGAGACGCGCGCTGGCGAACTGCCCGGTCTGCTTGCGTGCGGTCGTCAGCGACGACATTGCCTTGGCCCAGTGTGCGTCGAACATGCCCACGTCGAGGTGGCCGTCCTTGAGCTTGTTGCCGTCGCGCACGTGATCCGGCACGCCGCGCAAGCCGCTCGCGAGACCCACCCAGCTAAACAGCTTGACGATGTAGTAGCTGATGTCGACTTCCCACCAGTAGAAGCCCTGGTTCACCGACGACTGGTAGTAGTGGTGATTGTTGTGCCAGCCCTCGCCCAACGTGAGGATCGCAAGGATGAACGAGTTGCGGCTGGTGTCTGTGGTCACGTAGCGACGACGACCGAACAAGTGCGTCAGTGAGTTGATGAAGAAGGTGCAGTGGTACGTGAGCACGGTCGACAGGAAGAAGCCGATCAACAACATGCTCCAACCACCGAAGGCGAAGAGCACGAGCGCGAGCACGGTCGGCGGCACCAAGTAGTGGCGATTGAGCCATCGCAACTCCGGATACTTCGCGAAGTCCTTGATCCGCTCCATGTCGGTGTCTTGGTAGCGGTTGCAGAGGATCCAGCCGACGTGGCTCCACCACAGTCCGCGCAGCGGCGAATGGATGTCTTCCGGTTGGTCGCTGAACTTGTGGTGATGCCGGTGATGCGACGCCCACCACAGCGGGCCCTTCTGTGCTGCCATCGTCCCGCCTACCGCCATGAACAACTGCATGCCGCGGCCGAGCTTGTAGGCGCGATGGGAGAAGTAGCGGTGGTAGCCGGCGGTGATGAAGAACATCCGCGCGAAATACAAGGCGAAGCACACCAGCCAATCGATCGGCTTCGCGCCGGTCCAAATCGCGGCGAACGGCGCCAGGTGCATCAGCAAGAACGGGATCGACTTGGAGTAGTTGACGCGTTCATCGGCGGCGCGCTCGTAAGCGGGATTCATACAGCTGGCTCCACGACTGGGTGTTGCGGCGTGAACATACACACCGACATGCAAGCCGCACTGTACGACGCTGGCGCGGTTCCGACCTGCAATGATTGGGTTAACGGCCGCTTTTCGTCTGGATGTCGGGTCGCCGTTGCCGTTACGTCATGTCACAAAGCTGGCACTTGCCATGTCCGCCCCGGCGCTTTCGTCCTCCACCGACACCACCCACGCGCCTGACGCCTTCGTGTTCACGCCCGGATTCTGGCTGCTTTTGGCGGTTCAGACCGCGTTCGGCCTGGGCATCTCCACCTTCCTGCTCTTGCCCAAGTTCCTGACCGTCGAGCTGGGTGCCTCCGCGCGCGACATCGGGATGGTCACCGCCGTCAGCAGCGTGGCGGGGGTGATGATGTTTCCGGTGGTCGGCATCTGGAGCGACCGCACGGGTCGCAAGCCGTTCATCCTGGGTGGCAGCCTGGTGCTCGCGATCACCAGCATCGCGTTCCATGCGGTCGATTCGGTCGGCCCGCTGCTCTACGTGCTCGGCATCGTGCGCAGCGCGGCGTTCGCGTGCGTCTTCAACTCGACCACCACGCTGGTCACCGAGCAGGTTCCGGCGCAACGGATGGCACAAGCGCTCGGCATCTTCGGTGTCGCGCTGCTGTCGACCCACGCAATCGCCCCCGCCGCCGCCGAGCTGGTGTCGGAACGCTACGGTTGGGGACCGGTGTTCAACGGCTCGTGTGCGCTCGGCATCCTGTCGCTCCTGCTCACGCTCGCGCTGACCGAGAAGACGCGCGCTCCGTCAGCCCAAGGCGCATCGGTCGGCATCGGACAGTTGTTGTCGCGTGCGCGCTCGCAGCGGATCGTGTTCACGATCGCCACCGCTGGCGCAGGCTTCGGCACGTTGTTCGTGTTGCACCAGCCGTTCGCCTTGTCGCTCGGCATCACGCGCATCAGCGGCTTCTTTGTCGCCTACGCGAGCGCAGCGGTGTTCGTACGCGTGTTCTTCGGTCAGGCCGCCGATCGCTTCGGGCGACAACGCGTGTCGGCGATCGCGCTGATCGTATTTGCCACTTCGATCGCTGCCATGGCTGCGCTGCGTGACGGTCTGTTGATGCCGATCGGGCTGGTGTTCGGCTTGTCGCACGGCGTGCTGTATCCGGCGTTCAATGCGCTCGCGGTGGAAGACATCGCCGAGTCCGAGCGCGGCAAGATGATGTCGCTCTACCACGGTGGGTTTAACGCCGGGCAAACCGTGATGGTCCCGATCTTCGGCGCGCTCGCTGACAACATTGGCTACCGGGCGGTGTTTGTGAGCATGGGCCTTCTCGCGTTGTGCGTGGGCACATGGTTGTTGTGGACGCCGATCGCTGCCGCCAGCGCCGAGCGACACGCCTAAGCCACCGCGCCGATCGCTGCCCGCGATTGCCCGGGCCGCGCGCGCAGTGTTACGCAGGCGACCTCTCGTTCGGGGGTGTCGAATGAACCGTCCTGGATTGCGTGTCGCCTGCTTGTGGATCGGGCTGTGTTGCGTGTCCGTCAGCGCCACTGCGCACGCCGACAGTTGCTTCTCGTTGCCCGACGTTCGCAGTGAGAGCAGCAAGAGCTCGGCACGCAAGATCACGCTGGGCACACGCGTGGTCACCAGCGCCGCGTGCGAGTACGCGCTGGCTGCCGACGCCAGCTGGGTCACGCTCCACGCCCTCGACAGTGACTTCGCCGGTATCGTCGATGCGCTCAGCCGAGAGTCCCGCAGCAGCCTGACCGAACGCCCAACCACGATCTACGCCCGCACCCGCGCGCAAGGTGCGGCAGGCTCACGCGGTGGTGTCGGCAACGGACAGCTCGAGTCGATCTTCCTGGCGGCGTGCACCGAGACATTGCTCAGCGAGGCCCATGGCTTTTCGCTGCGTGTCCCGGTCGACACCCAGCGCCCGACGATCACACGCGTGACTGACACAGCGAGCTGCGGTGCCGCGCAGATCAGCCTGGTCGCCGTAGCGCTACCCGCAACCACGGCCGCACCGTTGCTCACGCGCGGACCCTTCAATGAACGACTGACCCACGCCGCGACGGAGCTGGTGTTGGCACCGGGCAGCTACGCTATTTACGGCCTGCGCACCGACGACGGTGTCGGTTACTTGCTCGGACGCGTCGCCACCGAAAGCTCGCTCACGCCATTGCGACAAGCCTTGGATGCCGCAGCGGAGGGACAATCCGAGCCATGGCTGCGCGCGCAGTGGACACAGGGACGGATGCAGCTCACCGCGATCTCGGATGCGCTGCGACAATCGGAAGCGTGGTCGGAGCTGCGCACGGTGGCGGCGTCGGATCACGCGTGGCTGCAACGGCCGAGCAAGCGGCGCGGGGAGCGGTCAGGCGGGCAACCGCTCAAGCTCGGCAAGGTCGTGTTTGACGCAGCGGGTAGCGCGATCCTGTTACCAGCCGACGATGCTGCGCGCGACATGAGTGAGCGCTACGGCGACGCCGGACGCGCGATGACGCCGGACCTCCACGAATGGCGCAGCATGATTGACGACATGGAGCTGTGCGTGGCCAAGCGTTACGCATTGCCCCATCACGATCGCGCGGCGGCGACCGCAGAGGTGAGCGCACAGTGCGTCGCGATGGCGCGCTTGCTCGCACCGATGACGTTGCAAGGTGGAATGGACTTGGGCGCGGGACGCGTGTGCGTGCGCGACAATCTGCGGATCATGGCGGTCAGCGCGGCGCACGCCGGACAAGGTTTGCCGGAGACGTGTGTCGATCTGCAGCGCGAGAGTGACGTCGCGACCAGCGCACCGGTGATGCCGCTGGTGAATACCGGCAGTCAGCTTCGCTACGAGGGTCGCCGCAGCCAGCCGCTGTTCGCCTGCGTCAACAACCAGTGCCAGCCCTTGCCCGAAGGCGACGCAACGCTGGCCTTGCAGCAGCAGGGTTTGCTCGAAGTGCGGCAGGCAGATTCGTTGGCGCATGCCACGTCGTCACAAGCGCTGACGCGCGCGCGCATCGGCGTGATCAACCCGGACCGTCAGTGGCACCCGGTCGGCGTGCACACCGCGGATGCGCAACATCCCGATGGCCCGTGGCACACGCTGCTGCACGACACCGATCACGTGTTCACCTACGCGCGCCGGCGTCAGCGCGTCGACTTCCGCCTCACCGTGACCCCCACGCTCGCCGCCGCGTGGAACCAGCGCGCCAGCGCGAACACACAGCTGACCCAAGACCTGCCGATGCTCGGCGGTGTGGAGGGCACGCTGGAAGGCGCCAAACACGCGGCGCTGGTCACGTTGATCACGCGCGGAGCGGCATGTCCGGAAGCGAGCGCAGGCGAGGTGGCCGCGCAACCAGCGATCGACCCCGAGCAACTGTTGCCCGATCAGGACTTCTACGTGCACCTCGCGCACTACATCGCGCCGGATCAAGCGCTGCGCTGCATGGCACGGGCGCACTTCCGCGTGGTCGACAGTCGTTCGTTGCGTGCCACCGATCAGATCCGCGTGGGGCTCTTGGGTGACGTGCAGCTGATGCTGTTCATCACACGGCCCGCGGCGATCGGCCTGAGCCTGCCGCTGATCTACGGCTTCTGGCGCTGGGGTTACGGCTTCGGGCTCGATGGATCGATCTCGCTGTCGTCGGCGATTACGTTCGACCCTTCGCAGATCAGCCGCACCGGATTAATGGCCAGCGCGGCGTTGTGGTGGGGGCCGGACGCGATCGCACCACGGTTGCTCTCGTTTGGAGTAGCGCTCCACGCCGCGACCGGAACGCACGACGATGCGCCGTTCGGCAGCGTGTACGCGGGGCTCAATCTGTCGTCGTTGCTCGACCTGGCAGGTGGTCGATGAGCACGTCGCGCTGCGCCGCGCTGTTGACGACGTGCTTGATCACTGCGTGTCGATCGGCCTACCCCGCGCCGACACCCAGCACGCTGACCGCGACGCAGACGCCCGCGCCGCACCACGCCAATCCCGGCGATCTGACGATGATCCATGCGATGGAACGTCGTTGTCGTACGCGCCTGGAACGCGACACCGCGGAGGCCTCGCTGTCCGCGCTCGATCGCGTGCACGAAGTGCTCGGAAGCAGCTGCGACGTGTCGACGGTGGATCGGGATCCGTTGCACTGGGTGCTGCACTGTCGATCGGATGCGCTGTTTGCGAGCGGTCAGTACCAGCTTGCCGACAAGACGTTGGTGGCGTGTCGCGAGCTCGGTGGTGCGCGCGTGAGCCCGTGGCAATGTGTCGGCGCGGTGTTTCACGCGTTGTTCGCTGGTAGCGCCGCCATCGAAGGCTTGGGCGCCGCGGTGATCGGCCACGTCGACATGCAACCGCTCAATGCCGGAAGTCAGTCGCACGTCTGCACCGAGCTGATGCAAGCGCTCGACTACACACCGAGCGTGCCGTGGGAAGCGGTCGCCGCTGGCGCCAGTGACGAAGCGCGCCAGTACGCCAATGAGCAGCTGGCGTTTTGTCGTGCGGCGAGCGTGGGTGATGAGCTGCGCAAGGGCGTGACGAAGAAAGGTCCGGTCGGCTCTCAGGTGGAGCTCGCGGTGGTGGGCGCGGGATCGAGCTGGCTGCGTTCGCGCCCGGAAGGCGTGTGCCCTGCGCACGGGAAGTCTTGGCAGGAGCGCAGTGATTGCCTGGACGCACGACGGGTCGATCTGCTGGTGCGCTTCACGCCGAAAGCGGAACGCACTCAGTCGAGCTGCAACGCCGATCGCGGGGACCCAGCCGGCGCGCTCTACTGTCTGGAGCAATGCGTGGAAGAAGCCGCCGTCGGCAGCAAGACGGGCAGCGGGCTCACCACGGCCGCCGTCCCACTGTTCACACCTCGGCGCGACAGCACGGCAATACCCGCGGGCTTCTACATGCACCAACTCGGTGGCGGCTCCGATCGTGGATTGGACCTGGGACTGGTATGCGACACCCTGGGCATCGGCGGCCGCAGCTGCGGGGCCACGGGCGAGACGAGCTCCGCCCGATAATTTGGAGGCCGACGCGGGCGCCATGTTTACTCACCGTCTGGGGGCGGGAGGAACGATGGCCGATCACGTGAAGCGCATGGTCAACGGCTGGTACGACGCGGCGGCGGCACGCGCCAACGGCAGTCCAGACGCGGAGCTGCTGCGACCTCTCGTGGACGGCATCTACCGTCTGATCCGCGAAGCCGAAGCGCGCGCCCGTGAGCACTGCATTGGCGCCGTCCCGTCCGACATCGACGTCAGCACGCGCAACCAGGTGGTGGACGCGATCCGAATGCTCGAGCGCGAAGGCAAATTGGGTCGCCGGGCCCCACGCGACAGCCAAGGCTGAGCTCGCTGGGCACGGCCGCGGTTGGCTTGCGTCTGAGGCGTGGGAGAGCTGCCTCGGATGTGGGCAGACGGCGCCGCCTCGTGCATCCGGACGTCAGCACAGCCTCGATCCGCGATCGGCCGCGTGATAACTTTCGCGCCATGCCTTTGAACTTGATCAGTCGCTGGTGGTCGATTGCAACTCTCGTGGTGTGTCTGTGCGGAGCCGCTGGCACCGCGTCAGCACAAGCTGAAGCCGAAGAGCAGGCACGCGGACACTTCCGCTTGGGCCGTGCTCACTACGACAACGGCGACTTCCTGCGCGCTGCCCAAGAGTTCGAGGCGGCGTTCGCGATCTCGCAGCACTCGCAGCTGCTCTACAACATCTACCTCGCCTACCGCGACGCCAACGTGACGCGCAAAGCGGCGGAAGCGTTGAAGGGCTACCTCGAGCAGGTCGAGGACGTGCCGAACCGAGCACAGCTGGCGGCGCGTTTGGAGTCCTTGCAGCAGAGCCTCGCCAACGAGCCAGCGCCAGGAACCACGACGACCACCACGCCGACGACGACGGAGCCGACGACAACGCCCACCACAACTGAGCCGACCACGACGACAACGACGGATGCGAGCGCAACCACGACGCTGACGCCCGAAGAGACCGCGAGCAGCGGTGGCGGCAGCAAGCTGGTGCCGATCATCCTGATGGGCGCGGGTGGCGCGTTCATTGTCGGCGGTGTGATCACCGGCATCATGACGAGCGGCAAGGAAGCTGACCTGGAAGAGCGCTGCCCCGGCATGCGGTGCGATGAGAGCGACCAGACGGCGAAGGACCTGCAGTCGAGCGGCAAGACGCTCGGCCTCGTGACTGACATTCTGCTCTTCACGGGCATCGCAGCTGCAGGTACGGGCGCCGTGTTGTTCCTGCTGTCAGGTGGAGGCGGGGAATCGAGCGAGCCACCGCCAGCCACCGCGTCGGTCGCGTGTGCTCCGGGCATGTGTGGCGGCTCGGTGCAGCTCCGCTTCTAGAGCTCACGATTCCAAAAACGACCACGCCGAAGCCGCCTCCAAAGCTTGCTTCGGCGTTCGTGTCTTTGGCGCCCCGCATCGGCCACCCGCGGGGTCAGTTGGGAATCAGCACGTATTCGCCGAGCGGCTCGCACCCGGTCCACACGCCATCGCGGCAGAAGCGCGTGCCTTCACGGCAGACCAGTAAGCCTTCGGGGTGCGGAATCGGGTCCGGAACGCACTCCATGCCTTCCTGTGGCTCGCACGGGCAGCCTTCCTTGTTCGGGCTGTCGAGACACTCGCGGCACTCGCTCGTGATGTCGGGGTTGCTGTCGTCGCAGTCGATGCTGAAGCAGCTGTCGCCCAAGCCGTACCCATCCATGTCCTCGTCGACACAGCTGTAACCGGAGTCCGGTTGCACGTAGCTGCCACCCGCCCCGTCGTCGTCGCCGCAAGCCGCGACGGAAATCAGGGCAAGCGCACAAAGGACGGTGGAAAAGCGGCGAAAGTGGTCGGCCATTGGGTTCCCTTACAGTTTGGCTGGATTGTTACATGGACCACGCGGGCTCACAAGGCGCGGACAAACGACCGTTCAACCAGGCGCTGAAGTCCGCGGCCTAGCTGACCACCGGCAGGCTGCGACCCTCGCGCGACCGTTGAACGGCAACCAACGTTCCGCAGCCACCGTTGGCCTCGAGCCGCGCCCGAGAGCTCATGCGCACACGCAGGCCGGCCTCGGTCATGCGTCGATACACCGCCGCGTAACGCTCTCCGCCGACGCCTTGCAACGCGCTCGTCGGAACAGGGTTGTGATCGTAGAGGTGGATCATCACGCCGAGCGGTTGCACGCGCGCGATGAACGCATCGATCTCAGCATCCGTATCGTTCAAACCTTCGATCAGCAAATACGCCAGGGCGAGCTTCTTGCGGCGCGAAGCGGTGGCGCGCGGAACCTCTGCGTAGAGCGCCTCAAAGAGCTCGATCAGCGATGGGCCACGTGGAACCGCACGTGCTCGCGTCGCTTCCGTCCCTGAGTGAACCGAGATCGTCAGGCCGTTGTGATGCATGTGAAGCCATTCGCGCAGGCGCGACACGGGGCCACCGGAGGTGGTGAGGCTCGGCCCAATCTTGCGTTCGCGACACCAGTCGACAAACGCGCGCGTCACGCGATCGTTGTGTAGCGGCTCGCCGATGCCGGACACGGTCGCGCGCACAATCGGGTGCAGCGCGGCGATCCGTTCCACTTGCCCCGTCAGCTCATCGAGCGAGAGGTTACGCCCAAACCCGTTGGCACCGGACGCGCAGAACGGACAGCCGACCGCGCAGCCGACCTGGCTCGATACGCACAGGGTGTCGCCCCGGTACAGCACTGATTCGACCAAGGCACCGTCGCCCAGGCGCATGACGAAGCGCCGGTTGGAAGGGCTGACGTGCTCAGAGACGATGTCCACAGCGCGCCGGCTGTTAGCACAGTCGGGCCCGCTCAACACGGGGACCCACAATGCCCTCGCGCCGTCGAGGCTCAGGCGCCCTGCGAGAACCGTTCGCGTTCCTCCGTCACCATGCGAATCAGCGCGTCGCGCTCGACCAGGTCGGCATCGAGAAGAGCCCGCATGTAGCCGTCAGCGTACGCCTGTGCTTGCGCTTTCTTCACGTGCATCGTGCCTTCGTACTTGGCAGCGATCGCGCGCTTCAACAGGTTGCGCACTTCGACCATCAATCCTTCATTCCCCATGCTCGCCTCCGAGTGAACGGAGCGCTCGTCGCAACACGCTCCGCAGCCCCTGATGCATCGGGTTGTGCGTCGCGGTCAAAAAACCGTCGCGAAGCTCGTGGTGCCGAGGGCGGGATTTGAACCCGCACGCCGTGAGGCCAGCGATTTTAAGTCGCCTGCGTATGCCATTCCGCCACCCCGGCATGGAGTGATGCCACGCTCTTCACGTGGCGCGTCCTCGCTGGGATGCGTCAATCGACGCGCTGTCGTCAAGCTTCGCCGAGATACTCGGGCATCTGCGGCCCGGGAATCTCCGCCTGGAAGCCGATGACCCGATTCTTCGAATCGACGCGCACGACCTTGGGCACATGCGCGCGCGCTTCTTCCGTATCCATCTCGCCGAAGGCCGCGATGATCACGAGGTCGCCCGGGACGTTGTGGTGCGCCGCAGCGCCGTTGATGCAAATCACGCCGGATCCCGCAGGCCCTTCCAGCGCGTAGGTGATGATTCGCGTGCCGCGTGTGACGTTCCAAATGTGGATTTCTTGATGCGGCAGCAGATCCGCAGCCGACATCAAGTCTGCGTCGATCGTGCAACTACCTTCGTAGTGAAGGTCCGCATGCGTGACGACCGCGCGGTGAATCTTCGACAGAAACATTCTGCGACGCATCTGGAGTTACCTCACTGCTGTGGCGTCCCTCGCGGGTACACCCAGAAGATGCGGGAACCTTAGCCGCGGCCCCCATGCGCCGCAACCTGCACGAATAGCCAGGCGACACCGCACCACTGCTCCATTGCGGTCACTTGCGGCACCAGCTGCAGCCCCCCTGACCACTGCCATCCTGCTTGCGTGCCGCCGAGCGCGCGGTGTTACCCTGCCTGCTCAAGTCACGTGCAGAGGAGTTGAGGCCCTTTGAGTGAAGTCAGTCCCAGCGCAGTCACGGCCGCACTGACGCAAGCAGGCATCGAGGTGTACCGAGTCGTCGGATCCGAGATTCAGATCGCTGAACGGATCAGGTTGCACATGATGGACTCCGGCGTCCGCGTCGAAACGGGTTCCCAGCTGCGCGTGTACTTCCAAGCGCGGTCGCAGCGCTCCGACTATCCCCACATGTCTTCGGAGGAGCTCCTGAGTCTGGTGCGCAACGCGATCGGTCCGCGGGCGAGCGCGCAGGGTTTTCAGGAAGAAGGCACGCACAGCCGCGAGCTTCGCGATCCGACCAGCCAGGAGCAAGTGCTCGATGTCTGGCACGAGGTCACCTACGCGAAAGTGCTGCAGAACGTCGAGTCCCTGATCGACGACCTGCAGTGGGCCCTCGCGCTCGACAAGTACGTTTCGGAGTAGCGCGCAAAAACAAATCGGCCGCGCCTCCCGAAGAAAGCACGGCCGATCGTCATTCCCCCGAACAGAGCGCTCAGTTGGGTGGCTTGCTCACGTTCTCAGCGAACAGCCCCTTGGGGCCTTCGCGCAGATCGAACTGAACTTGCTGCCCCTCTTCAAGCGTCCGAAATCCTTCCCCCGAAATCTGCGAGTAGTGGACGAACACGTCCGAGTTGTCGTCCTGGCGAATGAACCCGAAGCCCTTCGCATC
>JACZCZ010027636.1_pt1 | contig 10946 bp, 13 predicted proteins | sample 8641811 | NCBI WGS metagenome assembly JACZCZ01 (sample SAMN15324610, study PRJNA640507) | soil metagenome | isolation source: intercropping peanut in the first line | place: China: Luxin town, Laibin City, Guangxi Province | collected 2019-07-25 | depth 10cm m | reverse complement strand
CGATCTCGGTTTCGCCGACGCAGGCCGAGTCGAGCCCCGCGGCCGTCAAGAACAAGTGCTCGGCGGCACCTTCGCCTTGCCAGGCACGCAACCGCCGTTCCGCCTCGCCGTGCGCGGCCGCACGGCCGGTGAGGAGCTGAAAGGCGTCGCGGCGTAAATCCTGAACCGGCGTGCGGTCGCTGCGCGCGAAGATGAGCTCCACACGGTTGCAGGTGGCGAGGTATGCGAGCTCGGAAAGTTGCAGCCGCTGCGCAAAGCTCTGCAGCTCCGCAGCAACTTGTTCTTGCTGCAGCGCGAACTCGGCTAGCCCTTCGCTGCCGCCTTGGCGCCACGAGACGCCGACCAATCCCAACTGCTCGAGCAATGTAGGCTCCCGGTGCGAGGCCGTCAGCCTAGCGCCGCACTTCGCCGCAGTGTCACAGCCGTGTCACGAGGGCGTCCGTAGAAGCCGAAATGCGAACCGCTTCCGTTCGGCGGGCAGTTGCGGTCAGTCGAGGAGCGAAGTCGTGGTGCCGAACGCTTGGGCCGTGAGCTCCTCGAGCGCGGGCAACTCTGCGCGGATGCCTTCAACGAGCAACAGTTGGCCCCGCACGCGCGCTTGGTTGTGCGCGCTGGAGCTCTCGTAACGGGCGCGATTCCAGCCGAAATAGCTTTCGCGCAGTGCGTCGGCGCAGAACCGTGCCGCGAGCTCGACTGTGATCGTCAACGCGCCGCGCGGGATTGCGCACCATTCCGGCGGCGTCAAAAAGCCGCGGGCGGCTTCGGCATAGCCCCAAATCGCAGCATCGAAGAACGGCCGCACGAACCGCGCGCTCGCCGCATCTTCCGTTGCCGGGTTGCACCACGAGCGGAGCGCGTCGCCGAGCTCGAGCGCCACGGGCATCTGCGAAAGCGTATCGAGATCTATCAGGCACAACGCGCGATCGGCATCGTGCGCGAACATGAGGTTCGAGATTTTCGGATCGCCATGCACGATTCGATCGCGGCTCGCCGGCAGCGGCGGCAGTTGCTCGGCGGCCTCGAGGACTCGCTCCGCCAACGGCTCGATGACGTCGAAGTGCCGGTGTGCGCGATGCTCGACGAGCGCCTCGCGCAAGATTCGCAAATGGCGCGGCGTGTCGTGCACACCGAGGCGCCGGTTGCGAAACGTGTGGTCGAGGTCGCTGACGGCGCGATGAAACTCGGCGACGAGCCTGCCGGCCGCACGGGCCTGCGCCGGAGTCTCGAGGGCATCGCGGCAAACGCCGTCGATGCGCGTGAGCACGCGCCACACGCCGTCGTGCTCTACCCACAGCGCGCCGTCGCGCGCCGGCACGAGTCGCGGTGTCATCAGCCCTTTGGCAGCGAGGTGCTGCGTGACCGCGGCGATGTCGAGGTTGACCTCGGGCGAGAAGATCGAATTGACGCGTTGTAGCACCAGCGCGTCACCGCTGCGCGACCTCGCATACCAGGTCGGATTCATGAGGCCCGACGTCGCTCGCGTCAGCGATGCGTGCTCCAGCTCGAACGCGGCGAGGACGGGAGCGGGCGGAACGAGATCGGGATGAGCGTTCATCCGCTCATGATAGCCAAAAGGCCGGCCGCGCCGACTTAGAGCTGCACGTCGAACTGCGCGAGGATGCGGCCCGTGCCTCTGGCGCACTGGTCGGGGTCGAGCAGGCCTGCGCCACGTAGCCGATAGTGCTCGCGCATCTCGGCACGCAAGTAGGCAGCCGTGTCGGCGTCGATACGGTCGGCGGCTTCCTCGATCGCACGACTCAAGGTCGGCACGAAGGCTCGGTACTTCTTGATGGCACCGAAGTTAGCGACGAGCTCGAGCACGGCAATCCGTCCGTGCAACGTGCAAAATTCCGTCCGCTCGTGGCTCCGGTACAGGCCGACGTACAGGGTGATTGCCGCGCCCAGCGTCGCAATGCCTAGCGCTATCGCGGCCACCAAGTTCAGCGCGTCGAAGCGCATCAGGAAGGCGGCCAACGCGGCTACGGTGCCGCAACCGAGCGCGGCCAAGAGCCAGCGCACGGCGATCACGCGCTCCAGCCTCGGCACGGGATCGACGAACCGCAAGTCGAGAAACAGCGGCTCGTCGGCGTCGCCGCGCCGCAGCTCCGTCACCTTCAGGAAACCTTCCTCGAACAGCGCGAGCGCGACCCCCGAATGGCGAATCGGATTGCGCAACACCACGGTCTCGCGCAGCGTGCGCGCCGCGGCAGCCGGAGTCGTCGAGCCCCCGGACGCAATATAAATGTGCTCGGACTGCGCCGTGGCGGGGGCGGCCGTAGGGGCGGCGGGCTTGCTGTGGGCGACCATGCGCTGGAACTGTAGGGGCCGGTGGCACGATGAGCCGTGAGAATGGTCACAGTGCTATAAAGGAGCGACCCGCTTCACCGGAGGAATCGCCATGACGCGCGTAAAACCCAAGCTGGCGGCGTGCCTGGTGTCACTGTTGCTCGCACTGCCTGCGCTTGCACAGGACGACGAGGAAGCGGCGTTCGACCGCACTCCGCGAGACTGCATTCTGACCTCGAACATCAGACAGACCGAGGCCGTGGACGATCAAAACGTTCTCTTCTTCATGCGCGACCGCACGGTCTATCGCAATCACTTGCCGCGCAAGTGTCCCGGCTTGGAGCGCGAGGACCGCTTCAGCTACAGGCTCGAAGGCACGCGCCGTCTCTGCAGCATCAATACGATCACGATCATCGAGGACAGCCCGTTCGGCGCTGGAGTCGGCGGGCTCCGCGACGGGTTCACGTGCCGTTTAGGCGAGTTCGTGCCGCTCTCGCCCGAGGAGGTCGAAGACCTCGTGCGACGCGACGACGATGGCGCCGGTCGTCGCACGCAAAGCACGATCGAGACACGAGAGGTCGAGTTGCCCGCGCGAGAAGACTCGGAAGCGCCGGCAGACGCCGCCGCCGAGCCCGCCGACGAGTGAGCTAGAGCCCGAACGGCAGCACGTTGCCGTTCAACGTCAGCGAGCCGTCGCGGAACTGCAGCGAGGTGCGATAGCCGTCGCCGTCCTCGACGAGCACGCCCTGCCCGGCGAGCATCGTGATCATTAGGCCCGCTTGCGCCTCGGCCATGTACTCGAGCTGATCCGGCGGCACGGTGCCGTCGTTACCGATTTGCAGTTGCGCAGCCAGCGTCGCGAGCTTCGTTGCGAGCGCTTTCGATACGCGCAGATTGGCATCGGTGTTCACGAGGCTTACGAGCAGCAGCGGATTGTCGAGCGTCAGCGTGCCGGCCGGCGGCAATCGCTGCGGATTCGTCGTGACCTCGATGCGGCCCTCGAACGGTTCGTCATCTACGCGGAAACGCAGCGGCTCGAGCGTGAGCGTCGGCGATTTCTGCAATGCGCGCTCGAGGTGCGGCCCTAACGACGAGACGATCGCTTCCGGCGCGGCACCCGATGTTGCCGCGTCCCTTACCGTTGCGCCGTAGGCTTCGAGTGCCGCGACGTCGATGTTGTGCAACGTCAGCCCGAGCGCTGCGTCGGTGACCGCCGTGTCGGCGGCGCGCATCGACGCGATCTCGTACGTCGCGTTCACGTCGAGCAACTCGCCGGAGCCGTCGAGCCCCACAGTGCTCGCAAATTTCAGGTTTGCAGCTTCGAACATCGGCGTCGCGGTTTGCAGGCCGTCGACTAGCGTGACGTTGTCGATGGAGAACGACGCCTGGCCAGGCATCACGTATTGCGAGCGCAGCTCGTTGTCTGCGGTGGCGTAGAGCCCGCGCAGCGCAAAGGTGCCGGTCGGCGACGTGAAATCGACCGAGCCGACCTGCGCATCGGCCGTGAGATGCCGCTGCGCGAACGTGCCGACGAGCGTGCCGCCCGAGAACGTCAGCAGCGCCTCGTCGACGGGCAGCGCGAACGGCGGCGCGTCGGCGTCGAACGCGAGGGCGCCGAAGTAGCTCGTGCGGCCGCGGAATTCGAATACATAAGGCACGCCGAGCGTCTGCGTGAGCTCGGTGATGCCGGGAGCCGTGCCGTCTGGGCGCACGACCATCTTCGACCAACCGAAGTGCGCGCCGTCGAGCACTGCGACGGGACCGTGCGCGATTTCGACCGCTATCGGCAAGGCCGCGAGAGGCCCCAGCCCATTGGCGATGTCGCGGAGCTGCGCCACGTTGTCGGGGACGAGGCGCAGCGCGATCTTGGCAGAGCTGCGGAACCAACCGCGGTCGTACGCGACGACCTCGGCCGACGCCGTCGGGCTCCTATCGATCTCTGCCACGCGCTCGCGCACGGCAGACTCCGTCAGCCATCCCGCGATGCCGGGCAGGGCGAGCAACACGAGTGCCAGCAACGCGACGCCGACGGCGGCCTTCTTCATGCAAATTCCTTGGGTGCGTTAAGCGTTGGGATCATCGCGAACACCCCCGCAGCGGTCAATGACGCGGGTCGCAGCGTGCGTCGAGCTATCATCTGCCGCCATGCCGGGCTCGAGCCTCTCCAATCCTTGGCTTGCGATTCCGCTCGACGATTACGAGCGTCACATGGCTCTGCCTTCGGTCGGCCAGGCGCAGTTGCTGAGCGAGCTGCTGGCCGAGGCGATCGCCAAGCATCGGCCGCGCTCCATCGCAGTGCTCGGTTGCGCCGGCGGTAACGGATTCGATCGCGTTCCGCCCAGCGTCGAGCGCTTGGTCGGCGTCGACATCAATGCCGATTACGTGGCGGCCGCGCGCCGGCGTTTCGCTGGGCGGTCGGAGCTCGAGCTGCACGTCGCCGATCTCGAGCGCGATGAGCCGCCGTTCGCGGCCGTCGAGCTCGTCTACGCGGCCTTGCTGTTCGAGTACGTGGCGCCGGCGCGCGTCCTTCCGACGATCGCCGCCAAGCTCGTTCCGGGCGGCGCGCTCGTCGCGGCCCTACAGTTGCCATCGAGTGCCGCTGCCGTGACGCCGTCGCCGTATTCGAGCTTGCGTGCGCTCGCCGACGTGTTGACACTGCGCGCTCCGGCAGATCTGCAAGCCGCCGCGGCGGCGGTCGGTCTGACGGCACAGTCATCCACGACCCGAATCGCGTCCGGTGGAAAGGAGCTCGGTGTGCTCTGCTTCGTCAAAGCCTGAGTCGCGCCAATATCGAGACATGAGCACGATGTATCTTCCGAAGCACTTTGCCGAGAGCGACGAACGCACGCTGTGGGAGTTCGTCGACGAGCATTCGTTCGGCACCTTGCTGACCGTCGTGGACGGCGAGCCGTTTGCGAGCCACGTACCGTTCATTTGCGACGCCGAAGCGCGCGTTCTGCATTGCCATCTGGCGCGCGCCAATCCGCAGGTACAGCACCTCACAGCTTCGCCGCGAGTGCTCGCCATCTTCGCGGGGCCGCACGCCTACATCTCGCCGACGTGGTACGCGCAGCCCAACGTCCCGACGTGGAACTACGCCGTCGTCCACGCGCGCGGCCCGGCGTCCGTCAGCGACGACGCGGAGCAGACGCGCCGTCATGTCGAGGCGCTCGCAGCGAAGTTCGAGCGCGGTAGCGCCAAACCGTGGGTACCGGACTACGACGTGCGCCGGCTCGCGGGAATCGTCGGCATCGAGATTCGAGTCGTGCAGCTGCAAGGCAAATTCAAGCTGAGCCAGAATCGTCCGCTGGCGGATCACGCCGGTGTCGTGGCGGCACTGCGCGCTAGCGGCAGGGACAACGACGCCGCACTCGCCAAGCTCATGGAGGCTGCGGCGCAGCCGAGCTAGGCGGTATCCGGCAAACCTGAGACGATGTTGTCCGCACTTTTGGGGGGATTCACGTGCACACGATTGCCATGGCTTGTTCCGCGTCGGCTTTGCTCTTGGCATCGGGGTTTGCCGGTGCGCAACCCACGGCGGGCGAGAGCAGTCAGCACGTCCTGACCGTCGACCACTACGTCGCGAATCGATCGATCGTGCCGTCGTTGAGCGGCCAGACCACGCAACTTTACGTGCGCGAGCGCGTGAAGCCCGCGACGATCCAGCGCGGCGCGCCGGCCGACGATCGCGTCGTGCTGTTCGTGCACGGCGCGGGAACGCCGGCCGAGGTCGCGTTCGACGCACCGTATGCCGATTACAGCTGGATGGCATATCTCGCCGCCGCGGGCTTCGATGTGTTCTCGATGGACATGACGGGCTACGGCCGCTCCACGCGGCCGAACCTCATGAACGAGACGTGCAATCTTTCCGAGGAGCAGCAGAGGGCGCTTGGCCGCACGGTGTGCAAGGCGACGCACACGGCCCAGCTCACGACGATCGCGTCGGATTGGGGCGATCTCGATGCCGTCGTCGAGTACATTCGCGCTCTGCGCGACGTGCCGCGCGTCAGTCTCGTCGGTTGGTCGCTCGGCGGGCCGCGCGCCGGCGGCTACGCCTCCCGCAATCCCGACAAGGTCGCGAAGCTCGTGTTGCTCGCGCCGGCGTACTCGCGCGATTCGAGTCAGCAGCCGCCGCAGCCGAGCCCCGCGCAAGGTGTGGCGTTCAACGTGCAGTCGCGCGCCGATTTCAACGCGAACTGGGAGCGGCAAATCGGTTGCCCGAATCAGTACGAGCCCGCAGTCGCGGACGCCGTGTGGCGTGCGATGCTCGAATCCGATCCTATCGGTGCTTCATGGGGGCAGGGCGTGCGCCGTGCGCCGAACACCACGGCATGGGGCTTCGGCAAAGCGGCGGTCGAGCGCATGCAGACGCCGACGTTGATGGTCGCCGCGATCCACGACAAGCAAGTCCTCCCCGAGCGCGTGCGCGATTACTTCGCCGATCTGGGCGCCGAGAACAAAGTGCTGCTCGATTTGGGGTGTGCCTCGCACAACGCGATGTGGGAGACCAACCATCTGCTGCTGTTTCGCGCGTCGCTCGAATGGCTGACGTCGGGCACCGTGCAAGGCATGGCGCAGGGCGTCGTGCGCCTCGGTTACTGACTCGCCGCTTAGGAAAGCGTGTGTTGCGGCGCGGGCGAGCGCCGTCATAGGCTTCTGCCGTTGGGTGTTGGAGGGGCTGCGGTTCTCGCCGCAGTGCAGCGTTCGCTGATGAAATCACTCGTCGTTTTGTTGTCGCTGTCGTTCGTGCACTTCGTCGCCGCGCAGGACGCGATTCCCGCTCGCGAGATGACGGTCAGGCAGGGTCCCGAGTCCGTCTTCGAGCAGACGCCCGCCGAGATTCTGCCAGCGCTGGCGGGCGCCACCGCGACGGGTGAGAACGGGCGCGTCGGGCCCGAGCTCGTGTTCTGGGGTTTTCGACGCGCCGACGGCGAGCGCGTGTTCTTCTTCGCCTGCGCGCAGCGGCCGTACTTCGATTGTGCGACTCGCGTGCCCGCGATTTGCCCGACGACGACTACGGTTCTCGAAACGCGCGAGGCCAGCGGCGAGATGGTGCGGCGGAGCTGCCGCAATTTCTCCGTCGTGAAACCCGGCGACGTGCGCCCCGGCTGCGACGATCGCACGGAGAACGCGAGCATGGCCGTCGGTCTGGTCAGCTGCGGGTGATCACAAATCTTTAAATCGGGCGCTGCGCCGCGCGGCGTAGACTGGCTGCGAATCCGATCGAGAGAGAGAAGATGAAGAAGTTGATAGCGATGGCGGTGGCGATGCTGGGGTTTGGACTGCTGCATCTCGCCGTCGCGCAGGAAGGTCATCCGCTCAAGGGCTCCTGGCTCGGCGAGTGGCAGGGCAATACCGTGCACGGCGACAACATCCTGTTGATTCTCGACTGGGACGGCAAGGCTATTACCGGAATGATCAACCCCGGCACCGACAACATTCCGCTGAAAGCCGCATCGCTCGAGCCGAACGGTTGGGTCGTGAAGCTCGAAGCGGACGGCAAGGACAAGGACGGCAGCGCGGTTCGTTACGTCATCGAAGGCAAGATCGAGAACCTCGAGCTGCCGAATCGCTCGCTCAACGGCACGTGGTCGAGCAACAAGGGCCGCGGCGCGTTCACGGCGAGCCGGCAATGAGAGTGCGCGCTCTCGCGCTGAGCCTCTGCGTCGGCGTCGGCGCCGCGCTCTGCGCTTCGCTGGCTGCCGCGCATCACGCCGTTGCGGCGAAGTTCGACGATGCCAAGCGCTTGCAGCTCCGCGGCATCGTGACCTACGTGGATTGGCGCAACCCGCACGTGCACGTGTTCGCCAACGTCACACGCGAGAACGGCGTCGTCGAGAACTGGGCCGTGGAGCTCGAGAGCACGGTGCTGTTGAAACGCAGCGGCTGGGAGCACGACACGTTGCGCCCCGGCGATGCGATCGACGTCAGCGGGCCCGCGGCGCGCGACGGCTCGCGCCAGCTTTGGGGTGCCAGCGTCGTCGAGTCGACGACGAATCGGCAGGTCTACAACGTCAGCGATACGGGCCCGGCGCGGCCGCAAGCGCCGCGCCCGGTACCGCGCGGTGCCGACGGCAAGCCGCTGCTCGGTTCGGCGGACGCCACCGGCGGCTATTGGGCCTACCCATCGAGCACGGTGCTGATGCAAGCCGGTGCCAACGTGCAAATGGACGGCGACGGCGTGCTCGCGCGCATCGCGGACGCGCCGCGTGTGGCGCCGTTCCAGCCGTGGGCGCTCGGCCTGTATCGCCACCGCCAACAGCGCCATCTCGCCGACGACCCAGGCTTCTTGAACTGCAAGAATCCCGGTGGCGTGCGCCAACTCCAGACGCCGTACGGCGTGCAGTTCGTCGAAGACCCGGCGCGGCAGCGTATCTTCGTGCTGTTCCGAGGCGGCAACCCCAACTACCGCATCATTTATATGGGCGGCCGCGATCAGCAAGGCCAAGTCCAGGGCGACGACGACAACCCGCTCTACTACGGCCGTGCGGTCGCGCATTGGGAAGGCGACACGCTCGTCGTTCGGACCACGGGGTTTAACGAGGACTTCTGGTTCACGAACGGCGGCTTGCCGCACACGAACCAGCTTTCGCTCACCGAGCGTTTCTCGCGCCCCGATTACGACACCTTGCGCTATGAGGTTACCGTGGACGATCCGGGCGCATACACGCAGCCCTGGTCGAGCGGCTGGGAGCTCCGCTGGGTGGGCGGCGAAGATTTGCCGGTATATTTTTGTCAGGACAACCGTTCGTAGGCGGCGCGTACGCGCCGAATCGCTTCGGAGGATCGCAGCATGAACATTCGCACAGTGGCCGTTTCGTTCCTCGCCGGCTTGGCGCTGACGGGTGCCGCGTTCGCGCACCATTCGTTTTCCGCCGAGTTCGACGCCAGCAAGCCCGTTCAGCTCACGGGCATCGTGACGAAAGTGGAGTGGACCAACCCGCACGTCTGGTTCTACATCAACGTCAAAGACGAAGCGACCGGTAAGGTGACGAACTGGGGCGCCGAGATGGGGCCGCCGCATGGTCTGCAACGCAGCGGCTGGCGTCGCGAGACGCTGAAGATCGGCGAGTCCGTCAGCGTCGACGGCTTCATGGCGCGCAACGGCGAGAACCGCATGAACGCGCGTACGGTGACGTTGACCGCGACGGGTGGCCGCCCTGGCCAAACACTCGACGCCGACTCGAGCAGCCGCCAAGGCAACTAGTCGAGAAAGCGCATGAAGCACGCGGCGCTCGTTTCTGCCCTGCTGTTGACCGCGCTCGTTGCGGCGGACCCCGCTGCGGCGCAACGCCGCGGCCGCAATCCGAATCTGCCGCCGCCGGGGCCTGCGCCGCGCGACGAGGCCGGGCGGGCAATCCTCTGGGCCGCGACGCCGGCAGAGAAAGGCGTGTGGACGCCGATGTTCGGCATCACCGACCCCGTCGGCGAGCTCGCGCAGATTCCTTTTCAGCCGTGGGCGAAGGCGCTGTACGACGATCGGCAAGTGCACGAGCTCGAGCCGCACACGCGGTGCAAGGCCAGCGGCACGGCACGGCAATTCCAAACCCCGTACGGCGTCGAGTTTGTCGACGTGCCGGCGCAAAAGCGTCTCTTCATCTTCGATATCGGCGGCCCGCACACGTTTCGCACCGTGTACATGGACGGCCGCTCGCACCCGGCCGATCTCGAGCCGAGCTACTACGGCCATTCGATCGGCTGGTGGGAAGGCGACACGCTCGTGATCGATAGCACGGGCTTCAACGAGAGCTTCTGGCTCGACCGCCGCGGTGTGCCGCACACGACGCAACTGCACACCGTCGAGCGCTTTACGCGCAAAGACGCAGATACTATCGCGTACGAGATCACGATCCACGATCCCGGCGCGTACACGGCCGACTGGAAAGGCGGCTTCGATCTCGGCTTCGATCGCGGCGTCGAGCTGTTCGAGTACTCGTGTCAGCAGGCGAACTACGCCGTCGAGCTCATGGTCGGCGGCGAGCGCTCGAGCATCGACCGCACGAGCCCCATCGTTCCTTGAGCCGCGTGGCGCCACGCCCGGCGCTGCGATGATTAGATTTGCGACTGTCGACGATGCGCGCGGTATCGCGACGGTCCATGTGCGCGGCTGGCAAGCCGCCTATCGCGGCGTCTTCTCAGACGACCGCCTCGCGAGCCTCAGCATCGATCAGCGTGCCGACTCGTGGGCCAAATGGCTCGCCGATCCGAAGCTCGTAACTGCCGTCGACGAGGTAGCGGACAGCATCGTCGGATTCGTCAACGCCGGCGCTTCGCGCGACGCCGACGCAACTCCAAGCACAGGCGAAGTGACGGCGATCTACGTTCTGCCCATGATGTTGCGCCGCGGGATCGGCGCGGGCCTTCTGCGATGGGTCATGCACGAGTCGGCTACGCGCGGCTGGAGCCGGCTGACGCTCTGGACATTAGCGGCGAATGCGGGCGCTCGCGCGTTCTACGAGCATTGCGGCTGGCTGCTAGATGGCGCCATCAAGCGCGAGCCCTTTGCGGGCGCTGTCGTAGACCAGGTGCGCTTCGCGTGGAGCTGCCGGAGCGTGGGCAAGCCATCGCCGTCGTGATCTTCGACATCGACGACACGCGTTCGAGCAGCAGCGGCGGGCCCGTCTGCGCGACACGATCGACCAAGGATTGAGCGACGCAGG
>JACZCZ010327985.1_pt1 | contig 10949 bp, 6 predicted proteins | sample 8641811 | NCBI WGS metagenome assembly JACZCZ01 (sample SAMN15324610, study PRJNA640507) | soil metagenome | isolation source: intercropping peanut in the first line | place: China: Luxin town, Laibin City, Guangxi Province | collected 2019-07-25 | depth 10cm m | reverse complement strand
TCCGCGCGACGGCAGCGCAATGACGCTGGGCCCCGAGGACGACGTGCGCGGTCCGAGCTGCGGCGAGGAGTTCGCGATCGACGTGGTGATCGCCACCGACGCCGGCGACGGCAGCATGCTGACGCTGTTCGTCAACGGCAGCGAGCGCACGACTGTCCAGTTGGAAGGCACCGTCGCGCGGTTTCCCTCCGTCGTGCTCGGCAACCGCGGCACGATGGCCAACCGCCTCGCGATCGAGCTGCCGTACCAAAACAGCACGTGTCGCAGCGAGCTGCCCAACAACCTGTTCGTCGACTGCGAGGGCGCGAGCTGCGAGATCACCGCGCCGGCCCAGGCCGACTACTTGGGCTTGCAGCTTGATCGATCGCTGGAGCCTGGCTTCCAAGGTCGCTTCCAGGTCACCACCGACAGCACCGCGATCGGCCAGCCGGTCGCGCTGATTGTGGACGGCGACGCGCTGAACTCGCGGCTGTCGTTGCCGGTTGTGCAAGGCTCGTCGGCGATCGCCACGTTCGCCGTCAGCCTGAGCGAGGGCGCCCACCGCATGATCGCGCTGTGCACGGATGCGACCGGCAACGTGACCGCGTCGGGCCAACGCCAGTGGACCGTGGACACCACTCCCTGCACGGTTGTGATCACCGCCCCGCGCACCGGTGCGTACTTCCTCGACAGCGATGACATCGACGGCGCTGAAGGAACGCAAATCGACGTGATGGCGACCGTCACCGGCAACGACTGCGAGCGCGGACGCGCCGGTGTCTGTGGTGGCTTGCAAGGCTTGCCACTGTTGCCGATCAGCGGCGGCTCACCGGTGTCCCGCGTGACGCTGTCGACCACCGCATCGCAAGCGATCTGCTTCGAAGTGGCAGACCGCGCCGGCAATCGCTCCCAGGCACAGACCCAGGTCTTCTTCGAGAGCGACGCGCCGCAGTTGTCGATCCGCACCCCCGCTCACAACACGCGGTTCAACGCGCTCGGCAACGACCATGACGGTATTGCGTATGAGCCGGACCTGGCGCCGCTGACGAACGCGTGTGACGTCGCCTTCGAGGTGCAGTGCAGCGACCTGGAGACTGACGTCACGTTGCACGAATACGTGTCTGGCGCAGCGATCCCACAAGCAACCGCGCCCTGCGATCCAGCGACCATGCCGACGCCGGATCTGCCGGGCGTCGCGCGCTTCGACAGCGTGCCGTTGCCGCGACTCGGCACCGTCGCGTTGTACGCACGACAGCTTGCGGCGGGAGGACGTCTGACCGGCGTCTCGGCGCCGATCACGTTGATCGAAGACTGCGAAGCGCCTGCGCTCGTGTTGGGCACGGGCAGTGACCCGTTGTGCGGCGCCGAGCTCGGTCCGTCGCTGAGTGATCCTAGCGGCGCGAGCATCACACGCGATCTCACCGTGACCAGCAGCGACAGCGCCAACGTGGGCGAGGTTCGTTTGCGCGTGATCCCAGTGGCCGGCGGCGCGCCGATCGCAGACATGACGGACAGTGAGCCGCCGTTTGCGTTCGACAACGTGAACTTCAGCGCGTTCGGTGAGCACGACGTGGTGCTCGACGCGGTCGATCAAGCCGGCAACGTGGCGATCGCGCCCAGCTGTCGCGTCTCGGTGGTCGATGCACCCGCGGTCGCGATCAGCGTCGACGAAAGCAGCGACGCGGACAGCGTGATCGAAGCCGAAGACGACTGCAGCCAAGACGAGGGCGTGCAGGTGCAGATCAACGGCACGACGAACGCACCGGATGGTACGAGCGCAACCGTCACGGTCGGAGGCATCGCGCATGTCACCGCGGTCGATTGCGTCGGCAGCGCGTGCGGGTTTTCGTTGTGTGTCGATGCGCCGCAAGGCCAGGTGCTGGTGCGCGCGCAGATCACCGATCCCAACAAGCCGACCACCGGCGTGGTGGAACAGCAGATCGTGGTCGACAGCTTGCCTCCGCTGACCGCGATCGCCGATCTCACCGTGGAAGGTGCGAGCGAGGACACGTTGCGCGCGGGCACATTGGTGTTCCGTTGGAGTGATGTGGCGGACCAAGGTGGCAACGCGCTCACGAGTTACGCCCTTCGCTGCGCGGCCACACCCATCACGGACGAGGCGACGTGGAGCGCGGCGACACCGATCGGAATCACGCTCACGCCCGGTACGCCCGGCTCCCAGCGTTCGCTGACTGTCGCTGGCTTCGCGCTCTACGTGACGCGTCATTGCATGCTGCGCGGTCTCGACGCCGCCTCCGCGCTGACGCCCACCGCCAGCACCGCCTCCGTCACCATCGACTTCCTCTCCCTGCGCAGCCAAGCGATCGAAGGCGACAGTGACGACGGCATCGGCCGAGCGCTTGCAGCCATCGGTGACGTCAACGGCGATGGCTTCCTCGACATGTTGGCCGGCGGCGTGGGCCTGGCCCGCGTCTACTTTGGTCAGAGTGATCTGACGATGGCGCCGCGCACGCTGACGATCACGGGTCCAAGCGACAGCTTCGGCGAGCATGTGGCCGGTCTCGGTGACATCGACGGCGACGGCGCGCCGGATTTCGCAATCAGCGATCCGGACGACGCGGTGGTCTATATCTACTTGGGTCGCCGTGAGCGTGGTCCCGCGCCCGATCCGGTTTGGCCGAACAACTTGGACGCGCTGATCGACACCGCGATCACGCTGCGCTCTGCCAACGACGATCGTTTCGGCCATGCCGTGGCGGCCGCGGGTGATGTCAACGACGACAGCTTCGCCGACTTCGTGATCGGCGCCCCTGCACACGCGAGCGACAGCGGACGCGCGCACGTGGTGTTGGGACGACCGCTGTGCACGATGGACCTGACCAGTCACTGTTTGTTGCTCGGGAGCACCACCACCCTCGGCAGCAGCGGCGGCACCATCGACGGATACGTGATCGAAGGAGCGCCGAGCACAGGGTTTGGCAGGAGCTTCGCGTCGATCGGCGATGCCAACGGTGACGCGCGCGACGACCTCGCGATCGGCGCGAACGGATCGGTCGCGGAGTCGATCGACGCCATGCTGTACGCGTGGCCGGGCACTGCATACGGCGACGACGACAGCGGCCTACTGGCAGTCGACATCGACACACTGACCCAGACGCGCATCGCCGGTCCCGACTTGGGGGGTCACGCGATCGCGGCCCTTGGGGCGATTGCTGGCACCCGCATTGCCGTGCAACGCGACAACGAAGTGGCGATCGTGGAATGGACCGATCCACTCGGCGCCAGCACGCTCGTCGACGAAGTGCGCGTGCCCAACGACCTGGGTGACAACGACGGTTGGGGTGACAGCATTGGCGTTGGACGCATCCCGAGCTTGTCGGTGATCGACTGCGACGTGGATCGCGATGGGTTGGATGAGCTGTTCGTGGGCAGCGCGGGTCGCCAAACCATGCTTGGCAGTAGCGAGCTCTTCTACCGCGCGGCGTTGCTTGCGCGCCGTGACAACACCCAAGCAGCGCCTCGCAGCAGCGCCGAAGCGTCGAGCGTCAGCGCGTCGGGTCCGATCGATGTCGCGTGCGTCGGCGACCTCAACGGCGATGGCGAAGTGGACCTCGCCACGGGTGACAGTGCAGACAATGACGGCGCCGGCGCGATCGTCCTCTACTACTGAGACACCCAGTCTCGGCCGATCACCTACTCGGCCCTACCGGGTGCCGACCCGGGAAACCGTGGTAATTTACCGCGCGATGTTGGCCCGGATCGGGAGGCGCGTATCCCTTACGAAAGTCGAAGCGGCGTGAGCTCAGCGGTTCAATCCATCCAAGCAGCGTCGACGACGACCGCCACTGAAGTCGCCAAGCGCATCCTCGACAACGTCAGCAGCGTGCTGGAAGGAAAGCGCGCGGTGGTCGAGCTGGCTGTTACCGCGCTGCTCGCGCGCGGACACTTGTTGCTCGAAGACGTGCCGGGCGTCGGCAAGACCACCTTGGCTCGCTCGCTCTCGCGCAGCATCGGCCTGTCGTTCCAACGCCTGCAGTTCACCTCGGACTTGATGCCGGCGGATGTGCTCGGCGGCAGCGTTTACGATCAATCGTCAGGCAAGTTCTCGTTTCGCAAGGGCCCGATCTTCACGCAGGTGTTGTTGGCCGACGAGATCAACCGCACCACGCCCAAGACGCAGAGCGCGCTCTTGGAAGCGATGGACGAACGGCAGGTGTCGCTCGATGGGCAAACCCACGCGCTCGAGACGCCGTTCTTCGTGCTCGCGACCCAGAACCCAGAAGAGTTCTACGGCACCTACCCGTTGCCTGAATCGCAGCTCGATCGCTTCTTGATGCGCTTGCGCATCGGCTACCCACCGCGCGAGACCGAGCGCGAGGTGATCGCGCGCCGACGTGGCGGCGACCCTGTGACAGAGCTGTCGGCGGTCGTGAGCGATGCAGAGCTGATCAGCGCCCAGGCCGCGGTCGATCGCGTGCGCGTGACCGACGAGGTGATCGACTACCTGCACGGCTTGATCCTGGCGACCCGTAGCTCGCCCATGTTGTCGATCGGCGCTTCCACGCGAGGAGCGCTGGCCCTCGAACGCGCAGTGCGGGCGTATGCCACGGTGCAAGGTCGCGCCTATGCGATTCCCGACGATGTGAAGGCGATGGCAGTCGCCGTGCTGGCCCACCGCGTGCGTTTGGCCGGCATGTCCAATGGTGCCAGCACTCGCACGGACGCTGAGCGCGTGATTCGCGAGCTGATGAGCGACTTGCCGGTGCCGGTGTAACGCGCACGCTGTCACCATGAGCGAACGCCGCACCGATCCCACGCGTGAGAAAGCCTGGCGGCGGCACCTGCGCACCACGCGCGAAGGCAAGGCGTTCATCTTTGTCACGTTCGGCGTCGGTCTCGCCGCGTTCAACACGGGCAGCAACCTGTTGTTCTTGGTGTTCGGCTTCATGCTGAGCTTGATCGTGCTGTCGGGCATCCTCAGCGAGAACTCCATTCGCAACGTTCGTGTTGTCCGTCGCCTGCCACAGCGCGCCCACGCCAACGCGACCGGACTGATCGAGGTGCTGCTGCACAACGAGAAGGAGCGCATCGCGAGCTACTCGTTGGAAGTGGAAGACATGGCCGAGGGCACGCCGACCGAACGCCGTTGCTACTTCCTGAAGGTTGCGCCGAAGTCACAACAGGTCGCCACCTATCGCCGCACGCCAACTCGACGCGGGGTGTTGCGCTTCAACGGCTTCCGCATCGCCACACGCTATCCGTTTGGCATTTTCGAGAAGTGGCGCTTGCTACACGAGCCCGGCGAGCTGGTGGTGTATCCGGCGCTGTTGTCGGCGCACGAAATCGAGCATGACATGCGCTACCAAGGCGTTGACGCGCCATCCGGTCAGATCGGCGCCGGCACCGAGATCGCAGGCTTGCGTGGCTTCGTCACCGGCGACGAAGCGCGCAATGTGCACTGGCGGCGCACTGCAGCCCTCGGGCGTCTGGTCGTGCGCGAGCATGAGCGTGACAACAGCGTGCAACTGACGATCGTCCTCGACAACGCGCGCCCCGAGCACGCCGACGCCGACTGGGACGAGCGCTTCGAGCACCTGGTATCGCGCGCAGCCACGCTGGTCACTCACGCCGCCGCGTCGCAAATGACCGTCGACGTGGTGGCACGTGGCACGCGGTCACCCGTCGCTCAGGCCGGCAGCGCGATCGATCCCGTGCTGCGTTATCTCGCGCTGTTGTCACCGGTGGCTGCAAGCGCAGGCTTGCCACTCGGCGGCGCCGGTCCCCACGTGATGCAAGTCACGATGCAAGTGGCGCCCGAGGCACAGGTCGCATGAGCTTCGTCTTCTACAGGCGCTACGCATGAGCTTCGTCTTCTACAGGCGCTACGCATGAGCTTCGCGATGCTCCACAAGTTGGTGGCGTACCTGATCGCCGGGCTCGGCTTGATCGGTCTGTCTTTGGGCGGTGAGCTATCGACGCCGGTGCTGGTGGTCGGGGTGCTCGCGTTCTTCGGAAGCTACTTCGCAGAAGGCGATTTCGTGCGCTCGGAGCGCTACTCCAACGCGTGGACCGGCGCGGTCGTCGTGTTGTTGATGCTGCAGCTCGCGCGCGTGATCACCGACGCCTTCACGCTGCCGATCATGCTCGAGTTCGCTGGCTTCCTGCAGATCTCGCGCCTGTTCAACCGCCGCACCGCGGTCGACTACCAACAGATCGCGGTGATCGCGTTCCTGCATCTGATCGCCGCCACCGCGCTGTCCACCAGCCTCGTCTACGCCGCAGTGTTCTTCGGTTTCGTAATCGCCACGCCATGGATGCTCGCGCTGTCACACTTGCGGCGCGAGATCGAAGGCAACTACCCGAGCTCTGGCCAAGGCGACGAGGCGGCTGCGGCAGCGATCCGACGAGTGCTCGCGTCCAAGCGCGTGGTTGGACCTGGCTTCCTGATCGGTACCGCGCTTCTGACGTTGCCTCTGTTCGCCATGACGTTGGCGATCTTCTTCATGGTGCCGCGCGTCGGCAAAGGCTTCCTGTCGCTGCAGCGGGAACCGGGACGCAAGGTGGCGGGCTTCAGCAGCTCAGTCGAGCTCGGCGGCTTCGGACTCATCCGTGATGATCCGACGGTGGTGTTGCGCGTGATGCCCATGCCCGAGAATCCCAATCCACCACCGAACCTCGCGCTGCGTCTACGCGGTACGTCCTTCGATCGTTACGACGGTCGCACCTGGCACCGCACGCCGTCATCGGTGCGCCGCGTCCGGCGCAGCAGCGCACAGTATCCACTGATTCGCTGGCCTGATGAGCGACGTGATCGAACGATGCGCATCGTCTTGGACCATCTCGACGAGACCGTCGTCTTCCTGCCGGAGCACACGGTCGCGATCGCGATCGCCCCGCGCTACATCAACGGCAACGAGACGGGACGTCACGTCACGACGCACGGCACCGATGAGCTGCGTTATGCCGACGACGACGAGCTCGGCCTGGTCTACACCGCATACATCAGTCGTGATCCGCGGGAGACTTCTTCGCCCGACTTCCCGCGCGAGCTGCTGACACCGTTTCTGCAAATGCCGGAAGGCCACGCACGCTTGATCGCCCTGGCGCGGCAGCTGACGCAGAACGCGACCACCGACGCCGAGCGCGTGAACATCCTGCTGAAGTACCTGCAGAGCGGAACGTACAAGTACACGCTCGATCAACCGGACGTCGGCAACGTCGCGCCACTCGATGCGTTCCTGTTCGAGACCAAGCGCGGCCACTGCGAGTACTTCGCCTCCGCCCTCGCGATCATGGCGCGCGCAGTCGGCGTGCCGTCGCGCAACGTCACCGGCTTCATCGGCGGTAGCTACAACAGCTACGGCCGCTACTACGCGATCAAGCAGGGCGACGCGCACAGCTGGGTCGAGGTGTTCATCGACGGCCGCGGTTGGGTCACCGCTGATCCCACGCCGTCTGGTGCGCTGGCGGCGCGCCACAGCAACTTGATCACGAAGATGCGCGAGCTGATTGACGCCATGCGCACGCGTTGGCTCACGAGCGTGATCGCATACGACTTGCGCACGCAGATCAATACGCTGCGCGACATCGCGCAGTGGGCCTCCCAGTTCCGCGACAAGCGGGGCACGCAGATCAGCCAAGAGAATGACGATCGCGTCGGCGGCAACATCCCATGGCGCACGGTCAGCCTGTGGGTCCTTGGCCTCGGCGCGATCGCGGTGATCGTGACGCTCGGTCGGCGCCGCAGCGTGATCAAGTCACGCGCGCTATCGGTCGACGAAGAGGCTGTCGTGCAGCTCTACCGCGAGCTGGAACGGGCGCTCGAGCACCGTGGCTGCCCTCGCCCGCCGAGCCTCACGCCCACCGAGCACGCACACAACCTAGAACGCGCGGGTTTCCCGGAGCACACGACGGTCAGCGCGATCACACACCGCTACGTGCAAGTTCGCTACGGCGCGCACGCGCTCAGGAAAGACGAGCTCACCGCGCTCAAAGCCGACGTCAGCAAGATCAAGAACGGCCCCGCGTTCAAGCGCGCGGCCTAGCCCTCGCGAGTCGCACCCAAGGCAACCGCGCGGCTCGGCCACAACGAACCGTTGCGCTCAGACCCAGCTCGGCGGCTCTGCACACGGTTGGCCATCCTGAATGTCGTGGGTCGAGAGCGTTCCGGCCTTGGCTTGAACCACCAGATACACCAGCGGCTCGTCAGCAACGTTGCGCCACGCGCGCTTGCCATCCGGTGCCACGCGCACTGCGGTGCCGGGTTGAACCGCGATACGCTCGCCGTCCACCAGCAACTCGCCGCGGCCAGACAGGAACAGGTACAGCTCCTCGTGCGTGCGATGGGTATGCAGGAAGGGCACCGCGGCCTTGGGCGGTAGGTGGTTCAACGAGAGCTCCATCCCGGTCAGACCGAGCGCTTCGGCCAGAAAGCGCTTGCCGGGCACCGGACGTTTAAAAGCCGGATGGGGGAACTGCGCCACGTGCCAACTGGACGGCGCACCGGTCTCGAACACGCTGAAATTGGCCATGAAACCCTCCTGGACGGCTGCATTACTTGCAATACGCAAGTTGTCATTCCGGGCATTCACTTGCAAACAACAAGTGAATGTGACAGCCATGGACAATGCCGCGGGCAGCCAAGACAACGCCGCGACGATCGGTGTGTCCGGTCGCGTCCACGCTCGATCTGGTCGGGGATCGCTGGACGCTGGTCGTGCTGCGCGACCTATTCCTAGGCAAACACTACTTCGACGAGCTGCTCGCCTCAGACGAAGCGATCGCGACCAACATCCTGTCGGCGCGGCTCAAGCACCTGCAGGCACTGCAGATGGTCTCGGTCAGCGTCGACCGGGACAACCGACGCCGCAAACGCTACGCGCTCACGGAACGCGGCAAGAGCTTCGCGCCGGTGTTGATCGCACTGGCACGCTGGGGCCTCGCCAACATCAAAGGCACCAAACCCAACCCCACCGTCAAAGACGTGCTCATCCCGCGCGCAAGTCGTTGACACAGGGCAACACTGCGGTGGTGCTCAAGCGTGCGGCGCCAGCACGATCACGCCTATTTGTGCGCAAGCGAATCGCTACGGATCATCTGACGGTTCGAGCGGAAAACGCTCCCAGCTCGAGCGCTGCAAAACAAGCTGCTCGTTTGCATCAAACTGACAGTTGTAGTTGTGCGTGTGCGGAGCGGGAATCGCGGGCGCACCAACCGTAAGGCCGGCGCTTCGCAAGGTCGCCTCGTAACCGTCGAGATCGCCGTACGCGTAGATCAACTGGTGATTGTCGAAAACGAGCGTCCCATCTCCGCCGAGGATCCAAACGTGATGACGACCGTCCTTTTCCAAGTAGTCGGTGAACTCATGGAGAAAGGCTGAGCAGGAGGCGCGGTCCAATGGCGGTGACTCGTAACGCCCCGACTCGTGCCCCGCACGAGACACAAGCAATACGTAGAGCACAACGAGCGGCTCTTCGAGTCGTTCAGCAAGCGCTCGTATCAGCGCTACCTGACGGTCGCGCGGAGCGGCAACAATTCTTTCTGGGCCAGTCGTCGGTTCACGGCGCCAGACGTGGGCGTGCACGTGCTCAAGCCAGTCCTGGTCGGCGAGACGTCCGAGCTTGAACGGAGATGACATCTACTCGAAGGCGGCGATGCCGGTGATCTCTTGGCCGAGGATCAGCGTATGGATGTCGTGCGTGCCTTCGTAGGTGTAGACGGTCTCGAGGTTAAGCATGTGGCGCGCGATCGGATAGGCGTAGGTGATGCCGTTGCCGCCCAGGATGTCGCGGGCCATGCGCGCGCACTCCAGCGCCATGTGCACGTTGTTGCGTTTCGCCAACGAGACGTGCGCGGGCTTCATCGTGCCGGCGTCTTTCATGCGCATCAGTCGCAGTGACAAGAGTTGCGCCTTGGTGATCTCGCTCAGCATGTAGACGAGCTTCTGTTGCACCAGCTGATAGCCCGCGATCGGCTTCGAGAACTGCACGCGCTCCTTGGCGTAGTTGAGCGCGCAGTCGTAGCAAGACATCGCTGCACCGATCACCCCGAACGCAATGCCCGCGCGCGCCTGCGTCAGGCACGAGAGCGGTCCCTTCATGCCCTTCACGTTCGGCAGGATCGCGTCGTCGTTGACCACCACGTCTTCCAACGACAGCTCACTGGTGACGCTCGCACGCAGTGAGAACTTGTCTTCGATCTTGTGCGCCGCGAAGCCCTTGGTCTCGGTCGGTACGATGAAGCCTCGAATCACACCGTCGAGCTTGGCCCAGATGATCGCGATCTGCGCCAGGTTGCCGTTGGTGATCCAACGCTTGGTGCCGTTCAAGCGATAGCCGCCGCCGGGCAGGGCAACCGCGTTCGTCAGCATGCCGTTGGGGTTGCTGCCGAAGTCGGGCTCGGTCAGACCGAAGCAGCCGATGATCTCGCCCTTGGCCATACCCGGCAGGTACTTCTGCTTCTGTGCTTCGGAGCCGAACGCGTAGATCGGATACATGCACAGCGCGCCTTGCACCGACGCGAATGAACGCAGACCGGAGTCGCCGCGCTCGAGCTCCTGCATTGCGAGACCGTACGCGACCGCCGACAAGCCGGCGCAGCCGTAGCCCTTCAAGTTCGCGCCGAGCAAGCCCATCTCGCCGATGCGCGGGATAAGCTCGGTTGGAAACGTGCCGTCTTGGTAGTGCTGCGCGACGCCAGGGATGAACTCGCGCTCGACGAAATCACGCACGTTGTCGCGCACGAGCTTCTCGTCGTCGCTGAGCTCCTCGTCCAACAGGTAGAAATCCAACCCAGAAAACGCCATCGCTCGCTCCTCGTTGCTACGTCGCTGACGCGCGAAAACGGCCTGGACGCTACGTCAAAGCCGACGCGCTCGCGATGCTCAGAGCGGACGTGATTCAGGATTTGCGGCCTCAAACGAGTTGAGTTATGACGCGCGCTCTGTTCCGCACGGGACGGGGCTGTAGCTCAGCTGGGAGAGCGCGTCGTTCGCAATGACGAGGTCAGGG
>JACZCZ010014663.1_pt1 | contig 10949 bp, 11 predicted proteins | sample 8641811 | NCBI WGS metagenome assembly JACZCZ01 (sample SAMN15324610, study PRJNA640507) | soil metagenome | isolation source: intercropping peanut in the first line | place: China: Luxin town, Laibin City, Guangxi Province | collected 2019-07-25 | depth 10cm m | reverse complement strand
TCAAGGTTTCTGAAAAATTGTATTTTCGAGAAAAATATTTTTTTGTTTCTGAATTGTTTTATTAAAAAGCGAAAATCGGTAATTAATTTTAATTATAAATTTTTCTGATAGAATTTTCAAATTTATTTTCTTAGCAATCAACGCAAACATTGAAATTGTTTTGCAAGCACTTTTGACAAAAGTGATAAGTTATTTCTTTGCAGCTTGAGCAAGGTGCGGGGATTAAATTTTCAGTTATTTCAGAAGCACATGCATTGCACCAATAATTTCTACAGCCTTGACAAGATTTTGATTCTAGCCAACCAGGACAATAGTTACAAATTCTGATTTCGCATTTGACACATGTCATTCCCAATGCTCGCAGATCATTTATCGGTTTGCATTTTCTGTCACATGAATATATTGACCTGATTTTAAATAATTTGTTTTTCTGTCTTAATTCTTGAATCATTTGTTGTTGCACCAAAATCAACGCATCTTTTGTTATCTCGTGATTCATTTTTTTAAAAAAAGAAGAATGGACAAATTATGATTTTAATGTTTTTATTTTTTCAGCGCTCTAAACTTTGATAGCAAGGCCAATGATGCTGATGTCATCGTCGCCGCCTTTCGTTCGAGCCCAGAGTAAAAGTTGTTTTCCAAACGTAGGATAGGAGATCGTCTCAAAAGAGGCCAGCTGCCCAAGTTCCTCATTGCTCATCTCATCCCACAGACCATCTGAGGCCAAAAAGAGACGATACTCCACTCCGGGTTGAAGGACAATAGAACGAATATCTGGAACAACTGATACTTTGCCTCGAATTGGATCATATTCAACTTTTCCATTCTGTTTGAGATGATAATCACCAAATGAACGGGAGACAGCTAGAATTCCATCTACTCGTTCGACTGAGGATTTGCTGGCTTTGGTTACATGACCACCTGCAGCTTTGATTCGCTTTTCCTCATCTGGACGAAGAGGCTTATGATCGCTGGTACTCATTACTTCGCGAGCCGTTACTTTTGTTGTTCCATTGATTTTCTTCCTCATCACTCGATAGAGCACAGCTCTCGAATCTCCACTGTGCACAAAGAAGAGACGATTGGTTTTCGAGAAAAAGATTGCCATGACTGCTGTTGAGCCGGGATCGTATTCTCGCTTCATAGTTCGTTTGTTGCGGATACTCATGTCCATCAGGACAAAGGCAGTTTTGATGACGCGTCGAATGGCTGGGAGGTTATTGGGATCAATTTTCGATAATAGTCGATGAAGAATTCTCCCGAAATTTTTGCTCAACTCTTCACTCACTTGAGAGCCGGCATGACCATCGTAGACTGCGAATATCTTTACATTCTGATTTGACCTGATCTCGATTCGATCCTCGATTTTCGAGTATCGAGAACCCTTTGAAGAGAGAGCAGGAAAAATCTGTCTGAAAAGAGGCATTTTTCCTTCTTGGCATAAGCCTTGATAAAAAATTTGAAAAATCTAGATCATTGATAAATTGAAAACTTCTTCTCGATTCAAATCCTCAACTCAAAAAAGAATGAAGACGACTCTAATTATTTTCCTAATTTTGTTAATTCCCATTTTTGCTTTTAGAGAAAATTTCTCAAAAAATCAAGTGGTCAACCAAATTGAAGATGTGTTGAACAGCTTGAATTTCACCCGCAATGGTCGAATTGAGAATTCTGAATTCTATTTGAGACCATCGACCAACACAGCTCAAGAAAGAGGTCCCGAAATTCCTTCAGTTGATGTCAAACTGACTCGATCGCAATTTGGACTCTCAATCACGATCCACAAAAGCTTTCGAGAGTTTTCTCTTCGACACTATCTCTCTTGCGATTACCTGATGAGAGGCCAAATTATTGAATTTTCTATGTTCATTTTCGGTGTCGACGTAAAATTGAAAAATCAATCTGATTTTTTCAATTTGCTCAATGGCTTGTTGCGTTGAACAAATAAATTCTTGTTCTAATAAACAACGATAGAGAGCCAAGTGGAGAAAAATGTCAGAGGACGATTTCTGGGCTCAACAAAGGAATATTACAGATCCAATTCATGGCAGTATTGATGTGCCCATCAAGCTTTTCGATATTATAGATACCCCTCAATTTCAGAGGTTAAGAGATATCAAACAAATGGGCACAGCGCATTATGTCTATCCAGGCGGTGTCACCAATCGTTTTAGTCATTGTATTGGTACATCATTTCTAGCCAAAGAGTGGATGCAACAATTCCGGAAGCGCCAACCTGTTCTCGAGATTGATGACCAGCTGGAGAATATTGTTGCCACTGCCGGCCTAGTTCATGATCTCGGACATGGACCTTTCTCTCATACATTTGAGCATTGGATGCATTCGATTGGCCACAAGGATTGGGATCATGAAGTGATGGGAGGAAAGCTATTTGAACATATCATCAATGAGGAATCGCTAGACTGGAGTCAAAGCGATATTCGCTTGGTACAAGATCTTGTTGTGGGTCATCGTGCTCCGGACAAGGCATGGATCTCTCAGATTGTTGCCAATCATGAGAGCGGTGTGGATGTAGACAAATTCGACTACATTCCAAGAGATTGTCATTACCTCGGTTTGACTACCAGTTTCGATAGTCATCGGTTGATGCAGCACAGTCGAGTGATTGGAGATAATATTGCCTTTCTCAGGAAAGAAGCTTGGACTCTTGTTGAACTATTTCAGAGCCGATTCTCGCTTCATCGTCGAGCCTATCAACATCGAATTTCTATTGCCATTGATCACATGATTTTCGATATTCTCTCTGCTGCCAATGAATCCCTCCAGCTTGCCAGCTGGGCCAACGATGTCTCTCGCTATCATTTGCTAACCGATTCTATTCTCAGTACCATTCGACAATCTACGGATTCAGGATTGGAAAAGGCAAAAGAAATTATTGACCGGCTTGACAAAAGAAAGATATATACTATGGCTTCAGAATTCATTGTCAATCCAGAGAATGAGGCTCAGATGAATTCCTTGACTGCTGCGGATATTGTCAATTGTCAATCTGGTGGAATGCCAGAATTGAGACCCGAGGATATTATTTTGCATAGAGGGAAAATCAACTTTGGTCAAGGAAATGAGAACCCGATTGAAAAAGTCAAATTCTATTCCAAACACAATGTGGATCAAGTTTTCTCACTTTCGCGTTCTGATATTTCTGGAATTCTTCCCAATAATTGTCAAGAGAACGTAGTTCGAATCTATGTTCGTGATCCAAAACTGCAAGAAGCCGCCCAGCACAGTGTGGAGAATATGCTCGAAGCAGAACATTTGAACAATATTGTTCTGACACGAAGCAAGTTATGAGCGCTTAGGCAACTTTAATTCTCTTTGATGCCCGGCTGGGCTGCTGTCTTCTCTCTGGTTTAGGCGCAACAGCTGGCTCTTTTGGTTGATCTAAACAAAGTGTCATGCGATAGCCATCGATGCTACAGAAATATAAATAATCCAAATCAATTCCCAATGATAGCCGCTTCTGTTCCTTGCAAATAGGTCCTTGCGACAAACCGAGATCAATCACTTTGTTGAGCAACTCTACCATATAAGGATCTTCATGAGCTTGTTCCAGAGTATAAACATTGGGATAGGAACTCATTTGATCGAGCATTTTTTTGACTTGAGGATTCTCATTGCAGGTTTTTGACAATTTGAAATTGAATTTGTTCCTATAATAGCGAATCACCTGAGGCAAAGCGTCCAGAGTAATCCGGGAGACCCCTCTAGCTTTCGCTTCTTCAATAAATCGATTGATGAGAGAGATTCCAACACCCTTGGTGCCTGATTTAGCACAAACCAGAATGATATGCCAGTGATTGGGCTCGTATTTGCCAACCAAAACTCCGTTAATCAATTCAGATCCCATTGAGAGTGGATTGATAGGTCTAACTCCATCAATGTAGAAGACGTCAATATCTTTTTTGACATTTTTCCAATAGATCGAGCCAATGTTATCACAAAGCGAACGGCTATTCCTCTGAATATAATCGGTCAGAGTGGCAATATTCTCTCGATCTTCGTAAATGAATATTGGCATCTTATAAGTAGAGAGCAGATAATTTTTAATTTTACTCTTGCGAGGAGGATTTACTTGAAGACGTTTCAGCAAAATAAGCTTTCCATTGCTCAAAACATTCTTTGAGGGAGGCAAGATTCTCTGGAGTCTTTGGAATGCTAACTGATAATTCTCCACCAAATTCATCATTGTAATTGCTACATTCGAGGTTGATAAACTCGGAATTGGTCCACTGAATTCCAAAAAATCCATTGCATGGCGATTTCTCAAAATCAGCATTGGTAGAGAGATCGAGGATATTTTCAGGTGCCATTGGAATGAGAACGACTTTGATTTGGTCATTTTGAAAAATGAGTTTGACATCTTTTTCTTCCGTAAATTCGATCGTGAACATTTTGCTTATTGTTTTTGTTTAAAATTACAAATGAAGTTTTTGGACCCATTTGGTAACCAAAAGAAAAATCCAATTTTCGAGACTTTTCAAAACCTTGAAACAAATTCTCAGCGGGATATCTATGAATTAATTTTACATCTCTTTTCTAGATTTGGTTGGGAATTTCATTTACTCGAAACAAATAGTGCCAATGGTTTTGGTCATATTTTGATCAAAAATAATATTGAAATTTTGAGTTGGTATGAAGATCAAGTTCAAATCAGCATTGGTCTCTGGAACAACCAAGGTTTTGCTGATCTATCAAAAGTTTGTATTATAAGTCATGGGAAATTCATTCTTAATTACAAATCGATTTCTCGACATGAATTTTTCAATGCCTTGCTCAACATGATACGTTTGTTATGAGTCGCCGATTCAGTAAAACAATTTAAATGAAGTTTTTAGACTCATTTGGTAACAAACGAGACAATCAAATCGCCAATGCCTTTCAGCAACTTAATCGTGACATGCATTATAGCTTTTATGATGAGATTGTAAAACTTTTCGTTTATTTTGGATGGAGTGAGAACATCAATGCGGAGACTGATGAAGTTTATTTTCACAAAAACAACATACATGTCTATGCTTATTGTGATTATTTATCTACTCATTTTTGTCTATCTGGAGAAATAATGGAAACATGTAATATTGTACCTGGAAAATTTTGGATTAACCATCAAGAGACGACACAAGTAGAATGTTTTGCACTCCTCTTAAACTGGATGCGTTTGTGAAATAAATTTATAAAAGTAAATGAAATTCCTAGACCAATTTGGAAATTCAAAAAAGGACGTAATTTTCAATACCATTTTTGAATTACAAGGGCGCGATTTGTATTTTCATTTTGAAAGCTTATTTGAGAAATTTGGTTGGGAGCGATATGAGATGAACAAAACAGAAACATATTATGAAAGTCTTTTGGAGAAATCTTCTCATCAAATTTTCTATTTCAACAATTTCTCGAAATGCTGCTTTATCTATCGATGCAAACCGTTTATCATTTACGAAAATCAATTTTACATTGATGGCAAAAAGATGAATTTACAAGATTTTTTTGCTGCACTGTTGAATTTGATGCGTTTATCCTAAGTCAGTTGAAATATTGATCACAAATAAAAGAGATCCTTTCTTTCCTAAATCAGAAACATGAGTTCAGCTGCCCAGTCGATCCAACGCCAATACAATGGTTTTGTGAGAGATATGGGCAACAAAGAGGCTCAAAAACTCAATACTCAGAAGAAGAAATTAGTCATGTTGGAAGAAGAGATGGACAATGTTCGGAATAACAATTGGACCAAAATTGAAGAGAAAAAAGTGAAACAATTGGGAATTATTGAAGAACGGTTCAAAGAATTTCGCAAATCTGGTATCATGAAGAAAGAGATCAAATTCTCGCGACGAACAAAAAACATCATTCACCCGAAAGTGGCCAAGCATCACAAATGGCAAAAACGGATCAGCGATGATCTGCTGAATGTTCAGCAAAAAAACTATGACCTATTCGCTCAGCTTCTCTCTAGACGCATTGAGCGATGCAAGAGCAAAATCAAAGTGTTTGAGAACAGCCAAAGAACAATTGATTTTCAGTTGGATACGCTTCCTATCCTCTCCACTCTAGTGAGTAAGAGCAGTCAATCCAACACGGTAGAGACAACTCCTTGGTGCCTGGAAGCAGCAGCAACGGAAGTTCTAGCTTTGCCCAGTTCAGTGCCCCCCTTTCATTTGTTAGATCAATCGCAACGGTTTTATTTGAATACCAACTCTGGCTCAGAGATTGTGTCCAGCAAACCGACCGCTGCTACGAGTTCGACTGCTTCAACAACCTTTAATTTCAAAATCAAAAAACCGGCTGCCGTCTCGAATTTGAATTTGTTGAAAACGGACAATGCAGAGCTGCAAGGTCAACATTTGAAGAATCTTTTGCCGGCACCTTCGAAACTTTTTTGCCCCGAATGCAAACGCATCACCGAGTGGAGCAAAGACGAGAAAGAGGCGACCAGTGTTTGTGCAAGCTGTGCTACAGTTCGTAGTATAGCAACCAGCTGCAAAGAGTCAACCTATGGAATGGAGATTGATTTTACAGAACCCTTTCATTATGAGAAAAGAGGTCATTTCATTGATTGTCTCAAGCAACGCCAATCAAAACAAGAGACCGATATACCCGCTTCAGTTCTCGATCGAGTTCGAGCTGAGATTCTACGAAGACAAATGTTAGATCCCTTGCTCATTCGACCCAAACACATTCGCAAAATACTCAAACACGAAGGTCTGAGTAGTTATTATGATGATGATGTTATGATTTGGGCTCGAGTGACGGGCAATCGCCCCCCTCGCTTCACAGAGACTCAAGAAGCAGCTTTGATTCGTATGTTTGATCTCTCGTTGAGCTCCTATCTAAAACACAAGGGTGTGCGGAACAACTATCTTACCTATTCTTTCGCAATTCACAAAATGCTTGAAGTATTAGATTGGCCAGAAGAGATTCGAGAGTTTTATCCCGTGCTGAAAAGCGATTCAAAGCGAGAAGCTCAAGAAGCAATCTGGTTTAATATGTGCTTTGATATGGATTGGCCAAGAATTCAAACGCTGCAAAAATACGTTGATGAAGCCAAATTCAGCTTCTAACAGGAATCTGTCAGTGTCGAATCATTATTTTGTTCTTGTCGAGATGACAGTGATTCTGTTTGCTTTGCTTTCGCCTTGTATTGCTCCAACCATAGCTTAACATTGCACGCTCGGAAACTGGGATAGAAGGCAACCAATTCTTTGCAGACCACGGGTAGTTCTTCCAATTTGTTCATCAAGTTGAGTTTGCTGACCAACCAGCAAGAGAAGCCTGCAATGGGGAATGGAGGTGGAACTAAACCTATTTTCTCAGCCACTTGTTCCATCGTATGTGAGAGAACAAACATCTGCCACGGAGTTTGTTTGTCATCGCTGCTGTTGTTGGAGATCTCCATTGTGCATTCAAGAATCGGCTTTCTCAGTGGTGAGATTCGATTGTTCAGCATAGTGAAAAGCGTTGCCAGTGTGGACCAAACATCAGCAGATTTCAAATTGGCTTCTGTTCTTGCTAGAGGTGGCCAAATATAGGGTGCCAAATAGTTTGGCGTTCCTCTCAACACTTTGAATGCTTTAGGGGAATCAAGCCGATCTGCACAACCGAAATCAATGATTTTGACATTCACTTGATTATCTTCAGTGAGTTGGTAGAGAAGATTCTGCGGTTTGATGTCTCGATGAATAAAGCCACCCAGATGCAAAGAGAACAATCCATCTAGAATCTGTTGTCCTATTCTCAAAATTTGTGTTGGATGAGAGCGAATCCAACCAGGATTGATGCTGGCTAATGGTTTTCCTCCATACTCTGTGAGAATGGCCAATCGTTGACCGCTTACCCAATAATCAATCAAACTCAAAAGTGCAGGATGTTTGCATGTTTCATTGATGGATTTCAATAGAAATGTCTCTCTCAATTGGGATTCCAAGGAATTCTTCTTTTTGATGCTCAATTTCTTACCATCTTGAATCTCCTCCCAATTGCCAATCAGCTTCAAAGCAAATGATTTTTTGCCCACTGAGAATTGATACACATTGGCATAGCCTCCACTCCCAATCAGCTTGAGTTGAATCCGGTCATCATTTGTCGAGCTAGTGTCGAAAACTTGATTGTAAAAATTCCACTCTTTTCCTTCAAAAAGATTACAAACTCCTTTTGCCAAAGCAAGTTGCCAAAGATTAACCACAGAGGATCCTTTTCCTTTAAACGGTACTATCCCCAATGAGCTTATCAATTTTGCTAATTTTGGAGGTGATAGTTTTCCAGTTGCAGTCAGCGTTTGCTCTTTTGAATTGGTCTTCTCCACACATCGGCCGACAAATTGCATCACCTCCTTACTCTGAGCCATTTCTTTTCCGCTTCTATCTTTCTCTTCTCTCTTTTTTAGAAAAAATATTTTCCAAGTAAAAAAGCAGAGATCTCAGCTTGGAAAACAAAAATGTCCGCTCCAATTGCTGCTCCGGCTGACTTGTACCCGGCTGGAATTCCTTTTGAGCAAATTCAAAATGGTCGCTTTTTAGAACAAGAATTGAGACAAAGAGCTCAATCCGCTGAGAGACTAGCCCAATTAAGAGCAAATGAGAAATTAAGTGTTATGAAATTCATCAAGAGTCCAATTGGAACAGCTTTGATTGTTTTCTTTTTCGTTTTACTCATCATCTACATTGCCAATCCTCCATTCACTCAAGCAAATCGAGATTCTCCTCTAGAAGAAGGAACTCCTTCCCTCCTAAGGGCCGTTGTAACGGCGGCCATATTCGCACTATTAGCTTATTTTGGCCCAATGGTCTATCGAAAACTAACTTCCATGTCATCTTCCTAAATAAAATTGAAAAATTCAACTTTGGAAATTTCAAGTTTTAAATCAAATATTTCTGTTTTCTGAAATATAAATTTATATGGTGTGTTTATTTTTCGAGAATTTATTTCTATTTCCTTTTATTTTTAATTAATCAGTTAGATTTGATTTTCAGAGTTTCAGAAAAATTGTATTTTCGAAAAAAATATTTTTTGGTTTCTGTTTTTATTTTGGATAAAGTAATTTCTTTAATTAATTTATTTTTAATTCCCATTTTTCAGACTATTTTCAAGGGTTTTTTCCAATATGAATATTTTCTCGAAAATACAATTTTTGAAACAATGAAAAAGATTCTTCAAATTTAATTATTTTATTCAAAGGAAAAACAAAAATATTTCTATTTATGAAATATACATTTGGAGGGTGTGATTGATTTTCTAAGAATTTTCCATTTTCTGTTAACGTTATAATTTAGGAATTCTGAAAATTTGACATTTATTGTCTTTGTAAAGCCATTATGAGTGGAAAGCCCACAGCATCAACATTCATAAGGGAAATTGCAGAACCGCGTAGTCGATGTACTTGGAAGGGAGAGGCATCTCTCCTATCGTGAAATATTTTTTGGATATAAGATTTGACTTGCGTAGGGCCATTGAGAGGTTCTGGAAAACCAAATGAGACAGCATAAATATCGGACTGTTTGGTTCTTTGCAAAAGAAGAGAGTTGGCGGCTGAGATTGTTGTGTCAAGTTCAAAATATTCTCCTAATTCATCGAATCCTTTGAATTTTAATAAACAGCTGGTTAAATTATAACCTGGTACACATTCAATAAACAAAAAATCTAAAAACAAATAGTGAAAAAACCAGGAACAACAAGGCTCACTGTACGACAGTTGTTGGAAATAAATAAAGGGCGGATAATCGTTCTCAATATTGTAACGATACTTGCAAACAACACTTGGAATTTGTTCAACATCATCTTCAGGCATAGTATCAGACCAAATATTAAGAGATTGGATAATGTAGAAATAGCATCGATGAAAATAGGCAATTTCCTTTTTCGACAGTTTGAGATAACGTGCTAACAGTTTGTTGAGCGAGTAGGATAGACGAATGTTAGATTGAATCGCGCCAAAATCACCAACCAGATAAAAGTTCCATTGATGTCCAAATTGAACTGTTAATGATTTGCAAAAGATCGACATTTTCCTGCATAGCGTAGGGATAAAGTATGAAAGAGTGCCAAATGCATTACTGCACATTGTAAAGTCATCCGGGCTATCAAAAATTTCTTTGTGAAAAATTGAGTTCCTAGTCTCTTGAGAAAAATTATTAGGGATCGCTTCTTCATTCATAGTTTTTAAATTTGTTTATTCAATGATCTCAACTCTGTGTTATCTATTTTAGCAAAAAAGATATGTTGCGACAAAATGTATTTGAAATTTTTCATACTCATTGTATTTCGTTGTCTAAAAATATTGATGAAAAACATCCCGAAAAATGATATATTTAATTAATTAATTTTCAAAATTCTTTTTATTAAAATCAAATCAGAAACCAAAAAACATTTTTCTCGAAAATACAATTTTTTGGAAACTCTGAAAACGGCTTTTTGAATATATTAATTAAAATAATTAAACTGAAAATTTGAAAATTTCCGGAAATTTAACACCACCCTCTATTTTATAATTTCAATTTTCTGAAATATTTCTATTTTCAATGAATTAAAATAAAATTAAAAGATAAAAATCGATTTTCAGGGTTTATAGAAAATTGTATTTTCGAGAAAAATATTTTTTGGTTTCTGATTTTATTTTATTAAAAAAGAATTTTGAAATTAATTAAATTATAAATTAAATTTTCTCAAATTATTTTCAATTTATCAAAATTGCAATTTTCAACCAACCCAAATCGCGACTCACAAAACAACAAAAACAAAAGAGACAAAAATGGCTTTTGGAAAAGCTGCAATTATTGGTGTGCTGATTTGCTTCGCTGTGTGCTTTTCGGCCTTTGATATTGCTGCAATTGTCATTGCTGAACAAAATGAACAAACTCTCACTCCGCCAAATTCCTCTTCTTTTGAAGACAGCTCAGGCAGCGGCACAATTTGGAGTGATCCTTGCTTGTCGAGCTTGG